>OODT01000621.1_pt1 | contig 34259 bp, 28 predicted proteins | sample 1671841 | NCBI WGS metagenome assembly OODT01 (sample SAMN06348198, study PRJEB24527) | human gut metagenome | biome: human gut; feature: ankylosing spondylitis patient; material: feces | host: Homo sapiens | place: China | collected 2015-10 | reverse complement strand
GCGCAGAGATCGGCATAAAAACCGACGTTTCGCGTTTCGGCGCACAGGTCATCAACGGCATCGGCTTTCTGGGCGCAGGAACCATTCTCGTTACCGGCCGCCAGCAGGTCAAGGGCCTGACCACTGCCGCTGGTCTGTGGGCATCGGCATGCACCGGCCTTGCGGTCGGCGCAGGATTTTACGAGTGCGTGCTCATCGCATTCGCGATGATATTTCTCAGCATCCGCCTGTTCCCAATTGTGGATGCGTACATACAGGAGAACGCGCGTGACATCAATCTGTACATGGAGTTCTATTCGCTCGGGGACATCAGTACCATCATCAATCAGCTGAAATCGCAGAACGTGCAGATCTACGACATCGATATCGAGCGGAACAAAAGTGGCGAGGCGCTGCATCCAAGTGCGATCTTCTCGATCCGCCTCAATGAAAAAATACCGCACACGCAGCTTCTCTCCGATCTGGCGGAGTTGGACTGCTTTTGCGTGATCGAAGAGCTGTAAGGAGTGGACTGCTATGTTATCTGTTTTTGACGGCCTGCGCGACGTGACGACGCTTTCCGTGTTCGTGCGTCTGGCCTGCGCGCTCATCTGCGGCGGCATTATCGGTATCGAGCGCTCGTACAAGCGCCGCCCGGCCGGCTTCCGCACGCACATCCTCATCTGCATCGGCGCGGCCATCACCACGCTGACGAGTCAGTATCTGTATCTGAATATGCACTATTTTACAGATATGGCGCGCCTCGGCGCACAAGTTGTTGCGGGTATTGGCTTCATCGGTGCGGGCACCATCATCGTTACCAAGCGGCAGCGCGTCAAGGGTCTGACCACGGCGGCTGGTCTCTGGACCTCGGCCATCATCGGCCTCACCTTTGGCGGCGGCTTCTACGAGGGCGGCATTCTCGCGACCGTGTTCATCATGCTCGCCGAGCTTGTGTTCTCGCGTATCGAGTACCGCGTGCTCGAAAATGTGCCGGAGATCAATCTGTATATGGAATACGAGGACAAGCACTGTCTGGATGACGTGCTTCAGCTCTACCGCAGCTGCAATATTAAAGTGCTGAACATCCAGATTACGCGCTCGGCAGAAAACGGTGAGCATAACGCCTGCGCTATCTTTTCGCTGCGCCTGCCGCGCAGCTGCGGCATAGAAAAGCTACTGACACTTGTCGGCAGGCGCGAGGGAATTGTGTCGGTGGAAGAGCTGTAAACCACACCGAATTTCCAAAAAAACAGAAAACCAAAGCAGTGATGCGCCTCGTATTTGGAGGCTGCATTGCTGCTTTCTTTCGTTTTTACCCGATGTGCCGTCGCGCAAAATGAAGAAAAATATCGAGTCGCTGCAAAAAGACAGTAAGGGTCACAGGAAAATTCCCTGCAGGGCTGGATTTGAACAATCAAATCCGTTGCTTGTTACGACATCTTCTAAGCAAAAAACGCAATATTGGCACCATCAAAACAAACCGGAGCGCACAGCTGAATTTCAGGCTGTACGCTCCGGTTTTTGCTGCTTAGATTGGCGTTCATAAAAATTTCTAAAAAGTTTTTGTCAGTTTTTGAGGGCAAAGGTTGTAGTTGATTAGCAGAGGGACAAATCCAGCAAAATTTAGAAGAGAGGAGCAGCATCATGAACGCCATCGTAAACTTTGTTACAACCATTCCCATCGCGAATATCCACCCATTCGAGGACAACCCGTACAAGGTGCAGGACAACGAGGAAATGCAGTTTCTGTGCGAGAGCATTCGGGAGAATGGGGTTCTGTCGCCATTGCTTGTTCGGAAAATCGGTGCAGCAGAGGAATATGAGGTTATTTCCGGCCACCGCAGGCTGTACGCAGCACACAAGCTGGGTCTGACCGGACTTCCGACAGTAATCACGGATCTGGACCGCAACGCCGCCGCTATCGCTCTTATGGACAGCAATCTGCATCGAGAGCATATCCTTCCGTCTGAGAAAGCCTTTGCTTACAAACTGAAAATGGAAGCGCTGTCCCATCAAGGTGCTGCTTGTGGACAGGCTGGCTACAAGTCCCGCGATGCGGTTTCCGATATCGACAGCGGCAGCGTGATGTTCTGGAACAGTATGAAATCAACGCCTGTACCCCGTCCTACTCGCAAGCGGTTCGGCTGAAAAAGCTGTTTCAGAACCAACAGCTTACGTCATTGGACATTCAGCAGATTTTGTCCGAAGAAAAGCCAAATCAGCAAGAGGTCATGAAAATCTCTGCCGAACGCTTGCAGGCGGTTCTTCCGCAAGGACTAAACGCAGCGGAAACCGAAGATTATGCGATCAAGGCATGTGAACATTATCGGAAATTTCAGCGCGGCGCGAACAGGAACGATGAGGTGCAGCATGAACGAGTTATGGACTGAGCAGGAAAACAATTTCCGAATGAATATCAACGGCACCGAATACGAGGTGAGCACGCATTTTGACACCAAAACCGGCAGGCAAAGTCCGTTTGCAGGCTTACTCTACTGTCCGGACTGCGGCGCAAAACTTCATTTCTGTGCGGTGAAAAGCCTGAAACCCAATCAGGAGTTTTATCGCTGTGCCAACTACAATTCCGGACGCGGAACGTGCAAAATCCACTACATCCGCAACGTGGTGCTGGAGAAAATTGTTCTGGAAGCGGTCAGCAGTCTGGCGGATTATGTGCGCTGCTATGAGCCGGTGTTTCTGTATTTCCTCGCTATGCAGAATAACGCGGAGCATCAAATGAATTTGAAAGTGCTCCGGCAGTCCATTGACAAAGGCGAGCAGCGTATCCGGCAGATCGACAAGGCTATCGAAGAACTGTTTGAGACCAATATCTGTGGAAAAATCACGGATGAGCGCTTTATCAAGATGACCGCAAGTTACGAAAAAGAGCAGAAGAATCTGACTGCATCGGTGGAGAACTGGAAGTTAGAGTTTGAAAACGCTCAGCAGCAGAAGGTAAACGGATGCAACCGAGTGAAGGTGGACATTTACTTTACTGCCGTTGGGATAGTAAATATTCCGACCGAAACCGAGATGAAAGCCGCTATGGAGGCAATCCAGCGCAGCCGCAAGCAGGCAATCACCACATAAAAACAGCAGCGGCACAGTCCACAAATGTGAAACTGTGCCACTGCTTATATAATACTTCATTATGGGTACCGAGCTAATCGGATACGTCCCTTTTTCATGCTTATTTCTTCTCCAGCGCTGCCATCGCAATCTTCTCCGGCGTAATGGGAAGCTCATAGAACCGCTTGCCCACGGCATTTCGGATTGCATCCGAAATCGCCGGCAGCGGTGTATTGATAACAACCTCGCCGATGGATTTCGCACCGAACGGGCCTTCGCCCTCGTAGCTGTTCTCGAACTCCACGCGGATCTTGCCGATATCCACGCGTGCGGGAATCTTATACTGGAAAAGCGAATTTTCCATCGGATAGCCGCGGTCATCATAGGTGACACTCTCGGTCAGCGTCATGCCGATGCCCTGCGCAATGCCGCCCTCGGCCTGCACGCGCGTCAAGTTCGGATTGATGGGCGTACCGCAGTCCACTGCCGCAGCGTAATCCAGCAGAGTTACCTCGCCGGTTTCGGTATCCACCTCGATCTCAGCCGCACCGACCATATACGGCGGAGGCGAAATCTCGGACGAATGCGTAACCGTCGCCTGCAGCTCGATGCTGTTGCCGTTCATGGAAGCCGTCGCAATATCACTCAGGTTAATGGTCTTGCCTGCATTTTCGCCTTCCTCTACGCGGACTTCCCTGCCGTCGAAGCTGACCTGCTCCTTATCGCAGCCGAGCAGCTTTGCACCGAGCGCACAGATTTTGCCGCGCAGCTCGAGCGCGCACTTCTCGGTCGCCTTGCCGGTGACGTAGGTCGTGCTCGAGGCATACGAGCCGGAATCATACGGCGACCAGTCGGTGTCCGCACTCAGCGTGGTGATGTTGTCAAGCGGACACTCAAGCACCTCTGCCGCAATCTGCGCAAGCGTGGTATCACAGCCGGTGCCCATATCAGCCGCGCCGATGAGCAGCGTGTAAAAGCCCTCATCGTTGACCTTGAGCGTCGCACTGCCGACGTCCATGCTCGTGATGCCCGAGCCCTGCATTGCCATGCCCATGCCGACCGCACGAATCTTGCCGTTTCCCATGTCGCGGCACGGATACTTGTTATCCCAGTCGATCATGTCGTGTACGCGCGCCAGACAGCGGTCGAGCGCACAGCTTGTGTTCAGCTGGCCGTAGTACGCGGGCATGATCTCGCCCTCGTGCGTAATATTCATCTCTCGGATTTTGAACGGGTCCATGCCGAGAATATTCGCCAGCTCGTTCACCGCGCTCTCCACCGCGAACAGGCCCTGCGTCGCACCATAGCCGCGGTACGCGCCCGCCGACATGTGATTGGTGTACACAACGTCACTCGTAAAGCGGAACGCCTCGGCCTTGCCGTACAGCGGAATCGACTTATGACCGGACAGACCGACCGTTGTCGGGCCGTGTTCGCCATACGCGCCGGTGTTGGACAGCGTGTGCAGGTCGATGCCGCGCACGATGCCGTCCTTGTTTGCGCCCAGACGAACGTGCATTTCCATCTCGTGGCGCGGCGAGGAGGCAATCTGGCTCTCCACGCGGCTGAAGATGATCTTGGACGGCTTCTTGGTCATCCAGGTGACAAACGCCGGATACACCGCGCTTACTGCGGTCTGCTTGGCGCCGAAGCCGCCGCCGATACGCGGCTTGGTGACGCGCACCTTGCTTTTCGGAATATGCAGTGCGTTCGCCACGATTCGGCGGGTGTGGAACACGATCTGCGTTGAGCTGATGATATGCAGACGGCCGTAGGTGTCAATCTCGCAGTAGGTGCGGAAGGTTTCCATCATCGCCTGCTGGCATGCCTGCGTGTGGTACACGCGGTCGATAACAACATCGCAGTCCGTGAGGACCGCGTCAATATCACCGTTGCCGCACTCGTCATGCGCGCACAGGTTGCGCCTGTTGTCCGCGCCGACCGGCGCAAGGCTCTCCCAGTTGTCCTCCGGATGCACGAGCACCGGATTGTCTTTTGCCGTGTGGTAATCGAGCACCGGCTCGAGCACCTCGTACTCCACCTTGACCAGCTTCATCGCCTTATCAACGCATTTTTCGTCCGCACCGGCGAGAATCGCCACCACATCGCCTACAAAGCGCACATGGCGGTCGATAACAAGGCGGTCATACGGACTCGCCTCCGGATAGGTCTGACCGGCTTGCGTGTAGCGGCGGCCGTCCTGGTCTACGTCCTCCCATGTGAAGATGGCCTCCATGCCGGGGACTTTCATCGCGGCGGTCTTGTTGATAGACTTGACGATGGCGTTCGCGTACGGCGAACGCAGCAGCTTGACGCACAGGCAGTCGCGCGGCGTTACATCGTCCACATACACCGGCCGGCCGGTGACGAGCTGCATCGCATCCTTTTTGCGGAGCGGCTGATTGACTACCTTCACTGTGCGTCCTCCTCTCTCTGCTTTTTCCAGTCAAGATAGGCGCGGATACCGCGCAGCTGTCCCTCGTAACCCGAGCAGCGGCACAGATTGCCCGCCAGATATTCCTTGATCTCCTCATCGGTCGGGTCCTGCTTTTCGCGGAACAGCGCTATGGCGTTCATCATAAAGCCGGGATTGCAGAAGCCGCACTGCTCCGCACCCTGATCCGCGATGAACGCGCCGAATTCGGCGGCTTCGCCCTGCAAGCCCTCCAAGGTCGTGATCGTATGTCCGCTTGCACGCGCTGCCAGCACCGAGCAGGACAGCACCGGCTTTTCGTCCATAAATACGGTGCACAGACCGCAGTTCGCAGTCTCACAGCCGCGCTTGACGCTCAGGCAGCCATGCCCCCGCACAAAGTCGATGAGCAGCGTGTCCGCCGCCACATCGTCTGCTACTTTCTTTCCATTCAATGTCATTGTGATCAGCATATCCGTTCCCCCTTACTCTGCATCGAGCGCGTGTGCCGCGCGGCGCACCAGCACACCCGCGAGGTGTCTGCGGTACTCCGCACTGCCGCGCAGACTGCTGCCGGTCTTAATTTCCGCCCGAACAACTTCCGCCATCTGCTCTGCCGTTCTATCCACAGGCTGTGCATAAATCTGTGCGCGTGCTGGACGGGCACCGATGGCGAACCGGTAGCCGTTTTCGTCCTTGACGGACGCACAGGTCAGCACCGGAATATCGGTCTGGCTGATGCGCACAGACTGGTAATTGAACTTCGCCTTTCGCTTGGGAACGATCACGCGCACCAGAATATCGCGGTCCTTGGGTCTTTCGGCGTACTCGGAAAGCGGCACAATGCCGCCCTTGTACAGCTCTACCTGTGCGTCCAGCACGAGGAACATGGTCAGCACATCGGAAAAGCCGAACCGGCTGTACAGGCTGCCGCCGACGGTCGCCAGATTGCGAAGCTGCACGCCGACAATGTGGCGCACGGATTCGCGCATAGCACCGTTCGTGTAGGCTGCCAGTCCTTCGTGCAGCTCCAGCGCGCGCAGCGAGGCCATCGCACCGATCCGGAACTCGGTTTCGGTCTCCTCGATGGTGTCCAATCCCAGACCGGACAGGTCGATTGCCGTGCCGACATTCAGCGTCTCCATTTTGAGCCAGATCATGCCGCCGATCACGCGGTTGGACTTTTTCTGGTTGAGCGTATACGCTTCCTCGAGCGACTCGGCTTTTTTGTATTCCCGTATCGTCAACATACGTTATATCCTCTCTCTTTCAGGGGAATGTGTTATCTTTTCAGTATACTACTTTTATTTTACCACAAAATCTGCTATAATGCCGTTGTGAATATCAAAATACAACGAAAAGAAAAAGTTGTGGGAAAGGAGCCGCCATGCAGCCAAATATCCGCGTGATGCTGTTCGATGAGGACGGCGAGCGCTTTTTCGGTGAGGGACCGTGCCGTCTGCTGCATGCCATCGAGCAGACCGGATCGCTTCGCGCCGCCGCACAGTCTATGCAGATGGCATACACCAAGGCGCTCGGACTCGTCCGTCATGCCGAGCAGGTGCTCGGTTTTGCGCTCACCGAGCGCAAAATCGGCGGCAAGGGCGGCGGCGGCAGCATACTTACCGACGAGGCAAAGGAGTTTCTCTATCGCTATGAGCAGTATCGTGACGCCTGCAAACAGGCAGGAAAACAGCTCTATCCGCAGTTTTTCCCCGATGAAAAGTGAAATCGGATGTGTGATCATGGCATCCGGACTGGCAAAACGGTTTGGCTCCAACAAGCTGCTCGCCGAATTTGACCGAAAACCGCTGCTCTGCCGTGCGTTTGCCGTGACAGAGGGGTTGCACCGCGTGGTCGTTACCCGCTCGACCGAAGTGCAGGCATTGTGTGAGGAATACGGCATTCCCGTCCTGCACCATGCCCTTCCCTTTCGCAGCGACACCGTGCGGCTTGGACTGGAGTACCTGCTGCCGCGGTTTCCGTCCATGTCCGGCTGCATGTTTCTGCCGGGCGATCAGCCGCTGCTGACGAGGAAAACGCTCTGCGATATGATATCGGCATTCTGCGCGGAACCCGACCGGAAATCGCAGATTTTCCGTCTGTACGAACCGCAAAGCGGTACGCCGGGCAGTCCCGTGCTGTTCGGCGCGGATTATTTTGAGGAACTGCGTTCTCTTCCCGAGGGCAGGGGCGGCGGCGTGGTCGTCAAGCGGCATGCGGAAAAGGTAACGCTGTTTCCTGTAAGGCATTCGGCAGAATTGATGGACGCGGATACACCGGACATTCTCGCAGAATTAAAAATGATTTTTCAAAACGATTCATTTTATCGGTAATGCCAACCATTTGATGTGGCGTTACGTGGGCGCACCTTGTGCGCCCCTACGGTTACGTTTGTGCAGTCGGTTTACACGGTGCGCCGAGGTCGTCGCACCCTACAGTATCATTTTACGCCTCTCTCAATCGGAATGGCGAATGGTTGACCGTTACGATCATTTTCCATCCTCAATTCTCCATTCTCAATTAAAAACCCCGGAAAGAACTTCTTTCCGGGGTTTTGCATTATGCTTCGGTTTTCTTATCCTTCGGGAGCACGATATTGAGCAGAATCGCAACAAATGCTGCCGGTACAATACCGGAACCGCCAAAAATCAGCTGAACCGCCTGCGGCGCCTGTGCCAGAATGGTCATATTGGCACCCATGCCGTAGCCGACACCCAGAGCAACCGACACGATGGTCAGGTTGCGCGGCGTCATCTCCTCCTTGGTGATCAGCTGGATACCGCTGATAACAATGGACGAGAACATCATAACAGCCGCACCGCCGAGCACGGACTGCGGCATAATGGACACGATCGCGCCCAGCTTCGGAATCAGACCGCACAGAATGAGGAAGATCGCGCCGACGGCCAGTGCGCCTCGGTTGACAACCTTGGTCATGGTAACAAGGCCTACGTTCTGGCTGAACGAGGTATTCGGCAGTACACCGAACAGTGCCGCAAACGAGGAACCCAGACCGTCGCAGGCTACGCCGCCGGACAGCTCCTTGTCGGTTGCCTCACGGCCCATGCCGCCTTCCATAACGCCCGAAATATCGCCGACGGTCTCGACTGCGGTAACAATAAACATAACCAGCACCGGCAGGATGGCGCGCAGATCAAACACCGGCTTTACCGGCATCAGCTTCGGGATGGCAAACCAGCCGGCCTGTGCTACCTTGTCCCAGTTGAGTACCCATGCCTTGGTGAATTCTACACCGTCCGCATCAACTGCGGTGGTCGGCAGAACAAAACCCATGATGATTGCCGCAATGTAGCCTGCAATAATGCCGACAAAGATCGCGGACGAGCCAAGGAAGCCCTTGCAGCCGTGCTTGACGACCAGAATAACCACCAGCACGAACAGCGCCAGCAGCAGATTTTCCATCGAGCCGAAATCCTTCGCAGAGTTGCCGCCGCCGAAGGAATTGATGCCGACCGAGATCAGCGACAGACCGATACTCAGCACGACCGTGCCGGTAACGACCGCCGGAAAGAATTTGCGCAGCGGCTTGAGGAAAAAGCCAAGTACCGTCTCAAACAGGCCGCCGAGAATGGACGCACCCATAATCGCGCCATACGCAATCACACCGCCGCCCATGGTAGCCGCAACGCTATTGAACACGCCGATAAAACCCGAGCTTGTACCCATGATGATCGGCACCTTACCGCCGATCGGGCCGATGGAAAACAGCTGCACCAGCGTTACCACGCCGGCCACGAACATCGCGTTCTGCAGAACGCTTACCTGCAGGTCCGCGAACTCGCCGCCTGCAATGCCGCACGCACCCATGATGATGAGCAGCGGCGTCAGGTTGCCGACGAACATCGCAAAAACGTGCTGCAGTCCCAGCGGAATCTTGCGCGACAAAGGCATTTTTGCCTCAAAATCGTGCGCTGCGTCCATAGAAATTTTCTCTTGCATACCCACACTCCTTTGTGTTGTCCTGTAAAGTGCCGTGCCATTCATTCCCCTTAGCAAAACACTTTCTGATTTCATGCAAATAAATTATAACAAAAACAAATTCCTATGTAAATGGATTGCGCAGACAGACGCAGGATTTTGGAGGTATGCGCAAAAATTTACGTTCTGCGACCTGTTTCCTTAACAATTTCCCGAATCCGCGCAAAAGGAAAGGAACAACGCACACAGGCATTGTCCCTTTTCGTATCGTTCCGAATTCCTGATTAACCCAGTCTTTCCTTGCGCTCACGTCCGTCTCTCAGCAGAATGGTCAGTTCCTCGCGGTCTCCTGCACGGATGGCCTTGCGGTATTCGTCAAGGTGCTTGATGACCTCGTCAATCTCCTGCGCGAGCGGCTCTGCGTTGCACAGAAACAGCTCGCTCCACATGGTCTCATTCAGCTTGGCAACACGCGTCAGATCCTTGTAGCTGCCCGCCGAGTAGCCGTTGTGCTTGTCCGCCTCCGGACTTTTGATATACGCTGAGGACACAACATGCGCCAGTTGCGAGGTAAACGCGATCATGTGATCGTGCTGCTGCGCGGTACAGCGCACGGTCTGGCCGAAGCCGAGCGACATGAAGTACGCCTCCAGCTGTTCAAGCACACGCTCGGTGCTGCTCTGGGTCGGCACAAAGATCATGCTCGCACCGTCAAACAGGGTCGGCAGCGAATAATCCAGACCGGAGAACTCACGACCCGCCATCGGGTGACCGCCGACGTAGTGCACACCGGCGTCAAGCGCCGCCTGCTCCAGATGATCGACCATAAACTGCTTGACGCCGACCATATCGACGATCACGCAGCCCTTTTTCATCTTCGGCATGTTCTCAAGCAGCCAGTCCACCGTTGCCTGCGGGTACAGACCAATGATAACAAGGTCAGCCTCCTTGTACAGCGCTTCGGTCGCAATCGCGTCAATCGAGCCGTCAGCCAGTGCCTGCTCTGCGGTCGCGCGCGTGCGGTTCCAGCCTAAAACGCGGCTGAGTGTGCGCGCCTTGATGGTTTTCGCCATCGAGCCGCCCATCAGGCCCAGACCGGCGATGAGTACGGTATCAAACATGAATGGGTTCCCCCTGTCTTTTGTTTTTTATTCAGTTAAAGTTTATAACGGCAGACAGGGTTTGTCAATGAAAAACCGACTGCGTTTGCAGTCGGTTGTCATTTCATCATTTCTTCGGTCTTGGATTAACGCTGCAAATCCGGTGCCACAGCGGCGTAATCCGGCAGATAATAAACACGAGCAGCGCACCCGCGAGATTGAGGATAAGATCATCCACATCGCACGAGCCCGTTCCGGTGTACACCTGCAGCACCTCCACCGCCGTGATGCTCAGCGTGAGCGACGCCGTGAAAAAGAAAATGCTTCTCTGCCAGCGAAACAGTGCGGGCAGAAATACGCCCATCGGCGCGAACGCGATCAGGTTGCCTGCCAGATTGAGCACCACAAGCCGCAGCGAGATATTGCCGTAGCCGTAGGCCAGCAGGTAATTTTTCACCGTGCGGAGCGGCTCCAGATTCACCATATCGAGCGAGGTATGACCAAATCCGCGGCCGAACGCGTTATCGAAAAACAGCACATTCAGCAGCACCCATATGTAGTACAGAAACAGCGCCAGCATGTACAGCCGCCGCCGTATCGGACGCGTATTATCCGGCACGCCGCAGAACAGCGCAGCACGCAAAAGTACCGCAAAAATCGCTGCAAACACGAATTTCTGCTCGGGTGCAACGGTGATTCCGGGTGCTAACTCATAATAGATGTTGAAGCACAGAAATACCGCTGTCAGCAGTACCGCTATGCCGCGAATTAAATTCTTCAAAAGGAGATTCTCCTTTGTATTGGAATATCATAGGGCGGGAGTACCCGCCCTATGTCAAAAATTCTGTTACAGGCTCTCCGCTTCCCTGAGCCACAGCGCGGACACTGCATCCGACGGCATACGCCAGTCGCCGCGCGGCGAAAGCGTTACGGTGCCGACCTTCGGGCCGTCCGGCAGGCAGGAGCGCTTGAACTGCTGCGTAAAGAAGCGGCGCATAAAGGTCGTCAGCCACTTCTTGATGGTCGCGTCGTCATACACGCCCTCGAAGGTCTTGTGCGCGGCGCGGAAGATCTTGCGCGGCGGATAGCCGAAACGCAGCATATAATACAGGAAAAAATCGTGCAGTTCGTACGGACCGACCAGATCCTCGGTCTTCTGGCTGATTTCGCCGTCCTTGGGCGGCAGCAACTCGGGCGATACCGGAGTATCGAGTACATCCTGCAGCACATCGGACAGCTCGCCGAGCGTGCGGTCGGCCTCATAGGCAACAAGGTAGCGCACCAGCGTTTTCGGGATAGAGCCGTTCACGCCGTACATGCTCATGTGGTCGCCGTTGTAGGTCGCCCAGCCGAGCGCCAGTTCGGACAGGTCGCCCGTACCGACAACCATGCCGCCGTTCTTGTTGGCGAGGTTCATCAGCACCAGCGTGCGCATGCGCGCCTGACCGTTTTCAAAGGTAACGGAAAGATCGTCCTTGGACTGACCGATGTCCATGAAATGCTGATCGACCGCCGCCTTGATATCCACGGTCTTGAGCGTAACGCCGTAGGCTTCCGCCAGCTTTTCTGCGTTGCCCTTGGTGCGGGCGGTCGTGCCGAAGCACGGCATGGTGACAGCCAGAATGCCCTTGCGGTCGAGTTCGAGCATGTCAAACGCATGTACGAGCACGATGAGAGCCAGCGTGGAATCCAGGCCGCCGGACAGGCCGACAACTGCCGTCTTGGCGTGCGTATGGCGCAGGCGGGTCGCCAGACCGGTTGCCTGCAGCGTCAGGATCTCCTCACAGCGCTCGTCGCGGAGTGCCTTGTTCGCCGGAACGAACGGCGTGCGCGGGAACGTGCGGTCGGCAAGGTCGTTTTCCACCGGCTCGAGCGAGAACGAGAACACGCCGCCCTCGATAGACTCGAACGTGTTCATACGCTGACGCTCGTGCGCCAGACGCTGGAGGTCGATATCCGCGTAAATGATGCCCTGCGAGAACATCTTGCTCTCAGCCAGCAGCGCACCGTTCTCCGCGATGAGGTCGTGACCCGCGAAAACAAGGTCCTGCGTGGACTCGCCGAAGCCGGCGTCCGCATACTGGTACGCGCACAGCAGTCGTCCGGACTGCTGACGAACAAGGTCGCGGCGGTAGCCCGCCTTGCCGATGATCTCATCCGAAGCAGACAGGTTGACGATAATGTGCGCGCCCATCTGCGCCAGCGTAGTGGACGGCGGGTTCGGCACCCACAGATCCTCGCAAATTTCTACGCCGAAGGTGAACAGCGGCTGCTCATCGCACTGAAAAATGCTGTCGGTCACAATCGGTACATAGCACGGCTCACCGGCTGTATCAGTAAGCGTTACGCTCTCGATCGAACCCAGCGCATCTGCCGATACGAAATGGCGCTGCTCATAGAACTCCGAGTAGTTCGGAAGATGGGTTTTCGGCACGAACGCCAGCACGTCACCGGCATTGACGACAGCGGCCACATTATACAGCTTGCCGCGCACGCGCAGCGGCAGACCGACTACGATGACAGCCGCAAGCTCTGCGGTCTCGCGGCAGACGGTACCGAGCGCCTGCATCGCGCCCTCGAGCAGCGTTTCCTGCAGGAACAGGTCACCGCAGGTATAGCCGGTCAGGCACAGCTCGGGGAATGTGATGAGCTTCGCGCCTTTGGCAGCGGCCTCCTTCGCCAGCTTTACGATCTCAGAGGTATTATATGCACAGTCCGCGACGTGCAGATCAGGCGTTGCCGCGGCAATTTTGATAAATCCATCTCGCATCGGTGATGCTCCTTCCAGTGGAATAGTCCAGATAGAGTTAGTATACCTCTTTTTGCGCGTTTACGCAAGGGAAATGCCCTCAGAAGAAAACTTGTGCACCCACAAGACTGGGTACGCGAAGCGCGCAAGCGGTATGTTGTTTCCGAGCGAAGAGTTACCGCCTGCGGGCGGCGGGAGTTCGCCGTACCCACGGCGTGGGGGCAAAAGGGTAGACACCTACGGTTTCTACCCTCTTGACTCCCGTTTCCCTTTATTTCTTAATCTGATGCAGACCAGAGACCGGCGACCGCTTCGAAACGGGGAACGGCAGAGGAGCTTTTCTACCGTAGGGGCGCACAGTGTGCGCCCATTTCTCTACCTATACGCAGTGTCAGATACCATTCTGCTACACATATCGGCTACTCCACGCAGGCGCGACATATCCGTGTCGCGCAACTCGTTTATCTGGATATTACGGACGGCACCTGCGAATTGCATTTGTCCATGTTATTCATTCGTACATATGGTGGGCGAAAACGAATCGCAAAACGAAAAAATGGAGAATGAAATGATTTCATTCTCCATTTTCAATTACTTACCGATCCACAACCGGAATCTCGGACTCATCCTTTTCATCCAGATGCTTCAGATAATGCTTTGTCTCTGCCGCAATCACGCCGGAGAGCAGCAGCACAGCGATCAGGTTCGGGATGGCCATGAAGGCATTGAGCACGTCCGCAATGGTCCACACAAGGTCGAGCGCAAGCACGGGTGCACACACAACGACCGCGATAAACAGCACCTTATACGGCAGAATCGCCTTTTTGCCGAGCAGATACTCGGCAGCACGCTCGCCGTAGTACGACCATCCGAGGATGGTGGAGTACGCGAACGTAATGATGCTGACCATCAAAATCAGCGGACCGATATACGGAATCTGTGCGAATGCCGCCGTGGTCATCTGACCGCCGTTTGCCATGTTTTCCACGCTGACCGCCGGATTTTTCATCATCGAGGAGACGAGCACCAGACCGGTCATCAGGCACACGACAACCGTCGTCCAGAAGGTGCCGGTCGCAGAAACGAGCGCCTGCCGCACCGGATTGCGCGTCTGTGCCGCGCTGGCAACCAGCGGCGCCGAACCCATGCCGGACTCATTCGAGAACAGGCCGCGTGCCACGCCGTACTGCAGCGCCAGACGGATGCCGCCGCCGACCAGTCCGCCGGTCACAGCGCCCGGCTTGAACGCCAGCACGAAAATAGCCTTGAGAGCCGGCAGCAGAAAATCGTAATTGGTGCACAGAATAACAATGCAGCCGACCACATAGAACAGCGCCATCAGCGGCACCAGCTTTTCGCACACAACTGCAATGGATTCAATGCCGCCAATAATGATAATCGCGGTGATAATGCCGAAAATAATGCCGATTGCGATACGCGGCAGGCTGATGGGAAGGTTGGTCTCCAGCACCTCGGCAATCGCGTTGATCTGCGTGCCGCAGCCGATGCCGAACGAGGCGAGCATGGCGAACAGCGCAAACAGCACCGCCATCACCTTGCCGAACTTCTTCCACTTGAGGCCGCGCTCAAGCGCGTACATCGCACCGCCCATCATGCGGCCGTCCGCGGTCTGCACGCGGTACTTGACCGCGATCAGGCTCTCCGCGTACTTTGTGGCAATGCCGAACACGCCGGTCAGCCAGCACCACAGCACGGCACCCGGTCCGCCGAGATAGATGGCCGTGCCGACACCGATGATGTTGCCTGTGCCGATGGTAGACGCGAGTGCGGTCGTCAGCGCCTGAAACTGACTGACGTCACCCGGCGAATCCGGGTCCTTTGTCACCGACAGGCGGATGCCGGTGAAGGTCTTGCGCTGGATGAAGCCCGTGCGGAACGTCATAAAAATATGCGTACCGCACAGCAGCACCAGCATGGGCAGACCCCAGATCCAGCTGTCGATTTTGTTCATTAACGCAGCAATTACTTCCATGTATCCGATTCCTTCCTCACTTTTCTTCCCTTTCGGACAAGAGAAGGCGCTTACCCGCCATTTTTATTCGGATAAGCGTCGCAGATTTATATTATATCGAATTTTCCGGAAATATGCAAGCATATTCGTGCGTATTCGACACTTTTCAGGCATTTGACGGGATATTGCGCGTTCTCTTATCGTATGCTATAATCGTATAGAATCAAAAACTATCGAGGTGTTCTCTATGAACTCTGTGAATTATAAGCGACTGGAAAAGAGCCTGACCGATGTCATTCAGGAAGCACAGCTCAAGATTGGCTACGACCACCACCCGATCACGCTGTATTATCCCACGGAATCCGTGGCGCGTCTGCTCGGCACACCGGAGGAGGACGCGGACAGCACCGAGCGTGCGCTCGCTTCCCTTTCCGCGCACACCGCCGGCACGCTCGGCGCAATCCAAGTCACCCGCGATGACAAGCGCTTCTGCTTCCATATTTCCGCAGAAGGCACACAGTATGTGCATGAACAGCTGCCGGATCCCGCGTTTCTGCGTGCATTTCTGCAGGTAATGCGCGGTCTGACGGTCAGCTTTGACGATATTCTTGCGGTGTTCCATCAGTTTTCCGACAAAGTGCACTGCGAGAAGCTCGAGGGCAACGAGGAGTTTGACTACCTCGTATACTTCGAGGACGGCACACCGGACAACTACCGCTACTGCATCAAGCTGGATGATGACGGTGACGCCGTCTATCACCGCTTTACGCCGGAGGATTATGCGGCGTTTGGGTTCTAAATCCCCATATAAGCATGAAGAAAGGACGCTCCTTGAGCGTCCTTTCTGTTTTGCGGTTTTACTGAGCGGCTCCAGTATCAGCCGTCTGGGTCTCGTCCGTCGAGGACTGGCTGTCGGTCGCGGACTGGTCTTCGCTCTGCGCGTCCTCAGTCTGCGCATTGCCGTCATCATCCGATGTATCGCTGTTCAGAACAGTCTGCACGTCAGCCGGCAGATAGTCCTTAGTGTTATCATAGGTGATCTCATCGTAAGCATCGGTGGTCTGGATATCAGCCTCGTCGATCCACTGCTGCATCATCTCGTCGATCGAGCCGGCAGTGCCCTTTTCGGAAGCAACAGCCGCAATGATGGAATCGCGCATGTTCTCGAACTCATCCTGATTCAGCTCGCAGCGCTTGATGATATGGTAGCCGTACTGGCTCTTGACCAGGCCGGAAACTTCACCTTCCTGCAGCGCCTTGGCAGCGTTGTAGAACTCGTCTACCATCTGACCTTCGGTGAAGGTATAGCCCTTGGCATACTGTGCTTCGCCTGCATCCTCGTTCTTCTCGGTCAGCAGCGCGTCAAAGTCCTCGCCGTTGTTCAGGCGATCCAGAACAGCCTGTGCTTCCTTCTTTGCTTCCTCATCGGTGCGAGTGGTCTCGCCGGTGGACGGATTCTTAGTCAGAATGAGGATGTGCTTTGCAGTGATGTAGTTGTCATCGAAATACTTCTGCAGCTCGTCATCGCTCGGAACACTTACGCCGTTCTCGCCGAAGTAGTAATCCTTCAGCACCTGTGCGCATGCGCTGACATACTGGTAGTTATTGTAGTTGTCCATGTCAAAGCCGATCGAAGACAGGCGCTGCAGATAAGCGTCCTCGCCGCCGAGCTGCTCCGCATTCTGCTTGTTTGCCGTAACAATGTTCTTCTTCTGGCTGTACGACAGGGACAGGCCCAGCTCATCCATCTTCTGCTTAACGATATGGATCAGAGCGACCTGCTGCTTTGCGGACTCCTTTGCGGCATCGCCGAATGTAGATGCCATATTCTTCTCAGAGAGACCGTACATAGCGTACATCTGCTGATAATTGATGATCTGGCTCATCATATAGCTTGCATACTCATCTGCGTGGATTTCCTCGCCGTTGACCGTCATAACGACCGGTGCATCGCTTTTCAGCTCCTGATAATCCACCACAAAGGTGGATGCGCCGTATGCGGTTGCGCTCATAACGACAGCCAGCATAACGACCAGCGCAACGATGCGCTGCACTAACTTGCTCATATTACTATGCTCCCTTTTCTGTATTTTACGAACGCTATCAGTATAACACTATTTCGGAACAGGCACAAGCGAAAACACAGAAACATCACAAATTTCGCTGCCGCTGGGGACGGCGTACCCACGCCGTGGGGGCAAAGGGGTAGACACCTGCGGTTTCTACCCTCTTGACTCCCGTTTCCCTTTGTTTCTTAACCCGGCGCAGACCGGAGACCGGCGACCGCTTCGAGAAGGAGAACGGCAGTCGGGTTACTCTTGCGTATCTTTCGTGAAATATTCGCGGTTCACAGATAGCTTACTGCTACACAGGCGGTTTACTCTCCGCAGGCGCGACATACCCGTGTCGCGCAACTCATTGGCCTGGCAGCTACAGACAGCACCTGCGAATTTCATCTGATGATAAATGTTATACCGTAGGGTGCGCCGACTCGGCGCACCTTTTCTAACGAAAAAACACCCGTAAAATGCAAAAACGGAGAATGAACACCATCTGGTCAATTCTCCATTTTCCATTCTCAATTACTGCAAACAAAAAGAGAACCGCTTCCGCGGTTCTCTTTGTTCATTTCGCGTCAAACCCTTGACAGATAACCTCAAACAGCTCATTGATACGCTCATAGCGTCCCTTGAGGTACAGCCAGCCGAACAGCGCCTCGAGTGCGGTCGCGTAGGCATACTCTGCCACGGAGGCCGACTTCGGCACGGATTTCGGCTTTGCGTTGCGTCCGTGACGCAGAACGGTCTGCTCGTCTTCATCGAGCATAGGCTGAATGCGCTTTACCGCTTCCGCCTGCGCGGACGCACGAACGAGCTGGATCGTACGGCTGTGCAGGTTTTTCGCGGTCTGAGTGCCGCCGCACGCCAGATGCGTGCGCACGAGTATCTCATAAACAGCGTCGCCCACATGGGCGAGTGCAAGACTCGTCATGCGGGCGATCGCAGCGTCATCCAGCACAGGGTGCAGATGATCGGTCATTACTTGTCCTCAGCAGCCTTTGCTTCAGCGGCCTGCTTTGCAGCCTCAGCCTTAGCCTTGGCAGCAGCAGCCTGCTTAGCCTGCATTTCCTTGAACTTGGCCTTCTCTTCCTCGGTCGGAACCGGCTCGATGCAGCCCTTCGGGCATGCCTTGGTGCACATCTTGCAGTTCTTGCACTTGTCGTAGTCGATCTTGGCAACGCCGTCTACTACGTGAATTGCATCGAACTTACAGGTCTTCTCGCACATCTTACAGCCGATACAGCCGTTGGAGCAAACCTTCATTACTTCCGGACCCTTGTCCTTGTTCACGCAGTTAACGTGAACCTTCTTGACCTCGGATACCAGGTTAATGATCTTCTTCGGGCAGGTGGAAACACACTTGCCGCAGGCAACACACTTGTCGGTGTCAACCTTTGCAACGCCGTCCACAATGTGGATTGCGTCAAACGCACAGGCCTTTACGCAGGAGCCGAGGCCCATGCAGCCAAAGGAGCATGCCTTCGGGCCGCTTGCTACACGCATTGCAGCGTTGCAGTCCTGCAGACCCTCGTAGTTTGCCTTGTCCTTTGCGTTGCAGCCGCCGTTGCAGTAAACGTGTGCAACCTGACGGTCGCCGGCAGCAACCTCAACGCCGAGTACCTTTGCGATCTTCTCAGCCGCAGCAGCACCGCCGACCGGGCAGCCGTTTACCGGCGCACGGCCCTCTACGATTGCGGCAGCCAGACCGTCACAGCCCGGGAAGCCGCAGCCGCCGCAATTAGCGCCCGGCAGGCACTCGCGTACCAGCGGGACGCGCTCGTCAACCTCTACGGCGAAAACCTTAGCGGCAACGCCGAGCAGGATTGCGAAAACGATACCCATGATGAACAGTACCGCTACCGCGTAAATAACATTTTGCATATCCATTTCTTGTGTCCTCCCTTACCAAATCGACAGGCCGGAGAAGCCCATGAAGGACATAGCCAGCAGCGCTGCTGCAACCAGCGAGATCGGGAAGCCTTCAAAGCACTTCGGGCACTTGGAAGTAGCGTCCAGACGCTCACGGATGGAAGCGAACAGCACGATTGCCAGCGTGTAGCCGACACCGGCTGCAACGCCGTATACCAGAGAGCCGATGAAAGAATAGCTGTTGGAAATGTTGGTCTTAGCAGCACCGAGCACCGCACAGTTGGTGGTGATCAGCGGCAGGAAGATACCGAGCGCAGAGTACAGCGACGGCATAGCCTTCTTCATGAACATCTCGACGAACTGAACCAGCGTTGCAATTACGAGAATGAACGCGATGGTCTGCATATAACCCAGACCCAGGGGTTCGAGAATGAAGTACTGTACAGCCCAGGATGCTGCGGAAGCAATCGCCATAACGAAGATAACCGCCATGCCCATGCCGAGCGCGGTGTCAGTCTTCTTGGATACGCCGAAGAACGAGCAGCAGCCGAGGAACTGAACGAGAATGTAGTTATTGACCAGGATTGCCGCGATTGCGAGCGACAGGATATCGGTCAAACCCATAGAGGCAGGTAAATTAAACACTTACTTGTCCTCCTTTCGAGCCATGATCTTCTGGATCGCAGCCAGGATGAAGCCCATCATGAGGAAGCCGCCTGCCGGCAGGATCATCATGACCATCGGGTTGGAGTGGAAGAACGGAACTGCGATACCGTTTACGCCGTTAACGTAACCGGACAGGATGGTGCCTGCGCCGAGCAGCTCACGGAAGAAGCCCATGAGTACCAGAGCGAAGGTGAAGCCCAGACCCATTACAACACCGTCGAGTGCGGACGGCAGAACCTTGTTCTTGGAAGCATACGCCTCGGCACGGCCGAGGATGATGCAGTTTACTACGATCAGCGGCAGGAACAGACCAAGGGACGATGCCAGCGACGGCAGGAATGCCTGCATGGACAGGTCGATCATGGTTACGAAGGTTGCGATGATCGTGATGAATGCTGCGATACGGATCTTATCCGGGATAATTCTGCGCATCGCGGAAATAACGATATTGGAGCAGATGAGAACGACGGTAGCCGCCGCGCCCATGCCGATCGCATTCTGCAGAGAAGTGGTGGTTGCCAGCGTCGGGCAAAGACCGATCGTCTGCATGAAAACCGGGTTATCGAGGATAACGCCCGATTTCAGCTGTTCAGAAAATTTCATTTGGCTTTTCCTCCTTAACCCAGAGTAGCGACATATGCTGCCGCAGTATTAACGCCGTCGGTTACAGCACGGGAGGTGATGGTAGCGCCGGTGATCGCATTGATCGTGCCGCCGTCCTTGGCCACCTTGAGCTGACCGTCAGCAGTCTGACCTGCAAACTGGGTGATCCAGTTCGGGTCTGCCTGGCTCTTCGCACCGAGGCCCGGGGTCTCAGCGTGAGAGGTTACCTTTGCGCCTGCAACGGTGCCGTCCGCGTTGATGCCGACGATCATCGTCAGGTTGCCGCCGAAGCCCTTCGGCTCTACCTGTACACAGTAGCCGATCTCTTCGCCGTCCTTGGTTGCCTTGTAAACACCGTCGATCTGAGCAGCGGTACGGCCTGCCGGCAGGGTTACGCCAGCGGCTGCAACGTCCTCAGCGGACAGTGCGGTGCCGAGATCCTCGAAATCAGCGTCCGGGATGATCTCTGCCATTGCTGCGTTGCGGGTTTCGATACCGTTCTGGGTGATCTTATCCGCGGTTACACCGTTGATAACGCCCAGCAGCAGTGCACAGATGAACGTGATGAGGCCCAGTACGACGACAAGCTGTACGATGCCGCCTTCCTTTTTGCTGTTATCCATGATTTACTGCGCCTCCTTCTTCGCTTTGTCAAGCTGATAACCGAACTTGCGCGGATGGGTCTTCTTGTCGATTGCCCAAACCAGCGTGTTCATGATCAGGATGGAGTAGGATACGCCCTCCGGCAGACCGCCGAAGTAGCGGATGAATACCGTCAGCAGACCGCAGCCAACGCCGAAGATGATCTGGCCCTTCGGGGTAACCGGGCTGGTAACGTAGTCGGTAGCCATGAAGATCGCGCCGAGCATCAGGCCGCCGGACAGTACCTGGCTGAGCATCCACTGTACGCGGGAAACATCGCCGGACAGCGGGAACAGGAAGGTGATGACAGCAACAGTAAGGATGTAAGCTGCCGGAATGTTGATGGTGATAACCTTGCGCCACAGCAGGTAAACGCCGCCTGCCAGCAGAGCCAGCGCGGAGGTCTCACCGATAACGCCGCCGGTCTGACCGAGCAGCATCTCCAGCAGGCCGGTGTCAGCCGGTACAGCACCGGTCTTGAGGGTAGCCAGCGGAGTTGCGGTGGAAATCGCGTCGGTAACGGTTACGTTGCCGAACAGCGGCAGGTTTGCATGCGGAGCAGTCCAGGTGGTCATGAAACCGGCCCAGGATGCCATCATGAACGCACGGGCACCGAGTGCCGGGTTCATAAAGTTCTTGCCGATGCCGCCGAACAGCATCTTAACAACGATGATGCCGAACAGGGCACCGAAAGCGCTCAGCCACAGCGGAGCTGCAACCGGAATGTTGAATGCGATAAGTACGCCCGTAACCAGGCAGGACAGGTCGCCTACGGTGTTCGGGTGATGAACGATTTTGTTGTAAATGGTCTCAAACACAAGGCTTGCCACCATTGCGATAACAACATGGATCAGCGCACGAGCGCCGAAGGTGTAAACTGCAACCGCCAGTGCCGGAACAAGTGCGATGAGCACATCGAGCATAAGGCTCCGGGTGTCATCATCCGCCTTGATATGCGGCGAGGAGGTTACGACTACTTTGCTAAGATCATAAGCCATTTTCGTTTTCCTCCTTACTTGTTCTCTGCGGGCTTTTCAGCCTCTGCCTTTGCAGCAGCCTCCGCCTCGGCCTTTTTCTTCTCAGCCTCAGCCTTGGCGCGCTCTGCAGCACGCTTAGCCTGGATCTTGCCCTTGGTCAGACGGAACTGTGCAACCAGCGGGATACGAGCCGGGCAGACGTAAGCGCAGGAGCCGCACTCGATGCAGTCCATCATGCCGCAGTCAACGGCGTTGTCCAGATCCTCCTGCTTGCCGTATACATTCATGTAGATCGGCAGGAGGTGCATCGGGCAGGCGTTGATGCACTTGCCGCAGCGGATACACTGAGGATCCTTAACGCGCTTATCCTCATTGCCTGCAAAGGCGAGGAATGCGTTGGTGCCCTTTACGACCGGGGCATCCAGAGAGAACTGGGCGTTGCCCATCATCGGACCGCCGGCAAGGAGCTTGTTCGGAGCTTCCTTGAAGCCGCCGCAGGCATCGATCAGCTTTTCGATCGGGGTGCCGATGCGTGCTTCGAGGTTCTTCGGCTCAGCAACAGCGGAACCGGAGATGGTAACGATACGGCGGATGACCGGCATGCCGGTGGTGAAGCGGCGGTAAACCGCACCTGCGGTATCTACATTGAATACCGCGCAGCCGGCGTCTGCCGGCAGCTTGCCGGACGGAACTTCACGGCCGGTGCAGGCATTGATCAGCTGCTTCTCAGCGCCCTGCGGGTACTTGCAGGTCAGCGGATACAGCTTGAGGCGGGAATCGTCCGCGATCAGCTCCTCGATCTTGGCGAAGGTATCCTTCTTGTTTTCCTCGATCGCAATGATCGCGGTCTGTACGCCCATGATGTCGGCCAGCATCTTCAGGCCGCCGATGGTCTCTTCCGGACGCTCAAGCAGCAGACGATGGTCGGACGTGATGTACGGCTCACACTCTGCAGCGTTGATGATGACCGTGTCGCACTTGCCGATACCGGACTGGATCTTGACATGGGTCGGGAAGGTTGCACCGCCATGGCCGACGATGCCGGCAGAACGGATGCACTCGATACGCTCCTCATTGCTCATGGAAGCGAAGTCGTAGGGATGCACGGACTCGTGCTTGCGGTCCTCGCCATCATTTTCAATTACGATGGACAGAACCTTGCTGCCATTCGGATGCAGGCGAGGCTCGATTGCCTTTACCTTGCCGGAAACGGTAGCATGGACAGGAGCGCTGACAAAGCCGCCGGCTTCCGCGATAGGCTGTCCCAGGTCCACGGTGTCGCCAACCGAAACGATCGGCTTTGCCGGTGCGCCGATGTGCATGGAAACCGGCAGGATTACCTCATCAGGCAATGCCAGCTTCTCGATCGGCTTGGTGTTTGTCGCGGATTTATAGCCCGGGTCTGCGTGAGTACCCGGGTGTATGCCGCCACGGAACGAATACGCCATTTCTTTCACCTCTCTAATATTTTGCGCAAGAAGAACCGGACGCGCGCCCGGCTTCCTCTTCTTCAGAAATTGGCTGGCTATGCGTGAAGCATAGCCTTACAGTATAGATTATACTGGTTTTTGTACAGTATTGGCAAGACCAAAAGCAAAAAAAAATCGAATAAAATACAGAGAAACTTTGTACATCTTGTTAAGTCCATCATTTTTATCCGCTTTTTCTTTGTGAATAACGCTCGGGTTCGGTCAGTTTAAACGGATGCAGGCATTCCCTTTCCGGCTTGCATTTTTCGCAAAACCGGCTGAAATGCGCGCAAAATGCGAAGTTTTGCCCTCTGCCTTTTGTGCACATTTTTCGTATACTGCTATTGACTTTCCCTTTCTTCGGTTATAATATGAATACATGAACATATGAGCAATCGTTCATATATTATTGACTATCCCCGACAGGAGGCGATCCGAAATGGCAGACGAACACAAGCATGAGGATACCTTATTAAATGAAGACGTGCATGAGCACGAACATCATCATCACGAACACGATGAAGATGACTGCGATTGCGGCTGCGGACACCATCACCACCACGATGAGGATGAACATGAACATCACCATCATCATGACGATGACTGCGACTGCGGCTGCGGACATCATCACCACCACGATGAGGACGAGGAGCACGAGCACCACCATCATCATGACGATGACTGCGACTGCGGACATCATCATCACCACGACGAGGACGAGGAGCACGAGCACCACCATCATCATGACGATGACTGCGGCTGCGGCTGCGGACACCATCACCACCATGATGAGGACGAGGAGCACGAACATTCTGCAGGCGCGCACAGCGTCAAGCGCGTTTACACGCTGCAGAATGTCGGCTGTGCACACTGCGCGGCAAAAATGGAGCAGCGCATCAGCGAACTCGAGGGCGTGGAGGACTGCGTTCTCGTATTTGAGACCAAGCAGCTGCGCGTAACCGGCGAAAACCCGGATGCGCTCCTGCCGGAAATCCGCGAGATCTGCTCGTCCATCGAGAGCGAAGCCAAGGTCATTGCGCCCAAACCCAAGCACTACGGCAAGGACGGTCAGCGCGTTTACACGCTCGAAAACCTCGGCTGTGCGCACTGTGCCGCGAAAATGCAGCACCAGATCAGCCAGCTCGACGGTATCGATGACTGCGTACTGGTTTATGAGACCAAGCAGCTGCGTATCAAGGGTGACAATCCTGATGCACTGCTCCCCGAAATCCGCAAAATCTGCTCAAATATCGAGAGTGACGTCAAGGTAATCGCTCCCGAGGAGGAAAAGGAAGAGGACAACAGCCATCCGCTTGCCGAAATGCTCATCGGTGCAGCGCTGTTCGTTGCCGGTCTGCTCATTCCGACCATGGCTGTCAAACTGGTGCTGCTCATCGCGGCTTACCTGCTGCTCGGCCGCCATGTCCTGCTGACGGCTGTCAAGAACATCGGCCGCGGTCAGGTATTTGACGAAAACTTCCTGATGGCCGTTGCAACCATCGGTGCATGGGCGGTCGGCTCGTTCGACGAGGCTGTCGGCGTTATGCTGTTCTACCGTGTCGGCGAATACTTTGAGGATCGTGCGGTTGACCGTTCGCGCAAGCAGATCATGGACGCGATCGACCTGCGTCCCGAGACGGTAAATCTGATCAAGGACAACGGCGAAATCGAGGTTATTCCGGCCGAGGACGCACAGGAGGGCGACATTGTTCTGGTACGCCCGGGCGACCGCGTTCCGCTGGACGGCGAGGTTGTCGAAGGCGAAAGCCGTCTGGATACCTCGGCTGTTACCGGTGAGCCGGTTCCGGTTCGTGTCGCTGCCGGCGACAAGGCAACCTCCGGATGTGTCAACACCGACGGCGCGATCAAGCTGCGTGTCACTCACATTCTCGCTGAGAGCATGGTACAGCGCATTCTCGACAGCGTGGAGAATGCAGCGGCCCGCAAGCCGAAGATTGACCGCTTTATCACCCGTTTTTCCCGCGTTTACACCCCGGCAGTTGTTGCAATCGCTCTGCTGACCGCCATTATCCCGAGCCTTGTTACCGGAGAGTGGCACAAGTGGGTCTACACCGCGATGACCTTCCTTGTAATTTCCTGCCCGTGCGCACTGGTGCTCAGCGTACCGCTGACCTACTTCTCCGGCATCGGCGCAGGCTCCAGGCGCGGTATCCTGTTCAAGGGCGGCGCTTCTCTGGAAGCACTGAATAACGTTAAAACCATTGTTATGGATAAGACCGGCACCATCACCAAGGGCAACTTTGTAGTACAGAAGGTCGTTCCGGCGCAGGGCGTTCCGCTCGATGAGAATGAGCTTCTGTGGCTGGCTGCCGCCTGCGAGGGCGCTTCCACCCACCCGATCGCCAAGTCCATCATCAACTCCTACGAGGAGCGCAAAATGTCCGCGGCAAAGGCCGGCGACTTTTCTCTTGTTGCCGTTGGTGCAACGGTTGAGAACATCCGCGAGCAGGCCGGCGAAGGCATTTCCGCCGAGCTTGAAGGCAAAACTATACTCTGCGGCAACGTAAAGCTGATGGAGCGCAATAATATCGACCTTTCCGGCTACCACGGCACCCCGGGCAGCACGGAAGTGCTGCTGGCGATGGACGGTCACTTCCTCGGTCATGTTGACATTGCCGATACCATTAAGGCAGATGCCAAATCCGCAATCAGCCGCATGAAGGCTCAGGGACTCACCACCGCCATGCTGACCGGTGACGGTCAGGCCAGTGCGGACGCGGTTGCACAGGAAGTCGGCATTGACGAAGTGCGTGCCCGCCTGCTCCCGCAGGATAAGCTTTCGGCGCTGACCGATATCCGCGAGAAGCGCGGTGCGGTTATGTTCGTCGGTGACGGCATCAACGATGCTCCCGTACTCGCCGGTGCAGACGTCGGCGCGGCAATGGGCAGCGGCGCAGATGCAGCAATCGAGGCCGCAGATGTGGTGTTCATGAAGGCCGACCTGACTTCCATCCCGATCTCGGTCAAGATCGCCCGCAAGGCGAATATCGTCTCCAAGGAGAACATCGTGTTTGCACTCGCGGTCAAGATCCTCGTTATGATCCTCGGTCTGTTCGGTATCGCATCCATGTGGCTGGCCGTATTCGCCGATACCGGCGTGGCTATGCTGTGCGTGCTCAATTCGATCCGCATGCTGTATATGAAGACCGAATAATGCATACTCTTTGCACATTTTATATAGAAAGACTCCCGTCCGATTGGAACGGGAGTCTTTTGTATACCATATCGTCTGTGCTGATACGCAGGGTTTTCGCCTGAGAGGCGAACGGCAAACCACCGTTTACACCCGGCAAGCAAACTCATTTGTGGAAAACATACTCTTTTCTGAAAGTCCTCGGCGCCATACCAACCGCCTTGGAAAACTGCGCATTGAAATGGCTCGGGTTGTCATACCCCACCTGCGATGCAATCCGCGTTACCGGCAAATCAGTTGTGATGAGCAGCGTCTGCGCTTCGCCAATCCTGCGGCGCAGAACATACTGCAGCGGCGAATATCCGGTCACTTCCTTGCAGATATGCGCCAGATAGTACGGACTGACGTGCAGCGCATCCGCCATCTGCTGCAGAGAAAATTCGTCCGCAAAATGCTTGTCGATGTAATCCTTGATACGCTGTGCAAAGGCATTGCCGCTATGCGTGCTGCCCTCGGCTGCGGTTGCGCGGAACTGCTGCACGAGCGTCAGGATCGCAAGCAGAAGATGATGTGCACCGTCGTCGTTGCCCTCGGTCAGCTCATTGTAAAGCACGTCGTACAGATGCTCCAGCCGCACGGTCTGCGGCTCGGTCAGGCGGCACACCGGACAGGAATCCTCCGCGATCAGCGTATTTTCACGCAGTCCGGGCACAGCCAGTCCGCCAAGCGCCAGACTCGAGGTTGCCACCGGACGATCCGGTCCGGACGGCTCATCGTGCACGACGCGGCTGTTGAAGATAAACAGATCGCCGCGGCGTGCCTCATACGGCGTTCCGCCGACAAAATAGCGGCTCTCGCCGCCTCGCACGAGTACAATTTCCACTAAATCATCATGCGCATGCATAACGCGCGGATGTGCCGACGCCTTCTCATCTGTGCGGCTGACCGAAAACAGACGCGGCATCTGCGTCAGGCCGAATGGCGCTTCATATTCCTTTTTCACAAAGCATTGAATCATAAAACGCTCCTTTTCCCTCAATTTCGCGGCAAAAGCGCCTTTCTGCGGCGGAGATAGTATCCGCGAAAAACCAGCCGGTCGGGATAGCAATCCGGATACCGACCTCACCGACCGGCCCTGCCAGCGCAAACCAGATCAAACCTTTGGCGATACTGCCTTTTGTCAGATCGCGGTACATATAATCAGATAAACTTATTATAGCGCTCCTGCGATGAAAACTCAATGCAGCGCTTCGCCCGCTGCGGTCCGGCAGGGCTGCGGATAAAAGAAAGCCTGCCACTACAGTGACAGGCTTTCTCTATGCTGATTTTATCGAATCGGCAGCATCTTGCCGGTCTCGAAGGACTCCTTGCAGCGGTAAGCAGCCTCAGAAACGGCGGTGCCGTCATAAACGGTGAGGTCAGCCGGCTTGGTGTTGTCGCGGACATGGCCGGTGAAGGCAACCATCTCGGCTACGAAAGCCTCGTGCCAGCGGCTCATGAAGTCCGGATAATACTCCTCGCGGGAGCCGTGCTCATCCACGATATTCAGCAGGTTCTTTGCGCCGACGTTTGCAATGCGCAGCGTGCCGTGGGTGCCGATAATCTCGGTCTCGACATTGGAGCCTGCGGCATGGGTGCGGTTGGTGAACATGAAGCCCATTGCGCCGTTCTCCATCTGGATGGTAGCAGCTGCGTTGTCCGCATCGTTCAGCTCCTTGTACAGGTCGAACTCGAATACGCCGCCGATCGCCCATACATTCTTGACATCCGAGCCGGTGAACCAGCGGATGAGGTCGATATCATGTACGCACATATCGAGGTACTGACCGCCGGAGTGCGGTGCAAACTTGAGGGTAGACTCGATAGTGGAACGCGGGTCCTGCGTGTAGGAGCGAACCAGAACAACCTTGCCGATATCGCCGTTGTCAATCTTGCGCTTTGCCTCGGCGTAGGACTTGTCAAAGCGGCGCATGAAGCCAAGCTGGAAAATCAGGTCAGGATGTGCCTCGATGACCTTCTCGGCAGCCTTGCACTGTGCAACATCCGTGCCGAGCGGCTTCTCGCAGAACACATGCTTGCCGTGGTTCATGGCAATTTCAATCTGCTGGCAGTGCAGGAAGGACGGGGAAACGATAACGATCGCGTCCAGCTCCGGATTCTTGCACATTTCCTCAAAATCGGTGTAAGTATTCGGCACGCCGAGTTCTGCCGCAACTTCCTTTACGCGGTTTGCATCTACGTCGCAGATGGCTGCCAGCTCGCAGCCCGGAACCTGCGTTGCAAGGTTCTTCGCGTGCTCATAACCCAGACGACCCAGACCTACCGAACCAACCTTAACAGTTTTCATGGTATATTCTCTCCTTTTATATGTAACTCTCTCTCTTACGCGGCGGTTTTGCCGCTCTCCATTTGATGATTCTATTGTAGCGTTTCGGGGGCTGAAAAAACAGAGCATTCTTGCGAAAAGAACGCCCCTATTTGCGGGATATGAGCGGGTCCCTCGGGCAAACTTTCAAATTCTTGCGGTCGATGCAAAAAGGCAGACCCGACGGTCTGCCTTTACGCTTACGTTCTCAGCTGACATGAATGCCGGCCACCGGACAGCCGCCTGCGGCCTCCTGCGCGCCCGCCTGCTCCTCTGCGGTCTCCGGCTGATGATGGACTTCGGCAAGGCCGTCCTCCGCAATGCGGAACACGGAAGGACAGGTTCCTTCACACAGACCGCAGGAAATACAACCGTCTCGTTCGATTGTAATGTGCATACCGATACACTCCTTTCGGAGATTCAGTTTGCCCCGTTTCCGATGATTTATGCGTGCCTACGCAGAAATTCCCGTACTTCGTCTGCTGTCGGCACCGAGGGAGCCGCGCCTGTGCGCGAGACTGCGAGAGCGGATGCCGCCAAAGCCTCCTGCAGCGCGGTCTGCACCGATTTGCCTGCGCTGACCGCCGCAAGAAAGTATCCGCAGAAGGTATCTCCGGCAGCGGTGGTGTCCACGGCCTTTACCTTAAATGCAGAAAGCTGAAACCGACCTTCCTCTCCATCATACAGCACACCGTCCGCGCCGACGGTCATAACGACCGACGCATTCGGGTATTTTGCCCGCAAAGCCGTCAGCGTATCCTCGAAATCTGCATTTGCATCCGTTCCCGCAAGCTGTGCCGCTTCGATTTCATTCACCATAAACAGGCTGACGCGCGCAAGAGGCAGCGCATCGAGGTTTTCCGGCATGGGAGACGGATTGAACACCACCCGCAGTCCCTTTTCATGCGCACGGCAGATGATCTCCGGCACGAGGTTGACCTCATTCTGCAGCAGCACCCAGTCGTCCGGCTGCGCGGTGTCGAGCACCCGCTCGATATACTCGCTCGTCATGCTGCGGTTTGCGCCGCCGAACACGATAATCCGGTTCTGACCGGCGGCGTTTATCTCGATAACGGCATGTCCGGACGGGCCGTCCACCTCGCGCAGCAGCGAGGTATCCGCACCGGATTCCCGCAGCAGATCGGCCATAAAGCGGCCTTCCGCGCCGATCGCGCCCGCGTGCAGCACCTCTGCGCCCGCTCGAGCCGCCGCCAGTGACTGGTTGAGCCCCTTGCCGCCCGCAGCCACGGCATAGTCCTTCGCGGTGATGGTCTGTCCCGGTCGTACAAACTGCTCCACCTGATATACCTTATCTATATTCAGCGAACCGAAATTGATGATGCGCATAGCTTCGCTCTCCTTCTCTTTTTCTGTCAGTATAGCATATCCGTCCTCCAGCCGCCACTATAAGCAGCTTTTTATTGGTATTTTCTCCAAAATCGCTGAGTTACAATTGACTTATCTGTAAAAAAGTTCTATTATTTTAATATGTTTCTACAAGAAAGGGAGGGGACTTTTTTGAGTCGTTTATCCATTGAAACGCCGGGCAAGGCTGAGACCGTCATTGCCGGCTTGTACCGCGATATCGAGCGGCGCATCAGCGCCAGTCCTCCGGGTCTGTGTCCGGTGGATATGTCGCTGTCGTTCCTGCGTCTGTGCCATGCACAGACCTGCGGCAAATGTGTTCCGTGCCGCATCGGTCTGGGGCAGCTGACCACTCTGCTCGAGCAGGTGCTGGACTCCACCGCAACACCGGAGACCATTGACCTGATCGAGAAAACCGCCCGTGTTATTCAGGATACGGCGGACTGCGCCATCGGCTATGAGGCTGCCCGCATGGTTCTGCAGGGCGTGCAGGGCTTTCGCGATGACTACCTCTCCCATGTGGAGAGCGGCCGCTGCCTGTTCGGCTGGGATCATCCGGTGCCGTGTGTGGCACTGTGCCCGGCCGGAGTGGATATTCCGGGCTACATTGCACTCGTGCGTGCTGGCCGCTACAACGACGCCGTGCGCCTGATCCGCAAGGACAACCCCTTCCCGACCGTATGCGGCTATGTCTGCGAGCACCCGTGCGAGGCACACTGCCGCCGCAGCATGGTGGACGATGCGGTCAACATCTGCGGCATCAAGCGTTTCGCGTGCGACCACGCAGACAACACCACGCCGCCGGATTCCGCACCTTCGACCGGCAAGCGCATCGGCATCATCGGCGGCGGACCGGGCGGTCTGTCGGCGGCGTATTTCCTGTCGCTGATGGGTCACCAGGTCGTAGTCTATGACCAGCGTCCCAAGCTCGGCGGCATGCTGCGCTACGGCATTCCAGATTATCGTCTGCCGCAGGACAAGCTGGATGCGGATATCGACTTCATCCTGTCCACCGGCATTGAGGTGCACACCGGCGTTTCCATCGGCCGCGATATTTCGTTCGCCGAGATTGAGAACCAGTACGACGCGGTTTACATCTCCATCGGTGCGCATAACGACAAGAAGATCGGCATTCCCGGCGAAGACGCAGTCGGCGTACACTCCGCGGTGCAGCTGCTCCGCGACATTGGCGAGGGCCGCGTGCCGGACTTCAAGGGCAAGCGCGTCTGCGTCATCGGCGGCGGCAACGTGTCGATGGATGCAACCCGAACCGCAATCCGTCTCGGTGCCTCCGCAGTAACGTGCGTCTACCGCCGGCGCGTGACCGATATGACCGCACTTGCAGAGGAGATCGAGGAAGCACAGAGCGAAGGCTGCCAGATTCTCTCGCTGCAGGCGCCCGATCACATTGAGACCGATGAAACGGGCCGCGTTACCGCTCTGTGGACGCGTCCGCAGGTCATCGGTGCCTACGGCAAGGACGGTCGTCCGCGTCCCTACGATGCCGATCAGCCGCTGCTCCGCACACCGTGCGATGTCGTTATCGTAGCCATCGGCCAGTCCATCGACGCAAAGCCGTTCGAGCAGATCGCTCCGGTCGTGCGCGGCAAGATTCAGGCCGAATCCGACGCATTTGTGCCGAACACCCCGCATGTATTCGCGGGCGGCGATGCCGTTACCGGTCCGGCGACCGTTATCCGCGCGGTAGCCGCCGGCAAGGTGGCTGCGGCCAATATCGACGCACACCTCGGCTTCCGTCACGTTATCAAGAGCGATGTTGAGATTCCGGCACCGCATCTGACCAATATGCCGGCCTGCGGCCGCATCGAGCTGCGCAGCAGACCCGCCGAGGAGTGCGTCGGCAACTTTGATCTGGTAAAGTGCGGCATGACCGAGCAGGAGGTTCATCAGGAGACCTCCCGCTGTCTGCGCTGCGACCACTTCGGCTACGGTATTTTCAAGGGAGGGCGTTCTTCTAAATGGTAAATCTGACGATCAATTCTATCCCGGTGACTGTACCGGAAGGCACCACCATTCTGGATGCCGCCGCCTCTGTCGATATCGAAATCCCCAGCCTGTGCTACCTAAAGGAGCTGAACGAAATCTCCGCCTGCCGCGTCTGCTGTGTCGAGGTAGAGGGCGAAGGCAAGCTGGTTCCCTCGTGCAACAACGTTGTGCGTGAAGGCATGGTCATCCGCACCAATTCTCCGCGTGCACTCGAGGCGCGCCGCGTCAATATGGAGCTTATCCTCTCGCAGCACGACAACAAGTGCGCGACCTGTATCCGCTCGGGCACCTGCCAGCTGCAGAAGATTGCAAACGATATGGGCATTCTGGGTGTTTCCTACCCCACCGACCTTGCACGCGGCAAAAAGGCAGACTGGACGACCACGTTCCCGCTCTACCGCGATGTAAACAAGTGCATCAAGTGCATGCGCTGCATTCAGGTATGCGACAAGGTGCAGTCGCTGTCCGTCTGGGATATCAGCGGCTCGGGTGCGCGCACCACCATTGATGTTTCGGAAAACCGCGTGATCAAGCAGGCGGACTGCTCGCTGTGCGGTCAGTGCATCACGCACTGCCCGACCGGCGCTCTGCGCGAGCGCGATGACACGCAGAAGGCATATGCTGCGCTCGGTGATCCGGACCGCGTGACCATTGTGCAGATTGCTCCGGCCGTGCGTGCTGCATGGGGCGAAGCCTTCGGCATGCCGACCGGCAAGGCAACCGTCGGTCAGCTGGTGTCCGTTCTGCGCAAGCTGGGCGCGGATTATGTGTTCGACACCACGTTTTCCGCCGATCTGACCATCATGGAGGAGGGCACCGAGCTGCTCCAGCGTCTTCAGGCGGGCGATCTGGACAATCAGCCGATGTTTACCTCGTGCTGCCCGGGCTGGGTGCGCTTTTTGAAGTCGCAGTTCCCGGAAATGACCGGCCGTCTGTCCACCGCCAAGTCGCCGCAGCAGATGTTCGGCGCGGTCGGCAAGACCTGGCTGGCACACAACCTCGGCGTGGACGCGGACAAAATTTACAGCATCTCCATCATGCCGTGCATCGCAAAAAAGGCCGAGCGCGAGCTGCCGAGCATGGATTCGGCCGGTCACGGCAGCGATGTCGATCTGGTCATCACCACCCGAGAGCTGGCGCGCATGGCGCGTGCCGAGCACCTCGATGTGGAAAACATCGCGGAATCCGCGTTTGATTCTCCGCTGGGCGACGGCACCGGCGCAGGCGTTATTTTCGGCGCGACCGGCGGCGTTATGGAAGCCGCGCTGCGTTCGGCGTACTTCCTCACCACCGGCGAAAATCCGTCGCCGGATGCATTCCGCGAGGTGCGTGACGACGGCACGATTTCTCCGCTGCCGTGGCGCGAAGCGACGTTCGAGCTGGCAGGCCGGACTGTGCACTGCGCGGTAGCAAGCGGACTGGGCAACGCACGTCAGCTTCTGCACTCGCTGCAGCGCCGTGAGGTACACTATGAGTTTGTGGAGATCATGGCATGCCCGGGCGGCTGTGCAGGCGGCGGTCAGCCGGTGGATGGCACCGACCGCGAAAAGGCCGCCGACCGCGGCAAGGTTCTGTTCCGACTCGATCAGAATGCGCCGCTGCGTTTTTCGCACGAAAATCCGGCGGTTCAGGCGCTGTACCGTGAGTATCTGGATGAGCCGTGCTCGCACAGAGCGGAGGAGCTGCTGCATTGCGACCATTTCGCATGGCAGATGAACGCTTCCTGCTGAGGGCACAAGAGGATAACAACCTACGGTTTTTACCCTCTTGTGAATCTCCCATTTCCCTTTTGGGATAGCACGGCGGCTGTTCAGAACTGAGACTATAAAGGAACGAGCGTACTGTTCCTCTTCCG
>OODT01000602.1_pt1 | contig 35179 bp, 25 predicted proteins | sample 1671841 | NCBI WGS metagenome assembly OODT01 (sample SAMN06348198, study PRJEB24527) | human gut metagenome | biome: human gut; feature: ankylosing spondylitis patient; material: feces | host: Homo sapiens | place: China | collected 2015-10 | reverse complement strand
TATCTGAATGGCAGGCGTGATCACTCAACAGAGGAATACTAGAAAGGAGTTAAAATGCAGAAAAAAATTGCACGCAAAATAGCATCAATAACGGCAGTCAGTTTGGCTTCTGGACTAATAACTGTTCCGGCAGGGGCCAATGCGGATCTCACGCCAAATTTGCAGATTATGCAGAAGACAGAGATAATAAGCGACGAAGCGTTAGATCAATCATATCAATATGATTATCAATCAGATGGGAACGATCAAAAATTTACGCAGGTCGAAACGTCGTGGGATAACGCTTTCGTGGCTAAGAAATTAGTCGTTGGAGATTGGAAAAACTACGATGGAGATGTCGTTGTTTCGATTCTTAAAGATGATGGAATGGAATATCAGCTTCAAACGACCGAAAACGCTCAAGTCGAACTTTCTGATTATGGAGAAATTTCAAGCATCAAATTGCAGCCGGCAGGTGAAATTGCAAATTCAGATGCTTCAATGTCAGGGATGGTAATTGATGGCGACATTGATATGTCACAAGCGTCTGATACTGTAGAATTAAAAGGGACTATTCGGGAATCAGAAGACGGGGAGAACTTCACATCAAAGGTAGACGAAACAGTCTCAGCAACGGTTTTGAAAACGAGTTATAAAATTGAAACACCAGTATGGAAAACAGAGCAGGACAAGCTTTCTTACGGTCAAACAGCCAAGGTGACATTGGATGGTTTGGCTGGAACCGGAACAGCAGAACTTTCCAGCTATGAATGTCAACTGATCATCCCAAAAGGAACAGAAATTGAGCAGATTGATCTTCCAGAATTTGAACATGCAACAAGTACACTATTTGTTGATGGGAAAGAATATACGGAAGGAATCATTACCTCTGATTCCAAAGTTCTGTTACAAATTTGTCTCGAAAAGGACAATAATAGTTTGATTGAAGACGACAATAGTCAAGATGAAGACAACAATAGTCCTGCATATGACTTCAAACAAACAAAAAGTTTGTCACTGTTATTAAAAAACATTCAACAGGATGCAAAAAGTGAGGATGTTTTGATCCAGGCATACGTAAAAGCGGTCTATGGTGATGATCAGGAAGTAAAAACAGAAGCCTCTCAAAAGATACAGCTTATTTGTGAATATCAGATGGAAAGTCCAAAAGTTTCCAGCTCAGCCACAATAATTCCTGGACAGGATGATGTACAACTTACATTTAATAATATGAATGCAACAGCGACAACATCTGTCACGGGTTATGTGGTAGATTTTTATATTCCATCTGATTTGACAGTGGAAACAATACGTGTCCCGGAATTTGTTGATTCAGAGGGAAACTCCGTAGAACGTTTGATTACAATTAATGGTCAACATCCCAGTATCTTGAACAAAACCATTTTTTTATACGATAAAATAGGTTCTTTTCAAATGGTCGTATATACAAAAGATGGCACGTTTTCGCAAAGCAGAGATATGGTAATCACTGCAAGCAATCAAACTTCTTCTGAAAAAGAGATTGAAATCAAAGCTGTTGCAAATGGATATTATGCAAATAATCTTGTCCAAACGGTAGAATCTAACATTCAAAAGTTGACCTTACAGAAGGTTGTTACCCCGCCGGCTCCAACACCAGAGCCGACAATTGAGCCAACGGTAACACCAGTGCCAGAGCCGGAACCAACACAGACTCCGACACAGGCTCCGGAACCTTCCCCAAACCCGACAACTACACCGATACCAACACCAACGATTACGCCGGAACCAACAACAGTACCAAGCGAAAGTGATTCTGTCAAAAAAGAGGCTGCAAACCTGAAGCCACTCACACCAAATGTATCAGTTTCAAATACAACATCGGGTGATACGTTAAAAGCTGAAAAGAAGCAGGAAACAAACGATATTGTGGATAAATTGCGTCCGACTGCTACTACTGCGGTACAGGAAACTGCAGTTACAGATGATTTTTCGAATAAGCAAACTTCTGAAAAAACTGAAAGTTCTTCTGACGCTGCAAGAGTTACAACAGCCCCGGCAGAAAAAATTGAAAAGACAAGCCCAGAGAAAGTAAAAGATGCTGTAGAAGAAACGGTAAATGAAAACAGAGGAATACAAGTATTATTAATATTACTTGTGATTATCGGCTGTGGAATTGCAGTTCTTATAGGCATGTTTTTACACTTTACTCGAAAGAAGAAACATCTTTTACATCTCGAAGAAAAAATGAATGACTCGAAAAATGTAAAAGGGGATTCTTAATATGCCAAAATATATATGTGGTGCGACATCAGACATTGGGGTTGGACGAGAGCAGCAGGAGGATTTTGTGCAATTCTGCGAGCTTGATGAGGAAACATTGTTGTGCATCGTTGCGGATGGAACAGGTTCTATGCCGCAGCGACCGCAACCAGCATCTATTGTTGCTATGGACATAATTGAAAACATCAAGGATTCGTTTGGGAAAAAACCGGATTTGCTAATAAAGTATCCGAAATTTTTCCTCGAAAAGGCTATGAATGATGCGAATCGGATTTTGGGAGCATTTCAAATGGGAAATGAAGAATTGTTTTCCGGTTATTCGGCAAGTGTAACATGCTGCTTGTTTTTGCCGGACCGCAAAATAGCAATTGGACATAGCGGTAATACCAGGCTGTATATTATCCGCAATGGAAAAGTCAATCTGATTACTCATGATCATACGCAAGCGTACGAACTATTACAGGAAGGGAAGATTGATAGCGAGACATATTATGTGCATGACGGAAGATTAAAGCTAACCAGTGGAATTGGAAAGATCATTAACCCGCGGATTGACACAATTTCCGGAAAATTGCAGGAGCAGGATTTGGTATTGATGACTACAGATGGAATCCATTATGCATTGCGCCCGGATGCAATGTCTGAGATCATCCTAAATTCGCCACCGGAGGGGACGGAAGCTACCAATGCACTTGTTAATGCAGCTAAAAATATTGTTAAATATCCTGACAATATGTCCGCAATGCTGATTTACATGCCATCTGGTTTTCTGTAAATGGATAGTAAAAGAAAAGCTCCCTACGCTTAAATTAGGGAGCTTTTCTCTACTATAGCTATCCATCAGAACATGTTTCTGACGTAAAAAAGTCATATGGCATTATTTTTGGTACTTTTTCATGATTTCCTGTAAATCTTTCGGGTCGAACGTTTCCAAAAGTTGTTGAGACATAATATGCATAATAATCAGAACCGTAAAGTAAAAGGAAATTTGGCCTGTGCGTTTTGATGCCGAACTTACAGAAGTGATGAAACGAGAAATTAACTTTTTGGCTGCCCGCACTTCACTTGGATTAAGCTGTATAGCCGTGTCCTTGAGATGAATGATCATATATTTCCTCCGTTATGTTCCACTATTCAAACTGTATTGGTACGAATAATACTCATAGAAAAAGTCGTTCTGCATTTCACTAGGAAGTGTATTATGAAGAAGTTCTACGGGATTTTCGTATAGATTACGAATAGGCTCTATTAACTTGTGTTCTTTGGCAAAATGGCAGAATTTGCGTTTGTCTGCGAAAAAACCATACAGTTCTTCCACTGAATGAAAGTTTCCAAAGTGATTTAACGCATAGGCAAGGCAAATTTCCAAATTGTATTCTGCGTCTCCAGATAAGAAAAAATTTTTGGGAAATTTTTTGAGTTTTCCCTGTAATACTTTTTCGTAGACAAACAAAACCTGTTTCCGTTTGGAGATACGAATCTGTTCTGGATACACAAAAGCAGCAAGGTAGAAAAGATCTGTCTCTGGATTGCATTCGGATGGAAAGTCGATTTGATGAACAATTCTGGTTAAATGCAACTGTTCGGCTATCTGAGGGGTTAAATAGTCACGGACTTGTTCAGGCGTCCATTCTAAAAGCTCTTCAAAGATGAAACGTAAAATTTGTTTTGCTGTAGTCTTTTCTCGCAAACGGGTTAGGGATAATTGAGAAAATTTTTGAGTATTCCCTAATAAAATGCCTTCATACTCAACAAAAAGTGCATAATTCATAGTTTATGAAACCTCCTTCGTTTTTTCCCTTCAACTTATAGTATTAGAAAACAAAAAACAAAAAACGAATTCACGTACGACAGAAAGGAAATTTGAGTAATGACGAAAAAGAAAATTATTTTATGTGTCACAATAATCGCATTAAGTATTTTGGGGATTTTTGCATTTAAAAGTTTTCAAAAATACCAGAAACAATATACTGGAAAACAATGGTATGAACGGCAAAGCGACTATATTAATGATTTATCTGTATATGCGGGTGAAATGGATGACATTTTTTCTCTCTATATTGCCGAAAGCATTTCTGAGGACGATTTCTTGAATCATGTTAGTTTGCTGCAAAATCAATTAAGCGTAATTCAGGTTAGCTATCAACAGGAAAAGGAAAATCATCCTGTAAGAACTGGATCTTATACATATAATCAGAAATATGCTTGTGAAGGTGTTGAGGAGACATTGACGCATCTTCAGGAGATCTTAGATATGGCTCGTGAAAATAGTGGAGATGTTACCACACTCGCGTACAAATATTTGGCGTTACACCAAAATATCATTGATTCCATGTCAAAATATACAGCAGCACAAACGGCCATTGCCGCCGGAAATCCCTAAATTGTTATGGGATTGATTTATGATACTATAATCGAAAAGTGTTAACCGCGGTATAGTAGTTTAGGAAAGGGGAAGATTTATGAAAAGTACGAGGATATTGCCTTCTGTATTAATTATTGCAACGGTGTTGCAAACATCTAATGTGTATGCACTTAACCAAGAAGCTTCTGCTAATGTATCAAGTGTGGATAGCACTGAAATAGCACGAACATTGCAGACGTTAAAGGCAGACTATATGGATACTATTGTGGATACGGATGATTTTCAGTCCATGTATCAACAGGTTCAGAATCAGATGGCTTCGACAGAACAGCTTGATCTTGCTGAGTATTATGCTCAAAATTATGAAATTACATTTCCAACCGAGAATCTATATGATTTATCGGATGTAGATATCGCAAGTGGCTATGATAGTTCGGCCACAAATGCGCAGTATATTTCTCTGGCTTCGCAATGCATGAATACGTATAGTGATTATGTGGATGCAAGCGGGCAATCCGGAAATAGCATGCAACTCTTTCAAAGTCAATTTGGAGATGTAACGAAAGAATTATCTTTATCAACGCCTACCTTGCCAGAAGGCTATGATATGTCACATCTGGTTAGTAGTGCAGCCTCCAATGTGAGCGATATCTATAAGGATGCTTTGTCAAGTTCTGGTGTTTCTAGTGTCAAAGACAGTATCAATACACAGTGGATTTTTCAAAAGGCGGCTTCTGGACCCGATGCGTATTCAATACAATCATATTCAAAATTGAGTAAAATGAATAGCGGCGGACAGGAAGCACAGAAAACCCAGAAAGATTTATTCGACAAGGCGACAGAAGCCAATCAGAACATTTATAACAATCTGAATACCGATTTGACTCAGAAAACCCAAAAAGAGCTATTAAAGATTGTAGATACCGATTCGTCGGTGTTGTTTGCCGGATCAGACAAACAGGCAGCTAAAAATCAGCTAAAACAAATCAAGCAGGCTACCAATGCCAGCGGTAAGATTACACGAAAAGTCAATGCGATTACAGATGCGGCATCTGATTCTTGGAATAGACTAAAAAATAATGTAACTGCAAAATCCGAAGACGAGATAAAAGAAGCACTGCAATCAAATGTAGAAGCAAACAAAAAAGATAAGTGGGGACTTTGTGGAAAGAAATCCATCACAGGTTTTATTAATTAAGGAAAAGCGCTAACAGTCGATTTGATTGTTAGTGCTTTTTTTTCGTACGTGAAAATTGGAATTTGATAAATTTTGTAATTCTAAATTAAGGAAATAGCTATTTTCCTTTGAATTTCTCATTCTAATAGGGAGGTGTAAAATGTCAAAAATTGTTTGCACGTATGAAGATTACGATAAAATGTGCGAAAAATTTCGAATCATGAGGTTTCAAGCAGAAGATTACGCTCCGACTTTGTGGGATTTTTCAGAATACATTGAAAAAAATCCAGCAAAATATATTGATTTTCTGATCTGGATCGATGTTACTGGCATCACAACAGAAGAAAATAAAGAAGCTCGGAAAATGGTTCGTAAATTTTTATGTGAAAATTTGGTTTTGGTTGATTCTTTGGAAACGGAGGAAACAAAATGATTGCGATTTATGCAGAAAAACCAGATATGGGTACTAAAATCGCGGCGGCATTATTCGGGATTCCGTTGGAAAATGGTGTAGTGGTAACATTCAGCCAATTGGAAAAATACGAACGTCAGATCAAGGCCCAACGGACTAAAAATGGATATTTTAAAATCCGCTATCAGGGGCAGGAAGCTTATGTTACTTGGGGATATGGGCATATGTGTACGCTCAAGGAACTTCCGGACATTGATATACGGTATCAGAATTGGAAAAATATTCCATTACCATATATTCCAGACCATTATGAGCTTAAATTGCTTGGCAACAATACGAAACAGTACAACGTCATAAAAAACATCTTCAATAAAGCAAATCATATTATCTGTGCGACAGATAGTGATCGTGAAGGTGATTTGATTATGGATTATTTGTATCGCTATATGCAGTGTAATACTCCATACTCGCGGGCTATCTTTCATGAACAGTCCCAGGAATCTTTTCAAAAGGCTTTTTTACCTGAAAATCTGGTTAGCAGTACAGATCGGTTATCTGTTATTGAGTCCGGAAGAGCGCGTTCAACAGGAGATTTCATCGTTGGAATGAATCTTACAGTCGCCTGTACACTTAAATATCCGAACAATGGGGTACTGTCAATTGGGCGTGTACAAACAGCGGTCCTGAATATGATTGTGCAACGGGAAAATGAGATACATGATTTTAAGCCAACCCCTTATTTTGTCCTTCAGGGAAAATTTGCGACACAAAAGGGAATCCAATATATCGGAACCCATGTATCACAAAAAATTCCAAACGCTCAGGAAGCACATGAATTATTAAGTAAGCTGCAGAATGGATCACATGTTGGTGTGATATCCAATCTGCACACGGAGCAGATCAAAAAGAAAAAGCCATATTTGTACGATCTGTCCACACTGCAGATGGATGCCAATAAAAAATATGGATTTTCACTGTCTAAGACACTTTCGTTGGCACAGAAGTTGTATGAAAACGGATATATAACATATCCACGTACAGATTCCGTCTATCTGCCAGATGATATGGGGGAAGAAATGCAGCGGACCATCGACCATTTGATGTCTCTTACAGTGTATTCTGAGTACAACACTGGAAGAAGAGTAGATCCCTTAGACAGACATTATTTCGATAGTCATAAAGTTTCCAGCCATTATGCTATTGTACCAACCCCCAAAGCGGGAATGCCTACTGGTGATGAAGGAAAACTATATGACTTAATTGCGAGGTCTGTAATCTGCATGCTGTTCCCGGATGCGGTATTTAACAAAACAAAATTTCAGACAGTTGTTGAGAATGAAGTATTTGAAACAACAGGAATGACGTTGGTGTCGGCAGGCTTTTTAGCTGTTCTTGGTGTTCCAAAAGATAAAATTATCCCAAATGTTAAGAATGGTGAGATAGTTACCGCTGATTTCGAAGCGTTAAAAAAAGAAACGGAACCGCCTAAACGTTATACAGACGCAACTCTGCTGAACGCAATGATCAATTGCGGAAAAACATTAGAGGATGAAGAGCTGCGTAGGCTCATGGCTGGGAAGCCCGGGGAACGTCCGCTAGGATTAGGAAGACCTTCCTCACAGGCATCTATCGTCCAGACGCTGGAAGATAGACAATACATAGAAAAGAAAGGCAAGACAATCATTCCAACTACAAAAGGAATAAATTTGATTGCATGTTTTCCTGTTCAAGAACTAAAATCGGCCGTTATGACAGCGCAATGGGAAAAACGGCTTGATGATATAGAAAATGGAATGGATTCTTATGAATCTTTCCTCAGTGACTTACAAGCATCTGTTCGAAACTGGACAAATCAAGTTATAACAGCCCCTATAAATCCTATTTTAGGCGCTGGGAAAGAAGGAAAAATGACAGATTACACATGCCCTATATGCGGTAAGAAAATGGAAGAATATTTGAATATGTATGGCTGCTCCGGCCATAAAGAAAAAACTTGTGATTTTAAAGTTCCCAAAAAGGTTTGCGGAGTAACATTAAAAACCGCAGATCTGGAACTTTTATTCAAGGAGGGACAGACACAGACAATCAGAGGATTTGTGTCAAAAGAAAAGAAAAAATTTAATGCACGGCTGATCGTTGATCGTGAATCCGGAAAGGTAAAATTCTACTTCCCGCCGGCAGAAGAAACTGAATTAATTTGCCCATTCTGCAACAAGTCGTTGAAAAAGTATGATTGGGGATATGCTTGCCCAGATCGTTCCGGATGCGGCTTTCATTTAGGAACAAACGTTTGTAAACACGAGCTGACAGAAGATGAGGTTCGTCAGATCCTTGTTGATGGCCGAACGGCTAATTATATTTCTTTTGTGTCGAAAAAAGGAAATAAATTCCGTGCAGCAATTGTACTGGACAGGGATAGCAAGCAGACAAAATTTGAAACGGAAGAGTGGTAAGAAATTATGGAAACGAAGGAAAATATGGTAATCACCTCAAGATTGCAGAAGATCTATGAAGAACAGTCTTCTTTTGAACAGTTTAGGAAAAGCTGTATCAAAGAGGGAATTGATGAAAAACAGGCCGAGGTTATTTACTTTAAGTTTGTGGAGCAGGAAAATGCTTCTTCTGATGATACTTTATTAGAGGACGATTTTGATTTAGATTGCACTGATTCTGTTAAGATGTACCTGAACGAACTTGGAAATGATCCTCTTTTGAGTCTGGAAGAAGAGCAAGAACTTTTTAAAAGGTATGAGGCCGGAGACGCTGAGGCAAGGGATAGGATTATTCGTTTTAATTTACGTCTGGTCATAAGTGTTGCTAAACGCTATGTTGGAGGTTCGAATCTTTCCATTATGGATCTAATTCAAGAAGGAAATATGGGACTCATGAATGCGGTCACCCGCTTTGATTACAGGAAGGGATATAAGTTTTCCACTTATGCGACTTGGTGGATTCGACAGGCGATTACACGGTCTATCTGTAATGACAGTCGTACAATTCGTATTCCGGTCCATCTCTTTGATAAATTTAATCAAGCTCGCAGGATGGAAATTAAATTGAGACAGGAACTGCAGCGAGATCCAAAAGAGAGCGAAATTGCAAAAGCTCTTGGAATTTCTGAAGAGGCCTTAGCTGCGTTAAGAAATTATCAGCAACAGCCGGCATCCTTGGATTTACCAATTGGTGAGGAGGAAGATACTTCGATCGGAGATTTTGTCCCGGCTACAAATATGCAGTCAAATCCTGAAAAATCCGCTGTCTATTCATCGTTGTGTGATGCATTGGAAAAAGCAATGGATAGTTTAACAGAGCGTGAGAGAGCCGTGTTGGAAATGCGATATGGTCTTAACGGCGAAAAGCCACAGACATTAGAGGAAATTGGCTCGAAAATGAACGTCACCAGAGAACGAATCCGTCAGATCGAGGCAAAAGCCCTCATGAAAATGCGTTCTCCGCGAAGAAAAGCATTGTTAAGAGATTATTTATAATGGATATCCAAATAAGCGAGACTGTAAAAGGTTTCGCTTATTTTTTTTCGCCTTTCTAATTCTATGAATATCAGATCAAATAAACGATGAAAGGAGTATCGAAACCTATAAGATCTGAAATACATTTTGTCAAAGAGAGGACGACTTTAATGAAAAAATTCAATGAAAAATTTAATGAAACATTGGATACTTTAGGAGAAATTGGATATTGGTTAGGTGTACGGTTCGGATCTTGGGTGCGTTTTTCGTTATGTGGTGGATTACCGTAGCTATTGAGGCGGATAAGATCTTTAAAGCTATCTTGATCATGGTGATCGGTTACTCAATTGTGATGCTTTACGAAAAATGTATTCATGAATGATTGGAGGAATTTTATGGATTGTTACAATTTTTCAAAAGGAAGTTTTTATTTCAATCTGTTTCAGGATTTTAACAAATTTTTTCGTGAAATGTATACTTCCGAAGATTCAAATGCTTTATTCTCCCAATATTCAGAGAAGTTTATCCAGTTCTACCCGGGAGACTTCTCCTTTGATCTGTTATTTGCACTTGGGCGAGTAACGGAGCAGAAAACATGGAAGACAATTAGCCTGGAACAGTATGTTGACTTTTTTAAGGAATATTATGTTTTATTCCGGAACATGCTTGGACGGGTACTCACGAGCTGCCAATCCAGTGAATCGTTTTGTAAGATGGCATATGATGGCTTGGAAGTTTTGTGGCAGAAGTATCGTGGAATCCAAACAGAAAAATGGCAATTTGGCGTAGATATGCTTGCTGCTGCTACATTTGAATTTGATCGTGCATGTAGGCGTATATGCGCTTAGAAAATCTTTGAGGAGGATTTGCCACCAGATGGCTACGCTGGGAATGATGTTTGCATGGAAGCAAAACGCAATTAAGTGGAATACATGACAGCCTGGGAAATCTCCCAGGTTGTTTTTTTTGCCTTTGATTATAGTCCTACTAAAAACTATAGTCTAAAATAATACAATAGTCTTATATTAGACCATTTTTTTGAATTTAGAACTGAAGCAAGAATTTGCTTTATCTATAGACGTTTTTGAAAGACCTTGTTTATTAGGGATAATATAGGACTCCCTCTAAATATGCCAAAAAAATAAGAAAAATCCAGTAAAAATAGCCTAAAAAAATATATTATCCTACCACTTTCCAACACGAAAGCATTATTTAGCGACCTCTGGCCTATATTTTTCCCTAATTTTGTTACCTGGGATTATCTGCGGACCGTAAAAGGTCATTTTTGAGATCTGGTACATGAAATTCATTAGCAAATTTCAAATAATTATCTGCTTTATTGTCCCAAGTGATTCAATTATCGTCCCTTACGATACAATAATAGTCTTATCTTGTACTATAAAACAATAAGATGATTGTAATTCCGTTGTAGCCGCGGTATAATAAAGAACAGTTTGGGTTACCCGAGATATCCCAATTTTTTCATACGTGAAAACGCAATAGAAATCTTTTTTGGAATACCATATATAACCGAAATACATCCTTAAGAAAAGAAAGGAGATCTTTTTATGAGAAAACGAACGCAAATGTCCTTATTGGTTATGACAGGATTATTGAGTACCGGATTGGGAGGATGCGGGACTCCGAAAACGCAGACTGCTCCAGAAACAGGTAATTCTGAATCCCAGAGTGTTTCCAGTTCTTCCATTGTAAAAGAAAGCCATTCCGTTGTGGATTCCTCTGAAGATATTATCACTGAGGATAATTATACTGAGGAAGATATCAAAGATGCAGTATCTGGAATTCATGATCTGTATATTTTACAAAGCGCTGATTCTCCAAACCTGCTGCATGGAATTTGTTATGATAAGGATATTGTAAATTCCATTTCTGCCAGTGGTTCAGGGATTGATTTAGAAAAAGTTGGGGAATATGAAGTAAAATATGAAGTAGAGATAAATGCAGAGAAGCTGGCTGAATATTTGTCCTCAAAAGAAAACCCGAAGGCAACCCCGGGAGGAGCCAAATATACCACCAATACAAACCCTGTTATTACCATTACCCAGAAAGTATCTGTTGTTTCCGAAACAGAAGCCGAAAAGCTGGCTGATAAAGATACGGTAGTAATTGGGTCCAAAGATGAGATCTGCAAAAAGAGCGATGGAACTGAGGTTGAAGAAAAGACAGAAATTCCGGAGTCCTGTAAAAAAAAGGGAACTACATCAGTTTCGGCTGATTCGGGAAAAGAAGTTTCAAATACGGTAACAACCTCTGACAAAAAACAGGAATCAAATACTTCCGAAAAGAAAGAAGATACAAAGAAAGCATCGCCTACACCTACGGATAAGCCAAAGGAAGAAGCCCAAAAGGATACGGAGTCCCAAAAGAATACCAGCGCAAGCACTAAGACGACCCCGACTCCGACCAAGAGTGTCCCGAAATCTTCTTCAACATCAACGCCTGCTCCAACCAAGAAGCCAAGTACCCCGGCAACGACTGCTGCTCCAACTAAGGCTCCAACCGCCACACCTGCTCCGACTAAGGCTCCTCATGAACATAATTGGGTTGAGCAGTATACGACCGTAAACATCCCAGCGAAAACCCATACCGTCCATCACGATGCAGTATATCAGACAATCCACCATGATGCGGTTACCCATGAGGAACCAATTTATGAATACCATCAGGTATGCAATGTATGTGGGGAAGATTTTGGATATGGTCCAGATGCAATCGAAGCTGTAGGTGATCATTCGGCTGTTACGGATCATAGCTATAGTTCACAAAAAGTTTGTGTTGGAAGCACAACGGTTACGGATCAGGACGCATATGATGAACAGAGATTGGTTAGCGAAGCATATGACGAAACAATTGTAGACGAGCAAGCCAGAACTGAGCAAAGATTGACTGGCTATAAGTGCAGTGGTTGCGGAGCTACTAAAAATTGATATTTCTAGTCGCTGACTTGTCCTTTCCCCCTCTTTGAGGAATAAAGCGCCCAAAGATGTTCGAATAGCTCATTTGCTTCCTTTCGGTTTGGAGCAGATGCCTTCTTTTGGCTGACTGATGATTTGATATTCTCTGCCGCTTCGAATTCATGCTTCGTGTCATCCGGGCCAGATGCACAACAATTATTTTTTACACTGTTTTTGTTTGATCTGTTTTTGTTAGTATACTTGTTTCCCGCAATCGAAAAAGTCGATTCCTCATTTTTGGTAAACGGAAAATCCGTTATTACTACCTCGTGAATTACTTTATAGTGTTGAAAAGGATCATGGAAATTTCATGGTCCTTTCTTTCTATTCTGCGCTTCCAGATCGTCTACCACTTGCCTACCATATGTCTCCGCATCATTTGATCCTCTATATTTCCCTCTTCTTTCGCATTCGTTGCGTACAGCATATAGCAAAAATCAACCCGCCGAAGCACTTTTGAAAAAACGATCAAAAAAAATAGTTGGATTTACAATACTATATACAGGGACAAATAAATATCCCTTATTCGACTCCGGATTCGTCACCCGGGTTGGATAAAAAAATATAGAAAAGGAGATTGCGTGATGATGAAGAAAATGAAGGACTATCTTCGGAAAGTCACTGCCGGATTACTGCTGGTAGCAATGAGTAGCGGTTCGGTTGGCGTAAATACCGTCAGCGCCGCAACAGATGATGACAACGATCCATCCACAACTACGGATATTATTCCGGAAGCAGTGGAACGTGGTACATTATCAATCCAGATTGATAATGCCGGCGGAAGTATTGTAGTCACAACACAGAGTAGTGATGGAAAAGAAAATACGCAGACAATCCGAAAAGAGAACGACAAAACAACAATTACCGATGCAAACGGCAATGTGACGACTGCAGAACCGGAAAATAGTTATGATCTTGTCCTTGAAGCCGATAAAGGTACTGTTGTTAAAACCAAAGTCACGAGCGATGACGGAAATTATATCGCAACGTATCGAGTAACTACAGATGCAGGAGCAGATGATGTTGATCTGCCGGAAAAAACACAGGAGTATTCAAATGATATTGCTGTGGAAGGAGACAAGATTCTTGAAATCGCATTCCAGAGGAGTGCGGATAATGAATCTGCGTCGAATGCGGCAGGCGAAGTAACATCGAATCCTTCGGAAAATGCAGCAGAGACAACGGATACGGTTGATAATTCAATTTTATCCACCGACCCAGGTGCCGACGAGCCTGCGGCTGGTCCAGAAGCCTATAAACTTCCGGATGTATCCGAAATTGCACTGTTTGATCTGTCAAGATCCAGAGCTGAAAGCAAAGAAGTAACAATCAGCACAATGGGATTTGCACATTACGGTGGTAGATCGGTTCCGATTTTTATCATCGATAATAAGAGAGCTTTCTGTATGCAGCAGGAAAAACATACGCCGGATCATAATGGATATACCAACTCCGGTGTTGCTAATCCATTTGATAACAACCTTGCCCGTACAGTTCTCTACTATGGAGAGAGCGGTCAGGGATTCAGCAAAGGTCCTCTTGCTGGTATGGGACAGGAAGAAGCCATTATTCGAACTACATTTGCGCTGAACTATGCGTACAATGGAAATGAGCAGCTGTCTGGCGAAGAGGGAAAACAGAATGGTATTGATCTTGCAAAGCCTATTCTCGATTTTGCAAAAGCACATTTGATCGAAAGTACGGAAGTTGCGTTCAGTAAAACAAAGGCTACTGCTTACATCGATTCTACCGATGGTAAACAGCGTACACCGGATATTACTCTGAATGCGAATGATATGAACAGCGTAACAATGAAAATTCCGCAGGGTGTATACATCCATCTGTATTCTCCCGACAGAGAGTACACGAATCAGAATGTTACCATCAATGGTGGACAGAAATTTTTCTTGTTTGCGAAGGCCGGCACGAATCCGGGAAAAACCTATTCCACCGGAGAGCTTGGCGCATCCATGAATGATTCTCAGGCAATGATCGTTGATACTGGAGATGACTCCGTACAGCATACAACCTATATCCAGATGTTCCCGAATACTTCCTCTACATCGCTGACTGTAACATGGCTGCAGCAGGGCGAAGCAAAGGTAATCAAAAAATCTGCCAATGAATCCCTGACGAATGGTAATAGCTGCTATTCCTTAGAGGGTGCTGAATTTGCACTGATCGATTCAAATGGAAAACAGGTGGCAACAGCAAAAACAAATGCAAAAGGTGTTGCCGATTTTGGCAAGGTTGATGCTGGAACATACAAAGTCAAAGAAATTTCTGCTCCAGAGGGCTTTGAACTTAATACAGAAATGCCTTCTATTAAAGTAGAACCAGAAAAGACAGCAGAAGTTACCATGACAGATGAACCGTTAAATGACCCAGCAGTTATTACGATCAATAAAGTCGATTCTGAAGGAAATAAGGATACTTCTAAAGATCTTTCCGGTACAGAGTTTACAGTAAAATATTACAATAAGATCTATGAAAAAGAGTCTGATCTTCCTGAAAAAGCGACCAAAACATGGGTTATCAAAGCCATCAAGAGAACGGTTGGAGGCAAAGACATTTACCGCGCGCAGTTAAGTGAAACATGCAAAGTAAAAGGCGATGACTTCTATCTCGATGCCAATGGCAGCCCAATTTTACCGTTAGGAACAATTACTATTGAAGAAACCAGTGCTGTCAAAGGCTACAACAAAGACAATAATTTCACCAATGGCGATGTTTCGGTAAAAGGTAAATTTTTCGGTACTATTCAGAAAAAAGGTGATGCAGTTGTACTGCATTATGGTGATACCGTGATTGCAGAGGATGGATTTACTGCTTCGGATAACATCATTCGTGGAGATCTTCATTTCTATAAGATCGATGATGATGGAAGTGCAATGGCAAACATTCCATTCCTGATCACCAATAATGAAACCAAGGAATCCCACGTTGTCCTTTCCAATAAGGATGGTGTTGTAGATACCTCAGAAATCGCACATACAACCAATACCAATGGCCTTGATAAATATCAGGACGGAAAGAAGATTACCGATGAATCGAAACTTTCCGGCCAGTATGGAACATGGTTTGGTGATGGAACCGTAAATAAAGACCGTGGCGCACTGCAGTATGGAACTTATTCCATCCGTGAGCTTGCCTGCAAGGGAAATTATGGAAAAGATCTGATCGAGACTACAGTAACCGTAGATTCCGAGAAGACCAATGCAAGCTTAAACCCGCAGGTCAACCATACAATTGTCCTTAAAACAACCGCAAAAGACACAACCACAGGAACCCACAGTGTTCCAGTTGGTGAAAAGGCTACCGTAGTTGATACAGTTAAATACAGTGGTCTGAAGGTTGGACGTACTTATACGTTAAAAGGACAGCTGGTCAGAAAAGATGACAGAAGCGTAATTGCCACCGGAGAGCAGACTTTTACTGCTGAAAAATCAAGTGGCACTGTGAATATCACCTTCAGCTTTGAGAGTTCGAAACTGAAAGGAAAATCTCTGGTTGCGTTTGAGCATCTGTATTGGGATGGCATTGAAGTCCAGGCCCATGAAGATATCAACGATACCGACCAGACCGTTACGATTCCGAGTCTGAAAACTGTTGCCAAGGATGATGCAACGGCCGATCAGAGTGGTGTACGCAGCAAAAATGACAAGATTACCGATACTGTTTCCTATACAGGATTAGCCTATGACAAGGAATATGTTGTAAGAGGAACGCTTGTAAATCAGTCCACCGGAAAAGCATTAACCGGAGCAGATGGAAAAGCAATTACTGCGTCTAAGAACTTCCACGTACACAGCAAGGAAGGATCTGGTTCTGTCGATGTTACTTTCAACTGGGATTCATCTGACTTTGAGGGAACCGCGGTTATCACACAGACAATGTACCTTGTCAATGACGATAAGAGCGAAACCAAAGTAGCAGAAGCAACCGATCTGTCTGATGCAAACGAAATGGTATATTATCCGTCCATCCGCACGAATGCAGCAGATAGTCAAACAAAGGACCATGTAGGACTTGTTGGACAGACTACGATCATTGATCATGTAACATATAAAAATCTGATCCCAGGCAAAGAGTATACGGTTTCCGGAAAACTCATGGATAAAGACACCGGAAGGGCGTTACTCGTAAACGGAAAAGAAATCACAGCAACAACAACCTTCAAGCCAACCGCCAAAGACGGTACGGTAGATCTGACCTATAAGCTGGATGCTTCTGTGCTGGAAGATAAAACGGTAGTTGTTTTTGAAGATCTGATTCACAATAAGATCAATGTAACATCCCATGCGGATATTAATGATGAGGAACAGTCTGTTCATTATCCTAAAGTCCGCACCACTGCAAAGGATCACAGCACAAAAGATGATGTAGGAACCTCATCCAAAGAAGCACGCCTTGTTGATACTGTATCTTACAGCAATTTGATTGTTGGACAGAAGTACACGATCAAAGGTACCTTGATGGATAAAGAAACCGGAAAAGCCATTGAGCAGAATGGAAAGGCCGTAACAGCCGAAACAAGTTTTACAGCTACGGCAGCCCAAGGAAGCGTTGATCTTACATTTGTATATGACAGCAGCGTGCTGGAAGGAAAAACAACGGTTGCGTATGAAAAACTGTATCATAATGAAAAAGATGTTGCTCGTCACGAGGATATCAATGATGCAGGCCAGACTGTACAGATTCCGAAGATTCAGACAACAGCTACAAGTGTTGAAACTGGAGATCAGGTAGGAACTATCGGTAAAGAAGTACAGATTACCGATGTTGTATCCTATAAAAATCTGGTAGTAGGTAAAGAATACACCATTTCTGGAAAAGCAATGATTAAACCATCTGGATCGGAGCAGGCAGTTCCTGCAAAAGACAAAGATGGCAAAGATGTTGTTCAGAGTGTTACCTTTAAGGCAACAAAAGCGAACGGCGAAGTATCCTTAACCTTTACCTTAGATTCAAGTAATCTGAAAAACCGCACAGTTGTTATCTTTGAAGAGCTGCTCCATAACGGAGTCACCGTTACCACACACGCAGATATCAACGATGATAAGCAGAGCGTTTACTTCCCAGAGATCCGTACGAACGCAGTCGATAAACAGACGAACGATGGTGTCGGAACCGTCGGAAAGACAACGATTATCGACCACGTATCCTACAAGAATCTGGTAGTAGGAAAGCGTTATACCATTTCCGGCGTACTTATGGATAAAGACACCGGCAAACCGCTTGTTGCGAGCGGCAAACAAATCGCAGCGTCTGCAGAATTTGTGGCAGAGACAAAAGATGGAACGATTGACCTTGTATACAAGCTGGATGCTTCTGATTTAGCTGGGGCAACTACCGTTGTATATGAGAATCTGTACCATAACAAGAAAAATGTAACATCCCATGCGGATATTAACGATGAAGAGCAGACAATCCACTACCCGAAGATCGGTACGACTGCTTCTGATGGTTCTACCAAGGATCACGTTGGAACATCCGCAAAAGATGGCCGTTTTGTGGATACGGTTAAATACGAAAACCTTATTATCGGAAAGAGCTATACCGTAAAAGGTACTCTGATGGATAAGGATACCGGAAAAGCCATTACCCAGAATGGAAAAGAAATCACCTCAGAAATGACCTTTACAGCAACCAAAACTTCGGGAACAGTTAATCTGTTATTTAACTACGACAGCAATGCGCTGGAAGGAAAAACAACCGTAGCATTTGAGAAACTGTTCCATAACGATATTGACGTTGCACGGCATGAAGATATTTCAGACGAAAATCAGAGTGTCCATATTCCGAAAATCCATACAACCGCAACCGATGCGTCCACAAACGATAAAGAAGGCGTAATTGGCAGCACAGTAACCATTAAAGATGTAGTCCGCTATGAGAATTTAATTCCGGGCAAAGAATACACTGTAAAAGGAAGCGCAATGGTTAATCCGGGTGCATCCTATCAGTATGGTTTCCGCGCTGAATATGACGGCCTCACCGTTGGAAAGACATATCAGGTAACGGGAACTGCAGTTGATGCAGACGGAAATGATATTCCGGAATTACGTTATTCTGGTACATTAACGCCAACAGAAGCATCTGGAACTGTTATTGCAACTATTAACTCTTCTGAAACTCTGAAAGATGCGAATCCGGTATTTACCTTTGTAATTTCCAGTGGCAGCGAGAAATACACCTATACAGCATCTGAAATGTCGGCTACTGGTGCAATCAGTGGCATCAGAATGGCAACCGATGCAGAAGGAAACAATGTCACTTCCGAAAAAACATTCGTTCCGGAAAAAGCAGACGGCGAAGTAACACTTGAATTTGTCCTGGATTCTACCCAGTTACAGGGAAATGATGTCGTTATTTTTGAGGATCTGTATCACAATGGCGTAAAGGTAACATCTCATGCAGATATGAAAGATGATGGACAGACTGTGCATTATCCGGAGATCCATACCACAAATGTAGATCAGACAACCGATGATCATCAGGGAGCCGTATCTGGACAGACAACACTTGTTGATACCGTACAGTACCGTAACCTGATCGTTGGCCATGAGTATACCGTAACCGGAAAGCTGATGAAGAAAGTTCCTGTAAAGAATGAGGACGAATCGAATGATTCCAATCAGGATGCAGAAACCCCAGATGTTCCGGATGATTCCGAACAGCCTGCAGATGAAGTCACCTATACGGAAGAACCTGTGCTGGTTAACGGAAAAGAGGTTACGGCATCTACAACCTTTACAGCAGAAACCAAAGATGGTTCTGTTGATGTAGTCTTTGTCTTTGATGCAGAATCCGTAGCAGGCGAAACTGTAGTTGCATTTGAAGATCTTTCTTATAAAGGTATTCAGCTGACAACACATGCAGATATTAACGATGAAAATCAGACCGTATATCTGCCGGATATCCATACATCAGCAGTCGATGCTGAAACGGGTATCAAGAACTCTTACCGCGATGGACATATCACAATCACAGATACTGTAACCTACGAGAATCTGATCCCGGGAAATACATATGTATTGAAAGGATCACTGCAGGAAAAAGTAGAAGAAGATGGTGAGATCACCTACAAAGCGGTAGAAGCAAAAATGATCACATCTGAAAATGACGAAGAAACGGTAGCTGATGAAGCCACTCCTGTAACTGGACAAACCACATTTGTCCCAGAGGCAGCGAACGGAACAGTTGACGTTATCTTTACCTTTGATGGAACCGAACTGGAAGATGTTGAACACACTTATGTTGCGTTCGAGGATTTATATTATCAGAAGGGTGATGATGAAATCATCGTTCGTGAGCATAAAGATATCAATGACGCAGAGCAGACCGTGTATGTTCCGCATATCCAGACTGAAGTACAGGATACGGAAAGCAAGAGCCATAATGCTCTCGCAGACGAAAAAGTTACTCTCGAAGACACAGTTTCTTACGAGGGACTGATTCCGGGTAAAGAATATACCATGACGGGAACCCTGATGGACAAAGAAACAGGAAAAGCACTTCTTGTCAACGACAAAGAGGTTACTGCTGAAACCAAATTTGTTCCAGAAAAAGCTGATGGAACCGTTGTTGTTACCTTTACCTTTGACGCAACCGGACTGGAAGGAAAAACTCTGGTAGCATTCGAAACCTGTACCTATGAAGGAAAGAATGTGGCTGTTCATGCTGACATCAATGATGAGAAGCAGACAATCTATGTTCCGGAACTTCATACAACCGCAACGGATAAGGCAGATGGCGATAAGCAGCTCACCTCCAAAGGAACTCTTACCGTAGTAGACAAGATCGCTTATAAAAATTTGATTCCTGGCCAGAAATATACTGTAACAGGTGTATTAATGGACAAGGCGACTAAATCAGCTCTTGTTATTGGCGGAAAAGAAGTTACAGCAACAAAGACATTTGTCCCGAATAAAGCAGATGGAACCGTTGAAATTGAATTTACTTTCAAAGGAGACGGTCTTGAAAGCAAAACTCTGGTAGCGTTTGAGACAATCTCGACCAATGACAGTCCTGTTGGCGAGCATAAGGATATTAATGATACGGATCAGACCGTAACATTAACCCCGCCGCCGATTCCGGCTGTTCAGACAGGTGATACCAATACTATGCCGATTCTGGCAGTGGTTACGGCTGTACTTGTAGTTCTTGGAGCAGGCCTCTTTATTGCAACAAGAAAGAAAAAAAATAAGAAATAATTTTCAAGCCCTCCGGTAATTCAAAAACCGGAGGGTTTTTCAATTTGTTTTTACAATACTATAAGCAGGAGGGAAAAATCATGAATTCAGGACTTTGCGAACATTGTCTCCGTGTGGCCTATTTAGTTACAGATATGACCATATTGTTAGGCATGGACGAAAAGGCGACTATGGATGTCCAGTTGGCAGCAATTTATCATGATATTGGAAAAACTCAAATTCCAGAGCAGGTCCTAAATAAGCCCGGAAAATTAACTCCGGGGGAATACTTCATCATGAAGTTGCATGCTGAAATTGGATACCGTATGATTCAGTGCCATACTTCACCGGAAACCGCCCAAATGGTCCTATACCACCATGAAGATTACGATGGCGGCGGATATTTTGGATTGCAGGGAAATGATATCCCCTATGGAGCCAGAATTCTTCGGATCTGTGATGTATATGATGCTTTGACATCATTCAGATGCTATAGAGAGCCCTGCAGCCCTGAAAAGGCGCTTCAATACCTCAAAAATAACGCTGGAACAAAGTTTGATCCTAAATTGACCGAGGTATTTGCGCGGTTAAAGCCCAACTGAAAAAAACGAAGCTTTTTTTCAGTTGGATTTACAATACTATATATGGAAGAAGAAAAGCCGTAGCATTCTTTTACGTGCTGAACTCAAAGTCGCCTTATGGAACCAATTGTGTTTTATGACTTTAAGCCAGATACAGAAGATCCGAATAATAAAATAGTGATTAAAAAGGCAGATTTTGAAAAACTTCTGAATAAAACATATGCCGCGGGTTATCAGGACGGATTAAAAGAGCCAAGACCAGCACAAGTCTGGATGACCAGCAAAAGAGGTTTTGACACGGAACCTAAAGTTTTAAGTATATGAAAAGCAAAGGAGATTTTGTAATGAAGAGTTTTTCGAAAGCCTTTGGAAGGATCGTCTTGATCTTAACTGTTGTAATTGCTCTTGTGGCTTCTGTCTTTGTCGTCCCGAAATTGTTTGGGATAAATCCTTATGTTGTTCTATCGGGATCTATGGAGCCACAAATACATACAGGCGCAATTGCTTTTGTGAATACGAAAGATACTGCAGTTAAGGTAGGAGATGTAGTAACGTATCGGCTGGCTAATGATGAGCTGGTTACACACCGTATCATCAAAAAAGATCAGTCTGAATATACCTTTCAGGGCGATGCAAACGATAATCCAGATGCTCATACAGTTACACAGGATCAAATTGTTGGAAAGTATCTTTTCAGCATTCCAAAAGTTGGATTTCTAATTTCAGCTTTGGGCAAAAAAGGGATGCCTGTGATAATTGCATGGATTATCATTCTGAACATAATGAGCCTTATTCTGGAGAGTACCTGTTCTTCAGGAGATAAGAAAAAGACAGCAGAGCCTCAAAATGAGGATTGAAATAAAAAAATTTAGAGAGGAGAGCGTATCCTTATCTGCTGTAATAAAGGATATGCGAAAAAGAGAAATGAATAAGAAAAAAGCATTAACAACAATGGCTGCATGTGGACTTGTAGCAGCACTTGGTGTAGGAGGCACAATGGCTTACCTGACCGATTCTGAGCAGACTACCAACACTTTCACCATCGGCAAAGTAAAAATCGATGTGCAGGAGCCGGGTTGGGATACAACCGATAAAAACAACAACAATATCCCGGATAAAGCCGAGGATGTTGTTCCAAATCAGGAACTGGCAAAGAACCCGCTGATCGAAAACACCGGATCGAACAGCGCAGTAGTATTCCTCAAAGTTACCGTTCCGACCAAATATGTTACCCAGGTTGCTGATGACGGCACTGTAAGCAAAGACGGCCGTAAGAGCCAGGAGATCTTCTACTTCAAAGATGTTGCTGATGCTCAGAATCAGGAAAGAAACAACTTCGATGCGAACTGGCAGGAACTGGTTGACGAAGAGGTTCAGGATACCGGCGCAACAGCTTCGAAAGACGGTGTTCGTACTTATGTCTTTGGTTATAAAACCAAACTGCTGAAAGGACAGAAGACATCTTCTCTGTTCGATAAGATCCAGATGAAAAACGTCATCGAGGACGAAATTCTTCCGGATTCCGCAAACGACATCAAGGTTGAAGGCTTTGCAATCCAGTCCGAGGAGATCCTGGACAAGACCGGAAAAGATCTGACCGATGAGCTGACCACAGCAAATCTGAAGACCATCTACGACATCTTCATCAAACAGGGAACAAGCTACGATGCAGCTCACGGTACGACTACCGGACATGACTACAGCGGCAACGAAAAAGACGCGAACACCAACAACAGCAAAGATGTTCATGGCAACAATCGCTAATCAGCGGCGCGCCGCCTGCAATTTTGAAATAATTTTTTAATTCCTCTCAAAAGGCAGACCTTGAACCGTCTGCCTTTTTTGGGAAAGAGAAAGAGGAGAGTGGATATGAGTAAAAAAAGAATGCAAATTTCAGCTACATTACTTGGCATTCTGCTTTCAGCAGGAACGTTTGCCAGTGCATATCCTGTATTCGCCGCACAGTCCGAAGTGTCTGTGGAAAACAATGTAGACATTGGCAATATCAATATCAGTCTGGAAAAACATGGCTTAGACGAAAAGGGAGAAAAAACTGATTTCGATGATGCGCAGGTGGTTGTCCCGGGACAGGTAGTCGATGAGTTAGTTGATATCTTCAATCTGGCCAATGATGCATGGGTGCGAATGAAGGTCACATTTGATGATTCGACCATTGATGGAAATATGCTGGATGATTCGCTGCTGAATCTGGGTGATGACTGGGTTAAATGTGGTGATTATTATTACTACACCAAGCCTGTAAAACATGGCGAAGCTGCAGAATTTCTGAAATCCGTCAGCATTCCTGCGGAATGGACAGAAGCTCTTTCAGAAAAAGATCAGAAAATCAATTTTACTGCGGATGCAGTTCAGGAAAAGAATTTTACTCCGAATTTCAAATCTGATGATCCGTGGTTTGGCACCGTTATCGAACAGAGTGTAACGGATGCATATACAGTTCCGGTTACCAGCAATAACCCGTTTTCCGTTGCATACGAAGGTGGAGCAGCTGGGTTGGTTAAGGTGGGAGATGATTTCTTCTCCAACTGGGGAACCCTTATGCCGGGGGATGTGGTATCTGGAAAAGTCACGATTTCCAACAAATATGCCCAGTCGGTTAAAATTTACTTCCGAACGGACACGATTGCGGATGATAATCTGCTCCAGAAGCTGCATCTGAAGATCGCCTGCGATGGTCAGACATTATACGATGGCAGCATGGCTGGCGAGATTACCAATAAAGTGTTATTGGGTGATTTTGCACAGGGCAGCTCCAAAGATCTTACTTACACGCTTACAGTTCCTGCAGAGCTGGATAATCAGTATGCGATGAATAAGACCAAGACCAAATGGATTTTCACCGCTGAATTACCGGAAACTCCAAATAAGACAGTTGCAACGGGAGATTCTTCTCTTCCATCCGCATTTGCCGGATTAAGCATTTCTATCGGCGCAGCCGGAATCATTATGCTTTCAGCATCAACGAAAAGGAGAAAAGGCAATGAAGAAAATTAACGAAAAAATCAAAAAAGCTCTTTCGTTTCTTCTGATTCTTACTATGGCTATGACATCTGTCGGGGTCAGCACTTTCTCCGCCTTTGCGGATTCAGAAGATGGAACGGGAACAACAGAGCTGAATCTCGATACGGATGCAGAGAACACCGCATCGGATGATACCGTAGATCTTGCTTTTCAGACCGATGGTCATGGAAAATTTCTGATCAACGGTGAAGATAAAACCAATCAGACAATTACTGTAAATAAGGGAACAGAAGTCACTTATGAGGTAACTGCTGATGATGGATATCAGATCCAGAAAATCCGTACATCATATGCTGATGGCACAGAAACGGAAGTAGAAAGCAAAGAATCCGATCTCACGCAGAATGTTGTTGCAGATCAGTCGCTTACGCTTTCTGCTGAATTTGCCGAAAAGCAGGAAGAAGATACTCCGGCAACCGTAACGACTCCGGCTCCTGTAGTGGTTACAACTCCGGAAGATGACAAAAACACTGCTAAAGAAGACGATACCAAAACTTCTGTAGACACTACAACCTCTTCGTCAGAAGAAAATGTTAAGTATAATAACAGACTTTCTGATGTTACCGCCGACTGGGGTGAAAATGAGTTCTTAAAAGAACATTTAAGCGCCAGTGATCTTATTGAATTAAGCAATAGAATCAGTCTTTTCGCAAGCACATCCGGGAAGGTTTCCGCGGGTATGGGGGATCTTAAGTCTGTTGCGACCATGAAAAAAGGAAGTATTGTTACTAAGGATACACCAATTGACGGAAATTATTATTTTACCCCAATTATCGGTAGCAAAACAAAAATCACTTTTGGTACAACCGATAGCAATTATACATGGGATAATGAATTTTGTAAAAACGCCCAATATTATTCTAAAGCTATTTCCAATTGGTGGGCGCCACAGGCTGATACGACCAACTGGAGTAATACACGTTCTTTTATTCCGCATGATGGAGCGCAAGGTCATCTGTATGCAGAATATACCAATGTGGGATATTATGACGGCTCCCCTGTCAACATGAAAATCTGGTTCCTAGATTGGCAAAACACAAAGGTTCCGGATGAATACAAAGCACCACACAAACCAGCTATCGGAGATGACATCGATGCCGTTATTGTTTCTCTTGGCCCGAATAACTCCAAAGATTTATCCAAAGGATATACTCCGTTAATCGACATCAAGGGTTTAAAATGGATTAAAGTCAAGTTTGCATATTACAAACAGAATGGAGATCCTATCTCCTTAATGGGTCATTTTACCATGTCCGACCTTGACTTTGCGCAGGGCTTCCATATTCAGGAAAAAGTAGAAAATATTTATTTGACACAGGAAGCAGACGATCGTCTGGTGTATGATCCGCGAACAGACGCTATCTGGTCTGCTAGAAGAGGTGGTGAAAGTGATGGAGGAACAACTCCTGATAATTCAAATGGCTGGGTAACATATACCTTTGAAGGAGACAGCCAGACCGTTATCTTCTATAATGGAGGCACGATTAGTAAGGTTACAGGTCCTGGAGGAGGATTAAAAGAGGAAGGAATCCAAAAATATCCAGATTCATTTTATAATGGAGAAGGTTCCAAATTTAATGGATGGGAAGGCTCGTCCAACACAACGTCAGCATCACCGAATACTTGGTATACTTCAGAATTTGGTTATACATCCGAATATGTTGGCTCAATGTCGAAAGTAGGTGTGCTTCGTATCAATAAAACTGACTCTGACTCAGGTGCAGTCTTAAAAGGTGCGAAATTTACCGTTTACAAATGGAAGAACAGTAAATGGCAGACCTACGCCAATATGAACTGGGTAGAAGCAGATAAGTGCTACTTACTTAACAACATTCAGGGCGATGAAGCAGATGGCAACAAATTCAAAGTTGTCGAAACACAGAACCCTGACGGCTACACCGGAACTTTTTCACAGGAGTTTACCGTTGACCAGGCTGGCGTTAAAACAATTGTTCTGGATGCCACCAATACACAGAATACCTTTACTGTGACTGTGAATAAGGTATCCGGCAATACAACGATTACAGCAAATAACGGAAACTATGCACTGAAAAACGCCAAATTTGAGATTTATGCTTCCGATAAGACAACAAAAGTAGCCGATGCTTATACCGACGAGAACGGTTCTTTCTCTGTTAAGCTGAAAAATGGAACCTATTGGTTACATGAAACCATTGCTTCTCAGGGATATTCGCTTGCAGAAGATCAGCAGTTTACGGTAGACAAAAAAGACCTTTCCGTTACCGTAAAAGAACCACCGAAAACCGGAACAATCAATCTTGTTAAGAAATCCACCACCGATCTGCATTCGGACTACGAATCCTACTATTTAAAAGGTGCTGAATACGGCGTTTACAATGCCGCCGGCACAAAGGTGGGAACCATCGTTACAGATGCGGAAGGAAAAGGATCTTTATCGAACCTGCCATTAGGAACATATACTCTGAAAGAGTTAAAAGCTCCGGCTGGATATTATCTTTCCACCGATACACTGACAGCCTCTCTGACATCCAGTGTTTCGACTGCCAACGTGACAGGTAAGGATAAACCGGGACAGGTTCCTGCTCCAGAAGTTATTCTTGAAAAAGTGGATGCAGAAACAGGACTTGCTAAACCACAGGGAGCAGGCTCCTTACAGGGTGCGGAATACACCATGAAATATTATGATGTAGTCTCCACAACCGATCCGGCAGCTTCTGGCAGAAAAGCAAAATACACATGGGTATTAAAAACAGATGCAAAGGGACAGATCAAACTGGATGCAGATCATCTGGTAAGCGGTCCAGACTTCTATAAGGAGAACGGAAAAGTTGTATTTCCAGTTGGAACCACAACATTCCAAGAGACAAAAGCACCAAAAGGATATCAGCTGGATTCTAATGTATATGTTATGAATTCTGTGATCGAAAATGATAAGGCTGTATTAAAAAACAAACCAGTATCCAAAGAAAAAATGTATAGAGGTTACATTCGTTTCAATAAAACAGATGAGAAAAACAAGGCCATGGCCAATATTCCATTTAAAATCACGAGTAAAACAACCGGCGAGTCACATATTGTGAATACTGCCAGTGATGGTTATATCTATGAAAAAGATGTGAATTTTGGAAGTGGTAAAGGATTCTTATATGATACCTATCTTGTCGAGGAGCAGTCCTGCACAGCGAATAAAGGTTATATTTTGGAGTCTTTTGAAGTGACCATTAATGAAAATGGAGCAACCGTAGATAAAGGCACTCTTCAGAACTTACCTAAAACTAAGCAGATCACACTTACAAAACGTATCAAAGCATCTGACATCAACTTCAAAAACGGTGATCCAATCTTTATCCTTAAACTGACGGGTACTGATTATGCAGGAAAATCACACACCTATTATCGACAGGTACGATTTGATGCCGCCACCGTTAAGAAAAATACCGGATCAGACGGATATGTATCTCTGTCAGAGGTATTTAAGGATATTCCGATGGGCGATTATGTTGCAACCGAGGAAGAAACAGGACGATATAAGTTGTCTACCCTTACATCTCAAGGTGGTACAGTTTCTGGAGAACATGTAACTTTCAACATGACACCAGCAAATAATACTTACAATGCAACATTTACAAACTTCAAATACGATTGGCAATACTATACGCATACGGATGTTGTAGACAACAAGCTGCAGTCTACCAAAGACAATAGCGTGAAGTATACCTTTACTGCTAAATGGGTTGGTAGCAGTCCTGTATCTGGCGGATCTTCGGTAGATAAAAATCAAATTGAAGCCACATTGACTACCAATGACGGAACCAAGGATTCCAGTGTTATTGTAGATGCAAGCACCTACACGACAAGTATTCAGACGTTCCCGAATAGTAGCGGCAATTGCACGGTAACTGTCACTTACAACAAAGATGGCGTTAAATTAACAGCCTCGTTTACCGTACCTGTTAAAGCGAAATAATTTTGGAGGACACAAAGATGAAGAAAGTAAAAGGTAAGAAACGGTTTTTCCTCATTACTTGTTTGATGCTTCTTTGTGCTGTCGCTGGAATTGGTGGAGTGCTTGCGTACTTCACCGACTCCGAGCAGACAAATAATAAGCTCAAAGTGGCTGTAAATGATACCAACATCGAAGAGGTTTTTCCAGACCCGAGTTTTAAGCCCGGAAGCGTAGTAAAAAAAGAGGTTCGCGTCAAAAATAATGGCAGCGATACATATGTTCGTATGCAGATTTTGTTTTCAGACAGTGATATGCAGCAGTATTGCACTGTAAACTGGAATACGACCGACTGGGAACTTAAAAATGATGGCTACTATTATTATAAGAAGATTCTCCCAAAAGGATCTAAAACAACCCCACTGTTTACTACCGTAACTGTTTCGAAGAATGCACCAGAAGATGAGATGAAAGATTTTGATATCATCGTCCGCGAAGAAAGTCTGCAGGTTGGATACTTCAAATCTGCGGATGAAGCATGGAGTGCATATAAAAAGAACAAATAAGTAAGTGGATTATTGGCAGGACTTTTACCACGACATGATAGAAATTCTGCCAATTCTTTGACTAAAATACAATCAAGTGATTGTTTTTGCAAGGTCAAAGTGGTACACTTAATACAATCATTGTGGAAAACAGTGGTTTTGTAATAATGATTAATTTCTATTTTTTTTCGTACGTGAAAATTCATTTGAATTTTTTTTGTCATACTATGAATGTAGACAAAAACGAATCTAAATGGAATAGGATCGTTGATTATCAAGATTGCTAAGTACAGGAGGAAATAGGACAATGAAAAAAGAAAAAGTAGTTGCAACTCTGGCTATGGGTGTTGTTGCAGGTGGTGTGGCAGTTGGAGGAACATCCACTGTTCATGCTGAAACATTAGATGAAAATACTGAAAACACCGTACAGGCTCCAGAAGAAACCGAAGCTCCGGCAGACCCGGAAACCAAAGAAGAAGCCAAGGATCAGCTGGATCGGGCGCAGGAAAAGGAAAACGAAGCAAAACAGGATTCCGATCAGGCCAAAGCAGATTATGATGCCGCTAAAGAGGACGAAGATAAAAAGCAGGCAGAGGCCGATCAGACGCAGAAAGATATCGACCAGGCTGAAAAAGATGCACAGGATGCTTTCGATCAGGCGCAGAAAGATGCACAGGATGCTGCTGACCAGGCTAAAGCAGATGCAGATAAAGCCGCTGAGGACCAGAAAAAAGCAGAGCAGGCAGAAAAGGATGCACAGGCCGCTTTAGAAGAGCAGGAAAAGGCAGAGCAGGATGCACAGCAGAAAGCAGACCAGACCACGACCGATGAAACACAGGAAAGTGTGGATCAGAAAAAGAATGATCTGGATAAAGCAAATAAAGATCTGGAAGATGCCAAAGCAGAGGATGCCAAAAAGCAGGAAGAGCTGGATGAAGCAAAGAAAAATGAATCTTCTGCAGAGCAGGACAAGGCGGATGCACAGGATAAAGTTGATCAGGCAGAATCCGATGTAAAAGATGCAGAAAAAGACGCGGATGCTGCAAAGAAAGATGCAGAAACCGCAAAAGACTTGTATGATACCGCTTCCAATGCTGCAGATAAAGATTCCAAATATGCACAGGCGAAAAAGGATGCGGAAGAAGCAGATGCCGCTGTAAAGGCACAGCAGACCGTTACAGACAATGCGAAAAAAGATCTGGATGCCAAGAAAAATGCGCTGGAAGATGCGAAAAAGGGTCTGGCAGAAGCAAAAGTGAACGCAGATGCCGCCGCACTTGCAGAACAGCAGAAAAAGGTTGATGCCGCGCAGAAAGAATATTCTGATGCCTTTGATGCGCTGATCGCAGCGAACAGCAAGCTGGACGAGCTTACCGCAGATTACCAGAAAAAAGTATCTGCCGCTGAAACTGCCAAAGCTGAGATGGATGCGGCACAGTCCAATGCAGACCAGAAAGAAAATGCACAGAATACCGCCAAAGCTGAAATGGATGCGAAGAAAGATGCAGTGTCCAAATCCGAAAGCAACATGTCAGATGCACAGAACAGCAAAGCAAATGCTGAGTCTAATGCAGAAAAAGCCAAAAATGAGCTGGATGCAGCAAAAGCAGCTTTAGATGCGGCAAAAGCGGCTGCAGAAGAAGCGAAGAAGCAGGAAGCACTGGGATCAAAAGGATTCTTCGACAGTATCGGTGAGACAGCAGCATCTGATCTGTTTTCACAGGGAGATTATCCAGACAAAACCAACATGGGTGCGGAAGATGATGCAACCAGTCTGAAAAACATGCTGTACGCTCTGGATTTTATTGAAAAATCCAATGAACTCAGAAGAGCAAATAATCTGGAAGAGTTTAAAATTTCTGCAAGAGCAATGGCTGCGGCGCAGTATCAGGCAAATGCTTCTTTACATACAGAAGATCATACTTTCCAGTTCGGTTATGGTGAAAACCTTGCATGGGGAATGGATGATCCGGAAATCGCCTATATGGCATGGTATGACAGTGAAAAAGACAGCACTATTTTAAGCGAAAGACTGCATTATCTTGCTCTCGTCAGCGCCAATAACACAGTTACAGGTTTTGGACTCTGCTATAACAGAACGAATCCGGATTTATACAGTTCTTGTGAGAGTCAGGTGTTTGGCTCTGTAAACGATGAAGACGAGGGTTACTGCTACACAGTAGCTGAGTTCCGCGCTCTCCTGCAGGCCTACATTGACAAACTTACTAAAGCCCAGACCGATCTGGATAAAGCCCAGGCTGATTACGATGCGAAACTGGCGGCTTACAATGCAGCACAGGATGAAGTGGCAAAATGGGATGCACTTCTGAAACAGTATCAGAACGAGAAATCCGTCAACGAAGATGCTCTGAAACAGGCTACCGAAGCATACAACAATGCCGTACAGGAGCTGAATAAAGCAAAAGCGGATCTCGATTCCAAGACAACGGCATATGAAACAGCTCAGAATGCAGTTGCTGAGAGCGCATCTGCAGTGGATGCTGCAAAAGAAAATATCGCATCCTGCAAACAGGTATCCGACCAGAAAGAAAACGCACTTACTGCTGCAAAGGCAGAAAGAGATCAGCTTCTTGACAAGCTGACAGAATCTGTGATCGCAATGACTGGCGATAAGAATGCCAAAGTAGAAACCAACTACGAATACCATCAGGTATGCAATGAATGCGGAGAAGATTTCGGCTATGGACCGGATGCTATCGAAGCGGTTGGTGACCATTCTGCAGTAACGGGTCATTCTTACAGCTCTGTAAAGAAAGCTGTTGGATATAAGATCGTAACCGCGTCCGGAACACAGGTAATCAAGAACCTGTCCAAGACAGATGCAGACAAAGCCCTGGCAGATATCCAGAAAGCCATTGCAGACGGACAGACAGCAGTCGATGCCGCACAGGCTACATATGACAATGCTGTAAAGAAACTGGCAGCAGATCAGCAGACCGCAAAAGAAAAGAATGATTATCTGGCACAGCTGAACAAAAACATTGCCGATCTGAAAAAGGATATGGAAGCAAAACAGGCTGTTGCTGATCAGAAAGCAGCTGCTCTGAAAGAGAAACAGACCGCCCTTGCGGATGCCAAAGCAGAGCTGAAACAGAAAGAGGATGCTCTTGCGAAAGCAAAAGAATCGGTTGAAAAACTGCAGGCTGAGAAAGATACAACCGCACAGAAAGTTGCCGCTAAATCCGCGGCTGTAGCACCGCTCCAGAAAGCATACGAAGCTGCCAAAGCATCCCTGAATGCATACCAGAATGCGCAGAACGCTCTGAAAAAGGCAAAAGAAAATGTTTCCGCTGCGAAATCTGCTGTAGAAGCCGCTAAGAAAGATGTAGCTGCGAAAAAGCAGGCCGTAAAAGAGAAAGATAAGGCATACACCGATGCCTGCGGTGTTCTTGCAATTGCCAAGAATATCACACTGGCAGATGCCATGAAGACCCCGATCACAGAAGAGGGCTTCACCTATCTGAACGATTACGTAACCAAGATCAATTCTGCAAAAGCCGCTTACGAGACAGCAAAAGCTGATCTTGCCAAAGCAAAAGAGAATACGGCTGTGAAGAAAGTTGCTTATGAGGAAGCCGCTGCAAAACATGCCGAGACTCTTGCGGACCTTGTAATTGCAAAAGCAAACTATCAGAAGTTTGTAGATGCAGAGAAAAAGGCAGAGGAAGAGAAGAAAGCAGAAGAGGAGAAGAAAGCGGAAGAAGTCAAGAAAGCAGAAGAAGCCAAAAAGGCGGAAGAAGCGAAGAAGGCAGAAACCGTGAAGAAAGAACAGCAGAGCGGCGGCGCTACTCTGACCGCAAGCACTGGAAGCATTGCAAAAGACAATGAAAAAGGTACCACCATCACCAAAGCCGGAAGCGTAGCAACAGGAGATACGACCCCGATCGGCATCTTAATGGCTCTGGCGGCAGGATCTTTCGGTGTTCTGGAAGAAACCGTCCGCAGAAAAAAACGCCAGTAACACGGTGGTAATTTAAGAAATATGGAAACGAGGAACGGTATGGCTTAACGGCTATGCCGTTCTTTGCTTTTTTGTATACGTTAGAAACCCGGGCAGTTGAAGTTTGTATTGGAATAGCATCTTCCTGTAAAAAGCGCTCGTATAGAGCGTTTAGACCTTCTTCTGCGTTCGGCTAATACCCCGTGGCATCTGACAACCACACATTATTTTCGAGCAATTTAATGTGTGGTTGTCAAGAATGTTTATAAATCTAAACGTCATAGTGTTCTTCAGTTGATTTTTGTTATATGGAAGATGGGCGCAAGCAATATTAGTTGACGAGGTTGAAGATACGGTGGTGGCTCAATGACGGACAAACACATTAGGTTATTTGAGAAAGATGACAGATATGTATAAGGTTTGCAAAAAAATTGGATTATGGTTACACAAAACGAATCAAAAAAGGAGATTGGCTTCATGAGTTTAATTTAAAACCAAATTTCTTGATGAATTTATTATATCATTATTCCTGGCAGAAGCAATAAAAATTCAAATAATTTCGTGCCAAAGATTATTTTTTTGTAAACAATTTGCAGTTTATGCTTTTGTAATGTATAATAAATTTATCTACATAGTTGCACGAAACGAATCAAAGAGGAGGACGACTTCATGAGTTCAGAACAATTTAGTTTATTATTCTATGCTTGCATGCTGATTGACGCAATTGGATGGTTTGGATTCGTTGCACTTCCGCGAATTCGAAAATTGCTTTCCTGTAAAGAGAGAGCTGATGGTATTGTGGAAGATGTAGTGGAAATCAAAAACGCCAAAGGGCAGCCGCTTTTCCATGCTGTTGTCCGCTATCAGGCGGGACTTGCTTCTTACACATGTGAAACAGTGAATGCAACGAAAGCAGTTTGGGAAAAAGGAGAGCCTGCGATCGTTTATTATCAGAATTCCAAACCGGAAAATGCATTTGTCAAAAACGCGGCATGGACAGGCCGTTTAATATTAGGAATTATGCAGTCACTTGTTGCGGTGGCTATCGGGATTGCCTACTATGTAGGTACTCATTAATTTCTGCTTTTTATCTGCTCCGGCATGACCAGCATATATGTGCGCGCTGATCTGTCGGAGATTTTCTTGTCCTTTCATTCACATATAAATGCAACTTAAAACGCAAAAAATTTGTAATACTAAATATAGGGAAAATATTTTTAAGGAAAGAAGGATGATATATGTCTGTAAGTGCTGCTCGCTTGTTTTTAGGGGGCGGAGTGGTAATCAGCCTATTTTTCTTTTGTATGGGATGTATTCTAAAAATCTGCGTTCTTCATAAGAAAAGACGTTGTACGCAAAAACTTCAAGGACGTATTGCTTCCATAGAAGGTTTTCGAACCTCGAACATGCCAATGGTTTTGATCGAATTTTTCTGGCCGGAACGATATCTGCTCCCTTGTTTGTTAGAATCCCCCAGTCAACCCCTATGGATCGGAATGCCGATAGAAATCTGGATCAACCCACAAAATCCCTATGATTTTCGAATTTCTGGTCAGAAATACAAAAATTTTTCTCGACTATGTGCGATCGGACTGGTGGAAATGCTGATTTTACTTTTTTTCATGATTTTTATACAAAAATAGGGGAATATAAGGAAAAGAAATTCGTGAAATATGAGGGCTTGTATAGGATTTTTTAACATGATACAATTTTTGAAGAGGAGCGATAAATATGAAAGTTTTGATGAAAAGCAGAGTCCCAAACTCTCTTACCATATTGTTATGCGAGCAAGAAAAAGATGATGTACCCACTGAAACAATCCGCATGAAAGATTTGGATTTTCATATAGAAAACATTGATTATGGAGATACAACGGCTCCGTATCCGCATCAGATTGTGATTTTCTTTCGAACCTCGGAAGTAGCAAGAGGAAACGAGGCATTTTTTGTGTAAGGGCAGCATTTTTGTGTAAAAGCATAGACATATGAATGAGAAAGAGGGATTTTCCCTCTTTTCTTTTTGTCTTTTTCTCTTGTACGCTAAAATCGAGATTTTAATTTTTTCACATACTATTAGTGACCAGATAATTGTGTTGTGCTTGGAAAAGAAAGAGGTGGTTTAATTGAAAGTATGGACACTGATAACCAGAGAGACGCTTCGATTGTTGCAGGAAGGCATTCCATATTATGGGGATAAAAAGATATGCCCTGTTGTGGATTTTCCGTATACCCCCGGCGGTTATTCTTTGCTCGTCAATAAGATGATACAAACAATTGGGTTTACGCCAGATCCT
>OODT01000582.1_pt1 | contig 36308 bp, 49 predicted proteins | sample 1671841 | NCBI WGS metagenome assembly OODT01 (sample SAMN06348198, study PRJEB24527) | human gut metagenome | biome: human gut; feature: ankylosing spondylitis patient; material: feces | host: Homo sapiens | place: China | collected 2015-10 | reverse complement strand
CCGAATTAAGAGGGAACTGACTTCGGATGATATTTTGTATATTAATACCGCTTTTGGGCAGAAGAAAGTTGAAATTATAAGAGGAGGAATAAGTACAGATGCATTTGATTATATTGATTTACAGTCTGTATTCTTCTCTTTGCAGGTAGGTGACAACATGCTTGAATATACGTCTGAAAACGGATTAGACCCACAATCCGTGGAAGTACGGTATAAGAACAGATACATAGGAGTATAAAATGGAATATTATGGTTTTTTTAATGGGGGTACAGAATATGGTCAGGAAGAATTTAACAGGTATTTTGATAATATCTACGAATCCGGAATTGCAGTAAATTCAGATGGTTCTATGCAGTATCCGATTACAATCTCTTCCGGAAAAGTGACAGTAGGAAAAGGGTTTGCTATTTTAAAAGGTTTTTATCATTATAATGATTCGCCAAAAGAGTTCCAGCTTTCTCCGGATGTAAATTATTCAAAAAAATATAGAGTGATTTTGCAGTTGAATGTTGCTCAATCATCTGTGAAACTGCTTGTAAGAGCTGGCGGTGCATCCAGTGCTCCATCAACACCGGCACTTACAAGAACGGATTCTATTTATGAATTGTCATTAGGACAGTATAGAGTGACTAAAAACGGAGGAATTACACTTGAAAGAGATGAGAGGTCGAATAATCTTGTATGCGGTGCAATTCGTCCAAAAACTTTAACTGCTTATAATGCTGCTATGAAAGAAAATCAGCGTCTGTTTGACGAATGGTTTAAACAGCAGCAGGGAACAGGCTGGCGCAATATTTATACACAGAGTACGACACCAACAGGGGCGGTGAGCGGAAGTATATGGATAAACGAATTAACGTAAGATTTTTTGATAAAAACTTAAAATTTATCGGCGAACTGGATGCTTATGAGGGTTTGGAATTTATTACACGCTGGACGAAATACGGAACATTTCAGATTTTTGTCTATAAAATTACTGAGCAAATGAAAATAGGCAATTATATTATGTTAGACAATGACAGACGAAAAAGCGGAATCATTAAAAGAATTGAATGCTCGGATGATGATAACAATGTAACTGCAACAATCAGCGGCTATACATTGTTACATTTGTTAACACAACGTATTACATACCCGCCGAGTGCTCCGGCAATGTCACATTATCGTTTTCATGATAGAGCAGAAACAATAATTTGCAACTTAGTAAAACTAAACGCAACAAATGCGGCAGTTGCAAACAGAAATATTCCGTATTTGCGAGTGAAAGAATCAAAAAGAAGAGGCGATGTTGTTTATTTCCAAACCCGATATGACAATTTAGACGAGGCAATAACGACACTATGCGAAGCTTCAGGTTTAGGTGTGAGCATTTCTTTAATACCAGAAGAACAAGAACTTTTGTTTGAAGTTTTAGAAGGTGTAGATCGCTCAGCAAATCAAACGAAACGTCCGCCGATGATTTTTAATGTCGACTATGACAATGTTTCGAATCGTGAATTTATTTCCGATATCACAGAGTATAAAAATACTGCAATTGTGGCAGGACAGGGCGAAGGTGTCAATCGTCGAATTCGTTACGTCGGAAATGAAAATTCCGGCATGAATCGCTATGAACTTTTTGTAGATGCACGAGATATTGAAGATGATACAGCACTTCCGGATAGAGGTAAATCTAAGCTTGCAGAGTGTGCATGTAGCGACACATACTCTTCCGAGGTAGATGCTGCACAGTATAAAACAAAATGGGATTTAGGAGATATAGTTGTTACAATTGACCGTGAATATGCTGTAAACATAAACGAAAGAATTGTTGAAATAACAGAAATGTTTGATGAAAACGGCTATGCCATTTCGCCTACTTTTGGAACAACACAAAAAACAATTTTAGAAAAAATCTCAGGTTCTATGATGGGCTTTGCGGAAAGTAAACAAGGTGAAAAAGGCGAAGATGGAAAAACACCTCAGCTAATGATAAACGCAGACGGACATTTAATTGCAATTTATGAAGATTAGAAGATTAAAGGAGCAAATAATGAGTACAGTTGATTTAGGTAAAGTAATTGGTCCACAAGGACCGCAAGGAGCACAGGGTCCACAGGGACCTCAAGGAAAACAGGGGCTAAAAGGTGACCCAGGAGAGCCGTTTAAAATCGCTAAAATTTACAAAAGTGTATCAGCCATGAACGCTGGATATTCTACAGATGGAGTAAGTGTAGGAAGTTTTGTCATGATTGATACCGGAAGTGTAAATGATGTAGATACCGGTAAATTATATTGCAAAAGTTCAAGTGCCTATACTTATATCGTTGACTTATCTGGTGCACAAGGTATTCAGGGACCGAAAGGTGATAAAGGAGACCAAGGCATTCAGGGACCACAGGGTATTCAGGGTGTAAAAGGTGACAAAGGCGATACTGGTGCGACTGGACCACAGGGACCGAAAGGTGATAAAGGTGAACAGGGTGTTCAGGGACCGGCAGGAAGTACAGAAAGTTATATTCGTTTTGAGAAGATTTTTACCTCTACAGAGGGACAGACTTCTTTTTCTTGGACAGATTATCAGTTTCCGTTAAAAAGAAATGCTCTGGAAGTATATGTTAATGGTGTACGACAGGATGGAACGACATTTACTGAAAACTCAGACGGAAAGGGAATTAAGTTAAAAGCGGGACTTCCGGCAGGGTATAAAGTACATATCTCCGGTTTCCAGATGGTAGTTGACTTACAAGGACCAAAAGGTGACAAGGGTGATAAAGGTGATACCGGTGCAACCGGAGCGACAGGTGCAAAGGGTGCAACAGGTGCAACCGGAGCTAAGGGCGCAGATGGCGCAACATGGTTAACTGGAACGGCTGCTCCAACTACATCGCAGGGAAAAGACGGAGATTTCTTCTTAAATACATCGAATTTTGATGTGTATAAAAGAGCCTCTGGTGCATGGTCGAAGACCGGCAATATCAAAGGAGCAACAGGAGCTACCGGAGCGACAGGTGCAAAGGGTGATACTGGTGCGCAGGGACCGATTGGAGCGCAGGGACCGCAGGGGGCACAAGGTGCAAAAGGTGTGAGCATGCGCTTAAAAGGCGCATGGGCATCTGGAACCGCTTATGTCAATGATGGAACGTATATTGATATTGTAGCTTACAACGGCAGTACCTACGCTTGTGCAAAAGGTCATACTGCTTCTTCCAGCATCGTTCCGACAAATACTACATACTGGACTCAAATTGCAGCAAAAGGTGCAACCGGAAATACTGGTGCGACCGGAGCAAAGGGAGATACAGGCGCAAAAGGTTCGGCTGGTGTCAGTATGAGACTGAAAAATACATGGGCATCTGGGACAGCTTATGTGAATGATACATCTTATATTGATATCGTTACATACAATGGCAATACTTATGCCTGCATCAAGAGCCACACAGCTTCTTCTAGCATTACCCCAGCAAATGCTACGTATTGGCTCAAAATCGCTTCAAAAGGCGATACAGGGGCTAAAGGAGATAAAGGTGATAAGGGCGATACAGGAGCAAAAGGTGCGACTGGAGAAAAAGGCGCAACTGGTGCAAAGGGTGATAAAGGTGATAGCCCGACGTTTCAGATTGATTCAAATGGGCATTTAATTGCAATTTATCCGTAAAATGGAGGTAAAAAATGGCAAGCACAGTTGATTTAGGTAAAGTAGTTGGAGCGACTGGACCGAAAGGAGATACTGGACCAAAAGGAGCAACAGGACCGGCTGGTCCTAAAGGCACAGATGGAACAAAAATTTATGCACAGACATCTGCTCCAATTGGAGTAGCGACTGGAACAGTTTGGATTAATATATAGTAGGAGGCAAAAAGATGGCAATTAAGAAAGCAATTTTTAAAATTTTTAACGGAAGTACATGGGATGAATATCATCACAAGACAGATTCTGCACAGGTAGCACATACAAATTCGGATAATTCTGCAACAACAGCGGAAGCAATTTTCAATGGAACGACAGCAAAAGCAACTTTAGCAAGCGGAAACACAGGAGATATCACACTTAGAAAGCATGGTAATATTGTGGTTGCATTAGGAAGATTAAAAACAAGTGCAACAGCGGCAGGTGCAACACTTGCAACGATTCCGGCGGGTTATCGCCCGAATCGCTATGTGCGTCTCCTTGCTCCTCGATATGATTTGCGTTACGGAAACATCGGAATTAATACAGATGGAGTAGTAGCTCTTGTAAATGACACACAATTATCAGAGGCTAACAAAGAATATTATATTAATCTTTGCTGGGTATTAGCATAGGAGGTGGCGCAATGCAACCAGAAGTTGTAGTTGCAGTCTGCTCCTTGCTTGGCACACTTGCAGGGTCTCTTGCGGGGATTATGACGGCGAATAAGCTGACAATGTATCGCATTGAACAGTTGGAAGAAAAAGTAAAGAAACATAATAATCTGATTGAGAGAATGGTAGTGGTGGAACAGTCTACACGCTCTGCTCATCACAGAATTGATAGCTTAGAAGAATTAGAAAGAGAGGTTCAGAATGGACATTAACTTTTTGCTAGAATATATTAATTTACCAATTTTAGGAATTTGTCTGATGGTTGGCTATGTATTGAAAACAGCTTTTGTTAAATTTCCTAATAAATATATTCCGCTTGCCGCATTGACACTTGGAACAATTATTGCAATTGTAGTTAATGTGAAATCTGGAATTAATATAGATGTAGTCCTTGGAGGTATGATTTCAGGGCTTGCATCGACAGGGTTATATGAAATGTTAAGAAATTTATTAAATAAAGATGAAAAGGTTGGATAAAAATATGAAAATTAATGTACACGCAGGACACAACTTTAAAGTTCCAGGCGCAAGCGGAATCTTTAGCGAAACGGTAGAGGATAGAAAAGTAAAAGATTTAGTGATTACAAAGTTTAGAGCGCTCGGACACACAGTCTACGATTGCACGGACGAAACTGCAACAACTGTGCGTGGCAATTTAGAAGCGATTGTTGCAAAATGCAATGCTCACAGCGTAGATTTAGATGTGAGTATTCATTTCAATGCATTTAACAGCTCAGCAAATGGAACAGAAGTGTGTATTTACAGTGAAAATTCTGCATCAAAAAGCACGGCGCAGAAAATTGCGAATGAAATCGAAAAGCTCGGCTACACAAAGCGAAATGGCGGAATCTCTATCCGTAACGGTTTGTATGTGTTGAGGCACACAAATGCGCCAGCACTGCTTGTTGAGTGCTGTTTTTGCGACAATAAAAAAGATGCTGCACTTTACAGTGCTGAGAAAATGGCAAATGCAATCGTAAAAGGTATCACAGGGCAGACTGTAAAAGCATCAACTAACGCATCGGCAAATACAACAACTAAGGAGAAAAAGTATATGTTTAGTCCAGCAACCTGCAAAGTCGGAGATTCTAGCACTAGTGTATTGCTCTTGCAGGAAATTCTGAAAGCGAGAGGATATTATTCCGGAAAGCTTGACAGAAAATTTGAAAAAGAATTAATGACAGCGGTTAACAAGTATCAGATTGAGCGCATGAAGCAGGGTAAAAAACTTGGCAATGGAAAAGGCGATGGCATCTGTGGACAGGATATGTGGCGTGACTTGATTGCAATTTGAGTTAAGCTTCTGCTTAGACTAATCTTAGACTACAAAGTCGAGTTTCTACCTATTTAAATAGACGTTTTCAAATAAATTTTTGAGTGAATTGTCTGACAATAGTTGCCAGCATAAAAATTCTGTCAATATGCTGGCAACTAAAAATTGTATCATCTCCGTGTTGCATTTCGTGTTGCATAGTGTTATATTTTAACATAAATAATCATGTTAAAACGGAATTGAAAATCATGAAAATACTGTATTTACGGTACTTTTACGGCTTTCAAATAATTAGTTAAATTTAAACAATATCGCTGTTATGGGTTCGAATCCCTCATCCCCTGCTTTAAAAGTACTGTATTTACAGTACTTTTTTTATTTCGTGTTGCATTTCGTGTTGCATAGTTTTTAAAATAGCTAAAAATGGGTGTTTTTCCTCTCATGAAGAGATTTATTCATGAGAGGGCTTGTCTAAACAATTCATACAATTCGAAAGATTCTGAACAATGTTTTCAAAGAAATTATCCATAACATTATCCACTGCAATTCGTTCATCTGAAAAGGTATGAGTGTATACTTTTTTCATTATCTGGTCTGTTTTCCAACCACCACGTTCCTGGGCATATTTATCCGGTACACGAAGCTGTGCCATGACAGAGGCATTTATGTGTCTGAGGTCGTGAAATGTCATGTGTGGCATATCGGACTCTTCTAATAAGTACTGGAAACGCTTATAGAGGGTGTTATAGGAATATGGTACAAGCACATCGCCAGGTACTTTTTCAATTAAGCTTTTTATATATTCCGGAATCCTGTGTCTGCGGATTCTGGTATTATTTTTTGCTTCTTTCTTTCTGATATCGTCATTATCCACTTTTACAACTGTTTCCGTGACTGATATATAATTTCCGTCCTTAGAGATAGATTTTGATTTTGTAAGACCACGAATTTCTGACATCGAGAAACTAAGCCACATAGCAAGTAACACTGGCAGTTCGATGTCTGTGCCCTCGAATACAGCAAAGATTGCATCAGGAGTCTGTAAATCTTTAATTAATACCGGAACGGTAGGAAGTTTTACATTGGTATCAATTCCTTGGCAGAAAGCATTTAAAGCTGCACTGATTAAGCCATATTCATTTTTTACGGTCTTTGGTGAAATAGTTTCTGTTGGTCTTTTGAGGCTCTTTCGCTTGGCTTCACGGTTTACTGCCTCTTGCAGGTATTCCTTATCAACACTTGTAAGATAAGTATTCATGATATGTTTAAATCCATTTTTTTGCATCCTTTTGTATCCGGCTATTGTAGAGGGGCTTAAGATACCATCTTTTGAATTAATATACATCTCAATCGCTTCACCAATCGTGCAGTTTAAGATATTTTTCTTATGTTCCTTTTCAGAAGCCCATTCGGCAGCCATCCGCTCTGCCATTCGCTTGCCTTTTGGACCAGGTACGTCACAGGTAAATGATTTGTAAAATCGTTTCTGTTTAACAGAGCCGTCTGGCTGAATAATTTCCTCAGTATGACTATAGATCTGGCATCGCCAAGAGCCGGATGCAAGTTTTCGTGCTGTTGCCATGTTATCACTCCTTTTTGGGTATAAAAATAACAGCCAGCTTGGAACAGATGTTCTGCTTGCGTGACTGCTCCGGAGATGATACAATAATTTTGTTAGGTTAGGAGATTATATGCGTCTCCGGATATTTACTTGTATTTGCCGGTTTCTGTTGGAGCAGGAACCGGTTTTTCTTTTGTTAATAAAATTAGTATTGATACTGATTTGTATAAGCAAATACTTTATAATCTGCAATGGATGCGCTTGTGATATCTTCCGGAAGAAATACCGGTTCTAATTCAAATCCAATTTCTTCATCAGGCTGTAAAGTGTTTGCAAGAACAGTCGAAAGCTGACCAATCGGTTCAGCATTTTCATTGAATAAGACCGCAGTTACACAAATATCTGTCTGAGCTGCTCCGGTTGTGTTTTTTACTTTTCCGTGTAAGTCAACACTACCCATATCCTTATCGTAAACCTCTGTATTACTTACTTCTAAGCGAACATTGTCTACTTTCGCAGTGGAAGCATTAATGTGAGGAGTGATTGTAATTCCTTCGGTTGGAGTTTGGTCATCCATAAGTTGTTCTTCGTAATAATAACCTTTTTCACCCGGTTCAATTACTTGAGGAGCAGGTGTAAAACTTCCACTGGTTGTATGAATGATTGTTCCATCTTCTGCAGTTAATTCATAGGAACTGAAATCTAAATACAAATTACTACTTCCGGTATTTTCAATTTCAACAATAGACTGTCCAATTAAATCAGAGATGCTATCCCGATAAAATGAAACATTCTTATAAGTAACTTCAAAAGCAGCTTGTTCTTTGGAAGTATTATTTGCGGTGTCAGAGGATGAAGAATCAGAAGTAGCTGTATCACTTGTTCCGGTTTCTGATTCAGTTGCTGTTTCTGGAGCATCTTTAGAAGTTTGAGTCAATTCAACAGTAGAAGTTGTACCCATTGCTGAGACTTCATAACTAATTTTCCCATTTTTGTATGTAAATTCTTTGGTATCATCAGTCGATGCAAGCAATGCGGAATCTGTTTTTTCTTTATTCCTATCAGAAGTCCATGAATATTCTTCAACAAATTCAGTTGGTGCAGTATACGTTCCAGACCAATAAACGGATTTTGTTGCCCCATCATCGGAAATCCAGTTAATTTCGATAGAATCATCAGTTATTGTTGCTTCTTGATAAGAACCATCTTTATTTTCAGATGCCCACACACCGGTTAGGTCAGTTGGTTCTTTTGCCTCTTCCTCTTTTTCTTCACTTTGGGAAGTTTTAGTGTTTTCTTTTGTGCTTCCGGAAGAGGAACTGGTTCCGCATCCTACGACACTGACTGATAATGTAGCCAGTAGAAGCATTGTTACAATTTTTCTTTTCATTGGCAATTCTCCTTTACTTGTTTTTTATAATGTAGATCAATTCCCTTATTTTATCTTTTGTATGATTTATTTATTAAGCAAAAAGACCCTGTATCAATACGAGGTCTCTGCATAATAACTTAGAACTGAATAAATGCCCTATAGCCCCTTTAAGGATAAATTAAAAAACTTTCGTATAACGTAAAAGACCCCGCATTACTGCGAGGTCTTTAATACTGCACGTCAGTTGTCTGAGTGCTTTGTCTTCTATACTGCCGGTCAACGGCTATGTTTTTTTACTAAACTAGTATAACCTCATTATATGAAATTGTCAAGAAAAATATACATATTTATATTTATTTTATTCCAGTAAAATTTTTAATGATTTCACGGTCTAATAAATCAAGTTTATCATTAGATAATTTTACATTGCTTAGAATATCAAAATTAGTTTTAGGGTCGTATATACGAATTTTACTGATAGTAGTAATCTGGTTTGTTAAAGCAATGCTTCCAGAACGCATTTTGGCTACTTCATTCATCATTCGAAAAAGTAATTTTTTCTCTTTATTTGCGACATTTAGTTCTTTTTTGATAGATATAAGTTCGGTAATATCATCTGGACTGACATTATCAATTCGTGAAGATAAATCAGTTATACGTATATCTATTTTTTTTCGGGTAGTAGAAATTTTTGAACTTAAACTAGTAAATAGTTCATTTCCAAGATAAACTTTTCCATCTTTAAGATTTTTGATATTAGTAGTAGATTTAACCGAAGTAAGAGGAAGCACCGTTATTACAGGAGAAGAAATAGGATTGTTTTTATCAAGTACTACGCAATAATGAAGTCCACCTTCTTCACTTCCAACATTGTAGCCTAAATGAGCTTTAATAATTTCGCCACGTTTATATCTTCGTAATTTGGAAGGTATAAATTTGGGTTCAAATTCAAGATAGGTAGTCCAATCTTCGAGCCAGTAACTTAACTTATCAGATTTAGATTGATTTTTGTGATTTGGGTCATTAATTAATGAGTCTAAATATGAGTCAAGTCTAGCAAGAGCCTGTTTTTTATGAATTGTTAATTCACTTTGAGATAAAATTCTGCCCATAATGAATAAAATCCTTTCTATGAATAGTTTATTGAAAATAATAAATCATCATTTGTATATGTATTTGTAAAAGAATCTTTTACGAATACGTCTTTTCCTCCTTTCAACTCAATCTATCTTCAACACTCCCAGAGTAGGAGTGAAATATACCACATAATTATCCACAGTCGCATACACACCGTACTTGCTCCGGTAGCAGTCAACTGCTTCTTTCAAATATTCTTCCGTCACATCCAGATATTCCGCTATGTCTGATGCGGACCGGCAGCCATGCTCAAATGCTCTGATAAGTCCCATGAGTCCAATTTTGAGATTGAATCCATAGAGCCGTGCACGGTATTCTTGTTTCCTGTTCGATACGTCTGTCTGGTCTAAGATGTTTCCGGAAGTTGTGTAGTAGTGTCCGAGTTCTTCTGCGAGGACGCAGGATTTTTCTGTTTGTGACATTTTTCTTTCAAGTGCAATATTTCCATCAAAGTAAAGTCCTTTTAACCCTTTTACTTCTGACAAATCCATTTCAACAATATTCAAGTCTTTATGTTTTGTTTTTAATTCTTCGTAAGTCAAGAAGCCTCACTCCTTTGGGCGTGCTGCGACAAGTAGTTTTTTATATTCCTCTATCTTATTTAGCTCCTCAGGAGTAAAATTTTCTCCATCTTTGTGTGCTGCGGTAGTGGAAGACTCAGTTCTTTCTTCCCAACCCATTAGTTCTTGTGGAGAAACTTTTAATGCTTTAGCGAATTCTCTTATTTTAGATTCAGCTAAATCAACTTCACCTTTTTCTATTTTTGCGATAGATGACCTATCTTTATATCCAGTCAGTTCGGCTAGGGAATCTTGAGACATTTTTAATTCCAAGCGTCTTGCCTTTATGTTCTTATACAGGTCAAGCATAATTGAAAGCTCCTTTCTGCGTTGTTAATTTTTCTTAACACTATAATAACATGTTGTGTAAAATAATTCAACAAAAATATAAAAAGATGTTGACAGAAATTCACATAAGTGATATAGTGAATTTAGTTCACAGATGGGAGGTGAAAAAAGAATGGCAAATGTAGATTTGTTGAGAAATAAAATGACTGAATCAGGTATGACAGTTTCAGCGATTGCTACTAAATCAGGCATTTTGAGAGAAACTTTGTACAACAGAATGAAAGAAGGCGATTTTAGAGCATCTGAAATTGTAGCACTTTCTAAGACCCTTAATTTATCGAAAGGGGAAAGAGACAAAATTTTTTTAACTTAAATAGTGAATTAAATTCACATAAAGTAAAAACTAAACCATGAAACTTTACAACACCCGAAAGGAGAATGAGAGAAAATGAAAGTAAATCCTATTAAGTTTGAACAAAAGTTATTTGTGGCATTAGCGGATAATGTTCCTTTTGATATTAAATGTGATGTGAATTATAAGACATCCAGCGGAGGAGTTATCAAAGCTATTTGTGTAAAAAATGTAGCGGTTAGTGTGGATGACGAGGATTACTGCGGAGTATATAAAAATGGTGAAATGATGGAAGCCTTTAACTATGGGCTTTATCATAATGAGGCTTCTCTTTGCACAGCTATTGTGTTAGCAGTGTATGAGCAACTGAATTCTTCAAAGGAAGATGCTTTTGGTGTTCTTGACATTGAAAGTGCAAAAGATAACGGGACTCGAAGCATCGCACTCGCAAAAAAAGAGTGGAGCAGTATCGAAATTTATTTGATGTTTACGAAAGAGTATTTCAAAAAAATTATTGGGGTTTGGGAAGAATTATCAAAACAAAAAGATTTTGAAGGAAATTCGAAGTATCCGGTTGCAATTAAAAACGTTAAGTTTTTAAGAGGAACAGAGCAGGACGCTGAAAGACTTCTCTTAAATGTCAAAGAATTGAAGTAATGAAAATGGATAAAAGAGAACGAGGAGAACGAGGCTGTGCAGGACCAGAAAAAAGATAAAACTTACAATGCTCTGTCAGATTTCATCAACAACGAGTTAAAAATAGTTTTGACAGTAAAAAACATTAAAGATGGATATGCGGATTGTGAAGTGCATTTTGAAACAACAGAGCACAAAAATGATGAACGAGGATGGAAAGTAAAAAGAGAGGTATTTGCAAGTGAACTTTTTACAATATTGGATAAAACTCTTGTAGGAGCTGATGTCAAATTTAATGCCGATGCAAATGTTATCTTTGTAGAGAATATAAGAATTGAGGTACGTAAACATCATTGCGCTGTGTATCAAGATAATGAGTTTATCATGAGTTTTCCTGGCAGAATTTGTTCCGAAATTTACGCATATACAGCAATTGCATTATTAGTTAATAAGATGCTTCGAGACCAAAAACTAAAAAAGGATGCCCCTTTTAAATAAAAAAGAACAGATAGGAGGAGTAACAAGGATGAAAAAATTATTTATTTCGCAACCGATGCGAGACAAAACAGATGAGGAAATTCTTGCCGAAAGAGAAAAGGCGGTAAAAGTAGCAAAAGAAATGTTAAATGAGGATGTTGAGGTTATTGATTCTTTCTTCTGGGAAGCACCTCATGATGCTCCACATTGGTATCTTGTTGGAAGATCACTTGAGTTACTTGCTACAGCAGACGTCGCTTTCTTTTGCACCGGATGGGAAATGGATACAGGGTGCAGAATTGAACATATATGTGCCAACGAATATGGTATTCGAATCATTAGAAAAATGGATACTAAAGAAAACAATACGCTGACCAAAAGCGACATAGGTGACATTAAAACCCATTTACTTCAGGTGCAAGGATATTACAGAAAGAGTTTAAATGCCTGGGAACAGTTAATGTCCAAAATGTCCAACCCGATAACAATTTTAAACGACAACCTTAAATATTCGTCAGTGGTCGAGAATGTTGCGGTTTTAAGAGAATTGGATCAGAATGTGGAACAGCTTCTCAATAAAATTGAAGGATTGGAGTGAGGAAAATGAACAATTTACAGATTTTTAGCAATGAAGAATTTGGTGCTGTAAGAACAATGGTAATTGATAATGAGCCATGGTTTGTCGGCAAGGATGTAGCAGACATTCTTGAATACACAAACACAGCAAAAGCAATCAGAGACCACATTGATGAGGAAGATAAGCTGACCGAACGAATCGTTCTGTCAGGTCAGAATCGAGAAGTGATATTTATTAACGAATCGGGTCTTTACAGTCTTATCCTTTCCAGTAAAATGCCTAATGCGAGAAAGTTTAAGCGTTGGGTAACCAGCGAAGTCCTTCCGACCCTGCGCAAAACAGGACACTATGAAATGGAGAACTACTCTCCAGAGATGCAAGCAATCTTAATGCATGACAAGAAGCTTGTCAAAATGGATGAGAGAGTAACGACTCTGGAAAATACAATGACTTTAGACTATGCTCAGCAGCAGGCACTTGGCGAGGCAGTTAATTACGTTGTCATTGATGCGCTTGGTGGAAAAGAAAGTGATGCGTATAAAGAAATCGGAAAGAAAGTATTTTCTGAGTGTAATAGAGACTTGAAGAGATATTTTCATGTGAACGCACGAAATAATGTGCCGAAAAAACGCTTTGAAGAAGCTGTTGAATATGTGCAGTGCTGGAGACCTTGCACAAATACTCAAATTGCAATCAAGGAGCATAATTCGCAGATGCGATTTGCATAAAGAAAGGGGAATCATTATGAAAAAATACGAATTTACAGGAGAAACAAAAACAGTACAGTTTCTTTTTGAAAATGTAACACTGCACAGAATTCAGGCTATTACTAGTTTTGAAAATGTGGTAGCAGGGGAACTTGGCGGTTGGATTGAGAAAGAAGAAAATCTTTCTCAAGGTGGCAATGCTTGGGTTGGTGGCAATGCTTGGGTTGGTGACAATGCTCGGGTTGATGGCAATGCTCAGGTTGGTGGCAATGCTCAGGTTAGTGGCAATGCTCAGGTTAGAGGAAATGCTTGGGTTGGTGGCAATGCTTGGGTTGATGGCAATGCTCGGGTTGATGGCAATGCTCAGGTTAGAGGAAATGCTTGGGTTGGTGGCAATGCTTGGGTTGATGGCAATGCTCGGGTTGATGGCAATGCTCAGGTTGGTGGCAATGCTTGGGTTGGTGGCAATGCTTGGGTTAGAGGAAATGCTCAGGTTTGCGGTGATGCTCGGGTCTTTTCTATTAATCATATTTTAACGATTGGTGTTATTGGTAGTCGTGACGATTTTACAACATTCTATCGTGATAAAGATAATGAGATCACAGTCAAGTGTGGCTGTTTTTCTGGCAAGATTGATAAGTTTCTTGAAAAAGTAGCGCAAACGCACGGCGATTCAAAATATGCTCAAGTATATAAGAAAGCTGTAGAACTTGCAAAACTGCAAATTCTCACTGGCTAATTAAAAAAGTCCCTCAGAAGCGGCAGCTTCAAAAGGGACGCACAAAAAAACTTTACATTTATGTATTTTAACAGATAATGAGTAATAAGAAAAAAAGAGATATTTCAGAAACTGCTATGGGGCTGTGGACAGGTATCTGCTTTGGCGGCTGGTTGTGTAATGTTATCGAGTGCAAAGACACAGAAGCATTATTGTGTGCTGTGGCTTGGATTGTAGGACCGGCAGTAATTTTCTTCCTTGCTGGTTTATGGCAGGTAAGAAAGAAAAATAAAGCAAAGAAGCAGGCGGAGAAGTTTATTGAGAACTGGGCAAAATTTAAAATCGAGGAGGACAAGGCATCATGAGCAAGGTGGAAATAGAGTTTACTGTATTAGAGGAGTTAATTAGAGACTCAGAGAAAGTCAGAGTCTTAAACAGCTTGTTAGACAATTCAAGAGAGTGCGGAGAGGAGAAAATAGCACTGGACGTACTTAGTGCAGTGCTTGGTGTAGAAACGAGAGAACCGTTGACAGTAGATAAAGTTGTAGAGCTGTTTGAAGAGAAATGGAAAGAGGGTTGAGAGGATGCCAGTTACATATTTAAGTAAAGAGCAACAACGTGCCGCTCAGGTAAGACGGTGCTTAGGTGGTGCAATCTGTGCAAACGGAAGCTATAAAAAAGACTTAGCTAAAAATGCAGGTATGAAGTATCACACATTCTTAAAACGTCTGAATGAACCGGAAACATGCACACTTAGCGAACTGTGGACAATTTTGGATGCGTTGAACGTTCCGGAAGAGGAAAGAAGCAAGATGTTAATTTAGGAGGAAAGAAAACATGATGGATGAATACTTACTTGAAATGAAAGTCGGTGTCGGATGCTCTGTAAGTGCGACCTCTGCCGGACATAGAAGAGAACAGGCAAGAGAGCATGAAACGTTAGAAAGAACAATTTTAATCACCAAAAAGGAGGATACAAAATGTTAAAACTTTACGAAATCACAGGGGAATATTTGACGCTTTGTCAGATGGCAGAAGATACCGACGTGGATGCAACTGTATTTGCGGATACTCTTGCATCTATTCAGGGAGAACTGGAAGTAAAAGCGGACAGCTATGCAATGATTATCACCAATTTGAGCGGTGATATCGAGAAAATTGATAAGGAAATTGAGCGTTTGACACACATGAAAAAGGTGCTTAAGAATCGTACCAATCACTTAAAAAATAACCTCGAAAACGCAATGAAAATGATGGATGTAAGAAAGTTGAAAACAGATTTTCGTTCATATTCAATTCAGAAAAATCCACAGTCATTGAATATTATTGATGAGTCGAAAATTCCTGCTGAGTATTTGATTTCGCAGGATCCGAAGTTAGATAGAACTCGACTGCTTGCAGATGTCAAAGCAAATCCGAATAAGTTTGTAGGGATTGCAGAAACAAAACAGACGGAGTCTTTGAGAATCAGATAAGGGTGAAAAGTAAAAAATGGAAAAGATTTATGGAGCGATTGTCTCAATTATGGAAAATATCGGGGCAATTGAAAAAAAACGAACAGCGAAAGGAAATAAGTTTTCGTATACATATCGAGGTATTGACGATGTTTTTAATGCGTTACAGCCTTTAATGATTAAATTCAAGGTTTTTTGTTTGCCAAAGCTTAGAAATATAGATTCGACAGTAGAGGCATCTGGAAGTTTAGTTATGAAGAGATCAATCATAACTATGGATTATCATTTTGTGTCAGCAGAAGACGGTTCTGAAATTGTGGTATCTATTGCCGGAGAAGGCGTGGATAATGGCGATAAGTCACTAAGTAAAGCCTTTTCAACTGCATTTAAGTATGCTTGCTTTCAGCTGTTTTGTATCCCAACAGAGGGAGAAATGAAAGATTCAGAGGAAGAATTTTTGACTGAAAAAGAAGTGGAAAAAATTCGTGTTGCATTGAAATACGCTAATAGAAGCGAGCAAGATGTCTTGAAATATTTAGCAAAAAAAGGTTCTACTGCACAGAAGATAGAGGATATTTGTTTTGATGATTACTACATGCTAATGGAGTTGCTTGCAACTTCTAAGCGAAAAGAACAGGAGGTAAAGAATGAATAAAGTAACATTGATGGGAAGATTAACAGCAGCACCAGAGGTTAGATACACTCCTGGCGAAAATTCAACAGCAATTGCAAGATATACTCTTGCCGTTGACAGACGTTTTAAGAAAGAGGGCGATTCATCTGCTGATTTTGTTAGATGCGTGGCATTTGGAAAGCAGGCAGATTTTGCAGAGAAATGGCTGGAAAAAGGAACGAAAATCTGTATCTGCGGAAGAATCCAGACTGGAAGCTATACAAACCGTGATGGAGCAAAAGTGTATACGACCGATGTGGTTGTGGAAGAACATTATTTCTGTGAGAGCAAGGCAACAGGAGCGGGGACTCATTCTGCTCCGGAACAGAGACATGTGGATGATGATGGATTTATGAACTATCCAGACGACGGAGAACTTCCGTTCTAAGGAGGGGAAAATGGCAGAAGTAAAATGGATAAAAATCGTGACGGATATTTTCGATGATGAAAAAATTTTGTTAATCGAGAGTATGCCTGAACATGATGCTATTATCGTAATCTGGTTTAAACTGCTCTGTATGGCTGGAAAGACTAATAATAGTGGGGTGTTTACCCTGAACGACAAGATAGCTTATACAGACGAAATGCTGGCAACCATTTTCAGACGACCGAAAACGACTGTACAGTTGGCACTTAAGACATTTGAGCAATTTGGCATGATTGAAATTGTCGATGGAGTGATAACGATTCCGAATTGGGGAAAACATCAGAGTCTTGATGCTTATGAAAGAAAAAAGGAGCGTGACAGGGAAAATAAACGCAGGAAACGAGCGGAGCAAAAGGCACTTGCACAGAAATCCGACGATGTTGTCGCCCGACAGTCGCCCGACACGTCGACGGACGGCGCAAAAAGTCGCTCCCTAGAAAAAGAGGGAGAAGAAGATAAGAAGGAGATAAGAGGGAGAGTAGAAGAGAACACCGAATTGCCCCCACCCCCTCCACAAACAGACTATGAATGTCTTTGCCAAAAATATGGGAAGTCATTTGTTGACGAAAGGGTTACAAGAGCTAAAAAATACAGTGGCACAACAATGGCAACTGTTGCTAAATGGTGCGAAGAGGATGCAGCAGCAGGAAGAACTAAGAAAACAAAATTCAGTAATTTTCCGAACAGGGATTATGATGTCTCTGATTTGGAAAGAAAGTTATTGATGAGCAGACAGGGGTGAGGTAATGAATAAAGGAAAAATTATACTTACATTTTATTTTAAAAATGGGTGCGTAATTAAGAAAAATATGAATTTGAGCGAAATAAGCGAGAAGAAAGCAGTAGAGTTAGTAGATTCACTTTTAAAACTTCAAGATGATTTAAAAACATTTTTTAGTTCTACAACAGAAGATTTCCAGATTACTGCAGAAGGACTTACTGTAAAAGGAAGTGAGCTTATTGCACTTGATATTGAAATGGAAGAAGAGGTATCTGAATGAAAATCCCGATTCCATGCAGGTTTGGAGAACATGCCAAGTGTAACGGAAGCGGATTGCTTCTTTTTAACGGAGTGGATTGGTTCAAATGGACCGAAGGGATGGAATATACATATTTCTTTGATACAGGTAATAAATGGCATCCAGTTGAATTTTACGTGACGATGGAAAGTCGACAACCGCACGAGGTCGAGATAGACGACAGCTTGCTGGTTGACACTTATCTCAAAGAAAGAGGTTATCCGCTTCGTGGTACTGGCTATGCGACCGGATTAAGATGACAAAATAACAAAAGGTATATTGATTTCATCCTGACGAGTCACTATCTAACACATATCAAAGTGCAGTATGATGAAAAAGGGATGTACGTTCCAGGCGGGGATATCATTTATCCCCCAAGCTGGGATACAAAAGAGAAAAAAGAAAAGATACTACTGAAAACAGCGAAAATTGAGAGAGAGCAAGAGCTGATGGAGGCAGTGCAGATGAATATATTTGATTTTTTAGGAAAGAAGTAAAACAAATGTTAGAGTTTGGATATTACAACATGAATTGTATGGATGGTATGAAAGAATTCCCGGATAAGTATTTTGAGCTTGCAATAGTAGACCCACCCTATTTTTCTGGACCCGAGCGTAGAAACTATTATGGTAGAAGAAAAAGCCCAATAGGGGTGCAAAGAATATACAAAAAAATGAATAACTGGGAAGTTCCGTCGCAGGAATATTTTGAAGAGTTATTTAGAGTATCGCAAAATCAAATAGTTTGGGGATGCAATTATTTTACATATAATTTTCCACCAGGGCGCATCGTGTGGGATAAATGTAATGGGAAGAGTAGCTTTTCCGATTGCGAGATTGCATACTGCAGTTTTCATGACAGCGTGAGACTTGTTCGATACATGTGGAATGGAATGTTTCAGGGAAAGAGCATCGAAGAAGGATGGATTCAGCAAGGAAATAAAAAGCTGAATGAAAAAAGAATACATCCAACGCAGAAGCCTGTGAATTTATATCGCTGGATACTGCAGAAATACGCAATTCCGTCTGAATGGAAAATATTAGATACTCATGTTGGAAGCGCAAGTAGCTTAATTGCTTTCGCAGAAAATGGAAACAGATTTGTGGGATTTGAAGTAGATGAGAGCATGTACAATGTGTCAAAGAGAAGAATGGAGGAGAGAAATCTTGAGAGTAACACTGAAAAATGGAGTTGTATTAGAATTTGACTCGACCGGAATGGCGGAAGATTTCAGAGATTGTGCACGGATGGCAGAAGAAACAGATTGTGAGGATGGCAAAGATTGCAAGACATGTAAATGCAATGTAGCAGTTGGTAACGTAGGATTGTGTACAATTCCGGAAGTGGCAAAAGCATTGGAGGAAGAGACAAATGAATGAGTTATTTGAAATTTTAGATGAATTATATGGAATAGAAGTACAAATGGAATCAGGAATTGATATCTTGAAAGATTTAGAAGACTTGTATATGCAGAAAGAAGCTGAAATTTGTGAAGAAACGGGCGAAATGATGAAAACATCAGAAGAAAGAAAAATAGCAATATTTTCACGAAGCTATATGGAATCAATGAGAAAAAGTTTGAGAGATGCAATCGAACGTCTTGATGATGCTTCGGTAGGATCTTTGCGGGAAGAGCATAAAAGAGAATATTGCCAGAAAGAGATTCCCCAAAAGCCAACCTTTGATGGCGATGGATATGCTCCAGACGGAACGGCGGTATGGGACGAGTGGATTTGCCCATGTTGCGGAAGCAGATATGAAGTTGATTATGATGAATATGAATACTTCATCCTGCTGCGAATTAAAACAAAAGCAGGAAACGGCTTTTGTGAATCGTTTGCGTGGAAAGAATTTGAAGCAATGAGAAAATAGTACGGAGAGCAATCTAATGGCAAAAAGTGAAGAAATCAGAATGAAAGAAGAATTTCTCGAACAGTATCGGAAATCTGTTGAAGAGGAACAATATCTGCTTGTAGAAATAAAAGAACTAAAGGGCGATATGCTGCAAAGTGGGATTGCTGATGGGATGCCACGAGGAAGAAGTGGACAGAGCGATTTGGCAGATTGGATTATAAGAAGAGACAAGCAATTAGAAAAGTTGACAAGTAAGCTCTGCACAGAGAAATTCAAACAATTAAAAATCAGAGAAACGATTGGAACGCTGAAAGATGCAAGAGAAAAAGAAATTCTGAAAGACATTTATATTTACGGCTTAACATTTAGCGAAATGGAAGAGAAGACTGGAAAAGCAAGAGTGACTTTAAAAAGATTAAAAAGTAATGCTTTAGAGAAACTTGAAATTATAGCAGATGATTTAAAAGAAGTTTTAGATTATAAATGGAACGAAATGATATGAAATGGAACGAAATGATGTGAAATGGAACGAAATTACTATTGATAGTCAAATGAGTCAGGTGTAAACTATAAGCTGTCAGAAGGGTACAAAATACTTTAACTTTTCTTTTTAAACCTAAAGTCCCCTAAATGTATTATGAGGTTGAAGCGTAGCTCAGTGGTAGAGCACTTGCAAGGCATCTGCAAGAGGTCGGGGGTTCGATTCCTTCCGCTGTTGCTCACACGTGACGGTGTGCCCACTTGTTCGGGTAATGGACAAGAGCTGGTAAGTGCTAAACTTGCATGTTTCTCTTTTCTTTACATTTTATCTATATAGCACCCGGTATTTACTGGGTGCTATTTTTATACATAAATTTAGCAAGACAGGAAGGTGGGTGGATGGCAAACTATGAAAACATAAGAGATAAAGGTTTTGATAAACGAACTACGAATGAACTACGAGTGATCGCATCAAAAGGTGGAAAGGCATCCGGTGAGGCGAGGAGAAAAAAAGCAAACTTCCGGAAAACTTTAAACTTGCTGCTTTCTGCAAAAATTGAGAATGAGGAGTTGACTCCATTTTTAGAAAGCCTTGGTATAGACAGCACCCTTGAAAGTGCAATCAATATGGCGATGATAAAAAAAGCATTAAAAGGCGATGTAAAGGCTTATGAGGCGGTGGCACGGTTTGCAGGACAGTATGAAGTGCCAGACGAAGAAATCAGAGAGAAAGAAGCAGATATTGAGTTGAAGAGGGCAAGGAAACAGCAGATAACTGGTGAAAACGAGACGGATGAAGCGTTAGACAGACTGGATGCGATACTAAAGGAGATGCGGGACAATGCAGTTAAGCAAGAAACAGAATGAGTATATTTTACATGCAACGCATCGCTGGAACATTAAATCCGGAGCAGTTCGTTCCGGAAAGTCTTTTGTTGATACTGCTTATATTGTTCCATTCCGGATTCGAGAAAGAAAAGGGAAACCGGGATTAAATGCTATCTTAGGAGTGTCTAAAGCATCTATTGAGCGAAATGTATTGCAACCAATGCGTGAGTTGTATACCGATAAATTAATTGGGACAATCAACAGTATGAATATTGCGAAGATATGTGGCGAAGATGTGTACTGCCTGGGCGCAGAAAAAGTTAGCCAGGTCGCAAAGATACAGGGGTCAAGTATTAAGTATTGTTACGGTGATGAGATCGCAAAATGGAATCAGGATGTGTTCCAGATGCTAAAGTCACGATTAGATAAGCAATATTCTTGCTTTGATGGTGCGTGCAATCCGGAGCAACCGACGCATTGGCTGAAAAAATTTATTGATAATCCAGAGTTGGATATTTATCTACAAAAATACACTATCTTTGATAATCCGTTTTTGCCTGATGAATATGTTGAACAGCTCTGCAAAGAGTACGAAGGCACGGTCTGGTATGACAGGCTAATATTAGGCTTGTGGAAGCGTGCAGATGGGGCAATTTACAAGCGTTTTGCAGATAAGCCAGAATTGTTCTACTGCGAGATAAAAGACGAAATAGAGGGCAATACAGAGCACAGAGAGTTTAAGAAAACAGATATTGTGTCGATTGAAATTGGTCTGGACTTTGGTGGAAATAAATCCGGTCATGCTTTTGTGGCAAGAGGCTACACAGATGATTACAGAGAAGTTGTTGGTGTGATGAGCAGGCGCATCATGGTAGACGATTTTCCGGAAGGGATTGACTCAAAGAAACTGACAGAACTTTTTCTGGAATTTGTACAGGAAGTTATTGATAAGTATGCGGTAACGGATGGGCGAGGAGAATACATGCAGTACTGCAATGTGGAAACGGTATATTTCGACAATGCGGAATCTGTTCTGGGCGCATCTATTCGGAATAACGTAGAGACGAGATATCCATGGATATCTGTAAAGCCAGCAAAGAAAAAGGCGATTATTGACCGTATCCGCTGTACACAGATGCTGATGGGAGCAGGACGGTTCTTCTTAACAGAAGATTGTGAGAGTTTGGAAACAGCTTTTTGTGATGCGGTTTATGATAAAGAATCCTTAGTGGATGAACGGCTTGACGATGGCAGTACAGACATTGACAGCTTGGATGCGTTTGAATATACGATTGAACGAGATATGAAGTATCTGATTGATGAGGAATAGAAAATGTTTGATGGAATTAAGAATTTTCTGAGGAGGATAGCGAGAATGTTTGGCTATACGCAATTAAAAGGTATACTTGGTACGGATGTGGCATTATCGCAGGGAATGATTGATGCCATCAACGAATGGAAGTTAATGCTCGATGGAGCAGCAGGTTGGACTGGTAGCGATGTGCAGTCGCTTAAGATAGAGCAAGGTATCTGTCGTGAATTTGCAGATACCGTATTGGCTGAGATGGAAACATCTATTTCCGTGCTGGCACTGGACAAGATATATAAAAAACAGCTTACACTTTTAAATGAGCACTTGCAGGATGGTCTTGCATTGGGTTCTTTCTGCTTGAAACCGTTGCCGGGAGGATTGGCAGAGTTTATTACTGCGGATAAGTTTATACCGATTCAGTTTGGAGATAATGGAAGACCAACTGATGTTGCGTTTCTTACGGTAAAACGTATCGGTGAGATTGATTATTATACGAGAGTAGAACGGCATACCATTGCAAATGGAGTGCTTACGATTTCAAACAGGTGTTATCATTCGCAGACACAGGCTGACATTGGACAGGAATGTTCTCTTGAAGAAGTGGGAGAGTGGCAGAACATAGAAGCCGGTCCGGTCAGTTATCCAGGAATGGAACAATTGGATTTTGGATATTACAGGAATCCGCTTCGTAACAATGTAGATGCCAGTTATTGTGGGGTATCAGTATACGAATCTGCAAAAGAGCGGATTATGAAAGCGGACGTTCAGGCAGCACGTCTTGACTGGGAATACAATTCCGGAGAACGTGCGATTCACGTGGATGAGAGAGCGTTAAAGCAAAAAGGTGGACGTTTCAACTTGCCACGCTTAAGTAAGCGGTTGTACAGGGGATTAAATTTAGAAGCCGGAAAAGACAGCGAACTATTTAAAGAGTATTCTCCAGAAATGCGTGACGAAGCGTTTAAACGTGGCTTAGAGGAATATAAACGAGAAATTGAATTTATTGTAGGTTTAAGCTATGGAGACCTCTCAAACGTGCAGGATGTTGAAAAAACAGCGGAAGAAATCAAGTCATCAAAGGTGAGAAAGTATAATCGTGTAAAAGCAATACAGGGAAAACTTCGGGACTGTCTGGAAGATTTTGCGGCAGGACTGGCATTTTATAATTCTATGTACACTTCCGGTTATGAGTTCTTCTGTGAATTCGGTGATTCCATTTTAACCAGTGAAGAGACAGAACGACAGCAGGATAGACAGGATGTGAACATGGGTGCAATGACCTTAGTAGAGTACCGTGCAAAGTGGTACGGTGAAACAGAGGAAGAAGCCGCAAAGAAGATTATTGATGAAAGTGTAGACCCTGACCCGATTGAGGAGTAAGCATTTATGATGACACCAGATGAAAAAGGAACACTGCCACTTCGGACGGAAAAACTTTTTTATGATTTGCAGAACCGTATTTATGCGGACATTGTAAGAAGAATCAAAAAGACTGGTGAAATTACGAGTACGGCAGATTATCAGATAAATAAACTCCTATTGCTTGGAAATAGTACAGAGTTCATAGAAAAGGAATTGAAAGATCTTTTAAATGCTTCTTATCCAGAAATCTGGGCTTTGTACGATAAAGTCTGTGACTGGGAATATGTCCGTAATAAAGACGCTTATGAGCAGATAAATGGCAATTTTGTACCACTGGAAGAAAATAAGACGGTCAGACGGTGGGCGGAAGCAATTGCAAAGCAGACGCAGGGTGAGATAAAGAATCTTACACGGTCGATGGGATTTACCGTACAAACCCGTGGCAAGAAAGTATTCACACCACTGGCAACGTATTACCAGAAGTATTTAGATTCTGCCTGTATGGATATTGTAACAGGTTCGTTTGATTATAATACTGTTTTAAGAAGAGTCGTAAAAGAAATGACGGCATCCGGGCTACAAACAGTAGATTATGCGTCCGGATGGAGAAACCGTGCACCTGTGGCGGTAAGACGAGCCATTATGACAGGTGTTTCACAGTTGAGCAGTAAAATCAACGAGATGGTTGCAAAAGACCTGAAAACAGACAAATACGAAGTGACGTGGCATGGTGGACACCGACCGGAACACTGGTGGGGCGGTAAAGTTTACAGTTATGATGACCTTGTGAGAGTGTGCGAACTTGGAGAGGGAAGAGGTCTGTGTGGATGGAATTGCAAACATAGTTACTATGCCTTTGTTGATGGATTTTCGACGAGAACTTATACAGATGAGCAGTTAGAAGAGTTAGAAACAAAAGAGCAGGAACAGCATGAATACAAAGGCAAAAGTTACAATGCATATCAAGCTTCACAGGCTCAACGGCAGATGGAAACGACTATGCGAGCACAGAGAGCGAATATCAAGAATCTGAAACAGGGAAATGCAGACTCGGATACCGTGATAGCAGCACAAGCAAGATATCTTAATACATTAAGTCAGTATAAAGACTTTTCGAAGAAAATGAAACTTCCGGAGCAGATGGAACGAGTGTACATGGATGGACTGGGGCGAGTTGTTACTGATAATAAAATCAAAGGCATGTTTCCACAGAAAATGGTGGATAATATGCAGAAAGATTTGAACCAGTACAAGCGATATAAAGAAGTGCTTGGAGAATCCGCTGGAACACTTGCGAACTTCGGGAAGATGAAATATAATGATAGTAAGAAATGGGGTGAATTGAATCACAGATATTCAGTTGTAAAACTTTACGATGTTGATTCAGGTAAAATGCCACGTGAGAAGATTTTTGAACTCGACCAGAAAGCGTTTCAGACAAAGACACAGCTGTTTACTGGAAATGCAAAAAGAAAAGGCAATATCGCCGTTATGGAATTGGATGGAAATATCAAGGTTGGAAATAGTCAAGTGCAAACTATAGATGACCCGAATTATATCAATTTCAAAGGAGATAAAGAGTCACTAGTATTGAAAACGAAAGTGCCGGAGTTTAAAACACTTTTTATCGGAACACATAATAGAGATGTGGATAGTGAAGCGAAACTTTTTGAATATGCAGCATCCATTTGCAAGGATGGAAAAGAACACGTATTAAATTTACTATCAGAACGTTGTATGTGCGAAAGCTGTCGAGGAGTTATGCAACAGTTTAAGAAAAAATATCCAAATGTTCAGGTTAATGCGGTATCAAATGCAAAGAAACAGGCAGAAAAAAATAAAAATAAGCCATGGACAGGAAGAAAGAGGTAGAGTATGAGAGCAGACGATGACCTTACATATCAGGAATATAAAGATAGTGTAGAATCTAATATGAGCTTAATAAAGCATTCTGGATGGACACCGAGGCAGGTTACTGACTGGATGACAGAGGAAGATAATGAATTACTTGTCGGAACATCAGAAGCACTCTGGATTATTTCAATCGGTGCTTATGAGGTGGAGCATGATATTTTGGAAGAACGAGTATTAGAGCAGTTGTCTTATCATATTCCACGTTACGAGATGGGAAAATATAACGATATTACACCAGAAGAAAGAGAACTTTTAGAAAAGGATATTACATATATTCGTTCTAAAGTGGAACTTTGGAAGTTAAAAGACTATGATTAACTGAGATTACGAGGTGTATTACCACTAACCGATACAGGTTGGTGGTTTTTTTATGCCTTTTTTCGGCAGGCATTAAAGAACCGGATATATCCCATACCGCTGAAAGAGCGGTCAATAAATGATTTCAGGAGGAATGTAGCATGAAAAATATCTATGAGATTCTTAAAGAATTTGGACTTGAACTTCCGGCAGAGAAAAAAGCAGACTTTGAAAAAGCATGGAAAGAAAATTATCGTACCAAAGCAGAGTACGATAATGCAGTTACAAAGAGAGATGAGTATAAATCCTCTCTTGATACGGTAAATGAAAGGCTGAAAGAATTTGATGGAGTGGACGTAAAGGACTTACAGAGCCAGATTACAAAGCTTCAGGGTGATTTACAGGCAAAAGACACAGAATATGCCAAGAAAGAAGCAGAACGTCAGTTTACAGGACAATTAAGTGCCGCAATCAAGAAAGCCGGAGGCAGAAACGAAAAGGCGGTTATGGCAATGCTTGACATGGAAACACTCAAAGCATCGAAGAACCAGTCCGCTGACATTGAGGCTGCAATTGGAGCAGTGAAAGAGTCTGATTCTTATCTATTTGGTTCAGATGAACCATTTAAGAATCCAGTAGGTTCAACCGGAGGAAATGGTGGCAGTGGCGGAACAGATGGAGTGTCTGCGCTTCGAGCTGCTATGGGACTTCCGGAAAACAAATAAGGAGAAATTGAATGCCAAACACACTTGAATTAAGAAAACAGTACTCAACCCTTTTGGATGAGGTCTACAAGTTATCCTCTTTAACAGCTGTGCTGGATGGAGCAAACAACCTGGTAAAAGAGGGTGCAAATGCAAATGAAATTTTGATTCCGAAAATGACCATGCAGGGTCTTGCAGATTATTCAAAAACAAACGGATATGCAGCAGGAGATGTTACATTAGACTATGAAACTAAGAAATGTACTTATGACCGTGGTAGAAAGTTTGTTGTAGATGCAATGGACAATATTGATACAGCGAGTATCGCATTTGGTAAATTATCCGGTGAATTTCTTAGAACACAGGTTGTTCCGGAGCTGGATGCTTTTCGCCTGTCTGCTTACGCACAGACGAAAAATGTAACAACAGTAAGCGCAGACATTGCAGATGGAAAGGCAGGACTTGCAGCACTTCGTGAAGCAAGAAATCATATTGAAAATGCAGAGGCAAATCTTGCAACTTGTTATTTGTTCATTAATCCGGCACTTTATGGAATGATTGATGACTTAGATACAACTGCATCCAGAAAGGCACTGGAGGGATTTGCAGGAATCGTAAAAGTACCATCAGGAAGGTTCTTCAATAAAGTAAAACTGACTGCTTCCGGAGCAGGTGGCTTTACAAAAGATACCGGTGCACTTGCAATGAACTTTATCGTAATTGATAAACAGGCAGTCATTCAGTATCAGAAGCACACTGTTTCCAAAATTTTCACACCGGAGCAGAACATGAATGCAGATGCATGGCAGTTTAATTACAGAACCGTCGGCATCGCAGAAACTTATGACAACAAAGTAGACGGTATTTATGTACATACAGTAAAAACCGCCGGTTGATAAGGTATGAGAGTAGATTATAATTTCTATGTTGAAAGTTTTGGAGGAAGTCAGGTACAAGAAAGCACTTGGCTTTCTTTAGAATTAAAAGCGGAAAAACGTCTGGAACATTTCAGTTTTGGAAGAACAGCATGTGATTGGTCAGAAAAAGACTGGGAACAAAATGCAAAGTATGCAATCTGTGAAATGACTGAAGCAATGCAAAAGAGAGAAGCAAGAGGAAATATTTCATCGGAAAACAACGATGGATATTCCGTCAGCTATCAGACAGAACAGACAGAGGAAGAATTTGAAAGCCGTTTGTATCAGATTGCAAGCACTTATCTAATGTCAAGTGGTCTATTATACATGGGAGTGGATGAGGAATGATTGTAAATGCGGATATTACCCTTTACAACCGAAGATTAGATAAGACAACACGACAGTACATCTATAAACGTACCGTGCTTTGTGGTGTGCATTGGTACACAGATCAAAAGGTAGCGGTGAGTGATAAAGGCTTAGACAGCGCAGATTCGATAAAGATTCGGATTCCGATGACAGGGAGAAAAGAAACATTCTTAGAGCCGGAAGAGTATGCGAGAAAAGAAGATGTGACAGGCTTTTTCACTGCTTCAAATGGGGATGTGTTTGTAAAAGGAATCTTAGAAGATGAGATTGCAAAAGAATCCGATTTAGAGAAGAAAGGCTTGCTGTTTGGAAGAATCTTAAGCCACTCAGACAATCGGAGAGGGTTAGAACCTCATATCCGGATTGGAGGCGCATAATGTCAAAGACAAGAGTGCGAGTTGAAATGGACGACGAACAGAAAATCCTGTTAAAACGTTCTTTAAATAAAAATGGAGCAGGACAAAAGTTCTTCACTCATGAAGTGAGACGTTTGTGTGTGCCTTATGTTCCGAAATTAAATGGACCACTTGAAAATACAGCTGTAGAATCAACGACCCATATTACTTACGGTCAGCCTTATGCAAGACGTCAGTACTATGAAAATTCCGGAAAGAATCGGAGCAGAGCACCACTTGCCGGTAAAGAGTGGGATAAGCGAATGTGGGCGGATAGGGGAAGTGAAATCGTAGAATCTACAGCGAGATTTTGTGGAGGCAAAAGAGGATGAGTGTAATTAGTGCTATCCGAGATTTCATTGCAACGTGTCCATATCTGGATGAGTTTGAAGAGACATTTTCAAAGGTAGATATTGATTTCTTAGAAGAAAAGCCTGCGAATTATATGATTGAAGCAGTACCAGCAGAGCCAATTGTGAAGCGGTACACAAATGGAGACAGTGTAAGACGTGTTGCGTTTCATTTTTGTAGCAGGGTATTCTGGGGAGATATGGAAAATATTGATACCTCAGAATTTTATGAACATTTTCAAGAGTGGTTAGAAGATTGCACAAGAAACAGAGAGTTTCCAATACTCGACAGCATGAAAGAAGCCCGCTCTATTCGTGCTACTACAAACGGTTATATGGTAGATGCAGAAGCAAAAACGGCACGGTATGCAATACAGTGTGAATTTACTTATTTTCAGAAAAGGAGACAGTAATAAATATGGCAGTAAAACAGAGATATCAGGAAGCAGATTATTTAAATGTAGGTGCAGGAACAGAACAGTATGTTTTTATGGGGACCGGCTTTACAAAGATTGATGATAGCCCATCCGCACAGACAACATCAAAGCGTTATGTAAATAATAAATCTACAACAAAATCAATTGGCTCTTACGATTGGTCGGCTCCTTTTGAAATGGATATGATTGAGTCAGAAGAAGCTGTGAAGCACATTGTAGACATTGGAAGAAAAGAAAAAACAGGACAGGATGCAGAAGCAGACTATGTACGTGTAGATTTGGCAGGTACAAAAACTGTAAATGGTTATCCGGCGAGAAAAAGAAAAGTAGCAATCGAGGTGGCAGAGTTTACAGATAACGATGGAGAAATTACAGGTTCCGGAAACTTACTTGGAAAAGGTGATTGGGAATTTGGCTTTTTTGACACTGAGAAAAAAACATTTAAAACAGAGGTGGGGGAGTAAAATCCCTCTCTTCTAATAAGTTAACAAAGGTAGTAAAAAGAGAGGTAGTAAAGAATACTTCCGAATTGAAACAGGAGGAAAAGGTAAATGGAGATTAATGGGCTTACATTGAATCTGAATGTGTTTGAAGCAAATCAGGCACAGAAACTAATAGACAGTTATGAAAGTGTTGCAAACGAAGCAGAAAGAGCACAAGGAAAGAGTTTACCAGAACAGATTAATATCCAGTGCGAAGCTATTAAAGCGGCATTTGACTATATTTTCGGAGAAGGTGTTGGAACAGCTGTGTGCGGATATGAAAATGATTTATTAAAATGTATTGATGCTTACACTGCACTTTGCGAAGAAAAAGGAAAACAGGAGCAGGTGATGAATGAGAAAACGAATCATCTGTTAGCACTGTATTCGGAATAAAATATGAGTTTTTTGACAGAAAAACCGCCAGAAAATTTAGAAGTAAATGGTGAAAAATATCCAATCAATACAGACTTTCGTACTGTTTTACGCTATATGGAAGTGGTAGAAGATGCGGATGAAACGTTAGCAGACATAGAAAGATGCTTACAGATTTTGTATAAAATACCACCACCTCAAAATGATATTGCAGAAGCTGCAAAGCAGGCAACTTGGTTTGTGAAGTGTGGAAAGAAAGAGAAAAAAGGTAAGCCATCAAAGAAAATACTTGGAATTAACAGTAATGAAGCACTGAATTTCAAGGAAGATGCCTGGCTAATTTACTCTGCTTTCCGCAGAAACGATGTGTATGGCATTGATTTACATACCATTCAATATTTACACTGGTGGGAATTTATTGCGATGCTGGATGATATTCCGGAAACTGTATCATTGCATCGGATTATGCAGTATCGGATTATTGATACGACAAATAAGAGTCTGTCAAAGGAGCAGGTTGCTTTTTATAAGGCAATGCAGAGGTATTATAAGATTCAACAGGTAGAGGAAAATGAAGAGTTGATTAAAGCCTTAAAAGAGGGCAGAGACCCCTCACCTTATCTTTAAGGAGGTGGGAAGATGGCAGACGGTAAAATTGTAATCGAAACCGGTCTGGATACCAAGGGAATCGAAAACGGACTTGGAAAAATCTCTTCGTTGGCATCTAAAGGGCTTGCGACAGCGACAAAAACGATTACTGCAACATCCGCCGCCCTGTCTGGCATGGGTGGATATGCAATAAAAGTAGGCTCAAGCTTTGAAGCGGCAATGAGTCAAGTGGCTGCAACGATGGGAATGTCTGCGGAAGAAATCCACAATGGAAGTGCAGAGTTTTCTAAGTTGCAGGAAGCTGCAAAAAATGCCGGAGCAACAACAAAGTTCTCTGCTACACAGGCGGCAGAGGCATTAAATTACATGGCTCTTGCCGGATACGATACAAACAAATCAGTGCAAACTTTGCCAACAGTGCTTAATTTAGCAGCGGCAGGAGATATGGACCTTGCGACCGCATCAGACATGGTAACAGACAGTATGTCTGCTCTGGGCGATAAAGCAGGAACAGTCGAAAGTTTTGTCGACAAGATGGCGAAGACGTCTCAAAAGAGTAATACAAGTGTTCAACAGTTAGGTGAAGCACTTTTAACAGTGGGTGGTACTGCAAAATCACTTGCTGGAGGGGTAACAGAAGCCAATACCGTGTTGGGAATCTTCGCTGACAATGGTGTAAAAGGGGCTAAACTTTTGGTCGCTTAGATAGAAATATCTTTGAAAAAACATTGGGTGAATTCGGTGAAACCTAAATTTATTTAATCGCCGTTTATTGCAATTATACCTAATTATGATAAAATTGTAATAAGAGGTGAGATTTTGAAAACTAAAATTTGTAAAGAGTGTAAAAAGGAATTATCCATAGATAATTTTTCAAAAAGTAAATTATTAAAAGATGGGTATGAAAATAAATGTAAAAGCTGTAGAAACAAGGCTCGTTTAAAATATGAGTGTGTTTGTGAAACTTGTGGAAAAGTATGGAAAGCGCAAAAACCTAATTCAAAATATTGCTGTGCTGAATGTAAACCACAAAGCAAACCGAAAAGAATAAAAACAAAGTGTTCATATTGTTCTAAAGAAATAGAAGTAATACCATCCAAGATTGATAAATTTCCAATGCATTATTGCAGTATGCAATGCAAAAATAAGCATTATGGAGAACTCCATAAAGGAGACAACAATATAAAATTTAATAAGATAAAGGTCAAATGTTATACTTGCGGCAAAGAATTTTTAAAAGTAAGAAGTCAAGTTGATAAGTATAAATTTCATTTTTGCACTTTACAATGCAAGAATGAGGGCTATAAGCATATATTTTCTGGAAAAAACAATCCTAATTATAATCCAAGCAAAGAAGAAAAAGAAAGAGAAGAACATAGAAATATTGATGGATATAATGAATGGATAAGAAATGTTTTTGAGAGGGATAAATATACATGCCAATGCTGTGGAGACAGTAAAGGTGGAAATTTAAATGCCCACCATAAGTATAATTATTCAGAACATAAAGAGTTACGAACAGATATAAGCAATGGAATAACTTTGTGCGAGAGATGTCATGTAAATTTTCATAAAATGTATGGATATAAAAATAATACTCAAGAACAAATTGAAGAATTTATCTTAAATAGACAAGGCAATACCGAGCTAAGCTAGGAGGGAAACCACTAGAAAGCGTAGAGACTAGATAAGAAGCTAACCAGAAGCACTCATTAAAAGAGTGCTTTTTGTATGCCTAATTATCCACGAGTGCCCAACATCTTAGCAAGTAAAGTTGAAGATGAAGATATAGTCCAACTCTAAGAGAAATCTTAGTTCTAGGATAAAGAGCCTAGACAATGAAGAATAGGAAGGTGGAACCGCCCTTAGAAATGTTATCTTAAGCCTATCCGCACCAACGGATACGGCGAAAAAGAAAATGGGAGAGCTTGGTTTGAATGTATTTGACGCAGAGGGAAAAATGCGTCCTTTAAATGATACATTCAATGATTTGAACAAAATCTTAGGCTCAATGAATGAGGGTGAGAGAACACAGGTTTTAAACACCATTTTCAACAAGGTCGACTTGAAGAGCGTCAATGCATTACTGGCGAACTCAGGAGAACGTTTCGACCAGCTGAAAGGTTATATTGAAGATGCAGACGGAGCAGCCGGACAGATGGCTGATACGATGCAGGACAACTTACAAGGAAAAATGACAACATTAAATTCTGCTCTTGAGGGATTAGGCATCGGAATCTACGAGAACATCGAAGACTCTTTGAAAGAAGCGGCAGAAGAGGGAATTAGTGCAGTCGGCAGGATATCAAATGCTTTGCAAAATGGTGGACTGGATGCGGCAGTAGAGGAAGCTGGTGCAGTGCTTGCGGATTTATCGGTAAAAGTAGCGCAGTCCGCCCCGAAGATGGTAAATGCATCGGTATCTTTAATCAAAGCGTTTGCAAAAGGAATTGTAAACAATAAGAGTCAGCTTAAAAAGTCAGCAACAGAGATTGTAAATGTATTAAGCACTGGACTCATTAAACTTTTGCCGAAGAAAATGCAAGAGCCAGCGGAAAAAGGAATGGATGCTTTAAAACGAACATTTGATGCTGGATTAAAAAGTGTTGTAAAGATTGCAGAACCAATTGTAAGTGGACTTGGAAAAATATTCATTAAACTTGCTGACAATATGGATAAAATAGCACCTGTTACTGTTTCGCTTGTAGCTGCTTTTAAGACTTTTAAAACAGTCAGCGGACCGGTTACAACAGTTGTATCTGTAATTACGAAGTTAAGCAGAGTATCTTCCGAAGCTGGTGGAGTAATGGCTGCATTAAATGCGGTGATGAGCGCAAATCCAGCGGCAATGATTGCAATCGGAATTGGTGCACTGGCAGGTGGAATTGCCTTTCTTGCACTTAAATCAAATGAGGCAAGCAAAGAACAGGTTGCATTCCAGAAAGAAATTGACAACTTAAGCGCTTCGATTGAGAAGAACCGGAACGAATTAGATGAGTTATCCAGTTCTATTGAAGGCACAAATAACTCCGCAGAAAGTTCCGCAGCTCCATTGGAACGTCTGAAAGGTAAATTGTCAGAAGCTTTTGATGAAACCGGAAAGATGAAACAGGGCTGTGAACAGCTTGCAGGATCTATTTTAAATCAGTTAAATGAGGCAATGGGAACAGAATATTCCATTACCGCAGATGGATTTATACAGAATAATGAGGGTGTGAAGCAGTCTCTTGGAGATGTAACACAGTCCATTGATGAATATGTGCGTAGCTTGAAAAAGAAAGCGGTGCAGGAAGCTGTAACAAACCAATATGCTGATAATTTGCAGAAACAGTCTGAAATACAGGCAGATTTGACAAAAGCCCAGAAACAGTACAATAAAGCATTAGAGAACTATATTGCAACTGAAAACGGAAGCACAAAGGAAAGAACCAAGGCAAACGAACAACTTGAACAGGCAAAGAAAAACTTATCGGATGCTACGAAAGAGGCTGCTAAGGCAGAGTATCAGACAAAAGCATTAGATGAAGTTATGGATTTGCTTGGTGAGGGAAGCATAGAAAGTATTCAAAAAGCCTTAGATTCCTACGCAAAGATACCAACCGAAGCAGATAAAGCTGCAAAAGGTGTGAAATACAGCCATGAAGAGATAGAAAAAACACTCTCTTCAACAGATTTTTCTGTTATGGCAAAAGGGTTTGAAATGGCTACAGAGGAAATTAAAGCCTCTGGTGGAAAGATTCCTGAAAGTTTGCAGAAAGCAATTTCACAGGCAGTGGAAAAACTGAATAATTTAGGACCGGCTGGCAAAAAGTCACTTGCTTGGAGTTTGTCAGAAATGATGCAGGGAATGGAAGAAAAAATTCCAGAGTTTAAAGGTACTGCATCTATGACGTCTGATGAAATTATAAAAACCTTTGCTACATATTTAAAAGATAGTGGGGCACTTGGTGATGTTGGAACAGAGGCAATTGAACAGCTGATTCAAGGAATTGATGAAGTGGACACACAGACCACTCCGGCACAAAAAGCAAGAGATGCTATTGACTCTACAACAAATCAACTTGAAACCGGTGAAGATTTCATCCGGACAGCGGCAGGAAACAGTGCAGGTGCAATTACACGAGGATTTACAGAAACAGATTATTCCGGAGCAGTGTTTGCGGCGGCAAAAGCGTGCGGAATGACAGTAGAGGAAGTGCTTGCGCATCAGGAAGAACTGTATATGGCGGCATTAACAGTTGCTCAGTCTGGCGCAACTGGATTTACGGCGGCAGACATGCCGGCAGTGTTTGGCTCAAATGCATCTGCCGCCGCATCGGCAGCGAATACATATTTGTTAAGCAGTGCGGAATCTATGCAGTTGTCAGCATCAGCCCTTGGAAATGCAGCAAATACCGGGATTGTTGCCGGAAATATGCCAGGAACATTTTCAACTCAATCACAAAGCGCAGTATCAGGACTTGTAAATAGCTTGAACAGTGGAGCAGGTAGCGCTTCATCGGCAGCATCAGCTCTTGGAAATGCGGCGAAATCTGGTCTTGGAAATATGTCTGTTGCTGGAAACTATCAGACCGCAGCGACATCAGCAACACAAAATTTTGCAAGGACATTATCTGCAGGGCAGGGAAATGCAAAATCATCAGCATCCGCACTTGGAAACTCTGCAAAAAATTCCTTAAAAGGAACGAACATTCCGAGTAATTTTACTCAGCAGGCAAAAACAGCGACAAATCAGTTTGCGGCTGGAATCCGGAATGGAACAAATAGTGCTTCATCGGCAGCAAGAGGACTTGGAACAGCAGCGACAAAAGGCTTAAGTAGTGTTAATGTAGCAAGTTCTGCAAAGACACAAGGAAGCAATTTAGCATCTAATTTCGTATCAGGAATTAATAGTGGAAAAGGTTCAGCGGATTCCGCAGCGGCATCGCTTGGAAGAACAGCGGTTTCGGGCTTATCAAGTAATTCTGGTGGCAGTTATTCGATTGGAGTAAATTTCTCAAATGGCTTTGCGAATGGTATTCGTGCTGGTAGTTATGGAGTTGCCAGTGCAGCGGCATCCGTAGCAGCAGCTGCAGCTAATGCGGCAAAGGCAAACTTACAAATTCATTCTCCATCACGAGTGGGCGGCTGGATTGGTAAGATGTTTGATTACGGTATCAGTGGAGGAATGGAAGATAATACTTCTGTTGTAACACAGGCTGCGGAAATGGTAACCGATGCCATGCAGGTGGATGTAAAGTCTCTGCTTGGAATGATGAGAGGAGCAGTAAGTGAAACAGTTTCCAGAATCACGACAAACAAGACAAACAAAATGCTTGAAAGAGCGCCACAGGCTTACGGATATGCAGCTTCTCAAAATACAGAAGTGAAACAGGAAATTAATTTCTATCAGCCAGTTCAGTCTCCGGTAGAGATGAGCCGTGCACTTAGAAAAGAAGCAAGGAGGTTGGCATTAACTTGAACAGGATAGAGTTTCGTTTTTCAAAAGGAGAAGAGACGCTTGTGTTGGATGAACCGGACTTTGGTGTAACAGAATATTCCGGAATTGAAGCAACAGATTATGAACTGGAAAAAAGCGTAAATTCGAACTTTATTGGAGAACGGTTAAAACGAAAAAAAGTTCTTTCAAGACCGATTGCTATTTCTGCGGATTATCTCGGAAATGAAGATAAATCTGATAAGCGTCAGGAGTTAATCCGTTTTTTTAGTCCGTTCTCTTCCGGAACCTTAACAGTGAATCATCTTGGTGTAGAAAGAGAAATTGAATACGAAGTAGAGAGTTTTCATTTTACAAGCCAGAATATTTATGATGTGCTTGAATTTGAAATAGAACTTTCCTGTATGGATCCAATGTTCCAGGACATTGTGCAGACTGGAGAGGCAATTTCTACATGGGTAAAAGGGTGGGCGTGGAAATTCACGCTCCCTTTTAAACTCAAAGAGAGAGGAGAGCCGAAGAAAAATGTCTTTAATTCCGGACATACAGAAGCACCTCTTGAAATTTATTTTCACGGACCGGCAGTCAATCCGAAGATTACAAATCTCTCTACAGGGGAATTTATCCGAATT
>OODT01000567.1_pt1 | contig 37548 bp, 30 predicted proteins | sample 1671841 | NCBI WGS metagenome assembly OODT01 (sample SAMN06348198, study PRJEB24527) | human gut metagenome | biome: human gut; feature: ankylosing spondylitis patient; material: feces | host: Homo sapiens | place: China | collected 2015-10 | reverse complement strand
AGATCTACACTCTTTCCCTACACGACGCTCTTCCGATCTAAAGGGCAGTATACCACTACGCCTAATCCATCCGTAGGATGTGTGTTAGTTAAAAACGGTGAAATTGTCGGGAAAGGGTTTCATTTTAAAGCCGGTCAGCCTCATGCAGAACGTGTGGCGTTGGCAGATGCCGGTGAGAAAGCGAAAGGCGCAACTGCTTATGTGACGCTTGAACCTTGTTCTCATTATGGACGCACACCGCCTTGTGCATTAGGTTTAATTGAAGCGGGGGTCAGTCGAGTTGTCGCAGCTATGGCAGATCCTAATCCTCAAGTGGCGGGCAAGGGCTTAAAAATGTTAGCCGATGTAGGCATACCAAGTGCGGTCAATTTATTGAACGAACAAGCAGAAGCCTTAAATAAAGGTTTTCTCAAACGTATGCGAACTGGTAAGCCTTATGTGCAGCTAAAATTAGCCATGAGTTTAGATGGTCGAACAGCCATGGCGAGCGGTGAAAGCAAGTGGATCACAGGTGAAGCAGCCCGTGCGGATGTACAAAAAATGCGAGCCAAATCGACCGCACTTTTATCTACAAGTGCTACCGTGTTAGCCGATGATCCAAGCTTGAACGTGCGTTGGAATCAATTCCCCGATGAGCTAAAAGCGGAATATGCTGAAGATACGGTGCGTCAGCCTATTCGCATAATCTTAGATTCTAAAAATCGAGTTCAACCAAACCATCAATTATTCCATACCCATTCGCCAGTTTGGCTTGTGGGTTCAATTCCACGAGATATGTCTATATTCCCTGATTTCTGTGAACAAATTTTACTGCCAGAAAACTATGATTTTGATCTATTGATGACAGAATTAGGCAAGAGACAAGTGAATTCCGTTTGGGTTGAAGCGGGCGCCAATTTAGCGGGTAGCTTGATTGAACAACATGCTGTAGATGAATTAATCATTTATGTTGCCCCGAAACTCTTGGGAGATAACGCTCGAGGATTATGCCAACTCCCGCATTTGGAAAAACTTGCTGATGCCCCATTGTGGCAATTGCAAGAATGTGAAAGAATTGGGGATGATTTAAAGCTCAGTTATTTACCTAACTTATTAATAAAAGAATAAAAAATGTTAAAAAAACTTTTCCATTCCGCCCTTTGGGGGCTTGCTGCGGCAGGCGTTATTTTATTTGCCGTTCCTAAGCTCAATAACAGTAGCCTTTTCTCTGCTGATGATATCGTTTCGTTTAATAGTGCTGTGAGAATTGCTTCTCCTGCTGTGGTGAACGTGTACAATCGATCTTTTTCTTCTGCCAGCATTAATGATAGCGATCAATTACAGGTAAATAACTTAGGTTCTGGCGTGATTATGACCAAAGACGGTTATATTCTTACCAATAAACACGTTATTCAAAATGCTGATCAAATTGTAGTCGCACTGCAAAACGGCAATATTTATGAAGCGAATTTAATTGGTTCGGATAATTTGACGGATCTTGCGGTATTAAAAATCAAAGCAACCAATCTTTCTACCATTCCACAAAATAAAGAACGCCAAGTACGAGTTGGTGATATTGCTCTTGCTATTGGTAACCCGTATAACCTCGGTCAAAGTGTTTCCCAAGGGATTATCAGTGCGGTAGGACGTAGTGCCGTAGGGGATTCTTTAGGTCGTCAAAACTTTATTCAAACAGATGCTTCGATTAACCGCGGTAACTCTGGTGGCGCGTTGATTAACTCAGCAGGTGAATTAGTCGGGATCAGCACGTTAAGTATTGGTAAAACAGCCAATGAAATTGCAGAAGGGTTAAATTTTGCGATTCCAATTAGTATTGCCAATGATGTGTTGTATAAAATTATTCGCGATGGACGCGTGATTCGTGGTTATTTTGGGGTACAAAGTGAAATCACCGCTAACTCAAACGGTGGTATCGTGATTACAGGCGTGACCGCCAATAGCCCTGCAGCGAAAGCGGGCATCCAAGTGGGGGATGTGATTTTACGTTTAAATAAACAAGATAACCTCTCTATCCGTGAAATAATGCAAATTATTAGTGATACTAAACCGAATACAGAAGTCATCATCACAATTTCTCGATTAGGTAAAATGATTGATCTTCCCGTGATTATTGAAGAGTTGCCGTCTAATTAAGGATATATTGTGGAAGTTAAAACCAGTCACTTTTTTGCCTGTTTAGATCGTCTTCGCTTAATTCAGCGTTGGTCATTGATGCGCAATATTGAAAAGGAAAACTTAGCAGAGCATAGTCTGCAAGTTGCCTTTGTGGCACAAGCTTTAGCCATTATTAAAAATCGCTTTTTTGGTGGGGAAGTCAATCCAGAGCGTATTGCGGTGATGGCGATGTATCATGATACCTCTGAAATCTTTACTGGTGATTTGCCGACCCCAATTAAATATTTCAACTCTGAAATCACTCATGCTTATAAAGATATTGAAGCGGCTGCAGAATTGCATTTAATTAGTTTGCTCCCGACTGAATTGCAAGAGAGTTTTGCTCCATATTTAGATAGTGAGCAATTTAGCCCAGAAGAAAAGCATATAGTAAAACAAGCAGATTTGATTTGTGCCTATATTAAAGCTCAATTTGAATTAGAGCATGGTAACCATGAATTTAAAACAGCGAAAAAACGCTTAGAAAATTTAATGGAACAATGGCACAGCCAAGAAATGGATTATTTTTTGCAAGTCTTCTTGCCGAGTTTTGGACGCTCAATTGATGAGATTGCGTTATAAGCGAAAATAAAAAAGTGCGGTTAATTTTGACCGCACTTTTTGTTTCTGGGGTTATTTTAATGTTGCCAAAATAATCTGTTCTGGATCCACGTGTAACCACACATCTTGTCCCACTTTCCAACCATCTTTGCTATGAATGCTGGCGCAAAATTCAATTGAGCTGTCCTTTAATTGCACAATGGCTTCTTCGTTTTCCATTGAAAGAATAGTCGCTTGGAAGAGGTTATTTTTTTCTTCTAATGTAGTGGCACTAATTTTCACCCAAGGGGCTTTAAACATGACCATCACTTCTTTTTCAGTAATGAGTCTGAGACGCTCAGCACTGCGCATTGTGATCGAAACGTGTAATGGGTGAGCTAAATCCTGAATATTTACTGCAACAATGCAGCGGGAGTCCACGATATGTTGGCTTGCCACCTTACCAAAAAATTGATTGCGTGCGCTACTTTGTAAGGAGAATTTTGCCGTTGCTGAAAGTAGGCTGTTTAGCGGGATCGTCTCATCTTGCAGAATATGAAAGGCGTGCTCTTGTGTTTGTTCGAGCAAATCATAAAGCTGCAGTAAACGCTCGGCATAAGTGGTTAATGAGGTACCGCCCCCATTTTTCCCACCGATATTACGTTCTAAAAGCGGTTTGGGGCTGATTTTATTCATCGCTTCAAGGTGATCCCAAGCACTTTTATAGCTCACTTTAGCGTTTTTGGCTGCTTGGTTGATTGAGCCACATTCTTTAATTTCTTTTAAGAGGCGAACACGTTTTGGGTCAATAAATAATTCTTGATGAAGTTTGATCGTCAGTAAAATTTCAGTTTGTTTCATCATCTCCTCCTAATACACAATTCTGTTTATTTTACTTGATCTTTAAGTTTTTCTGTATGCTTATTTAAAAATTCAAGTTATAATTTACACGTAGTATATTTTTTTATATATAGTTTCATTTATATAGGAGATAAATAATGAAATTAACTAAATTTGCAACCGCACTTTTAATTGCGGGTATGGGGGTATCTTTTGCTGCATCAGCAAAAGTAACTGTGTTTGCTGCAGCTTCAATGACTGATGCGTTAAAACAAATTGCGGATCAATATCAAACTGAAAAGCCAAATAATACCGTGGTTTTCTCTTTTGCTTCTTCTTCCACCCTTGCAAAACAAGTTGAAGAAGGTGCACCTGCAGACTTATTTATTTCAGCTAGCAACAAATGGATGAAATATTTATCAGATAAGAATCTCACTGTAAAAGAAACTGAAAAAGTATTAGCAGGCAATGAATTAGTGTTAATTGCGCCGGCTAAAAGTGTGGTTAATTCAGTGGATATTGCTAAAGGTGAATGGATCAAAGGTTTAAAAGATAGCTATTTATCTGTGGGTGATCCTGCGCATGTTCCTGCAGGACAATATGCAGAAGAATCATTAACCAAATTAAATTTATGGGATCAAGTTAAAGATAAATTAGCGCGTGCGAAAGACGTGCGTGGTGCGTTAGCCTTAGTTGAACGGGCTGAAGCGCCTTACGGTATTGTGTATAGCACCGATGCGAAAGTGAGCAAAGACGTAAAAGCAGTAGGTGTATTCCCGAAAGACAGCTATAAACCAGTTGAATATCCTGTTGCGATTTTAAAAGATCATGACAATGCGGATACCCGTGATTTCCTTAATTACTTAGAATCTAGCGCAGCGAAAAAAATATTTGTTGAATATGGTTTCTCTGTGAAATAATGGGCTCAGACTTTATAAAGAAAGGACAGGAAACTGTCCTTTTTATTATCTCTAAAGAAATTTCGTCATATCGATATATACACAAGGAAATATTTTGCTCTCTTGGTTTCAATTAAGCCCGATGGAATGGGATGCGATTCACTTAAGCATGAGTGTCGCATTGAGTTCTATGCTTTGGAGTTTGCCCTTCGCAATTTTTATTGCTTGGTTACTGGCTCGTAAGGAATTTTACGGTAAGTCTTTGATTACCGGAATTATTCATCTACCTTTAGTGTTACCGCCGGTGGTTATCGGTTATTTATTATTAGTCGCCATGGGGCGTAACGGTTTTATCGGTAAGTATTTATATCAATGGTTTGGCTTATCCTTCGGCTTTAGCTGGAAGGGGGCAGTATTAGCTTCAGCGGTGGTGGCATTTCCATTGGTCGTACGAGCGATACGTCTTTCCTTAGAAAGCATTGATTTTAAATTAGAGCAAGCTGCACAAACGCTTGGCGCTTCGCCTTGGCGAGTCTTTTTTACGATTACATTGCCCCTTTCTCTACCTGGTGTATTAGCAGGTTTAGTATTAGGTTTTGCACGCTCTTTAGGGGAGTTTGGTGCGACGATTACTTTCGTTTCCAATATTGCGGGAGAGACCCAAACCATTCCTTTAGCGATGTATTCATTCATCCAAACACCAGGCGCAGAAGCACAAACAGCACGCCTTTGTTTGTTTGCGGTGATCCTTTCATTAATTTCTTTATTGCTTTCCGAAGCATTGAGCAAACGGATGCAGAAAAAATTGGGGCAGGGCGATGCTACACATTAATGTACAACAACAATTAGGTCGCCTGACCTTACGTGCGGATCTGCAATTGCCAACTCAAGGTGTGACGGCTATTTTTGGTTTGTCGGGTTCGGGTAAAACCTCATTGATTAATTTGGTGAGTGGTTTAACTCATCCCGATCAAGGATTTATTCGTTTAAATGACCGCACTTTGGTGAATGTGGAGAACGGTGAGAATCTTCCCGTACATCAGCGTAAAATAGGTTATGTATTCCAAGATGCCCGTTTATTTCCGCATTACAACGTCAAAGGCAATTTACGTTATGGCATGAAGAATGTCAGCCGTGAAGACTTTGACTATATCGTTCAGCTACTTGGTATTGAACCGTTACTCAAACGCTATCCACTTACTTTATCGGGTGGCGAAAAACAACGTGTGGCGATTGGGCGAGCCTTATTAACGGATCCTGATATTTTGTTAATGGATGAACCACTTTCAGCTTTAGATGTGCCTCGCAAACGTGAGCTTATGCAATATCTGGAAAGTCTATCCAAAGAAATTAATGTGCCGATTTTATATGTGACGCACAGTTTGGACGAATTATTACGTTTGGCCGATCGCGTTGTGCTGATGGAAAACGGTAAAGTGAAAGCCTATGACACCTTAGAAAATGTGTGGAATAGTCCGTTATTTGCCCCTTGGAAAGGCGAATCGGAACAGAGTAGTGTGTTGGCGTTGCCAGTATATTTACATAATCCAACCTATAAAATGACCGCTCTTTCTTTGGGTGAACAACAGCTTTGGATTAATGAAGTACATCATCAAGCGAATGAAAAAGTACGCGTCTGTATTTATAGTTCCGATGTGTCACTCACACTCAGCAAGCCAGAGCAAACGAGTATTCGTAATATCTTACAAGGGCAAATTGTACAAATCGTTCCGCAAGAGAATCGCATTGACATTGCGGTGTTGGTGGAAGGGCATAAGGTTTGGGCAAGTATCAGTAAATGGGCGTTTAATGAATTGCATTTTGCTCAAGGCATGGATGTTTATGTACAAATAAAAGCCATTTCTGTTGTGTAAAATCATTGCTTATAAAATAAAAGTGCGGTCAATTTCAAAATAGTTTTAAAATTGACCGCACTTTCTGTTTAGGCTTACTTACCTAAGTTATCAAAGAATTTCTTCACACCGTCTAAAAAGCTTGAAGATTTCGGGCTATGAGATTTTTGCCCTTTCAAACTTTCTTCCAGTTTTTCTAATAATTCTTTTTGTTCTTTATTTAAGTTCACCGGTGTTTCAATCACCACGCGGCAAATAAGATCGCCTGCGTAGCCGCTACGTGTAGAGGTCACCCCTTTACCACGCATACGGAACAGTTTGCCTGTTTGGGTTTCCGCAGGAATTTTGAGTTTCACTTTACCGTCTAAGGTTGGAACTTCAATTTCACCCCCTAACGCTGCCATTGAGAAACTGATTGGCACTTCGCAGTAGAGGTTGTTTCCATCACGTTCAAAGATATGATGTTCTTTAACGTGAATCACCACATATAAATCGCCTGCTGGAGCACCATTTTCACCTGCTGCGCCTTCGCCACTTAAACGTAATTGGTTGCCGGTATCCACACCTGCTGGAATTTTAACGGACAGGTTTTTCTTCTTGTGAACACGACCTTCGCCATGGCAGCTTTTACATGGTTTTTCAATTTTCTTGCCAGAACCATGACAAGTCGGACAAACCGCTTCAGTTACGAAGAAGCCTTGTTGACGACGAACACGACCAGAACCATGACAGCTTGGACATGTTTCAACTTTTGATCCTTTTTCTGCACCAGAGCCATCACAGCTATCACAGTGAGCAAGCGTGTTGATTTGGATGTCTTTGGTTGTACCTTTTACGGCTTCTTCTAACGTAATTTGGATGTCATAACGTAAATCTTCACCACGCACTACACGTTGACGGCCACGTCCGCCACCGCCGAAGATATCGCCGAACATATCACCAAAAATATCACCGAAATCAGCGCCGCTGAATCCGCCACCGAAGCCACCGCCTCCCATGCCACCTTGTTCGAAGGCTGCGTGACCGTATTGATCGTAAGCCGCACGTTTTTCTTTATCGCTTAAGATTTCATAGGCTTCTTGGATTTCTTTAAATTTTTCTTCTTTGGCTTTATCACCTTTGGTTCTATCAGGGTGATATTGCATGGCGAGTTTTTTGTAAGCACGTTTAATTGCTTTTTCATCTGCGCCACGTTCAACACCAAGAACGTCGTAATAATCTTTCTTTGCCATAATGTTTTCGTTTTCCGTTTAAAAATATAAATTTAAAAAATTTTATTTTGTTATTGTGTGGTACTGCATAACAACATACCTAACAATAAAAATGATGCCGAAGGCAGAAATATCAAGGGTAAATACGTTAATTTATACTTGTTTTTGTTTGCTTACTATTAAGATAAGTAAACAAATAAAAATAAGCGATAAGCTGAACGCTTTTATCTCTCTATGTAAACTGGCAGGCAATTTGCCTGCCTTATAATACTTATTTTGCTGCGGCGAATGCTTGCTCTAAGTCAGCTAAAATATCTTGGATATTTTCAATACCGCAAGAAAGACGAATAAGCCCTGCAGAAATCCCCGCTTGTTCTAATTCAGCCTCACTTAATTGGCGATGCGTTGAAGTCGCTGGATGTAACGCACAAGTACGAATATCGGCTACGTGTACTTCACGTGAGGTCATTTGTAACGCGTTTAACCATTTTGCCGCGGTTTCTTTGCCTCCTTTAATCTCAAAGGAAATGACACCACACAAACCGTTAGGTAAATATTTTTGTTTGAGCGAGTAATCTGGTGAGCTCGATAAGCCTGGGTAATTCACTTTAGCGACTTGTGGATGTTTTTCTAAAAACTCGGCTACGGCCTGTGCATTTTCATAATGACGTTGCATACGAAGTGCAAGGGTTTCCATACCCACATTCAATAAGAAACTATTTTGTGGGGCAGGCGCTGCACCTAAATCACGCATTAATTGAACACGTGCTTTGACAATATAAGCTGCAGGACCAAAGGTTTCTGTATAAACTAAACCGTGATAAGTTTGGTCTGGTGTGCTTAGTTGCGGATATTTACCGTTATTCCAATTAAAGTTACCGCCATCAGTAATTGAGCCACCTAAGGCAATAGCATGACCATCTAAATATTTAGATGTGCTGTGAATGACCACGTTTGCGCCAAATTCGATTGGACGACAAAAATAGGGGGTAGCAAAGGTGTTATCAATTAATAATGGCGCCTCTGCAGCTTTCGCTAAGGCGGCAAATTTTTCAATATCCAACACGCGTAAAGCAGGGTTCGCAATGGTTTCAGCAAAGACCGCTTTTGTATTTGGACGAATCGCTTTTTTGAGTTCTTCAAGCGGTAAGTCTTGATCCACGAAACTCACTTCAATGCCCATTTTTTTGAATGTATGAGCAAATAAATTGTAAGTACCGCCATACACATAAGAAGAGGAAATAAAATGATCGCCCGCTTCTAAAATATTCAACATCGCATAGAAAACAGCAGATTGACCTGAGGCAGTACACATTGTTGCAACGCCACCTTCAAGTGCTGTAATTTTTTCTTCCGCAGCATTTGTCGTTGGGTTTGCTAGGCGAGTATAGAAATAACCTGCAGCTTGTAAATCAAATAACTTACCAATTTCTTCTGCAGAATCGTAGGTATAAGTCGTGCTTTGCACGATAGGTTGAACACGTGGCTCACCGTTTTTAGGGCTATAGCCCGCATGGAGGCATTTCGTTTCGAATTTCATTGTTTTTTCTTTTAGTTGTGTTTGTTTTGGGGTAAAGTGCGGTCGTTTTTTATAAAATTTTACTATTTGTAAGTCCTACCAGATAGCATTTGTTGTGATGAGTGCTATTTTTTACTAGCACCTGTTATAAAAGGGCTATTAGTTTAGGACCAGTTGATATATGGTTCTGATTTTACCTTGAAGTCTTTATCAAAAACACAAGAGCTATTAGTCTCGATACGTTCTATCAAATAATCAAAACACTCTATTAACCGTGGTTGAGTAATATTAGATTTAATAATTTTTAAAGCTTCTTTGGCTTCTTTTTTACAATTTTGTTTTTCTAGTTTGCACTTAATATTATAGTGAGTGAGAGCAACTAGTGCATATGGTGCATATGCATCACTTAACTGAGATAATATATGATCATAACAAGGTTTTGCTTTTTGAGATACGCCGTTGTAATAGTCGACACCATTCCCTATTCTACAATTTAATATTGTAAAGACCAGTTTTTCGGCATTATTTTTTATAATATCACTATGTTTTTGAATATAGGAAATTAATGAGAATGCTATAGGTACTTCATGATGAAAATTATCCCATCCATTATGTTTTTCCAATAGCTGATCTAATAATGAGTCAATAATAATTGTTCTTTCATTTTCAGATTTAAAACTATTTCCTTTAACCAACTCAAAAAATTGTTTTCCTAATTCATATTTATTTTGTTGTAAATTATTATTATATCCTTCAAGGATTATTCCTAGATTATATTTAGGTTTATCTAAGCAATTATTCCAAACGGTAGGAGCTAAGTTTGCTATATTTTTTCTGACTTCAACATTTGTATCATCTGATACATATATAGAAAATAGAGTCCTTAAAATATTTGCCAAATGATGGGTTGGAAGCATTTCTAATTGGTGTTTAAGAAGTTTTAATGCATCATCCTCTAACGGAGTTATACACTTTTTAACATTACCTATAAATAATTGAACTTTCAGCGCCTCCTCCGTTGGTTTATCTTTTAGAACATCAATACATATAGCTAACCAACTTAATAATTCAAATCCATTTATAACATAATCTGTGGGATGAGAAATACCTATATTATTTCTCATATCTAAAATATATTTTAATTTTGTGAAGGTCGTTTCTGAGATTAATTCTAATTTCTTACAAGTATCAAGTAAAACCGCATCTTTTAAAAGAGCTAAATCGTCTTCTGTAGAACAAATCTCTCTCATTTTATTATTAACGGCAGAGTCAAAAAAAATATCTAAGCCATACGCAATAGCTTTTTTTCTTAAGGCTAAAACTACTTCATTCCAAATAGAGTTTAAAGAGTAATCAAAGAGTCCAGTAGCAGAACCAATTACAAACTTAGATAAATATTTAGCATCTATTTTTATTTCTTTAGGTAAATCTTCCAAATATTTAGGTAAATTAAGTCCAATAATTTCTCTCTCTTTTAATGGGGCAATTATATTTTCAAAAGGAAGACCAATGCTTCTTAAGTATGAAATAGCAGAATCAGCTTGCTGGTCTATCAATGATGTTTGCGGATTAACATTATTAGGTAGAGTATTCATATATTAATTTCCTTGTAATACAAAACCGCTTAATTTTTATTAAGCGGTTTTATTTGATTACTATTACTTATTATCTTTCACTTCTTCAAACTCTGCATCAACAACATCATCATTTGGTTTGCTGTTGCTTTGAGCTTGTTGTGCATCAGCTTGTGGTTGTGCAGCTTGAGCAAGTTTTTGAGCCACTTCTGCAAGTACTTGAAGTTTAGCTTCGATTGCTGCTTTATCTTCGCCTTTCGCTGCAGTTTCTAAATCGCTTAATGCGCTTTCAATTGCTGCACGATCTTCAGCTGGAACTTTATCACCGGCTTCTTCTAATTGTTTACGTGTAGCGTGTACAAGATGATCCGCTTGGTTGCGAGCTTGTACTAATTCTTCAAATTTACGGTCTGCTTCAGCGTTTGCTTCCGCATCACGAACCATTTGTTGAATTTCTTCATCACTTAAACCTGAAGAGGCTTTGATGGTGATTTGTTGTTCTTTACCCGTACCTTTATCTTTCGCAGAAACATGGATGATACCGTCTGCGTCGATGTCGAAGGTCACTTCAATTTGTGGCATACCGCGTGGAGCAGGGTTGATGCCTTCAAGGTTAAATTGACCTAAAGATTTGTTGGCAGAAGCTTGTTTACGTTCACCTTGTAACACGTGAATAGTTACCGCACTTTGGTTATCTTCTGCTGTTGAGAACACTTGCGATTTTTTGGTTGGAATCGTGGTGTTTTTCTCAATTAAGGTGGTCATCACACCGCCCATGGTTTCGATACCCAATGATAATGGGGTAACGTCTAACAACAATACGTCTTTCACATCACCGGCTAACACACCGCCTTGTACTGCTGCACCGACTGCAACGGCTTCGTCAGGGTTCACGTCTTTACGAGGCGCTTTACCGAAGAATTCTTCTACTTTTTGTTGTACTAATGGCATACGGGTTTGACCGCCCACTAGGATAACATCATCAATTTGTGATGGACTTAAGCCAGCATCGCTTAATGCAACTTTTACAGGTTCAAGTGATTTAGCCACTAAATCTTCTACTAAAGATTCTAATTTAGCACGAGTTAATTTAATGTTTAAGTGTTTAGGACCTGTAGCATCTGCAGTGATGTAAGGTAAGTTCACATCAGTTTGTTGTGCAGAAGAAAGTTCAATTTTCGCTTTTTCACCTGCTTCTTTTAAACGTTGCATTGCAAGTGGGTCGTTACGTAAATCCACGCCTTGTTCTTTTTTGAACTCATCTACTAAGTAGTTGATTACACGGTTATCGAAGTCTTCACCACCTAAGTGAGTATCACCGTTGGTTGCCAATACTTCAAAGGTTTTTTCGCCGCCTACTTCATCAATTTCGATGATAGATAAGTCGAATGTACCACCACCTAAGTCATATACGGCGATAGTTTTGTTGCCTTGACCTTTATCTAAACCGTAAGCTAATGCTGCCGCTGTTGGTTCGTTGATGATACGTTTAACTTCTAAACCAGCGATACGACCCGCATCTTTTGTAGCTTGACGTTGAGCATCGTTAAAGTATGCTGGAACTGTAATAACTGCTTCAGTCACTGGCTCACCCAAGAAATCTTCTGCAGTTTTCTTCATTTTTTTCAATACTTCTGCAGAGATTTGTGGAGGCGCAAGTTTTTCACCTTTTACATTTACCCATGCATCACCGTTGTCTGCTTTGGTGATTTCAAATGGCATAATGTCGATATCACGTTTTACTTCAGCATCGTCAAAACGACGACCGATTAAACGTTTAATCGCGAATAATGTATTTTTCGGGTTGGTCACTGCTTGGCGTTTTGCCGGTTGACCTACTAAAATTTCGTTATCATTTGTATAAGCAATAATTGACGGAGTAGTGCGATCACCTTCTGCGTTTTCAATTACGCGTGGTTTATCACCATCCATTACTGCCACACAAGAGTTTGTTGTACCTAAGTCAATACCAATAATTTTTCCCATTTTGTTACTCCTAATTAAATTTTAAATTCGTTGTAAATTGTTACGATGAATAAGATGTGGATACTTTTTCGCATTTCAAGAGGTAAGATTTAAATTTTTTCTTCCTTTTAAAGTGCGGTCATTTCCGTTCTTGTTTCACAAAATAAGTCCAGCTGAACAAAGTTCAAGGGGGAAATATAAAATTATTTTGAAAAAATAAGAAAAAATTTGTGTTTTGTGGTAAATTGTCGACAATTTTAATCATCTATTAATTTAACAAAGGAATCGAAATGAAAAAATCAGTCGTAGCATTAGGTGTGATTGTGGCTCTCGGTGCGGTAGGTGTTGGTGGGGCTTGGTTTACCGGGGAAAAAGCACAAACTGAATATTTACGCCAAATTGAATTAGCAAATAAACAAGCTCAAGCTTTAGGCTTATCTGATTCATTTAAAGTTGTTTATCAAAATAAACAGTTTGAACGTGGTTTCTTTACCTCTCAAGTAGAAGATGAAGTAGTTATTTCTTTACCTAAAGAAGGGAAAGTATTCACTATTCCCCTTTCAACGAAACTTTATCATGGCCCATTTCCGCTTAATCAGCTAGAAAAATTCAACTTTGTTCCAACTATGTTTTCAGCACAAGGTGTGATTGGTAAAAATGAAACAACCCAACCTTTATTTGATTTACTTAAATCAGATAAGCCAGTTCAATATCAAGCCTCTACTAGCTATAGCTTAGCAACAAAAGGTAAAGTTGAATTAGCTGCTGGGGAAGTGACAGATCCAAATTCTCCACAAAATAAATTAGCTTGGTCAAATATCAATATAGGTTTTGATGTTGATAAAGATCGTGCGGGTAAATATGATCTGGTTTCAGATGAAATAAGCTTCAATTCAAACTTTGATAATATTGAAATAGAAGAGAGCAAAGATGTTGTTATGCCCAAATCAGTAACAATGAAAATGAAAGGCTTGAAATTTGAAACCTCATTCAACCCAACCAAGTGGGCTTATATTTATACGGGAAAAAGCGTTTCTTCAGCTGAAAGTATCGAAATGACTAACACTAATTCTTTAGACGATACGGTTTCTATTATTTACAAGGGGACTAAAGCAACATCTGATATTTCACTTAATGGTGATTTTTTGAATCTTAAAGGTGAAAATACGGTAGACTCGATAGTTATTGATGGGAAGGATTTTGGAAAACTAACTAACAATAGCGAATTAAACCATATTGAAGCAAATGCAGCTAATGCATTGATTGAAGCATTTTTCACTGCTTTCAAATCAGTCAGTGATGATGAAAATGCTAATCAGGAAATGGTCTCTGAAATTTTAAGCTCATGGGTTGAAAATCATGGTATGGCTATTTTTAATAATCAACCTCAATTTAAACTAAACCCAATGTCAATTTCAAATAGCCAGGGTAAAGTCTCATTAGATTTAAATGTGGCGTTAGCGAAAGATCCGAAATTTGATTTAATGGCGGGGAGTTTATATAAACAGTTTACAGATTTTGCAGTGAATATTCATGTGGATAAAGCAGCTGCAGAAAAACTTATGACACAATTAGATCCAGAAGCAGATAAAGCGTTGATTAAAGCACAAATTGAAGAGCAAGCTAAACAAGCTGCAGCACAAAATATTGTGGTGAATAATGATAAAAATGTGACGCTTAACTTAGTGCTTGAAAAGGGCGAACTCAAACTTAATGGTCAAGTGATTCCAGAAGAGCAGGTTCAAGGTGTGTTATTTATGCTAATGATGGGAGCTGCGGCACAGGGCCGGTAATTAACAACGAAATAATTAGAAAGGAGATAAAGTGATTTATCTCCTTTTTATTTGGTTAATTTAAACGCGCCTTTAAATACCCGTCATAATCAGGGACATCAATATTGATTTCTTGCTCAAATAAGCTTGATGTTAATAGAAAGTCGGCGGTGCTTTGATTGATCGCCACTGGAATATTCCAAACAGTTGCAATACGCATTAAGGCTTTTACATCGGGATCATGTGGCGCCGCGTTCATCGGATCCCAAAAGAAAATCATCATATCAATTTTTTTCTCAGCAATTAGTCCACCAAGTTGTTGATCGCCTCCCATCGGGCCACTTAATAGCGAGGCTATTTTGAGTCCAGTTTCTCTTTCCAATAGATGGCCAGTTGTACCTGTTGCATAAAGTTGATGGGGAGCGAGTGCATCTTTGTGTTTCTTTACCCAATTGAGCAGGTTTTGTTTGCAGCTATCATGTGCAACGAGCGCTATTCGTTTATGAGAAAAGATAGGGCGAGTTGTAGTATTCATGTTTTATCCTCTATAAAGCTAAGAAAGTATGCGAGCACTTTAGATCAAAGCGGGTATTGAATGCAATATGTGAGGTATTCTTTTAGCTAACTTAAGAAAATCCTCCTAAAATAACCGCTCTTTTAATCAGAAGTGTGGAAATAACAGGAAGAAAACCACAAGAACAGTCAAAATCTACTATCTTTCTTGCAAAAAATCTTCTAAAATTTACAAGATTTGTTAAATGTTTGTAACATTGATTAACAAGCTTGATTTTCGTGTTTGGTCATGACCAAACTTCATTTTCACTCAGTAAAATAAGGAAAGACTATGTCAGATACCTTAGTAAACGATATTGACCCAATTGAAACACAGGATTGGTTGTCAGCTGTTGATTCATTAATTCGTGCAGAAGGCGCAGAGCGTGCGCATTACATCATCAATCAGGTGATTGATCAGGCACGTAATGGTGGTGTGAACATTGCAAAAGGTGGCGTAACAACCCCTTATGTTAATACCATCCCAGTTTCTGAACAGCCAGCATACCCAGGTGATAAAGCTATTGAGCGTCGTATTCGTAGTGCTGTACGTTGGAATGCGATCATGGCGGTATTACGTGGCCAGAAAAAAGATCTTGAATTAGGTGGTCACATTTCAACTTATCAATCTGCAGCAAGCATGTATGAAGTTTGTTTTAACCACTTCTTCAAAGCGGCGACTGATAAAAACGGCGGTGACTTAGTCTTCTTCCAAGGCCACGCAGCACCAGGTATGTATGCTCGTGCATTTGTTGAAGGCCGTATTACTGAAGATCAAATGAATAATTTCCGTCAGGAATGTGAGCCAGGTAAAGGCCTTTCTTCTTACCCACACCCGAAATTAATGCCTGAATTCTGGCAATTCTCGACAGTATCTATGGGTTTAGGCCCAGTAAATGCGATCCGTACTGCTCGTTTCTTAAAATACTTAGATAACCGTGGTTTAAAAGACACCAAAGATCAAAAAGTGTATGCTTTCCTTGGTGACGGTGAGATGGATGAAATCGAAGCAAAAGGTGATTTAACATTCGCAGCACGTGAAGGCTTAGATAACTTAATCTTCGTTGTAAGCTGTAACTTGCAACGTTTAGATGGTCCTGTAACGGGTAACGGCAAAATCGTTCAAGAATTAGAAGGTTTATTTGCTGGTGCTGGTTGGGAAGTAATCAAAGTTATGTGGGGTTCTAACTGGGATAAATTATTCGCTAAAGATACTTCCGGTAAATTAACCCAATTAATGATGGAAGTGCTTGATGGTGATTATTTAACCTTCAAATCTAAAGATGGTGCATACGTTCGTGAACACTTCTTCGGTCGTTACCCAGAAACTGCTGCATTAGTAGCAGACATGACAGATGATGAAATCTGGGCATTAAGACGTGGTGGTCACGATTCAGAAAAACTTTATGCGGCATTCCATAAAGCGCAAACTGCAGGTAAACCTGTTGTTATCTTAGCGCATATGGTTAAAGGTTATAAAATTCCTGAAGCAGAAAGTAAAAACACTGCGCACCAATCTAAAAAAATGTCTCTCGAAAGCTTAAAATCTTTCCGTGATCATTTCCAATTAGATATTAAAGATGAAGATATTCCTAACTATCCATACATCACCTTCCCAGAAGGTTCGGAAGAGTACAATTATCTTCACGGCAGACGTAAAGCGTTAAATGGTTATTTACCAAAACGTTTACCAAAATTCACCACTGAATTTAAAGTGCCAGCACTAGAAGAGTTTGCGCCATTATTGGAAGAACAAGCTCGTCCAATTTCAACCACAATGGCATTTGTTCGTTTCTTAAATACCTTATTGAAAGATAAAAATATTGGTAAACAAATTGTGCCAATTATCGCTGACGAAGCGCGTACTTTCGGTATGGAAGGTTTATTCCGTCAAATCGGTATTTACAACCCACATGGTCAAAACTATGTGCCTTCTGACCGTGATTTAGTGGCGTACTACCGTGAAGCGAAAGATGGTCAAGTATTACAAGAAGGTATCAATGAATTAGGTGCGGCATCATCTTGGTTAGCTGCAGCGAACTCATACTCTGTCAATAACCTTCCGATGATTCCATTCTTTATCTACTATTCAATGTTTGGTTTCCAACGTGTGGGTGACTTAATGTGGGCAGCAGGTGACCAATTAGCACGTGGTTTCATGATCGGTGGTACTTCTGGCCGTACAACATTAAATGGTGAAGGTTTACAACACGAAGATGGTCACAGCCATATTCAATCTCTTGTTATTCCTAACTGTGTGTCTTATGACCCTGCTTATGTTTATGAAGTGGCAGTTATCCTACAAGACGGTATCAACCGTATGTACGGTGAAAAACAAGAAGATGTGTTCTACTACATCACTACATTAAACGAAACTTACGAACAACCAGCAATGCCAAAAGGCGCAGAAGAAGGTATTCGTAAAGGTATTTATAAATTTGAAACCGTTGAAGCGAAAGGCAACAAAGGTCATGTTCAATTATTAGGTTCAGGTGCAATCTTCCGTCACGTTCGTGAAGCGGCACAAATCCTTGCAAATGAATATGGCGTAAGCTCAGATGTATATAGTGTGCCTTCATTCACTGAAGTCGCTCGTGAAGGTGCGGATGCAGTACGTTGGAACATGTTACACCCAACTGAAAAAGCACGCGTACCTTACATCGCACAAGTAATGAACGATGCACCAGCGGTTGCAGCAACTGACTACATGAAATTGTTTGCAGAACAAGTTCGTGCATTCATCCCTGCACAAAGCTATCACGTATTAGGTACCGATGGTTTCGGTCGTTCAGACAGCCGTGAAAACTTACGTGAACACTTCGAAGTGGATGCGCGTTATGTTGTGGTTGCAGCATTACATGAGCTTGCAAAACAAGGCAAATTTGATGCGAAAGTGGTCGCTGATGCTATCGCGAAATTTAGTTTAAAAACTGAAATTTTAAATCCGCTTTACGCTTAATAAAAACATCCTGTGTGTGAGAGCACACAGGAGCATCTACAAATAAAGTGCGGTTGATTTTAACTGCGTTTTTTAAAGGTAAGATAACATGTCAAAACAAATTCAAATTCCTGATATCGGTAGTGATGAAGTTACCGTAACAGAAGTGATGGTGAAAGTCGGTGATACCATTACCGCTGATCAAAGTATTATTAATGTTGAAGGTGATAAAGCTTCAATGGAAGTACCTGCACCAGAAGCTGGGGTTGTAAAAGAAGTATTAGTAAAAGTGGGTGATAAAGTTACAACTGGCACACCAATGCTTGTTTTAGAGTCAGCGGATGCGGCAGCGCCTGCTCCAGCTGCTGCAGCACCTGCACCGGCAGTCGCGCCAGCAGCTGCAAGTGTAGTTGAAGTCAATGTACCCGATATCGGTTCAGACGAAGTAAACGTGACTGATATTATGGTGAAAGTAGGCGATACCGTTGAAGTAGACCAATCAATCATCAATGTTGAAGGTGATAAAGCGTCAATGGAAGTGCCCGCTCCTGTCGCTGGCGTAGTAAAAGAAATTTTAATCAATGTAGGCGATAAAGTTGTTACTGGCAAATTAATCATGAAATTTGAAGTGGCAGGTGCAGCCCCAGCCGCAGCGCCAGTTCAACAAGCTACAGCACCTGCAGCAGCGTCAACAGCTTCAGCCATTAAAGAAGTGAATGTACCAGATATCGGTGGTGATGAAGTTAACGTAACTGAAATCATGGTTGCCGTTGGTGACAGCGTTTCTGAAGAGCAATCTTTAATTACCGTTGAAGGGGATAAGGCCTCAATGGAAGTGCCAGCTCCGTTTGCGGGTGTGGTAAAAGAAATTTTAGTGAAATCAGGTGATAAAGTTTCAACTGGTTCATTAATTATGAAATTTGAAGTGGCAGGTGCAGCACCTGCGCCTGCAGCAGCTCCTGCAGCGGCAGCTCCAGCTCCAGCGCCTCAAGCAGCACCTGCAGCAGCGCCGGCAGCACAATCAGGCAATGTATCTGGTTTAAGCCAAGAACAAGTTGTAGCAAGCGCAGGTTATGCACACGCAACACCGGTGATTCGTCGCTTAGCGCGTGAATACGGTATTAACCTTGATCGCGTAAAAGGTACGGGTCGTAAAGGTCGTGTTGTGAAAGAAGATATCCAAGCTTACGTGAAAACCGCTGTTAAAGCGTTTGAAACAGGCACTGTATCTTCTGCTGCTGCGGGTAATGGTGTGGCAAATGGTGCAGGCTTAGGCTTATTACCATGGCCGAAAGTTGACTTCAGCAAATTTGGTGAAGTAGAAGAAGTTGAATTAAGCCGTATCAATAAAATCTCTGGTGCGAACTTACATCGTAACTGGGTAATGATTCCACATGTTACTCACTTCGATCGCACAGATATCACTGATTTAGAAGCATTCCGTAAAGAACAGAACAAGATTGTTGAAAAACAAAAATTGGATGTGAAAATTACACCAGTTGTGTTCATTATGAAAGCGGTAGCAAAAGCATTAGAAGCGTTCCCACGTTTCAATAGCTCTATCTCTGAAGACGGTCAAAAATTAACACTTAAAAAATACATCAACATTGGCGTAGCGGTAGATACACCAAACGGTCTTGTTGTACCTGTATTTAAAAACGTGAACAAAAAAGGTATTATCGAACTCTCTCGTGAATTAATGGAAATCTCCAAAAAAGCACGTGACGGTAAACTTTCAGGTTCTGATATGCAGGGTGGTTGTTTCACCATTTCAAGCTTAGGCGGTATTGGTACAACTCACTTTACACCAATCGTAAATGCACCAGAAGTAGCAATCTTAGGTGTATCTAAATCAGAAATGCAACCGGTATGGAATGGTAAAGAATTTGAGCCACGCTTAATGCTTCCATTATCATTATCTTTCGACCACCGTGTGATCGATGGTGCTGATGGTGCTCGTTTCTTAAGCTATATCAATGGCGTGTTAGCTGACTTACGTCGCTTAGTGATGTAATTAACGCGGTAAGATGTGAGTGATAAGGCTCACATCTTACAGAAAGGATCGCAAAGTGCGGTCAAAAATTTGAACGTTTTTACGAGGTAAAAATGAGTAAAGAAATTAAAACCCAAGTTGTGGTACTTGGTGCTGGTCCTGCAGGTTATTCAGCGGCATTCCGTTGTGCGGACTTAGGTTTAGAAACAGTACTTGTTGAACGTTATTCAACATTAGGTGGGGTATGTTTAAACGTAGGTTGTATCCCTTCTAAAGCATTACTTCACGTAGCGAAAGTAATTGAAGAAGCGAAACATGCAAGCAAAAATGGTGTGTATTTCGCAGAGCCTCGCATTGATTTAGATGAAGTGCGCGCAGGTAAAGAAGCGGTTGTGGCGAAATTAACTGGCGGTCTTGCAGGCATGGCTAAACAACGTAAAGTAACCGTTGTTGAAGGTTTAGCGGCGTTTACCGATCCACATACATTAGTAGCACGTGATCGTGATGGTAAACCAACCACAATTAAATTTGATAATGCGATTATCGCAGCGGGTTCTCGCCCAATTCAATTACCATTCATTCCACATGAAGATCCACGTGTTTGGGATTCAACGGATGCACTTAAATTAAAAGAAGTACCGAAAAAACTTTTAATCATGGGCGGTGGTATCATCGGTTTAGAGATGGGTACCGTATATGATGCATTAGGTTCTGAAGTTGAAGTGGTTGAAATGTTTGACCAAGTAATTCCAGCGGCAGATAAAGATGTGGTAGGTATTTATACCAAACAAGTTGAGAAAAAATTCAAGTTAATGCTTGAAACTAAAGTGACTGCAGTTGAAGCAAAAGATGATGGTATCTATGTTTCAATGGAAGGTAAGGCATGCAACGATACTAAACGTTATGATGCAGTATTAGTTGCAATCGGTCGTACACCAAATGGTAAATTGATTGATGCAGGTAAAGCTGGTGTTGAAGTGGATGAGCGTGGTTTCATCCATGTTGATAAACAAATGCGCACTAATGTGCCTCATATCTTCGCAATCGGTGATATCGTTGGCCAACCAATGTTAGCACATAAAGGTGTGCACGAAGGTCACGTTGCAGCAGAAGTGATCGCAGGACAAAAACATTACTTCGATCCAAAAGTCATTCCTTCTATTGCTTATACTGAACCAGAAGTGGCTTGGGTAGGTAAAACTGAGAAAGAATGTAAACAAGAAGGTTTAAACTACGAAGTGGCTAAATTCCCTTGGGCAGCTTCTGGTCGTGCGATTGCATCTGAATGTGCAGAAGGTATGACAAAATTAATCTTTGATAAAGATACTCACCGTATACTTGGTGGGGCTATCGTAGGGTCTAACGGTGGTGAATTGTTAGGTGAAATCGGTCTTGCGATTGAAATGGGTTGTGATGCGGAAGATATTGCATTAACCATCCATGCTCACCCAACACTTCATGAATCTGTAGGTCTTGCAGCTGAAGTATTTGAAGGTTCAATTACCGATCTTCCAAATGCAAAAGCGAAGAAAAAATAATCAATTCTAATCTTTTTAAGGGCTGCTCATTGAGCAGCCCTTATTTTTTGAGATCTCACTCACAAAATTGCATAAAAATTCAATAAAAACTGGCGGTCAAAATGACTTTTTGATAGAATCCGACCAGTTTTATTTTTATATTTTTTTATTATTTAAAAGCTATGTTAAAGAAGATTTTGATTATTGTAGGATTGGCCGTGTTGACAACAGCCTGTTCTAATGGCTCTAGGCAGGCTCATAATGGAGTCATTACAGAGAGCGATGATGCGGAGCTAACGGGGTTAATTGCAGGTTTAGATGGGAAACAAGGTGGACTTCACCCTAAATTAAGAACAAACCGTCCTAAATCAGGTTTAATTGGTGATAAAGCACTTGCTCAAGTTTATAACGAATGGGGTGGTACACGTTATAGAATGGGCGGAAGCACAAAACGTGGTATTGACTGTTCTGCATTTATGCAAACCGCTTTCCTTGATGCTTATGGTGTGGAACTTCCTCGCACAACTTCAGAACAACGCTATTTAGGTCGCCAAATCCAAAAACATGAATTACGTAAAGGCGATTTGGTATTCTTCCGTCGAAATAACCATGTAGGCGTTTATATTGGCAACAACCAATTTATGCATGCAAGTTCAAGCCAAGGTGTAACAATTAGTTCATTAGATGAAGATTACTGGGCAAGAACTTATACACAATCACGTCGTGTGATGTAATAACAATTTTTTATTTCAACAAAAAGTGCGGTTAATTTTAACCGCACTTTTTCTTTATTTAGATTATTTGATGATTGGCTTAAGCCGCAAATTTCATTAAATCTCTTCTTGGTTTCATTTGGTGGATGGTATTTGTTACTGTTCCAACCAATGGTAGGCTTGTCCATTGTGTTGTTTTAATATTTTCCACTTTAGAATCTAATGCCATGAATACAAATTCATTACCGCTTACGCCGGCAAATTCATAAATATGGAATTCATCTTGTTTTTCCAATACCACAAGATCACCGATGAAAAGGCTGTCATTTTTTTCAACCACTAACATATCGCCCATTTCAATTCCCCAAGCAAGCATATTCGGATTCGTTACACGAATAAAACAAGTTTGTTGTGGACGTTTGATGCAATAAAGGTTGAGATCTAATTTTTTATTAAATGTCGATTTGCTTTCAACATCATTGAAAAATGGCATAGGATGATAAGAAAACGTCATATCATTTTGTGCAACTGTATTTGCGTAGTTCATCATCTTGTGTTCCTTTTAGTTAGTGTGTTTTTAATCATTGGTTGTTTATACAGGTATAATATACTGGTATTAGATACAGTGTGTCAATAGGACATAGAAAAAATTTTTTTATAGACGAAAATTTTAGAAAAAATTCATTCCTAGCTTAAAAAGTTCAATTTTTTAGCAAAATAATAAAGAAAAAATTTTCTTTTAAATAAAATTTGAGCTATCTTTACTCTGTTTCGGTGGATCGTAACGATCTGAAGTTCAACTTAATCTTTATTTAAAATTATTATGAATACATCACGTTTATTTCATTTTCTTTTCCAAGGTAATTTGGTAAAACGAATTGCCGTTGGTTTGGTACTCGGGATCCTTGTTGCCTTGGTGAATGAGAGTGTAAAAAATTCAGCAGGAATTGATCTTGCATCTAGCTTTGGCGTGCTGGGTCAAATTTTCGTTAAAGCATTACGTGCAGTTGCACCAATTTTGATTTTCTTCCTTGTTATGGCAGCACTGGCTAATAAGAAAGTCGGTTCTAAAAGCAACATGAAAGAAATTGTCGTGCTTTATCTTTTGGGTACTTTCTTGGCCGCTGTGGCTGCAGTGATTGCAAGTATGGCATTCCCATCAGATGTGGCTCTTGCAGTAAAAGAGGATGCGAGTTCAGCGCCTCAATCTGTTGGACAAGTCATGTTAACTTTAGTATTGAATGTGGTGGATAACCCATTAAATGCAATTTTCAAAGCAAACTTTATCGGTGTCTTAGCGTGGTCTATCGGTTTAGGTTTAGCCCTTCGTCATGCATCAGATGCAACGAAACAAGTTGTGGCTGATTTTGCAGAAGGCATTTCTAAAATTGTTCACGTAATTATTTCATTTGCACCTTTCGGTGTATTCGGTTTAGTGGCTGAAACATTATCTGACAAAGGCCTATCTGCGTTAGGTGGATATGTTCACTTATTATTCGTGTTAATCGGTACAATGTTATTTACTGCCTTTGTACTTAATCCAATTCTCGTTTATTGGAAAATCCGTCGTAATCCATATCCATTAGTGTGGACTTGTGTACGCGAAAGTGGTGTAACTGCATTCTTTACACGTAGTTCTGCAGCAAACATCCCGGTAAACATTGAATTAGCAAAACGCTTAAATCTTGATGAAGAAACCTATTCTGTGGCAATTCCATTAGGTGCGAATATCAATATGGCGGGTGCAGCGATTACCATTACTGTGTTAACGTTAGCGGCTGTTCATACATTAGGTATGGAAGTGTCTTTCGTCAGTGCGGTGTTATTAAGTATTGTTGCGGCGCTTTGTGCATGTGGTGCTTCTGGTGTGGCAGGTGGTTCATTATTATTAATCCCATTAGCTTGTAGCTTGTTTGGTATCACTGATGACATTGCAGCACAAATGATTGGTGTAGGTTTCGTCATCGGTATCTTACAAGACTCAACTGAAACAGCACTTAACTCATCAACTGACGTATTATTTACTGCGGCAGTATGTATGGAAGAAGAGCGTAAAAACGGTTAATTAAGTTAATCTGACAAGGCGGGCAAATTGCTCGCCTTTTGTTTTTAAGGGAAAGAGAATGACACTTTTAATTCAGCAAGCAAAATTTGAGCTTCATCAAAAACAGACCTTAAACTTACCGTACTTTGCGATTGAGCCACAGCAATATTGGGTGGTAGTAGGTAGTAATGGGAGTGGAAAATCAGCGTTTGCTTTAGCTTTGCAAAATGAATTGCCTTTACAGGAAGGGGAGTACCATAATTCTTTTAAACGTGTTCAATCCTTTTCTTTTGAAAAACAACGAGAAATTCTTGAGTCCACATTAAAGAACTTAAATAACGATGATACCGATCCAGATTTTTTTGGTAAAACCGCAAGGGAAATGATCTTAAATGGCAGTTCATCGCTAGATTTTTGCGAAGAGATTGCAGAAAAATTAGGGATTACTTATCTCTTAGATCGTTTCTTTATCAAACTTTCTACTGGGGAAACGCGTAAAGTGTTATTGGCACAAGCGTTATTACAAAAGCCTGATTTGTTGATTTTAGATGAGCCTTTTGAAGGGCTAGATCAACAATCTGTGCAAGATTGGATGACGATGTTAAACGAACTGAAAAAAGAATGTGCAATTGTTCTAATTGTTAATCGTTTGGCCGATATTCCTGCTGAAGCGACTCATTTAGCCATGTTGGAAAATTTAGAGTTAGTATTAGAAGGTGAACGCCAATTCATTGAGCAACAAAGTATTTATCAACAATTAGTTTATGCGGAACAGTCTGTTGATGTAGCTTTGCCTGAGCCAGCCTCACCATTACTAAAATTGCCTGAAAACCAACCGCACTTTGAGCTTAAAAATGTCACGGTCCAGTATGGCGATAAAGTCATTTTGGATCATTTAAACTGGGTTGTTCAGCCAAATCAAAATTGGTGGATTAAAGGACCTAATGGCGCAGGAAAGTCTACGTTACTTTCGTTAATTACAGGTGATCATCCTCAAGCATTTGCGAATCATGTAGTGATCTTTGGTAAACAACGTGGATCAGGCGAAACCATTTGGGATATTAAACAAAAAATTGGCTACGTAAGCAGCCAACTGCATTTAGATTATCGTGTGAATTGTTCCGTGCTAGATGTCATTATTTCAGGCTTTTTTGATAGTATTGGGATTTATCAACAAGTGCCAGAGGCAATTCGTTTAAAAGCCATGCAGTGGTTAGCTCGTTTAAATCTGACTCATTTAGCCAAAAAGCCATTTCGTTCACTTTCTTGGGGACAGCAACGTTTATTGCTCATTACTCGTGCGATGGTGAAATATCCACCTATTTTGATTTTAGATGAACCTTTTCAAGGGCTTGATGGATTAAATCGCAAGCTCGTAAAACATTTTATTGAGCAACTGGTCAATAATAGTAAAACCCAACTTTTATTTATCTCTCATCAAGATTTAGATGCCCCGAATTGCATTACGCATCTTTTTGAATTTATAAGAGAAAACGATAAATATATTTATATACAAAGTGCGGTCTAATTTGATAGACTTTTCCTATATTTCTTCATCATTAAGGAGCAACCTATGGAAGGCTTATCTATTGCCGCAATCGTCTTTATTGTATTAGTTGTTGTGGTGCTATTTTCAGCACTCAAAACCGTACCGCAAGGTTATAACTGGACGATTGAGCGTTTTGGGCGTTATACCCACACCTTAATGCCTGGCTTGAACTTTGTGGTCCCGTTTGTGGATCGTGTTGGTCGTAAGATCAATATGATGGAACAGGTATTAGATATTCCCTCACAAGAAGTTATTTCTAAGGATAACGCGAACGTATCCATTGATGCGGTTTGTTTCGTACAGGTGATTGATGCTCGTAGTGCCGCTTATGAAGTAAATCATTTGGAACAAGCAATTATCAATTTAACCATGACCAACATTCGTACTGTATTAGGCTCGATGGAATTGGATGAAATGCTTTCTCAACGTGATTCCATTAATGGTCGTTTATTGGCAATTGTGGATGAAGCGACCAATCCTTGGGGAATTAAAGTCACCCGTATTGAAATTCGCGATGTGCGTCCACCACGTGAATTGATTGATTCCATGAACGCACAAATGAAAGCAGAACGTAATAAACGTGCGGAAGTATTGGAAGCGGAAGGTATTCGTCAGGCGGAAATTTTACGCGCAGAAGGGGAAAAACAAGCCCGTATTCTGAAAGCAGAAGGGGAACGTCAAGAAGCCTTCTTACAAGCAGAAGCGCGTGAACGTGCAGCAGAAGCGGAAGCGAAAGCAACTCAAATGGTGTCAGAAGCGATTGCCAGCGGTGATACCAAAGCGATCAATTACTTTATCGCACAAAAATACACCGAAGCCTTAAAACAAATCGGTGGTTCACCGAACAGCAAAGTGGTCATGATGCCGCTTGAAGCCGGCAATTTAATCGGCTCGGTAGCGGGCATTGCCGAACTGTTAAAAGGCGACAAAAAAGCATAATTTCTTAAAGTGCGGTTAAAAATGACCGCACTTTTTCTCTCAAGGAGTTGATATGGCAGATTGGTTAACAACTTGGTCGGTGTGGCATTGGTTAGTATTAGGTTTTGTATTATTAATCGCTGAAACCCTCGTACCTGGCGTATTTTTATTGTGGTGGGGCTTAGCAGCGATTGCGACAGCAGGCGTGATGGCATTGGTGCCGGGTTTATCCTTAACCGTGTTAGCCGTTTTTTATGCGATTTTAGCGATTATTCTCTCGCTGCTTTGGTGGAAATATCAACATAGAAAAGATAATCAGGACCAATCACGTACAACCTTAAATCAACGAGATCATACTTTGTTAGGTAAAAAAGGCACGGTATTAGAAATTGGTTCTAACGGGATTGGTCGTGGTGCCTTTGGCGATACCACATGGCGTATTCAAGGCGAGCATTTAACAGTGAACGATCTTGTGGTAGTAGAACGCGTTGATGGCATCACACTGTTAGTGAAAAAGGTAACGGAATGAATCATTTAATTATTTTTGTACATCCCAATAGCCAAAAAAGTTTTGGTCGAGCCATCGTAGATCGCGTTGTAAAAGCAAGCCAACAACTTGGTGTTGAAACCCATTTGCGCGATCTTTACACCATGGAATTTAATCCGATTATTTCCTTTGAAGAATTACAATCGGCCAATAAAGGGATTATTCCTTCAGAAATTCAGCAAGAGCATGAGTTTATTCGCCAAGCAGATTTGATTACGATGGTTTATCCTTTATGGTGGATGGGTTTTCCAGCGATGCTAAAAGGCTATTTGGATCGTGTATTAAGTCATGGTTTTGCTTATAAAACAGAAAATGGCGAGTCCAAAGGTCTGCTTCAAGGTAAAGCAATGCAACAATTTATTACCATAGGGAGTAGCGTAGCAAAATATCAAGAATACGGCGTGGATAAATCTCTCAATCATTGTTTGATCAATGGTTTATTTAATTATTGCGGTATCGAGAATGTGGATTACACCCTGTTTGGGGATATTCATATTATCGATGATGCTGCTCGCCAAGCTATGCTTGACGAAGCCGCCGAAAAAACAACGGCAAAATTGACCGCACTTTTAGCTCAATCGTGAGCATAATCATAGGAAAGCAACAGATGTCAGAAACTCAAGTGAATAATTTTTCTTTAATAAGCCGCCTATTTGGCAATTTATTTTATCGCAGCCCTACGGATCCAATTTTGAGTGGGGTATTTGATTGGTTGCAGCAACAAGGTTTAAGTCAAGTGTGGGCACTTTCTACGGATAAAGAAAGCGAAGCAGCCATTGATAATTTACAAATGAAAATTGATTTAACGTTGCTTGATCAAGAATATCAAAAATTGTTTGGTCCAAACGGTAACGTGCCGACAGCTATTTCAAGTTATGATATGGATGTGCAACGTTTTATGGATTTTCGTCATGCTCGTAATGTGCCTGAAGCAGAGAATGTGGATCATTTTGCCTTGTTATTGCTTACGGCTTCTTGGTTAGAAGACAACACGGAATCGTTATCTGCTCAACAAGATTTATTCGGTGATTTCTTATTACCTTGTGCAGCGAAATTTTTAACCCAAGTAGAAACTTATGCCACACTTCCTTTCTATCGTTCATTGGCGTATTTAACCCGTGAAATTCTTGCGGCAATGGCTGATGAATTAGAAGAAGGCGAGTAGTTTTCATCAGTAGAATAGATCCCTAAAAGAGATTTTTAGATACCAATAAAAAAGCCCCACGAATCAAAACGCGGGGCTTTTATTTATTGTAAGATTATTTATTCTTCAGAAGTCACATCTTCAATGCCTTCGTCTTCATCATCCACATCACAAACACGTTCAAGACTGACTACGTGCTCATCTTCTGCGGTACGAATTAAACGAACCCCTTGGGTGTTACGGCCAACGATGCTCACTTCACTTACACGAGTACGCACTAAGGTACCTGCATCGGTGATAAGCATAATTTGGTCGGTTTCTTCTACTTGTGTCGCAGCAACGACTTTGCCGTTACGTTCGCTTACTTTAATCGAAATCACCCCTTTGGTATTACGGGATTTGGTTGGGTATTCGCTTAATTGTGTACGTTTACCGTAACCATTTTGCGTCGCCGTAAGGATTGCACCATCATTTTTCGGCACAACTAAGGAAACCACTTTATCGATGTTGAGATCGAGGGTTTCTTCTGCATTATCATCAGAAACGTCTTCAATTTCGACCGCACTTTCATCGTCAGCAATATCATTGGTTAGGGCGAGTTTAATACCGCGTACACCTGTTGCTAAACGACCCATTGCACGGACCGCACTTTCTGCGAAACGCACCACGCGACCTTGCGAAGAGAACAGCATGATTTCATTAGAACCATCAGTGATATCCACACCGATTAATTCATCTTCATCACGTAAGTTCAAGGCGATGATACCGCTTGAACGTGGACGGCTGAATTCGGTTAGTGCAATTTTCTTCACAATACCACCCGCCGTTGCCATGATGACGAATTTATCTTCTTCATAAGCTGAGATTGGCAAGATTGCGGTGATACGTTCGTTTTCTTGCAACGGTAGAATATTCACAATCGGACGACCACGCGCACCACGGCTAGCTTGTGGTAACTGATAGACTTTCAACCAATATAAGCGACCACGGCTCGAGAAGCAGAGAATCGTATCGTGAGTATTCGCCACTAAGAGTTTTTCGATGAAGTCTTCATCTTTCATCTTCGTTGCGGATTTACCTTTACCACCACGACGTTGAGCTTCGTAGTCGGTAAGCGGTTGATATTTCACATAACCTTCGTGAGAAAGGGTCACTACGACATCTTCTTGAGCGATTAAATCTTCTAAATCAATATCACCAGAAGCCGCAGTAATTTCAGTACGACGTTCATCCGCGAATTGTGCACGTACTTGTTCAAGCTCTTCACGAATCACTTCCATCAAGCGTTCAGGGCTGTTGATGATGTGGAGAAGTTCTGCAATTTTAACCAATAACTCTTTGTATTCATTGATCACTTCTTCGGTAGCAAGACCAGTTAAGCGATGTAAGCGAAGTTCTAAGATTGCATCAACTTGTTCTGGAGAAAGGTAATAATCAGAACCTTTAATACCAAATTCAGCCGCTAATTCAGCTGGACGAGCCGCTGCATCAAGCAAGCCTAAAATTTCGTTATTCAGCTTCCAAGGACGAGAAATTAATTTTTCTGCCGCTTCTTTACGCTCTTTCGATTGACGGATGATATCAATGATTTCATCGATATTTGAGGTTGCAACCGCTAAACCTTCTAAAATATGGGTACGCTCGCGGGCTTTACGCAATTCAAATAAAGAACGGCGAATCACCACTTCGCGACGGTGCATCACAAAGGCTTCAATGATTTGTTTTAAGTTGAATAAACGTGGTTGACCATGATCTAAAGCCACCATGTTGATCCCGAAGGTCACCTGCATTTGGGTAAGCGCATAGAGGTGATTTAATACCACTTCGCCTACGGCATCGCGTTTGATGTCGATTTCAATGCGGATCCCTTCTTTGTTCGAAAGGTCGATAATATTGCTGATGCCTTCAATTTTTTTATCTTTGATAAGCTCAGCAATTTTTTCCACTAATTTGGCTTTGTTCACCTGATAAGGCAATTCGGTCACAATGATTTGCTCTTTGCCTTTATCCGTGGTTTCTACACTAGCACGAGCGCGAACATACACTTTGCCGCGACCGGTGCGATAAGCTTCTTCAATCCCTTTACGACCATTAATTAATGCCGCTGTCGGGAAGTCTGGGCCAGGAATATATTGCATTAATTCATCAATGGTGATGTTTTCATTATCAATATAAGCCAAGCAGCCATCTAAAACTTCATTTAAGTTGTGTGGAGGAATATTCGTTGCCATCCCCACCGCAATACCGGAAGAACCGTTTGCTAAAAGTGCAGGAATACGGGTTGGTAATACGTCCGGAATCATTAATTCGCCATCATAGTTTGGCGAGAAATTCACGGTTTCTTTATCCAAGTCAGTTAATAATGCTTGGGTAATTTTTTGCATACGAACTTCGGTATAACGCATTGCCGCTGGCGCGTCACCGTCGATTGAACCGAAGTTACCTTGCCCGTCTACCAACATGTAGCGCAATGAGAACGGCTGTGCCATACGCACAATGGTGTCATACACTGCATAATCACCGTGCGGGTGATATTTACCGATTACATCACCTACCACACGGGCAGATTTTACGTATTTTTTGCCGGCAGTGATGCCAGATTGATCCATGGAGAAAAGCACACGTCGATGCACGGGTTTTAAACCGTCACGCACATCAGGCAAAGCACGCCCAACAATCACCGACATGGCGTAGTCAAGGTAGGAAGATTTTAGTTCTTCTTCAATATTGACTGGGGTAATAGAGGAATGGATTGAATCCGTCATTTTTATTCCTTTTTTGATCAAAAAATTGCGACGAATTATAGCATAAATTTAAGTGTTTTTGTGTGAAAAGTGCGGTTGATTTTAAAGCAGTTTTTTAATGTGGAAATAAATAAGGCGGACATAAAGTCCGCCTTATGATTGAGAGAAAATCGTCTATTTCCAATTTTCTCGTTTAGCTTTTTGTAATTTCGCATAAGCGCCAAGTAAAGCTTGGTGTTCTTTAAAGTTTTCAAGCGTTTCATCACTGGCTGGCAAGTTATAGAATGGGTTACCTTTTTCTGCCACTGCAGCCCAAGCTTGTTGAACGGCTTCCTTGCCATACATTCTTTCAAACACAGTACGATATTGTTGTGGATCGCGAGTACTGTCTAAATGCAATTCAATGATACTGATTAAGGCACGATAGTAATTTGCACGCTCTGGTGTAAACACAGAACTGTTCATATTCATCGTCCAGTTAGCCCAATCTAAGGCTAATTCTAATTCACCTAATGCTAAGTAAAGCATGGATTTGAGCTCACCAACACGTAATGTTGTCCAACCGCTTGCTTTTGGTGCCACGATACCGATAAATTCTCGAACACGTGTGGCATCGTCAATATCTTGCTCATCTAATTCTGCTAATAACTCTTCATAAGTTTCAGCATCATGATGATGGTGTGGTAAATCTAATAAGATCTCGCGCCAGTCCATCCCCATGTTGTTATTGGCATAAATGAGATCATCAGCAGGGTAGATATCAGACATGCCTGGAACAATAATACGGCAAGCGTAAACATCTAAATGGTTGTAATCCATGATATAGACTTCTTTTTCTTCCGCCTTAAAGATTGCCATCAAGTTTTCATATTCTTCTTGCGTTGAACCTGAGAAATCCCAATCTACAAATTCATAATCTGGCGTATTTTTGAATAAATCCCAAGAAATCAAACCACTAGAATCAATAAAGTGTGTTTCAAGGTTAGCGTGTTCGGCTACATCATCGTTATTGAATGATGGAGGTGAGAATACATCGAGATCTTTTAAACTACGACCTTGTAAAAGCTCCGTTACGGTACGCTCTAATGCCACTTGGAAATTCGGATGCGCACCAAAAGAGGCAAAGCATGTGCCGTTATTTGAGTTGAGCAATACCACGCAAATGACAGGATATTTGCCACCTAATGAGGCATCAAAGGCATAAATAGGGAAGCCTTCTTCCTCCAATTTTGCAATAGAAGCTTGAATAGATGGATAACGATCCATCACGGATTTTGGAATTTCAGGAAGACTGATGGCTTCTGCAATAATGCGATTTTTTACATAGCGCTCAAAGACTTCTGAAAGCCCTTGCACACGTGCTTCATTTTTTGTGTTGCCAGCTGACATCCCATTAGAAACATATAAATTCGCAATGATACTTTGTGGAATATAGACGGTTTGTTGATCGGATTGGCGCACATAAGGCATGGCGACGATACCACGATCGTAATTGCCGGATTGCAGATCCACGAGTAATTCAGGCGTTAGTTCTTGGTTAGGATCGAAATAATCCCATAAATAATCGTCTAAAATCCCTTGTGGTAAAAGGGAATCGTCTTCAATTGGAAACCATTTTTCAGTGGGGTAATGAACGAAATCACCGTTAGCAATTTCTTGTCCTAAATAGAAATCCGCAAAGAAATAGTTAGTGGAAAGACGTTCGAAATATTCACCTAACGCAGACGCTAATGCGGCTTTTTTGCTGGCACCTTTGCCGTTAGAAAAACATTGTGGGCAATCTTTATCACGAATATGTACAGACCACACATTTGGCACAGGATTAAGCCAAGAGGCTTCTTCAATATTGAAACCAAGTGCGGTCAATTTTTGTTGAAATTTTGAAATACTGTCTTCAAGTGCGGCATCTTTGCCGGGGATAAATGTTTGTTCGGTCATAATTGTTCCTGTTATAAAAAGCCCCAGCATCATAGGGGAGTTTAGTGAGCTAATCAAGCATAAAATTTATGCACTTCTGCTCTTGTTTTCCTTGATTTTTAAGGGTAAATTAGCTTGGCGCAGAAAGGCATTTTCAGCGTGGGTAAAATTATAAACAAATCAACCAATTGGGAGACATTATGGCTCAAGGATTTTATGAATTAAAAGTGGCTAAAGACGGACAATTTATGTTCAACTTAAAAGCAGCAAACGGACAAGTTATTTTAACTAGCGAACTTTATAAAACCAAAGCATCCGCTGAAAACGGTATTGCTTCAGTGCAAAAAAATGGTGTGGATGCGAAAAACTTTGAATATCGCGTAGCGAAAAATGACAAACCTTACTTTATTTTAAAAGCGGCTAACCACCAAGAAATTGGCCGTAGCCAATATTATTCTTCTCAAGCTGCAGCAGAAAAAGGCGTTGAGTCAGTGATCAATAACGCATCTTCTGCAGTAATCAAAGAAGTAACAGAATAATCATTCTGTTCTTATTTCTTTAAATGCACCTGCCGGCTCTAAAAACGCCGGCATTTTTGACCGCGCTTTCTCCGGATTCAGTGTTAATGGATAGGTTCGTTTTTGAGCAACGATTACTGTGAGCGGAGAGCAGAGCGTGCTCTTTTCTTGTTTTATAGATAGTCTTTCTTCTGCAATCACATCAAAATTTAATAACGATAACCAGTCAATGACTCGCCAAGTAGCATATTGTCGGAATTTGAAGTTACCTAACTTTGGTTTGAAAAGTAATGGACTCATCAGATTAAATAACGTGATGAAAATCCAGCCGTCATCCTTTAAAACGCGATGAGCTTCACGCAATATTTGATGAGGATCTTGCGCAAAATTTAAGGTGTTTGCCAATAAGCAGGCATCCATTTCTTTTTCAATAAAAGGCAAGGTTAACGGTGATGCTTGGAGCAAGCTATCACTTTCATTTAAAAGTGCGGTAGGAAAATGTGCTGTTTTTTCAGCTAACACAATTTGATGGCGTAAAGGCAAGTCAAAGGCAATTTCGCCACTTAAGGCACCGATTTTCAGAATTTGATAGCCTAAAATTTTTGGTGTCCATTGGGCAAAATAATGTGTTAATACGTTACAATAGGCTTCACCTTGTGGTAACGCTTGCCAACTTTCAGGTGAAAGAAGTGGTTTATGCCATTTGGCTTTCCAATTCAATGTTAATCCTATTTTCATAAGGTAATTTATGCTAGTTCCTATTCCTGCACTCAATGATAACTATATTTGGCTTTATAGACGAGAAAATTTCCCTGTAATTGTGATCGATATCCCAGAAATAACCCGTTTAATTCCGTACTTAGAGTCCCATAAGTTAGACGTAGAAGCGGTGTTATTAACCCATAATCACGATGATCATGTGCAAGGAGTCGCGGCGTTTAAGCAATATTATCCCAATGTGCCTGTTTTCGGCCCAACAGAATGTGCAAATAAAGGGGCAACCAACATTATGGATAGTGGCGTGATTAATACGGCACATTATCATATTGAAGTTTTGCCAAGTGGTGGTCATACGGCAGGGCATGTCAGCTATTTGGTGGATGGACATCTATTTTGCGGTGATGCGTTATTTTCTGCGGGCTGTGGTCGCGTATTTACGGGAAATTTTGCTCAAATGTTTGAATCTATGCAACGTTTTAATCAATTACCTAATGAAACCGTGGTTTGTCCCGCTCATGAATATACGCTGGGTAATTTAGCTTTTGCAGAAACCGTATTGGCGGATAAAAGTGCGGTCAAAAATCAACGTGTTTTAGTGGAACGTTATCGTGCAGAGGGTAAACCGAGTTTGCCGACAACAATTGAATTAGAGAAACAAATTAATCCGTTTTTGCAAGCAAAAAATTTAGACGAATTTACACAATGGCGTTTAGCGAAAGATAAGTTTTAACTCATTTTAGTTATTTGTTTGAGTTTTTTCTCTTGAAATTTGCTCAATTCTCAACAATTCATTAAAATAGCGAAACTTTTACTTTCTACTTAAGCCGCCTATTCATAAAAGTGCGGTTGTTTTTATTAGGTTTTTATGACCCTTCTTGTTCTAGGCATTAATCATAAAACAGCTTCTGTCGCTGTTCGTGAGAAAGTCGCTTTTTCTGAAGAAAAGCGGCAGCTTGCCTTACAACAAATTCACCAACAAGATTTGGCAGAAAGTGCGGTTATTCTTTCAACTTGTAACCGTACAGAGATTTATCTTCACCATCGTCAAATTTCACCCCAAGAGTGTAAGCAATGGCAAACGAACTGTATAAATTGGTTTGCTAATATTCATCAGCTTTCTGTCGATGAATTAAATAAAAGTATTTACACACATCAAAATCAACAAGCTGCAAATCATTTAATGCGTGTGGCCTGTGGTTTGGATTCGTTAATTTTGGGTGAACCGCAAATTTTAGGTCAGGTGAAGCAAGCGTTCCAAATCAGTGAAGATTATTATCAAGCGGCGAATATTCCGCTTTCAAGCACGCTTTCTCGTTTGTTCCAAAAAACCTTTGCTACAGCAAAACGTGTACGCACTGAAACCAATATTGGTGAAAGCGCTGTATCGGTGGCTTATGCAGCTTGTAGCTTGGCGCGTCAAATTTTTGAATCTTTACGTGAATTACAAATTTTGCTTGTTGGGGCAGGGGAAACGATTGAATTGGTGAGCCGTCATTTATTACGCCATGGTGTAAAAAAATTGATGATTGCTAATCGCACTTTATCTCGCGCTGAACAGTTGGTAGAGACTTTAGCCTCCAATACGCCGATTGAAGTATATTCTCTCGATGAGTTGCAAACACCGTTAAATCAAGCGGATATTGTCATCAGCTCAACAGGTAGTCCGAATGTTTTAATCACCAAAGCAATGGCTGAAATTGCGGAAAAAGCACGCCAATTTAAACCGACTTTGATGGTGGATATTGCGGTGCCGCGCGATATTGATGAAAACGTCTCGGAATTAGAAAGTGTGTATCATTACACCGTAGATGATTTGCAAGATATTATTCAACGCAATCTTTCTCAACGTGAGCAAGCATCAGAGCAAGCACAGGACATCATCACACAAGAATGCACGGATTTCTTTGAGTGGTTGAAGGTTCATCAGTTCTCCAATTTGATTCGTCATTATCGTGATGAAGCGGAGAATACTCGCCAAGAATTACTCGAAAAAGCCTTACACCAAATTCAACAAGGTGAGAATGCTGAAAAAATTCTGCAAGAATTGAGTTATAAATTAACGAATAAACTCATTCATGCGCCAACCCAAACCATGCAAGCCATGATGAAATCTGGTAATGCGGAAGGCTTGCATGCCTTTTCCAATGCTTTGCATTTAACCCATCCTTTAAATGAAAAAAACGATTAGATTTTTGACTGCACTTTTAGGTGGCTTATCGCTACTGATGAGTGTATCAGCCCTAGCTGAATATCGAACCTTTAATGATGGCAATATTACTTACGGGATTTTCCAAGCTAAACCTGAAGAAGTGCAGCTACATTGGAAAGATGCTGAAGGTAACGATTATCAAAGTTTAACGCGCCTCAAAAATGCCTTAGAAGATAGCTATAACGTGAAAATGGTCATGAATGCAGGCATTTATAGCATGAATAATGTGCCTGCAGGGTTATGGATTGAGCAAGGAAAAGAGCTCAATGCGTTAAATACAAAAGCAGGCAAAGGTAATTTCCATGTGCAGCCTAATGGGGTATTCGCCATTGCTGGAAATAAACCCTACATTTTAACAACCGCCGCGTATCAGAAAAGCAAACTCAAGCCAGACTTTGCGTTGCAATCAGGCCCGATGTTAATTATTCATGGGAAAATGAATTCACAATTTCGAGCAAGCCTAGAAAGCTATCATAAGCGTAATGCAGTGTGTTTGACGAAGCAAAATGAATTACTTTTTTTGATGACGATAAAAGGTGAACCTAACCTTTATACCTTAAGCCAAGGTTTACTGAAAATAGGTTGTCATGACGCCTTATATCTTGATGGAACAATATCTAATTGGTACATTCCAGGGCAATTTAACACCTTGCATTGGAAGCGTTTTGTTGGAATGATCTCCGTTCTTGATGTGAACAAAAAATAGCAAAAGCGTTTTATTTATAATCAACTAAATCAAAAAATCCGTTTTTTGCAAAAAAATGATTGACGAGAATAGGTCAAATCAGGATAATACGCCCCGCAAAGCCGATAAGGTAAAGCAAATGATGGCTACATAGCTCAGTTGGTTAGAGCACAACACTCATAATGTTGGGGTCGCAAGTTCGAATCTCGCTGTAGCCACCAAATTTGCGGGACTGGCGAAATTGGTAGACGCACCAGATTTAGGTTCTGGCGCCGAGAGGTGTGTGGGTTCAAGTCCCTCGTCCCGCACCATTTATCAGCTTGCAGTCAAATAGTAGTTGGGGTATCGCCAAGCGGTAAGGCACCGGGTTTTGATCTCGGCATCCCTAGGTTCGAATCCTAGTACCCCAGCCATACTATCTAAATAAAATCTTCTTTATTTCCAATCAAAGAATTTCTGTTGGGGTATCGCCAAGCGGTAAGGCACCGGGTTTTGATCTCGGCATCCCTAGGT
>OODT01000564.1_pt1 | contig 37724 bp, 39 predicted proteins | sample 1671841 | NCBI WGS metagenome assembly OODT01 (sample SAMN06348198, study PRJEB24527) | human gut metagenome | biome: human gut; feature: ankylosing spondylitis patient; material: feces | host: Homo sapiens | place: China | collected 2015-10 | reverse complement strand
TCTTCTCAAGCACTTTTTGGAATAGCTGGCTTAATTCTTTATCATCTTCTACAATTAATATTTGAAACACAATCTTCTTCCTCCTTTATCAGAACAGATATCTTGCCCATCCAAGCAGATGCTGTACCAAAAGTACGTTTCTCTAACGCTTCTTTGTCAATTCAATTGGCTCTACATGATACGGATCACGATATTCAAAAGCCTTTATATCAGAAATATTTGTAAGCCCCGTCAACACACCTTGGCCTTTTTCATCTCGTAAGCCTCTTTTTACACCATACTCTGAATACAGATTCTTACTAATGCTATCATTTTGTTCACAAAAAATTGCTTGCTGTTTCATATAATTTTCCAAATTGCTCATTTGAATCGCTCCTTTCATTCTGTTACGAACTTACATACTATACTCAGATATTCTTGTTTCCAGAGCATTCAGCATTGTCTGTTCTTTTTCTTATTCTTATTCTTATTCATTAGCAATACAATACAATGGAAAACTCAATTTAACCTCAACAAAATTTATTTTTATTCTAATATATGAAGGAGCTTTTCTTACTCCGTTGTATTAATCACTATTTTATTTTTTCATAAGCTTCTATCATTTTTTCTTTCTGACAATTACTTAATTCAATTGCCTTGTCCGTCAAAACAAGGTATGTTCTTTTTTTTTCATCTAATTTTCAGATAATATATCCTTTATTTTCAAGACAATAAATAGAAGAAGCCCTTTGAGAAAAGGATTTCTCCTCTCTCAAAGGGTTTGGCAAACTGGAAGTTGTTTATTAAACCTTTTTAACCTTAACCAACAACATCATAGGTCTACGCATTTCATTACACATTCCCGGCATACCCATCATATCTGCCGGAGGCATTGCTTCCTCAATAGCCTCAATTTGAAAACCACATTTTATAAGTGGATTCAATATCTGCGTTAATGTGTGGTGCTGTTTAATTACTCGTTGACCAAGAAAATTGGTTTCTCTTTCGCCTGTGTAATAGTAATTGTCGATTGGCCAATATTTAGGTTTCCCATTTTCATCATAAATCCAATCCTCATTAACACCTGCGGTGAAAGTCGGATGTTCAATATTGAATAGGAAATACCCACCTGCTTTTAATGTGCAATACACCTTTTGATAAACATTAGCTAAATTTTCGATATAGTGCAGTACCAGGTTAGAAACAACTAGGTCATAAGTATTTTCAGGATAAATGTATTCTTCAACACCGCAAACTTTATACTTGATTTTGTCATCAGAGTTATCAGCTACTGCTTTTGCAATCATTTTTTGACTACTATCAATACCAAGAATTTCAGTAGCTCCCATTTGTGCGGCATATTTGCAATGCCAACCGTAACCACATCCTAAATCCAAAACTTTTTTTCCCTGTAATTTAGGGAATAACGGTTGCAACTGATGCCACTCTCCAGCAGCTTTCAGACCATCTTTGCTTCTTCCCATTTCCGCATATGCGGCAAAAAATTCACTATTATCGTAAATATTTCTCATTGATAATTACCTCCACAACTACCGATTTATCTTTTTCTTTCTGAAAATGGGCAATTCCACAATGGAACTGCCCATATATTTTGAAAATTATGTGATTTTTAAGGCTCTGCACCGTTTCAAGCACCATTTGGTGTAAATTTGGTGTATTTGTGTATTTTCAAAGCTTTTTCACAAATGAAGTACATCCCGTCTATTTGGTAAAACGGTACTTCTTAATATAACTTTGCACCTGCCGGAATATGGTTATCAACCATTAGTAGGTGTAGCTTTTCTTCTCCCTCTTCTTCATGAACGGCAGAAAGTAGCATACCACAAGAATCAATACCCATCATTGCTCTTGGTGGTAGGTTAGTAATAGCAATAAGTGTCTTGCCTACTAATTCTTCAGGTTCATAATAAGCGTGAATACCACTTAGGATTGTACGGTCAGTACCTGTACCGTCATCAAGAGTAAACTGTAGAAGTTTCTTTGACTTAGGAACTGCTGTACATTCCTTAACCTTTACTGCTCTAAAGTCAGACTTACTGAATGTATCAAAATCAACAAAATCCTTAAATAGTGGTTCAACCTCTACCTTAGAGAAGTCAATCTTTTCTTCCTTAGGTTCAGCAACCGGCTTGTTAGCAGATTTTGATGCACTTACAGGCTTCATTGTTGGGAATGCAATAACATCACGAATTGTCTGTGAGTTAGTTAGTAGCATAACAAGTCTGTCAATGCCCATACCCATACCACCTGTTGGAGGCATACCGTATTCCATAGCAGTTAGGAAATCTTCATCAATCATATTAGCTTCTTCATCACCATTTTCACGAAGCATCATCTGATGTTCAAAACGACCTCTCTGGTCAATTGGGTCATTAAGCTCTGTATATGCGTTAGCAAGTTCGCCACCTGCTACGAAAATCTCAAATCTTTCTACTAGTAGTGGGTTATCTTTCTTTCTCTTTGTTAAAGGAGAAATTTCTACCGGATAGTCAATAACGAATGTAGGCTGAATTAGCTTATCTTCTACATATTCATCAAATGCTTCAGCAAGAACATTACCCCAAGTATCAGTTGGCTTAACCTCCAGCTTAAGTTCCTTTGCAACTTCCTTAGCCTTTTCTGTGTCGCCCATAAATTCACCAAAGTCAACGCCGGTCTGTTCTTTAACTGCATCAATCATTGTAATTCTCTTAAATGGAGCTTTTAGAGATATTTCATAATCACCGTATGTAATATCTTCTGTACCGTTAACAGCCATACAAGACTTGTTGATAAGTTCTTCGGTAATATCCATCATACCGTTATAGTCTGTATATGCCTGATATAGTTCGATAGTAGTAAATTCAGGGTTATGTCTTGGGTCCATACCTTCGTTACGGAAAATTCTACCGATTTCATAAACTCTTTCCATACCACCGATAATAAGTCTTTTTAGAGGAATTTCTGTTGCAATTCTCATATACATATCAATGTCAAGTGTGTTATGGTGAGTAACGAATGGTCTTGCTGATGCACCACCCGGAATTGTGTTTAGTGTTGGAGTTTCAATTTCAACAAAGCCCTTGCTATCCATAATGTTACGGATAGTAGAAACAATTTTACCTCTCTTGATAAATGTTTCCTTAACTTCAGGATTCATAATAAGGTCAACTTCACGCTGACGGTATCTTAGGTCAACATCCTTTAAGCCATGATACTTTTCAGGTAGTGGAAGAAGTGACTTTGAAAGAAGCTTAACACCTGTTGCGTGAACAGAAACTTCGCCCATCTTTGTTTTGAAAACAAAGCCTGTACATTCCATAATATCGCCAATATCCCACTTTTTAAGACCTTTGTATGTTTCTTCGCCAAGGTCATCAAACTTTGCGAAAACCTGCATTTTGCCTGTACGGTCATATACATCCATAAACATAACCTTACCTTTGCCACGCTTAGACATAATTCTACCGGCAATTGTTACTGTCTGGTTTTCGTATTTTTCAAAGTTATCTGAAATATCTTTGTTTAGTGTATCTCTGGCTGAAGTATTGACCATATAAGGGTCGTTACCGGCAGCCTGTAGTTCTGCTAACTTGTCACGGCGAACCTTTAATAGGTCACCACCGTTGTTCTTGTTTTGGTTATTCTGTTCACCCATTTTTTATTTCCTTTCCATAATAAAAGGCAGTATCAAGAACTGCCCTTAATTATCAATTTAATCTAAGTTATCTTGAAATTTCCATTACCTTGTAAGCTACAACGCCACCCGGTGTTTCGATTTCTGCAACATCATCAACTGACTTGCCTAGAAGTCCCATACCAACAGGGCTTTCATCAGAAATCTGTAGCTTCTTAGGGTCACTTTCGTTTGAACCAACAATACGAATAGTCATTTCCATATCGTTAGCAAGATTTTTAATTTTCACTGTACTACCTAGATGTACTCTATCATTGCTGATTTCGCTTTCATCAATAATAACTGCATTTTTAAGGCTTGCTTCAATATCTGCAATTCTAGCTTCAAGAATAGCCTGTTCATTTTTTGCATCATCATATTCTGAGTTTTCAGAAAGGTCACCATATGAACGAGCAACCTTGATTTTTTCTGCGATTTCAGTTCTTTTTTCGCCTTTAAGGACTTCAAGTTCAGCCTCTAATTTTTTAAGGCCTTCTTCAGTAAGCATAACCTGCTTTGCCATTAAAAACACATCCTTTTTCAAATAAATATACTATTTTATTATATCATTAATAAGGATTATGTCAATCCCCTAAACCACTGCTTTAGCAAGATATTTTCCCATACTTTTCACTGTACAGGTGCAATTTTCGTTATAAGTTGTTTTAGGGATAAGCTCAGCCATATAATGTTGCCTACCTTTTGAAAACAAAGCTGATGCAAAGTACAAACTGTCCATATCCTCAGGACGGTATTTTTCTAAATTTTCCGGAATTTCAACACTATATCCATAGTAGCATTGTGCATTCATATCAAAGCAAGGTCTTTCACTTGTTAGCACAATAGCTTTACTGTTTAAATCAAGAATTTTTCTGATTTGAGTTGGAGCAATTACAAGGTCAGCATCTTTCATCCTTGAAAGTCGGTCGGTATAAACTAAACTGACACCCATTTCATCCATCAATTTATCGGAAATTTCCTTGTACTTTTTCTTGTTAACTGTTACCACAATAAAATTGTCAGTTAACTTACAAAGTTCATTTAAAAAATATTTATTGTTTCCGTCAATATCGTAATATACAATTTTCAATTTCTCCGGATTTTCCATTGTTTTCAGTAGTGACAATGCAAAGTTATTAGTCATAATCTTTGCAAATGTACTGTCAACAAATCTTTGTAATCTGGAGTTTATTGGGAAAGAAATATTCTCACTGCACACTAAACACTTTGATTGATAACCTGCTCTGTTCTTTACAACTTTCCAATTAATTTTGTCGTTATAGCTTATGTAAACCATTTGACGGATAATAAGGTTTTTTTCTTCCCCATAATCTTCAAGTAACTTATCCTTTATAAATGGCTTTACTAATTTTTTCAATCCTTTTAGGTTTCTTTTTTCAATTCTAAATGTTGTTAACAAAGAAAATCCCCCTTTGCGCTATTTCTATAATAGTATGCAAAGAGGGAAAAATTATGCTTATTTTGTTGAACTAATTATTTTTTAATGAAGATTTTTTAATTAGCACATATGAACCGTCAGAAATTTTGAAACTCTTGTAGTCCTTACTGTATTTACCTTCATTATAGTCACTTTCCGGAACATAAAGAATGTTGTCATTATCAACACTTTTAACATATGTAGAGGATAAAGACTCTCTCAAAGTTTCTTCATCAATTGAACCCTTGTAGTTCTCTCTAACTGCTGAATCAACCTCATAAAGTTTTGTAAACATTCTCTGCTTTTCGTTTAAATCGGTAACCTTTGAATTAAAGGTATGCATTGCATAAACATAAGCACCGGAAAAAGCAATAGCAGAACAAATTGCTGCAATTGTAACAGTAACCCCTAGTGGTACACCCTTTTTAACAGGTCGTCTTTCTCTTCTATCACTCATAATTAGAACTCTGACATTGGGTCATATTTTGTACCGTTAATTCTGCATTCAAAGTGTAGATGAGGACCACTTGACCAACCTGTAGAACCTACATAACCGATAACCTGACCCTTTGAAACATAAGAACCTTGGCTAACAACTGCTCTTGTAAGATGACCGTAGATTGTACATTTACCGTTATCATGGTCAATCCATACATAATTGCCGTAGCCACCACCACAGCCACAAGAACCGGACTTACCCCAGTTATGTGTACAAGAGTTATTGGAAACAACAACTCTACCTGAGTCAGCAGCAACTACTGTTGCACCCATAATGCTACCGTCTGAAATATCAATAGCACCGTGACCATAAGTACCTCTGTCTTCACCGAATACTGATGATAGTGCAGTATGTCCCGGTACAGGCCATGTGTAACCTGAACCTGATGGTGTTACAGGTGTATAACTGCCACCACCGTTGTTACTGCCACCACTATTGTTGGAAGAACCATTGTGGTTTGAACCACCATTAGAACCAGTGCTTGAGTGATTCTGTCTTGCCTTTGCAGCAGCTTTCTTAGCCTGTTCTTCATAGTATGATTGGATTTGGTCATCAATACCATTCAAAGCACCGTTATTAGCCTTAATAGCAGCCTCTTGCTTTTTGTTACGAGTATAAAGAGTATTTAACACTTTACTGTTTTCATCAACAACAGACTGCAAGTCAGCTTGTTTAGCCTGTAGATTTTTCTTTTCTTTAACTTGTTTTGCCTTATCCTTTACTAAAGCAGCTTTTTCTGACTTAACAGTTTTCATATCTGTTTCAATATCAGAAATTAACTTTTCGTCAAAGTTACTTACATTTCTAACAAGTTCAACTTTATCAAGAAAATCACTAAAGTCCTTAGCACCTAGGATAATTTCCAGAGAACTAACATCACCTGACATATAGATAGTCTTGATTCTCTTTCTTAGAGTATTTGTTCTTGAACTAATATCGCTATTTAGTTTCTTGATTTTCTTTGTCTTAGCTGAAATTTGATTGTTAAGTGTTGTAATTTTCTCTTGGCTTACAACAATTTCATCACTAACAGCATCAATTCTGTTAAGCAAAGTCTTTTGATACTGCTTTGTCTTAGCAATCTTACTGTTGTTTTTCTCTAATTCTTTCTCATACTGTTCTGACTTTTGCTTTAGTTCAGCCTGTCTTTGTTCAAGTTCAGAAATAGAGTCTTGAGCAACAACTGTGCTAGGCTGTACCTTTGCACCAATAGCAAATGTGCCACCAACTACAGTCAAAGCCAATATCGCCGAGATTATCTCTTTTTTCATTGCTATACTCCTTTCAGAGATAAAGTCAATTACCAACCAAGGATAATTGAACCTTCTTTCTTTAGGTACTTACCAATACTGATAAGACCACCTAAAATACCAACAAATACACCTGCAATAATAAATGCACCAAGGAATGGCCACATTACTGAGTTGAATGCTATTGCCTTAAATGGTACTACATACTGCAATGCTTCTATAATCAAATCATAAATGAGCATTAAGCCAAATGTTGAAATAACACCGGACAATGCACCAATAATAATACCTTCAACAAGGAACGGTATTCTAACAAATGTATCTGTTGCACCAACAGACTTCATAATACTGATTTCGTATCTTCTGGCATACATACTCATACGAATTGTATTAGAAATAATAAATAGTGAAATAATTACAAGTGCCAAAACAATTGCAACAGATAATATCTGTATAATCTTGTTTAGACTTGTTAATTTATCTGCAACATCGGTTTGAGATGATACAGTAGCAACCCCCTTAATATTTTGGATTTGTTTTACTGTACTCTCATATTTTGATAAGTCCTTAACAGTAACCTTATAAGCATCAGGAAGTGGATTACCGTCACCTTCCATTTCAGCAAAAACCTTGTCACCCAAAACATCCTTATAGTCCTTAATAGCTTCTTCCTTAGGGAAGAAAGAAACAGAAGTAACATTACTTAAGCCTTCCATTTGTTTTCCGGCATTAGTGATTTCTGCATCAGTTGCTTTATCTTCCATATAAACAGTTGTTTCGTTGCTATCTCCAACTTTGTCAACAATTGTTTTAACATTTAAGGATGCCATAACAGCAGCACCTGTCAGTACAAGGCAAGATAAAAGAACACCAATGGAAGCAAGGCTCATCATTCTATTTGACCAGATATTTCTGATACCTTCTTTGATTAAATAACCTAAATTACTAAGCTTCATTTTTACATTTCCTTTTCTATTTTACCTTAGTGAATCAATAACAGAATCTACCTGAGCGTCCTTTTCCTTTTTCTCTCTATCGGCAGCAATAATTCTCTTAATTTTTGCCGGATCAAGAGTTACTGTATGGATTAAGTCCTCTCTGTCATCTGTTTCGATTTCTTCAACAATCTTGTCAATGTTTTCAACAGCCTCTTCAACCTTAGTCTTTGGCTTTTCAAGTGTAGTATGTTCTTCTGCCATCTTGTTTAACATTCTTAGCTTTTGAACAGGTAGTTCCTGTACTTCTTCAGGTGACTCTTGGTCAATCTTTAGAAGTGGGCTAAGTTCATCATCGGAAATTTCCTGATCATATGACGACATAAGCTCAATATCTTCAGCAGACTTACGCTCAAGCTTTGTATCGTGAATAATCTTACCCTTATGAATTTCAATAACTCTCTTGCCAAATTCCTTAACAAGGTCATGTTCATGGGTAACGATAATGATTGTTGTACCTTGCTTATTGATTTCAGAAAGCAGGTCAATAATTTCATGTGACATTTCAGGATCAACATTACCTGTAGGTTCATCGGCAATGATAATCTCAGGGTTATTTACTAAAGCTCTTGCAAGTGAAACTCTCTGTTGTTCACCACCGGAAAGCTGGTTAGGTTTACTCTTAATCTTACTACCAAGACCAACTAGCTTTAGGATATAAGGAACACGAGTTTTGATTGTTTTGTTAGATGCACCAACACATCTCATAGCAAAAGCAACATTATCGTAAACTGTCATCTTCTCAATTAGACGGAAGTCCTGGAAAACAATACCCATCTTCCTTCTTAAGAAAGGAACTTTCCTTCTCTTAAGCTTACTCATTCTGATTCCATCAACAACAATTTCACCTTTTGTCAACTTTTCTTCAGCCATAATTAGCTTTAAGAACGTACTCTTACCGGCACCGGAAGAACCAACAATAAACACAAAGTCACCGTTGTTAATCTTTAGGTTGATATTATGCAGCGCATGAGTACCTGAAGGGTAGTCCTTTGATACATTTTTAAATTCTATCATAAAAAAATCTCTCCAAAATGGTAACAAATGTTATTTACCAATGTGTACAAAACTCGCTCCACAAATGAATTTGAGAAGCGAGTCCTTATTAATTTTAGTATTTTGTAGGGTTAGCATCTAGGTATCTTCTTACCATTAATGCTACTTTAAAGACAATTGCATCTTCAAATTCTCTTAGGTCAAGGCCGGTTAACTTCTTGATTTTTTCAAGTCTGTAAACAAGTGTGTTTCTGTGAACAAATAGCTTTCTTGATGTTTCAGAAACATTTAGGTTGTTTTCAAAGAACTTCTGAATTGTGAACAAAGTTTCTTGGTCAAGACTGTCAATTGAGCCTTTCTTGAAAACTTCCTTTAGAAACATTTCACAAAGAGTAGTTGGTAGCTGATAAACAAGTCTTGCAATACCAAGGTTATCATAGCTGACAATAGTTCTTTCGTTATCAAATACCTTTCCAACTTCAAGGGCAACCTGTGCTTCCTTAAATGAATGAGCCAAATCCTTGATACCCATTACAATAGTACCGATACCAACTGTACAATGAGTATAGAATTCAGAAGAAAGTGTATCAACAATAGAACCTGCTAACTTCTCTAGGTCCTTTTCTTTAATACCCGGCTTTAGTTCCTTAACAAGAGCAATCTCAGTTTCGTTAATGTTAATTATAAAGTCCTTAGACTTATCCGGGAATAGGTTTTGAAGAACATCATAAGCGGAAATATCTGTCTTGGATGTAATTCTGATTAACATAACAACTCTGGTAACTTCTGAGTTAAAGTGAAGTTCTCTTGCCTTTAGATAAATATCCCCCGGTAGGATATTATCTAGGATAACACTTTTGATAAAATTGCTTCTATCATACTTTTCATCATAATACTGCTTAATAGAATTCAGGGAAATAGCCAAAAGGCCCGCATATCTTTGGGCTGCCTCATCTGTACCGGAAACAAAGACTGCATACTCTGGTCTTTGATTTGCTCCAAATGATTTGTATGTATATCCGTTAATAACATAAGGAACAGTAGATGACAATGTTTCGGCATTTATACTTTCGTTTACTTCACCAATTCTGCCAAGTTCTGAGCAAGCAATAACCACTGATGTTTCATCAACAATACCGATTGTTCTATCAATGGTATCTCTCATTTGGTGTATTACTCCTTGAAAGAGTCTATTTGACATATTATTTTCCTCCCTGATTTATATGGTGATAATGACTAACGCTTTCGTTACAAGTCATATAATTATATTGTTCATCATATACATTTTACACAAAAACTCAGAAAATTGCAACATTTATTTTCAATTTTCAGGGAGAATTTTCACTAAAATCACAAATCACCCTATTTTGTGGGTATATTCGTGATACATTTTTACCAATTTGTCCGTTTTAGTAATTTTTCTGTAATGATTTCTGTGTTATGCTTAACAAAGAAAATTTTTATTATAGCAACAAACCCCCTCAAATGAGGGGGTTATAAATATCAATTTATCAGTTAGTGATAGTCTTTTCTGTTTCAGGATCAAATACATGAATCTTTTCAGTTTCAAATGCAATCTTGATCTTGTCACCAGGCTGAGCCTTTGAAGTTGGTTCAACTCTAGCGATAATTGGAATACCTTCAATGTTAACATATAGGTAAACTTCTGCACCCATAAGTTCTGTAACATCAACATTAGCTTCAAGAACACTTTCTGTTAGTCTTTCTAGGTGTTCAGCTTCGTCATGTACATGTTCAGGACGGATACCGATTCTAACAGCCTTACCAACATAAGCGTCCAGCTTGCCACCTTCGTTCTTGCTTGCAGGTAGTGGAATGCTATAACCTGCAAATTCAGCACAAATCTGGTTGCCCTTCTTAGCAAGAGTTGCATCAATAAAGTTCATTTGAGGTGAACCGATGAAACCTGCAACGAATTCGTTGCAAGGTAGATCATATAGATGCTGAGGTGTATCAACCTGCTGAATGAAACCGTCTTTCATAACAACGATTCTAGTACCCATTGTCATAGCTTCTGTCTGGTCATGAGTAACATAGATAAATGTTGTACCTAGTCTCTGATATAGCTTAGAAATTTCTGTACGCATCTGTGCACGAAGCTTTGCGTCCAAGTTAGATAGTGGTTCGTCAAGTAGGAATACCTTAGGGTCACGAACGATAGCACGACCAAGAGCAACTCTCTGTCTCTGACCACCTGATAGAGCCTTAGGCTTTCTGTCTAGGTACTGTTCAATACCAAGAATTCTTGCAGCTTCCTGAACTCTTTCCTTGATTTCTTCCTTTGGTGTCTTTCTTAGCTTTAGACCAAATGCCATATTATCATAAACTGTCATATGTGGATATAGAGCATAGTTCTGGAATACCATTGCAATATCTCTATCCTTTGGTGCTACGTCATTTGCTAGCATATCGCCGATGTAAAGTTCACCCTTACTGATGTCTTCTAGACCAGCAATCATTCTTAGTGTTGTTGACTTACCACAACCTGAAGGACCAACCAAAATAATAAATTCTTTGTCTTCGATTTCTAGGTTAAAATCTGTAACAGCAGTTACACCACCGTCATAGATTTTATAAACGTGTCTTAAAGATACATTTGCCATACTAACTATAACCTCCCTGTATAAATAAGCAAGGATTTTACCATTCCTCACCAATAGTTTCGTATATCATAATGTAGTATATCATTTTTTTGTTGATTTGGCTACTATATTTTTAACTAAATATTAACGCAAGATTTTAGGCAAAAAGCCACACATATAAAAAATGTTCATATTTTTTGTTTATAACTTACAAAAATATATTACGCTTCTCATCCTCTTGCATAAATCTACATTCACCTGGGGCTAAATCTTTGGGCAATTTTAGCATACCGATTTGCTCTCTGTGTAGTTCTTTTACTGTTAATCCCTGTGTTAAAAACATCTTTTTTACCTGATGATACTTGCCTTCTCGTATAATTACCCTTGCAATATAGGGATTTTCCTTGTTTGGAAGTAATTTTGCCGATAGACAAAGTGTTCCGTCATAGAAAGAAATACCCTTCCTGAAGTTCTCTACCATTTCATCTGTAACTTCACCGTCAAGGGTTGCTTTGTACACCTTTTCAACATGCTTTTTAGGGGACAGCATTCTATGGGCAAAGTCACCATCATCAGTAATAATCAACATACCTGTAGTATCTTTATCAAGTCTTCCTGCCGGAAAAAGATTTTTCCTTTTCATTTCCTTTGGCACAAGGTCAACAACAGTTTCTACATTTTTATCATTACTAGCAGAGATATAACCCTTAGGCTTGTTCATTATAATATACACATATTCTTGATAAGAAATATCTTTGCCATCTACAGTAACCTTATTTACATTAGGGTCAAGTTTAGTTTCAGGCTTTTTTATAATTTCACCATCAATTTTTACTAGTCCTTTTCTAACTAATTTTTGTGCTTCTTTTCTTGTGCAAATGTTTTGTGACACAAGGAATTTATCAATTCTCATTTTACTCCTTTAGCAAAGATACAAAGTCACTTCCATAAAGTTCCTTAGACTTGTGACAGCCTACCACCTTACCTTTATAAGTGAGTATAGAAACAAAGTAGTTGTCCTTTCCTTTATAAACGTAACGCTTAGTGGTCTTTCCCTTAAAGTTATTTAGGTCAAGCCCCATAGTCTTTTGTATCTTATTATATCTTTCGTATGTAGAGTTGAAGTTTTCCGGTATTCTCACATTATCAATAGTAACAGGTTGTCCGGTAACATTAAAGTAAGACAAGAAAGTTTTTTTATCATTACTTGTTGAAAAGCTGAGAGAATACTCACCTATTTCTTTACAATATGCACTTTTAGGTGTGTTGTCACAAGACACAAACACTACTGCCAAAATCAGTATCAGCCCAAAAGCACACATAAATAAAAATTTCTTTTTGTTATTAATCTTTGTTTTTACTGTTAGTACAAACATTTTATCAGTCCTTCCGTATTCCATATAAAATACATATGCAAGGACTTGCTATAAAATGTTATAGTAAATAATTTTTTAAATCTTCCGTAGTTTCTGCAAATACAGTAGCACCTTCATTTTCCATTGACTCTTTGTCACCATAGCCATAAAGTACACCAACAAAGTCAACATTACAAAGCCTAGCACCTTTTGCATCAAAATAAGTATCCCCTACCATAGCGATTTTGCTGTTAAAATCTTTTCCTAATCTATCTACTGCATAAGGGATAATATCCTTTTTATCTTTTCTGCTACCATCGGCTAAAGAGCCACATACTGCATCAAAACATTCTGTTAAACCTAAGTTCTCAACAATTTCTTCTGCAAATTTTTCATACTTAGAGGTAGCAACTGCAACCTTAACACCGGTTGATTTAATTTCCAATAAAGTTTCTTTTATGCCTTTATAAGGCTTATTCATCAGCTTACCCTCAGTATCATAATAATGACGATAAACCTCAACTGCATCTTCGGCAGATTTTCCACTAAGATGGCAAAGATTTGTGAAAGTATCAAGTAGTGGTGGACCTATATACAACTTATAATTGCTTGTATCAAAGGTATCACAACCGATTTGTTCTATAGTTTTTTCAAGACTATAACGAATACCTGTCGCACTTTCAGAAATTGTACCGTCTAAGTCAAACAAAATAATATCATACTTACTCAAACTTTTCATCTGCCTTTTTCTGGAACTTTTCACTTTTTACAGATACTCTGTTGTGAGTACCGTTTGCAATCATACCGGCATTATCATAAGCAGTAACCTCAAACTTAAATGACCTACCGTCATTGCTGATTAGCTTACTTTCCACTTTAATCTTTGCACCGATTGGTGAAGGACTAATGTGCTGAATTTCTACCATTGTGCCAACAGTAGTTAAACCCTCATCAAGAAAAGTATCGGCAAGCTTTGTTGATGCCTCCTCCATAAGTGCAACAACAGTTGGTGTAGCTAATACTCTTAGGCTACCTGAACCAACATTTACTGCCAACATATCCTCTGTTACAACTTTTTCTATTACAAAATTATCCATAATTAAACCTCCAATTAATGATTATCATTGTATAATTAGAATTTCTATGGTATAATAATACATCATCTGATAAATTAATTCAATACAATATAAAAGGAGAAAAACAATGAAATTAGGAATTGTAGGCTTACCTAATGTAGGTAAAAGTACACTTTTCAATGCTATCACTAATGCAGGAGCACAGAGTGCAAACTATCCGTTCTGTACTATTGAACCAAATGTTGGTGTTGTAGCAGTACCTGATAAGCGTATTGACAAACTGGCAGAAATGTATAATCCGGATAAAATCACACCGGCAACAATTGAATTTGTTGATATTGCCGGTCTTGTAAAAGGTGCATCAAAGGGTGAAGGTCTTGGCAACAAGTTCCTTTCCAATATTCGTGAATGTGACGCTATTGTTCATGTTGTAAGATGCTTTGAAAATGATGACATTATCCATGTTGAGGGTTCTGTTGACCCTGCAAGAGATATTGAAACAATTGACATTGAGCTTATCCTTTCTGATGTAGAAATGGTAACAAGAAAGATTGATAGACTTAAAAAGGCACTTAAAGGTGACAAGAGCCTACAACCACAGATTGACTTCTTTGAGGAAGTTCTTGACACACTAAACAAAGGTAAAAGTGCAAGAACTGTTGAAACAACAGAAGAACAGGAAGAATGGCTAAAGGAAGTTGCTTTACTTACAACAAAGCCAATTATCTATGCTGCAAATATGAGTGAAGATGACTTTACCAACGGTATTCAGGACAACAAAATGCTACAAACAGTTAGAGATATTGCAAGTGAAGAACACGCAGCAGTACTACCAATCTGTGCACAGATTGAAATGGATATTGTTGATATGGACAAGGAAGAAAAGGAACTTTTCCTTTCTGACCTAGGTCTTGAAGAAAGTGGTCTTGACAGACTTATCAAGGAATGTTACTCACTACTTGGACTAATCTCTTACCTAACTGCCGGTAAACCTGAAGTTAGAGCATGGACAATCACTAAGGGTACAAAAGCTCCTCAAGCTGCAGGTAAAATCCACACAGACTTTGAAAGAGGTTTCATCAGAGCAGAAGTTGTTTCTTATGATGACCTTATCGAAAACGGTGGTATGACTGCTTGTAAAGAAAAAGGTCTTGTTCGTTCAGAAGGTAAGGACTATGTTATGAAAGACGGAGATGTAGTTCTATTTAGATTTAATGTTTAATTTTTAATTTTTTAGTTTTGATTGCTCTAATCTAAAAATTGCATTTTATTAAACTTAAACTAGAATTTAATACTCAACATAAAAGGCTGAAACTTATTAAAGTTTCAGCCTTTCTTTTTATCTAAATATTATTTTATTTGAAAGTTTTCAGAAATGTGAACTTAATCTTCCATTAAGATAGTTTTTTCAGGCTCAATGCCTTCTTCTTCACAATATGAAAGGTAGTCATCAACTGCATTATGAAATTCAGTTTCAATACCAGTTGCACTTTCACTTTCAAAGCTAATCAATGAATGTATACCCATTATTTTCCCATAAATCACTTTATCTTCAGCACTATATTCAATCTTTCCATAGTAGCCTTTATAGTAAAGAATATTACTAACCATCAACATCACCTTTCCCTATTAATCATTTGTATCTATATCAAAGGTAACATCAAGTAGGTATTTTGACTTACCTTTATTAATTGAATGTAAGATATAATCTTTTATTTGATTGCCTTGACTCATCATATCTTCCGGTAAAACTAAATCAAATACAAGAAGTGTACCACTACTGCAATTTGCAATTCTAAAATCATGGATTGAGAGCCTACTGTCCTTTGACTTTAAGCACTCCATAATTTTCAGTTGCAACTTTTCAGCTTTTAAATCATCGGTAACAATAGGGTCATAGTGTACAACCATATGAATACCGAATTTCTTCAGGCACTGTCTTTCTATTCTGTCTATTGTATCGTGGCAATTCATAGGGTCTTCATCCTTATCCACTTCAACATGTATAGTTGCATATCTTTTTGCAGGACCATAATCGTGAATCATTAAGTCGTGACAACCTAACACCTTGTCATATGAATTAACGAAATCAATAATTTCTTTCCTAAATTCAGGAGTAGCCTCTTCACCTAACAATGGTGAGATTGTTTGTCTAATAAGTCCTATTCCATTATACAAAATAAACAGTGACACCAAAGCACCCATAATTCCATCTATCTGCCACTTTGTCAGTAATTCCACAACCATTGCAATAAGTACACAAGTAGTTGTTAACACATCATTTCTACTGTCGGCACTTGTTGCAAGTAATGTTGTGGAATGGATTTGTTTACCCTTTTTCTTATAAAATAATGTCATCCACAGTTTCACAAGAATTGAAACTACAAGCACTAGAATTGTGACCAGAGAAAATTTTACAGGAGTTGGTGAAATTATTTTTTCTACAGAACTTTTTGCAAGTTCAAAGCCAATAACAAAAATCATTACTGCTACAGTTAAACTTGCTAAGTATTCAAACCTTGCATGACCAAATGGGTGTTTCTTATCAGCCGGTTTTTCTGCTAACTTAAAGCCCAGTAAAGTGACAATTGAACTTGCTGCATCAGAAAGGTTGTTGACACTATCTGCAATAATTGACATTGAAGAAACAAGTGTACCTACAACAAACTTACCACCGGCTAAAGCAAAGTTACAGATTATTCCCACTATACCGGCTAACTTGCCTACCTTTGCTCTGTTTCTTTCCTCAGTACTTTCCATAAAATCATCTCATTTCAATATATAATAAAAAAGTGGGGCAGTAAAAACTGTCCCACAGAAAATTCTGTTGCCCTTTGGCCCGGTTGTATAAACAACTTGCTAGTTTATAATACATTATATGCTTAAATAGTAAAGTGATTATAACATTAATTATATAAAATTTCAAGAAAAAAGACCGATAAAAATCGGTCTTTTCTTCAAAGGGATTGATGAATATTTAACTACCAAGGTAGAATAACGATTATTTCATATAGCCTGATTTTCTAAGTGCTATTTTTAGTAAAGGGCCAACCACACCGGCAATAACACACTTGATTGCGTCAAATGGTAGGAATGGAATTACACAAGCTGCCAAAGAAGCATTTAAGTCATACTTTGTAATAGCCATAAACTGAATTGTACCACAAGCGTAACAAATTACAACACCAACTGCACAAGCTAAAATACTAACAATAATTTCAAGTGCTTTATTCTTGGTTGGAATTTTACAAATCAAACCAACAACAACTACAACAATTAGGTAAGACCAAACATAACCACCGGTAATATTAGCATATGTAGATAGGCCTGTCTGTCCACCACTAAACAGTGGTAAGAATAAACCTAATAGTAAGTAAACAACAACAGAGATTAGACCTTTTACAGGACCAAGTACTACTGCTGTAAATACTACTGCCAAAATACCAAGTGAAACCGGTACCATACCAATTGGAATAGTGATGATTGAAAAGATACAACAGATAGCAGCAAATAATGCACACACTACCATATCAAATATTTTATTGTTCTTCATAAAAAATACCCCCTGTGTATATCACAAGGAGTATTATAACTCATAATTATAATATTGTCAACCTTAATATTGATTATTGTTAACAATTGTTAACCTATGGGTAATTGTCAACCTAATTATAGAATTGTTCCACCACCAAGAACAACATCACCATCATAAAGTACAACTGCCTGTCCTTTGCAAATTGCTCTTTGGCTTTCATCAAAGGTAACCTTAACTTTACCGTCTTCCATTACCTTTGCAGTAGCAGGTTGTTCCTTTTGGTTGTAACGGATTCTAGCCTTACAACGGATTTCTTCCTTTGGTTCTTCAATAGATACCCAGTTAAAATCATTAGCATAAAGTTCCTTAGAAAACAGTTCATCATTTAGGCAAAGTACAACTTTGTTATCCTTAAGATTCTTTTCCTTAACATACATAGGGCAAGGCAAAGCAAGGCCTAAGCCTTTTCTTTGACCGATAGTATAACGGATAATACCCTTATGCTTACCTAGTACATTACCACTTGTATCTACAAAGTCGCCCTCAGGATACTTTTTGCCTGTATAGTCCTCAATAAATGCAGCATAGTCACCATTTGGCACAAAGCAAATATCCTGACTATCCTTTTTATCAGCATTGATAAAGCCGTTTTCTTCTGCGATTTTACGAGTTTCACTTTTTTCCATTTCACCTAATGGGAACTGAACATGAGCAAGTTGTTCTTGAGTCATATTGTAAAGAACATAACTTTGGTCCTTAGAAAGGTCAACTGCTTTCTTTAGGATATATCTGTCACCTTTCTTCTCAATTCTTGCATAGTGACCTGTAACAACATAGTCATACTGTAACTCTTTCATACGGTGCATTAGCTTATCAAACTTTAGGTATCTGTTACAACGGATACAAGGGTTTGGAGTACCACCGTTTTCATAAGTATGAATAAAATCATCTATTATTTTTTCTTTAAAATCAGCCTTGAAGTTGAAAACATAATAAAGTGCACCTAGCTTATAGCAAACACTTCTTGCATCTTCAATATCAGAAAGTGAACAACAAGTTCTCTCTGTATCAATGCCGATGTCATCGTTATCATAAAGTTTCATTGTAACACCAATGATATGATAACCTTTTTCTTTCATAATAAAAGCTGCGACGCTGGAATCAACGCCGCCACTCATTGCAATTATAGCCTTTTTCATTAGCCTAACCTTATCATTTCATCAATACATTTTTTAGCCTGTAAACGCTTTTCTTCATCCATTGTGATTTCATCACCAAATGTACCCTTTAAGCAACCATAAACATCCATTAGCGTAGTTGCTTTCATATTAGGACAGATTAAGTCTTTTGACATTGGGTAGAACTGTTTATCAGGACAAGCATACTGTAACTCTTCAGCAATAGAAATTTCTGTACCGATAATAAATTCCTTGTCCTCACTCTGCTTAGCAAAATTAACAATACCGGAAGTTGAACCAACATAATCAGCATGTTGTACAACATCAGGCTGACATTCAGGATGAACAAGCACCTTTGCATTTGGGTGTTTCTCCATAGCCTCAAGTAGCTTACTTTCAGAAATCTTTGCGTGAGTTGGGCAACCACCATGAAGAAGTTTAAATTCCTTTTCAGGTACTTGCTTAGCAACATAAGAACCTAGATTACAGTCAGGAATAAACAAAATCTTGTCAGCATCTAACTTCTTACAAATCTCAACAGCTGAAGATGATGTAACACATACATCACATATAGTTTTTAAACTTGCAGTGGTATTTATGTATGCGACTACTGCATAGTCAGGATACTGTTCCTTTACAAGGGAAATAGTTTCCTTATCCATCTGTTCTGCCATTGGACAACCGGCATCAGGGTTGCTTAGGATAACTTTCTTTTCAGGGGCAAGAATCTTTACTGTTTCTGCCATAAAACGAACACCACACATAATAACTGTTTTCTGTGGTACTTTAGCTGATTTTACTGCAAGTGCATAACTGTCACCTGTAAAATCGGCAATTTCCTTAATCTCCTGAGCCATATATGAGTGTGCAAGAATACACACATCATTTTCTTCTTTTAATTTTAAAATTTGCTTTTGAATGTCTTTAATCATAAATTCAAATCCTATCATTATGGTGTGGATAGATTATATCAAATCCACACCATAAAGTCAAATTTAGTTGATTATTCAGGTTGTTTGTCAGCCATTAGTCTAACCATAACAGCCTTTTGAGCATGAAGTCTGTTTTCTGCTTCTTCAAAGATTTCATCAGCATGAGCCTCAAAAACATCAGCAGTAATTTCTTCACCTCTATGAGCAGGTAGGCAGTGTAGAACCATACAATCCTTGTTTGTCTTTTCCATTAGTTCAGCATTAATCTGAATACCGGCAAATGCTTTTTCACGAATAGCCTTTTCTTCTTCCTGACCCATTGATGCCCATACATCAGTATATACAACATCAGCATTTTCAGCAGCCTTTAGAGGGTCTGTTGTCATTTCAAACATACCAGGGTAATTGTCTGCAAAGTCAAGAATGTTCTTTGGAGGTTCATAACCCTTAGGACAAGCAATAGCAACGCTCATACCACACTTTAAGCAACCAACAATAAGTGAGTTAGCCATATTGTTACCGTCACCGATAAATGCTAACTTAAGACCCTTTAGCTTACCCTTAAATTCACGAATTGTCATAAGGTCAGCAAGTACCTGACATGGGTGGCAATAGTCTGTTAGACCGTTGATAACAGGGATTGAACCGTATTCAGCAAGTGCATCAACTTCTGCCTGAGCAAATGTACGAATCATAATACCGTCTAGCATTCTTGAAAGAACTCTTGCAGTATCTTCTACAGGTTCACCTCTGCCAATTTGTAAATCATTTGATGACAAGAATAGTGGGTGGCCACCTAGCTGATACATACCTGTTTCAAAAGAAACTCTTGTTCTTGTTGATGACTTTTCAAAAATCATACCAAGTGTTTTACCCTTTAGGTGATGATGTTCAATACCATGCTTTAGTTCATACTTTAGCTGATCAGCAAGGTTAAGAATATCCTTAATTTCTTCTGTTGATAGACTTTCAAGTGTTAATAAATGCTTCATCCTTTATTCCTCCATTACCTTCTTTAGTATAGCAAGTGCTTCATCAATTTCTTCATACTTAATATTTAGTGGTGGCAACATTCTTAGTAATGTTTTTGCAGTGATTACAAGAAGACCGTTTTCTGTACATTTCTTTGCAATATCACCTGCGTTACCCTCTACTTCAACACCAATCATTAAACCTTGTTGACGAACTGATTTAACACCTTTGATTTTTTCTAGTTTTTCTTTAAAGTAAGCACCCTTCTTGTTGATTTCTTCAATAAATTCAGGAGTATTTACTGTATCAATAATATAGTTAGCACCAGCACAAACAACAGGGTTACTGCCAAATGTTGTACCATGAGTTGATGGTCCCATAACATCCTTTAGCTTGTCATTAACCATACAAATGCCAATAGGAAGTCCACCACCAAGACCCTTTGCAGAAGTTACAACATCAGGCTTAATGCCACTGTGCATATAACCATAAAGTTTACCTGTACGGCAAACACCTGTCTGTACTTCATCAACAATAAGCAAAATGTCCTTTTCATCACAAATCTTTCTTACCTGTTGTAAATATTCAGAGTCAAGGATATTTACGCCACCCTCACCCTGAACTGTCTCTAGCATAACAGCACAAGTTTTGTCTGTGATTGTATCTTTTAGGCTTTCAATATCATTAGCAATAGCATTATCAAAGCCATCTACAAATGGGAAGAAGTAGTTATGGAAAACATCCTGACCAGTTGCAGACAATGTTGCAATAGTTCTGCCATGGAAACTGTTTACCAAAGTAATAATATGGTCCCTGCCTCTACCGTATTTATCAAATGAATATTTTCTTGCAACCTTAATTGCACATTCATTTGCTTCGGCACCACTGTTGCCGAAGAATACCTTTGAAAGTCCTGTAGCCTTAGTTAGCTTTTCAGCAAGAACACCGGCAACCTTATTGTAGTAATAGTTACTAATGTGCTGAATTGTACCGGCTTGTTCACTAACTGCCTTTACCCAACCGTCATCACAGTAACCAAGACAGTTTACACCGATACCGGAAGAAACATCAATATATTTCTTACCGTTATCGTCATAAGCATACACACCTTTACCTTTAGTTAGACAAACATCATATCTGCCATATGTATGCATAATATTTTCATTATCTAATTCTTTAATCTTTTTATTATCCATTGTAATCAATCCTATCAATCAAATGAGAATACATCAATGTCATCCCTCTTTGTAAAGCCCATTGCTTTCCAAAAAGGCTGACCTAGCTGATTGTTTTTGTAACAGAAAATGTGAGTTTTCTTAATACCGGCTTGTTTTATTCTTTTGTCAGCCTCAGTAGCAAGACTTCTGCCAACACCCATTCTACGGTAATCAGGGCTAACTGCCATATGATGAATAAAACCTCTTCTGCCGTCATGACCTGCAAGTACAGTAGCAATAATCTTACCGTCAACTATACCAACAAGCGACATACCCTTGTTGTGTTCAAGGTACTTTGCAATATTTTCTCTACTATCGGCATCAGACAAGGCTCTCTTTGTTGTTACTTGCCAAAGAGCAAAAATCTCATCATAGTCTTCAATTGTCATTTCTCTAATCTGTAAATTATCCATATATATTTCCTTATTAATAGAACATTGTACCGATACCTTCATCGGAGAACAATTCAATAAGAATAGAATGTTCAATTCTACCGTCAATAATATGCGCTCTTGATACACCTTGACGAACTGCCTCAACACAACAATCAATCTTAGGTATCATACCACCACTGATGATGCCCTCTCTCTTTAGCTGACTGACTTCACTTACATTTACTACAGAGATAAGTGAATTTTCATCATCTTTATCTTGAAGTAGTCCTCTAATATCAGTCATAAGAATAAGTTTCTTAGCACCAATCTTTGATGCAATATGGGCAGCAGCAATATCAGCATTAATGTTATACACATTACCCTTATAGTCACCGGCTACAGTTGCAATAATAGGTACATAGCCATCACTGATAGCATCGTTAATAACTTCACTGTTAACTTCTGTGATTTCGCCAACATAACCTAGATCATCACCTGTAACCATCTTTTCAGCCATAAGCATATTGCTGTCAAGACCACAAAGACCAATAGCCTTACCACCTGCATGGTTAAGGTGCTGAGTTAAGCTTTTGTTTACCTTACCGGCTAGAACTTGCTGAACAATATCCATTGTTTCTTTATCGGTAACACGCATACCGTTAATGAATTTACTTTCAATGCCAACTCGTTTTAGCATTGAAGAAATTTCAGGACCACCACCATGTACAAGAACAACATTTACACCAACAAGTTGCATTAGTACAATGTCACTCATAACAGCAGCCTTTAAATCTTCGTTAAGCATTGCATTGCCACCGTATTTTACAACAATTGTTTCACCGGCATATTTCTGAATATATGGCATTGCTTGTGTAAGCACTTTTGCTGTTAAACTACTATCCATTTCTCAAACTTCTTTCTCTATCTTATTTTTCTAAAACAATCATCTTCCCATAATAACGGATTGCTTTTTATATATAGCCACATTTTTGTTAAGTCTTTTTTGCTTCTCACAATGTGGTCGTAAAACGACTTTTGCCAAACAGAAAAACCAAATTCTTTAGAAACTGCACCTTTAAATTGCTTAACAACTCTTGTAATACTAGCCTTATCCTCTGTAACATCAAGCATTTTTGAATTGCTATATTTTTGATTAGATTCAACAGTTAAAAGCATATGTATATGATTAGGCATAATAACAAATGAACTAACAGAAACACCTTTATATATTCTTGGAATATTTAAAAGTTTTCTTTCAGCTATCCTACCATATTTACTTAATGGTATTCTATAAGGTCGAATAATGTTCTTCCCTATAAACTTACTATAAATATCTTTTGGTTTCCAAAAATAATTTTTTCTATCCTTAGTACATATTGTAATAAAATATACACCGGCAGTAGAATAATCATAATTTTTTAACCTTATAGATTTTCGTTTTGGAAAGGTCTTGTTTGATTTTACAGTTTCCATTTATGTTTTTGTTTTCTTTTTTCGGGCGAACAATGTTCGCCCCTACATTTGATTTTGAAAGTTTCATATTAATAAAAACATTACATATACCCTTAAATTACTTAGTAACTCTGTTAAACCAACAAACTCTGTTGTAGGGTCCAACATTGTTGGACCGTTGGCTTTAGATTTACTAAAAGGTATTTGCAGATTTTCCTCTACATCATTTTAAAGGTATCTTTCGGGCGAACAATGTTCGCCCCTACATTTGATTTTGAAAGTTTCATATTAATAAAACATCACATATACCCTTAAATTACCTAGTAATTCTACTAAACTAACAAACTCTGTTGTAGGGTCCAACATTGTTGGACCGTTGGTTTTAGATTTACTAAAAGGTATTTGCAGATTTTCCTCTACATCATTTTAAAGGCATCTTTCGGGCGAACAATGTTCGTCCCTACATCTTGCAATGTTTATTCTTATATATCAGCAATCAGGTTCTATAGTCACCGTTGATTTTTACATAATCATATGTTAAGTCGCAACCATAAGCTTCGGCAAAGCCTTCACCGTCATTAAGTTCAATGTTGATAATAACAGTATCGCAAGAAAGAACTTTCTTTGCTTCATCTTCATCAAAGCCAACACCGGCACCCTTCTCACAAACAAGAACCTCGCCACCTTCACTTTTGAAAGTAACTTTAACCTTGCTAATGTCAACATCCATACCACTATAGCCGATAGCACATAGCACTCTGCCCCAGTTAGCATCTGCACCAAACATAGCAGTCTTTACAAGTGAAGAACCGATAACTGTCTTTGCAACACCTACTGCATCTTTCTTTGTTTTAGCTCCACTAACATCACAGATAAGTAACTTTGTTGCACCCTCACCGTCTTTAGCAAGTTGCTTTGCAAGTGACTTGAAAGCCTCTGTTAAACCGGCAACAAATGTCTTGTAATCTTCATTCTTAGTTGTGATTTCCTTATTACCAGCTTTACCACTGGCCATAATAGCAAGTGTATCGTTAGTAGAAGTATCACCGTCAACAGAAACCATATTGTAGCTGTCCTCTACTGCTTCCTTAAGTGCTTCTTCCAACATTTTTGAGCTGATAGCACAGTCAGTTGTAACGAAAGAAAGCATTGTACCCATATTAATATGAATCATACCACTGCCCTTAGCAATACCACCAACAGTAACAGTTTTGCCGTCAATAGTCATTTCCATTGCCATTTCTTTCTTAACTGTATCTGTTGTCATAATTGCTTCGGCACAGTCAGAACCATTCTCGCTACTCATCATTTTCTTCATTAGGTAAAGTTTCTGTTCAAATGGTTCAAGTGGTAGTGGCACACCGATAACACCTGTTGATGCAACAATAACATCATCTTCGGCAATATTAAGTGTTGATGCACAAAGTTTGCAAACATCTGATGCTTTCTTATAACCGTCAGCGTTACAAGTATTTGCGTTGCCACTGTTAGCAACAATAGCCTGTGCTTTGCCGTTTTTCAAATGTTCCTGAGTTACTAGGATAGCATCTGACTTTACAAGGTTTTTTGTATAAACAGCAGCAGCATTACACAAAGTGTCGCACTTTACCATCATAATATCTTTCTTAGTTGTGTTACCCTCTTTGATACCACCACAGATAGCTGCACCGGTAAAGCCTTGAGGAGTTGTGATAGTTCCATCAATAAATCTAAAATCCATAAATATACCTCATTTTTTATTTATTATTACGCCTTGTAAAGAAGTATTTGTAAATATTAGAATGCAGGAGGAACGATTTCCAAACCTGTCTTTTCATCTAAACCAAAAATAATATTCATATTCTGAATTGCTTGACCGGCAGCACCCTTAACCATATTATCAATGGCAGCTACTGCAACAAGCAAGTTTGCTCTCTTGTCTAGGTGAAGAGAAATATCACAGAAATTGCTGTACTTAACATTGTGAATATCAGCTACTTGACCATCATCAAGAAGTCTGATAAAGTATTCATCCTTGTAAAAATCTTGATAAATCTTTCTTAGTTCTTCCATTGTAATGTCCTTCTTTAAAGGAGCATAACAAGTAGCAAGGATACCTCTGTTTACAGGTAACAAATGTGGAACGAAAGTAATAGTTACCTTTTCATCAGCAAAAGAAGTAAGTGTCTGTTCAATTTCAGGTGTATGACGGTGACAAGCAACCTTATAAGGGTGGAAACCTTCGTTTAGTTCAGGATAGTGGTTACCCTGAGAAAGTGAACGACCTGCACCGGTAACACCACTTTTACAGTCACAGATAATACCTTTAGTGCCAATAACACCTGCATTAAGTGCAGGAACAAGAGCAAGTGGTGAGCAAGTTGTATAACAACCCGGATTTGCAATAATCTTAGCGCCCTTAATCTTGTCACGATAAAATTCAGGTAAACCGTAAACTGCCATATCGTGAAGTTCCTTGTGTACATATTCACCTTTGTACCATTCTTTGTATTCTTCTTCACTCTTTAGTCTAAAGTCAGCACCTAGGTCAATAAACACCTTGTCATTGTCATAACATTTCTTTGCAAGTTCTTGGCTTAAACCATGTGGTAAAGCAGCAAAGATAACTTCTGCTTTTTCTACAACATCATCTGCATTTTCGCAAATCATATCGTTTATATTTACATAACTTCTATATACATCACTAATTTTCTGACCCTCAAAGCTAACTGAGCTAATAGCCACAATTTCAGCCTGTGGGTGAGTTGTAATAAGGCGAACAAGTTCTGCACCGGCATAGCCTGTTGCACCAATAATTCCTACCTTAATCATAAATTAATCCTCAATCTTCTTTAGCATATCTTCTGCTTGTTTCATAACATTCTGTGGAGCAGGACCACCAAAGGATGTTCTGTCTGCAACACATTTCTCTAGGTTGATAGCTTCATAAACACCATTATCAAAAGCAGAATGTACTTTCTTGTATTCTTCCATAGGTAAATTTTCAAGGTCAGTACCAAGGTCAATACATCTTGCAACCAAAGCACCTGTAGCCTTGTAAGCATCTCTAAATGGGATACCTTTCTTAGTTAGATAATCGGCACAATCGGTAGCATTGATAAATCCACCGGCTGCTGCACTTCTCATTTTATTCTTTAACACTGTCATAGTGTCTAGCATTGGAGTAAAGGAAATTAGGCACATTTTTACAGAATCAACTGCATCAAAGATTGCCTCTTTATCTTCTTGCATATCCTTGTTGTAAGCTAATGCAATACCCTTCATAGCAGTAAGCAGTCCCATTGTATCACCAAATACACGACCACTTTTACCTCTGACAAGTTCTGCAATATCAGGGTTCTTCTTCTGTGGCATAATTGATGAACCTGTAGAGAAAGCATCATCAAGTTCCACAAACTTAAATTCCCAGCTACACCACATAATCATTTCTTCGGAAAATCTTGATAGGTGTACCATAATAATTGACAAGTCACTTGCAATTTCCAAGCAATAATCTCTGTCGGAAACACCGTCAAGTGAATTGTTTGTTGGAGCATCAAAACCTAAAAGTTCTGATGTCATATGTCTGTCAATAGGGTAAGTTGTACCGGCTAATGCACAAGAACCAAGTGGGTTAATATTCATTCTCTTGCGACAATCCTGAAGTCTTGATAAATCTCTTAGGAACATTTCACCGTAAGCTAATAAGTGATGACCGAATGTAATAGGTTGTGCTCTCTGAAGATGAGTATAACCAGGCATTACTGTGTCATAATATTCCTTAGCCTTAGATGCAATAACCTTGATTAGGTCCTTTAGCAAAGAAATAATCTCTTCTACTTCGTGTCTTAAATATAGCTTAATATCAACAGCAACTTGGTCATTTCTACTTCTTGCTGTGTGAAGTCTTTTACCGTCATCACCGATTCTCTTTGTTAGTTCACCCTCAATAAATGTGTGAATATCTTCACATTCCATATCAAAGTGAAGTTTACCGGAAAGTAAATCTTCAAGAATACCTTTTAGACCTTCAACAATATGAAGTGACTCTTCTTTCTTGATAATGCCTGTTTCACCCAGCATAGTAGCATGAGCGATTGAGCCTTGTATATCTTCTCTAAACATTCTTGAGTCAAAAGAAATGGATGAGTTAAAATCGTTAGTTGTTTTAGAAAGAGATTTCTTAAATCTTCCTTGCCATAACTGCATTGCTTACACCTCTATTTTTTGCAAAATTATAGGTATTTTTATGTAAAAACACCGAAAAATAGGAGAAAATTCATACCCCTAGAAAATGACATAAAGTCCGTATGGGTCATACGGACTTTATAATTACAATTTAAAGAAATTTCATCAATTATTTGATGAAGCCCTTCTTAGCACGAACCTTGATTGGAAGACCGAATAGGTTGATGAAACCTGCACTGTCGTTCTGGTCATAAACTTCGTCTTCGTCAAATGTTGCAATATCTTCATCATATAGTGAATATGGAGAAGTAACACCTGCATCAATAATGTTGCCCTTGTAAAGTTTTAGCTTAACATCACCTGTAACAACTGTGTTTACCTGATCAACGAAAGCTGTTAGAGCTTCTCTTAGTGGTGTGTACCACTGACCATAATAAACTAATTCAGCAAAACGGTTTGAAACAAGTTCCATATAGTGGAATGTATCTCTGTCAAGTGTTAGTTCTTCTAGTTTCTTGTGAGCATAGTAAAGGATTGTGCCACCCGGAGTTTCATAAACACCACGGCTCTTCATACCAACAAGACGGTTTTCAATCATATCTGTAATACCGATACCGTTAGCACCACCAACTTCGTTTAGCTTCTTAACGATAGAAACGCCGTCCATTTCAACACCGTCAATAGCAGTTGGAACACCCTTTTCAAAGTGAATTGTAATATATGTATCCTTATCAGGAGCCTGTTCAGGTGATACACCTAGTTCCAGGAAGTTAGGATCATCATACTTTGGCTCATTTGCAGGATTTTCAAGGTCAAGACCTTCGTGGCTTAAGTGCCATAGGTTCTTATCTTTTGAGTAGTTTGTTTCTCTGTTAATCTTTAGAGGAATACCCATCTTTTCTGCGTATTCAATTTCGTCTTCTCTTGACTTAAATTCCCAAGTTCTCCAAGGAGCAATAATCTTCATATCAGGAGCATAAGCCTTAATAGCAAGTTCAAAACGAACCTGGTCGTTACCCTTACCTGTACAACCGTGACAAATTGCATCAGCACCTTCAGCCTTAGCAATTTCAACTAATCTCTTTGCGATAATAGGACGAGCAAAAGAAGTACCCAGAAGATATTTGCCTTCATAAACTGCATCAGCCTTGATTGTTTCAAAAACATAATCTTCAATAAATTCTTTTGTTAAGTCTTCAATGTATAGCTTACTAGCACCTGTCTTGATAGCCTTTTCTTCAAGACCGTCTAGTTCTGTACCCTGACCAACATTACCGGAAACTGCGATAACTTCACAGTTATTGTAGTTTTCCTTTAGCCAAGGAATAATGATTGATGTATCAAGTCCACCTGAATAAGCAAGAACAACTTTTTTAATATCTTTATCTGCCATGATAATATTTCCTTTCGTCCTCAATGAGGTTAATAATTAATTTATGTTTTTATTATACACCAATTATACAGAAAATCAAGGGTTATTTGCATATTTATTCAAATTTCCAATAATTTGTAGAATTAAGACAACAAGTTTGCATATACACAGAATATTGCAGTGAATTTATACAATCACAACAAAGAATTATACAAATATATCCTTATTCAGCCTAGATTTTCCTCGATTTTTAAAATGAATATATGCAAATTTTATGCATAATTATACATTTTTAATGTATGTTATTCATTTTCTTGCAAAAGATAGCCATAATGTGATATATTTATCTTATAAAATAATCAAAGGAGATAATAAAATGTTTAAAGAAATATCTGCTAAAGAACTAAAGGAAAACCCATTTAAGCTTATTGGTGATGATTGGGGTCTTGTTACTGTTGACACTAAAGAAAAGGTCAATATGATGACTGTTTCTTGGGGTGGTGTTGGCATTATGTGGAATAAGCCTGTTGCATTTACTTTCATTCGTCCACAGAGATACACATTTGACTACCTAGAAAATGGTGAATACTTTGCTATTTCTTTCCTACCTGATGAATACCATGATGTACACAAAATTTGTGGTTCAAAAAGTGGCAGAGATATTGACAAGGTTAAGGAAACAGGTTTAACACCTGTAACCGATGAGAAAGCACCTTACTTTGCTGAAAGCAAGGTTGTACTGATTTGTCGTAAAATGTATGGTCAAAGTTTAAATTCCGACAGTGTTGTTGATGAAAGTGTATTCTCAGCATATGCACCCGACGGTAGTGACTACCACAAAATGTACATTTCAGAAATTGAAAAGGTACTTGTTAAAGAATAATTTGTTACAAAAGCATCAAAGGGCTGTTTCATAACGAAACAGCCCTTATTTTTATTCCGGTATCATATTTTGATACACATTAATTGTATCAATATTCTCTACATCAGACTTCTTAACCGAATAGAAGAAGTTATAACTTGTAAATGACTCACCGAAATATTTAGTTTTGTATGTTACATCAAAGTCAAGGTTAAGCTGATTATCCTTTACTGATATATTCTTCAATTCATAACTATTCTGATAATTTGCATCTCTCCTATAAACAAAAACCAAAGCATTATCCTTGAAGAAGTTTTCATCAAACTTATCACCATTTTTAAAGAATGAAGTGTATTCATCATAACTTTTAATCACAGTTGTAATGTAACGTTCCCTAGAGCTATTGTAACCTAAGCAATTATTATCTTTACCGTTATAATTATCATTTTCATATTCCAAAGAAAAATCAATCTTACTGCCATCCACTTTATCCGAAACATAATTTACAGGATAAATATCATTTGCATAGTTATACTTTTTCTTAACAGTCTTCTTCTGAATATCTGCCACATCTTGAATATTTACTACACCATCACCGTTAAAGTCCATAGTTACATATTTCTCTAATGTTCGTACTTTTGCAGATAAGTTTGCACAGTACCTTTGAATTTCCGTTGCATCTTTAATATTAATTTTGCCATCACTTACAATATCACCTGCAAGGTAATTTTCAGGATTATTTTCAGTAGCCGAAACAGCCATAAAAGAACCTGCCATTACTGTTGCCAAGGTCATTGTAATAATGCTTTTAAATAGTTTCTTCATAATATCACCCTATTTCTTTATAACTCAATTGTACCATATTTTAACTTTTTTAAAATAGATATACTTTACAAAATATATATCACCAATTTGTTATAAATCACTAAAAGAAAAGGACAAACCAAAAGGTCTGCCCTTAAAATTAAAAGTTAAAGTAAATAAATGGATTATAAGCACCCTTAACAATGTAGCTGACGGAAACAACTAGCAATGCTAAAAGTCCCACAGAACTAACCACATATGCAACAGGGTTTGTCCCCTTTATCTTTAAAGAGAAATTCTTAAAAATAGGTGTACTGACAAGAATTGCAATTAGGAAATATACAAAATAATTCATTGCATAGTAGATCGTACTGTCATTAATCAAAGTACCGTTACCGAACATTGTGCAAATATATGCCCAAGCATCTGTAATACTGTCTGCTCTAAACAGTACCCAACCCATCAATACAAAGAACAATGTATAGATTCTTCTAAGTACAATCATTTTGTCAGGATATTTCTTTTCCCAACCTGTTAATTTCTCTATTACAAGCAGTACAAAGTACATTAAGCCCCAACATAGGAACGTCCAGTTTGCACCATGCCAAATACCTGTTAATGACCATACTACAAATAGGTTAAACACAAGTCTTACTTTGCTCTTTACTCTTGAGCCACCCAGTGGAAAATATACATAATCTCTAAACCAAGTACCAAGTGACATATGCCATCTTCTCCAAAATTCAGTAATAGACTTACTTATGTATGGATAGTCAAAGTTCTCTAAGAAGTCAAAACCGAACATTTTACCAAGGCCGATAGCCATATCACTATAACCACTAAAGTCAAAGAAAATTTGTAGTGAATAAGCAATTGCACCTATCCAAGCCATTACAACAGTCAGTTCACTGTTTGGCATATCAAATGAATAATCGGCAACAACACCCATTGTATTTGCCAAAAGAACCTTCTTTGCAAGACCGATAATAAATCTTACAACACCTGTTGAAAAGTTATCAAAGGTTTCAACTCTGTGCTTAATCTGATAAGCAACTGTTTCGTATCTAACAATAGGACCGGCAATCAGCTGAGGGAAAAAGCTAATATAAAGACCAACATTCAGTGGATTCTTCTGAGCCTCACCCTTTTCCCTATAAACATCAATTACATAACTCATTGCTTGGAAAGTAAAGAAGCTGATACCAATAGGCAATGCTATGTTTGGTACCGACAAGTTAAGACCGGCAATTGAATTAATATTGTCAACAGTAAACATTAGGTACTTAAAGATAAACAGCACCGAAAGGTTAAGCACTGCTGTAAGTGCAATTACAAGCCTTGAAAGTACTTTTCTGTGCCTTACCTTATCAACTAAAAGTCCCAAAGCATAGTTAACAATAATTGATGCAATCATAATCAAAACATACTTTGGCTCACCCCAAGCATAGAAAATCAAACTTGCAATAAGCAACATTACGTTTTGACCCATTCTCCATTTTCTGAAAACTGTATAATACAGTAACAGAACTACCGGTAAAAATACAAATATAAAAACCGTACTAGCAAATAACATAAATCACTCTCTACAATAATCTTTCTGACCTTCGGTATAAGCATTGTTGCCATAACTATCAATTGCCACAATACAAGGAAAATTCTCTACTGTATATCTTCTGATAGCCTCAGTACCAAGGTCCTCATAACAAAGTATCTCTTCCTTCTTAATTGATTTTGCTATTAAGGCAGCAGCACCACCAACACAAGCAAAATACACACAGCCATTTCTTACAATAGCGTCAATTACATCTTGGTTTCTAGCACCTTTACCTATCATCCCCTTTAAACCTAAGTCTAAAAGTGTAGGTGCATATTTATCCATTCTATAACTGGAGGTAGGTCCGGCAGGTCCTACTGCAAAACCGGGTTTTGCCGGTGCAGGTCCTACATAATAGATAAGTTCACCTTTAATATCAATAGGTAACTTTTCTCCCTTTTCTACAAGTTCATACAACCTTTTATGGGCAGCATCACGACCTGTCAGCATTGTGCCTGAAAGCAGCACAGTTTCTCCGGCTTTTAAGTTTTTAATGTCGCTATCCGATAAAGGCAAAGTTAATCGTTTCATTTTCTCCACCATCTTACTTTTTATCTATGTAATATACAAAGGACAGATTACGGGTTTCATTACCGATAGTAACAGTAAAGTCAATGGACTTAAACTTGTCATCCCTAATAAGGTACTTTCTGTTCTCGTAAATAATATCCCAATAATACACATCATCATTTATAACGGTTTGATTTCTGTCAAACCTCATATAATCTGTGCCATATTTAAACTTAATTTTCTCTCCGAAATAGCAGTACTTATCATTGTTCTTTATCATTTCACACACATTGATTGAACTACCATTAAAGTAAAGATAAAGACAAGTTTTGTCAGTTTCAGCTTTACCTATAGATTGTTGTAACTGCACTGTATCGTAGTAATGAAAAAGGCTATCCTCCGGTGTTTTCTGAAAATCATTTGAATACACATTAGTACCAAACTTCCAAGTACCGGGAGTTACAAACATTGTAACTAAACCAATAGCAATAATAATAACTGTTATTACAGTAATTCTAATTGTTCTTTTCATAAATTTTTCCTTATATTGTTGTTGTACTGTGTCTTGCTGCATGGCAACAAATATTTACTGCAACAGGCATACCTGCAATATGAGTAGGATAAGTTTCGATATTTACACCAATGGCAGTAGTTGTACCACCAAGACCGGCAGGTCCAAAGCCCATTTTGTTAATAGACTCTAGCAATTCATCCTCAAGGTCGGCATATCGCTTATCTTCATTATGAGTATCAATACTTCTAAAGGTTGCTTTCTTAGCAAGTAAAGCTGACTTTTCAAAAGTACCACCGATACCAACACCTACAACCATAGGTGGACAAGGATTAGGTCCTGCTTCTCTTACAGTATTTAGGATAAATTCCTTTACACCCTCAATGCCCTTACTTGGTGTTAGCATTGCAATCTTTGACATATTTTCACTGCCAAAGCCTTTGCCACCGGCAAGAATTTCAATCTTATCACCGGGAACAATCTCAGTATGAATAATGCAAGGAGTGTTATCCTTAGTATTTATTCTATCAAAGACAGGGTCACTGACAACACTTTTCCTTAGGTATCCGTCAATATATGCTCTGCGAACGCCCTCGGTGACAGCCTCATTAAATGAACCGTCCTCAACAATAACTTTGTCACCATACTTAACAAACAGAATTGCCATACCTGTATCTTGACAAAGTGGTATTTCTTCTTTTCTTGCTATATCATCATTTTCAATAATTTGGTCAAGAATACTTTTGCCTGTTTCGCTTTCTTCGATATCTCTGGCTTTTAGTAATGCGTTGTAAATGTCATTGCCTATAAAGTAATTGCAATCCATAAACAACTTCTTAACCTTTTCTGTTATTAATGATGCTTTAATTTTTCTTGCTTCCATATAATCACCCACATTAACCTATTATAACTTTATTTTTCTAACTTTTCAATATTTCCTTTAAAAGGATTTGAAAATATGATAAAATGTAGAAAATACTATTAGAAAATATTAAGATTTTCAACATAAAATCATCACATTTAGATTTTATTCTATAATTAAAGAAAGTGAGGGTCATATTATGAGTAAGATTTTAGTAGTTGATGACGAATTTAGAATTAGAGAGATTATTAAGAAATATGCAAATTTTGAAGGTCATAAAGTAACTGAGGCAGTTGACGGTATGTCTGCTATTGAAATTTGCAACAAAGAAACTTTTGATATAATTATTATGGATGTAATGATGCCTGAGCTTGACGGCTTTTCTGCTTGTAAAGAAATCCGTAAGCATTGCAACACACCTATTATTATGCTTTCTGCAAGAGGTGAAGAGTATGACAAGATTCATGGTTTTGAACTTGGAATTGACGACTATGTTGTTAAGCCATTCTCACCTAAGGAGCTAATGATGAGAGTTAACGCAGTACTAAAGAGAAGTAACGGTGCTGACACACCTAGTCAGGATGTGTTTAAGTATGAGAACCTTGTTGTTGACTTTACTGCAAGAATTGTTACTGTTAACGGTAAAAGAGTTGATATGACACCTAAGGAATACGAGCTATTCTTCTATATGGTTAAAAACAAGGGTATTGCCCTAACAAGAGAAAAGCTAATCTCAGAAGTATGGGGTTATGACTTCTTTGGTGATGACAGAACTCTGGATACTCACATTAAGCTACTTAGAAAAAGCCTAGGTGAATATAGCAAGTGCATTGTTACTCTGAGAGGAGTTGGCTACAGGTTTGACACGGTTTAAGAGCAAAATGTCTTCCCTACCACTACATTACAAAATATTGTTGTGGTTTGTACTTTTCTCTTTGATAATGCTGGTTTTACTATGGGTTTTCCAAACAGTTTGCTTTAGAAGTGTATATAGCAGGGTTAGGGTAAATCAAGTAAAGAAATGTGCATCATCAATTGAAGAAAATATTAATTCAAATAACATTACTACATTGGTAGAGAACTTAGCAGAACAAAATGATGTTATGATTTATGTTTATGACACTACAGATTCTACAGTAAGACCTGTTTATTCTACCGATAAATCATTTATGAAAATTATGATTTATGACAGTTCAAGCAGTTCATCAAATGACAGCAATTCAGGTAGCAGTTCAAAAAGTTCCGGCAGTTCCGATAAAAATTCATCTGACAAAAAATCTTCAGATAACAGTTCATCAAATAAAAATTCCGATAGCAACGAAAGTGATAGCAACAGTTCAATTACTCACAGACAGTATGTATCATTTAGCACTAATCAGCTAATTAAAGGTGAAAGTCCATATAACTACTATAGCCAAGCTAAAGCAAGTGATGACAAAACCTACACAAGATACATTGACGAAGAAGAAAACAGTAAGGATAATCTACTACACAAAATCAAAGGTCACACACCACCAATGGATAAGCTAAACACCAAAGGTGTTGTATATACTTCACTTTTTGATGATGACAGTAACAATAACTATATGCTAATTATCACTTCACAAAGTTCACCTGTTGACAGTGTTGTAAACACACTAAGATACCAACTTGTAACTGTTACATTTATCTTGCTATTTATCGGTGTATTTATTGCTATTGTTGCAGCAAGGAAGATTAGTAAGCCTATTACCGACACAACAAAGTCAGCACTAAAACTTGCTAACAAAGACTATGATGTTCAGTTTAACAGCACAGGTTATCTTGAAGTTACCGAACTGAACAACACACTAAATTATGCAGCAACCGAATTAAAGAAAGTTGATTCATTACAGAGAGAACTTATTGCTAACATTAGCCATGACCTAAGAACACCACTGACTATGATTACAGGTTACGGTGAAGTAATGAGGGATTTACCGGGAGAAAATACTCCGGAAAATATCCAAATTATTATTGATGAAGCAAACAGACTGAATATGCTTGTAACAGACTTACTTGATATTTCAAAGCTACAGTCAGGTGCAACAGAAATCAACAGGGAAGTTTTCTCAATTACAACATTAATCAAGGAAATGTTCCAACGCTACAACAAGCTAAAGGAACAAGAGGGTTACACCCTAGACTTTGAGTATGATGAAGATATTTATGTAAATGCTGACTATAGCAAGATAAGTCAGGTAATTTACAACCTAGTTAACAACGCAATTAACTATTCAAGAACAGACAAACATATTATTGTTCGTCAATCAAGAAAAGACAAAAATGTACTTATTGAAGTTATCGACCATGGTGAGGGTATTGACCAAGAACATTTGGAAAATATCTGGGACAGATACTACAAGGTCGATAAGGAACACAAAAGTTCTGTTGTAGGTACAGGTTTAGGACTTTCAATTGTTAAGAATGTTCTTGACAGACACAACGCACACTATGGTGTTAAGAGTGTTGTTGGTGAAGGAAGTAACTTCTGGTTTGAACTTGAAATAGCAGAGTCACCGGAATAAAATAATGAAAACAAAATGGGAAATGGCTCTTCGGAGTCATTTTTCATTTTAGCAAGAGGATATTATGAATTTAAGACTAAGAAAATACAACATATCAAAAGAAAGCAAAGATAAGGTAAAGGAACTGTACTTCTCAGCTTTTCCGAAAGATGAACAACTGCCATATTGGATGATGAAACTGTTAAGCAGAAAAAGGTCAGCAGACTTTTACAGTATTTATGACAAAAAAAACTTTGTAGGCTTAGCATATGTTGCTACATACAAGGACACTGCATATTTATTTTTCTTTGCTATTGATGAAAAGCAAAGAGGCAAAGGCTACGGTTCAGCTTTCCTTTCAGCATTAAAAGAAAAGTACAAAAATTACAGAATTTTGTTGGCTATTGAACAGCTTAACCAAAATGCTCCTAACATTGATGAACGAATTAAGAGAAAGAATTTCTACACCAAAAACGGTTTTTATGACCTTAACTTTACAATGACAGAACAGTCAGTTACCTACGATATGCTAGGCTACAATAAGGATAATAAGACCGTTACAGAAAAGGAATTCTTCTACCTTAATAAAAACTTCTTCGGTAAAATCTTCTATAACCTGTTTTATAAAAGAATTTATGTCGAACCTAGGGATGTTTAATTTTGATTTTTGTTTTTATGGATTAGTAATATAAATTTGGTTTTTTCAATTTTGTTTCTGCGTTACGATAAATTAGTTTTGCAAATTTGGGTTTGTAGTGCTATTTGATAGTTTAAACTAATATGGAATTGTAAATAAATTTACAATTCCAATCACTCCTTCCGTCTTTGCATACGCAAAGCCACCTCCCTCAGCGAGGGAGGCAACAGGGACTTTGTCAATAATTTGATATAAAAAAAGTAAAAAAGAGGGGGATATTTACATTGCTAATCGGTGTGAAGTGACTTCTCAAAATCACAAGGTGAAAGATAATTAATAGATGAATGAATTCT
>OODT01000563.1_pt1 | contig 37886 bp, 20 predicted proteins | sample 1671841 | NCBI WGS metagenome assembly OODT01 (sample SAMN06348198, study PRJEB24527) | human gut metagenome | biome: human gut; feature: ankylosing spondylitis patient; material: feces | host: Homo sapiens | place: China | collected 2015-10 | reverse complement strand
TCCATTTTTCGGAACACGAAAAACTCCAATGCCCTCAACAGGATAAATCCCATACAAAAAGCGGCCGTACAAGACGACCGCCTTTTATCTTTCGTGAACCCCCAAAATGCCGGTCCCTGTATTTTGAGTCCTAGCCACAGCTAGGTGGGCAACCTCATCCTGCCTTTCTGTCGTCCACTGCATACATCGGAGGCCTGACATATTATACAGAAATATTGGAATCCCTTTTTAATCAATGTAGGTTCAAAATAACAGGGTTGTCGTACACCCCAGGTTGGTTCTCTTTTTTACCTAAAGCTATTATACGCTATTTACCCGGATTTTACAACCATTTACTTTATGTAAATTTTATCGGTTGATCTTATACTTTTCACTGGTACTCTGACCGGTTACTTATCTTGTCCCATCCGGGCGGTTTCTATGCTTTTTCTTTGCATTTTTCTTCTGGTCTGCTTTCATCCGAAGGACTACAACAACCACTGCTCCTGCTGCCACGATTGCAAGAACTACAAAGATTCCGATCGGTGCTCCGCTGTCTCCGGTCTTCACTACCGTTACCTGCGGAACTCCTGCTGGTTTCTTATCTGCAGAACTGTTCTGGTTCTGATCTCCGGAAGGCTTCTGACCATCATTCTTATTAGCTGAATCAGGTTTCTGATTGTCATCTTTATTTCCAGAATTGTTCTTGTCCTCTGCAAGAGTCTTCACTGTCAGAGCCGCTGCCTCAGAATAATTTCCTGCTGCATCATATGCTTTTACAGTGATCTGATACTCTGTTCCTGCCAGCAGATTGCTGATCATAACAGAAGTCGTATCTGCAGATACTTTTTTGATGCTTACTCCATTCAAGAAGATCTCGTATCCTTCAACTCCGACATTATCTTTTGACTTCTTCCATCTGATCTGGATGGAGTCTTTCGTAACCTCTGCCTTGCTCAGTTTACCTGGTGCAGTTGGAGCCTCTTTATCCACATCCGGCTGCTCTGCTTTTCCTTTTACAGTGACTTTGCAGGTTGCCTCTAATCCGGCTACATTGGATACTTTGATCGTTGCTGTTCCCTCTTTCAGGGCTGTAACAACACCGTTCTCATCTACTGTTGCGATTTCTTCATCAGAAGAACTCCATACAAGACCCTTGAGCATTGCACCTTCCGGTGTAGCTGACGGTGTCAGTGTTACTGTCTCTCCAACTTTCAATGTTACATTTTCTGCATCCAGAGTTACTGCGTCTGCTACTTTCTGTACTGTAAACGGAACAACTTCTGAAATTGCTGCAAATCCACCCTGTCCTTCTTCTACAAGGATCTGGATCTTTCTTGCATTCTTTGCTGTAGTATCAAACTGAGTTGATACCCATGCAGCACCGGCTCTTAAATTGCTCGGAACTGTGATATGGTCACCGCTTTCAATCACCTGATCATTTTCATCAAGGATACGATAGCTGTACTGGTACACGATTCCATTATTTGTGCTAGGTCTCTGCTGGAACTTGAATCCTCCGATATCCATGGATTTTCCAAGGTCTACTGTCAGGATTGCCGGGTTTGACTCGCTTACATTGAAGCCTGTCGTACTCCAGTTGGAATGCCAGTAAGTGCTGGAATCTCCGTCTGTTGCTGCAGAAGCTACTCCACTGCCTGTCGGTTCTCCTGTACTTTCTTCTGTATTGGCACTGGATGTGATATCCGGTGTTTCTGTTCTAGGAATATCATTTACAACTGTATCTTTTACTGTGATATCGAAAGTCAGCGTGCTGCCGTCTGCAAGTGTTCCTGTCAATGTTGCACTTCCTGCTCCGACTGCATTGATCTTATGGTTCTCTGTATCTACCGTCATCACACTGTCATCACTGGATGTAAATGTGATCTGGTCTAAGTTCTGACCTAAGATCTGTGCTGTCTCACCTTTGTACAGTTCTGTCTTTTCAACAGTTGCTGTCACGGCTGTTGCATCTTCTGTGATCGTTAAATTATCCAGGACAAAGTCTGTCTGTCCCATACTTCCGCTTCCGGCAAGTGAACCGTTCTCATAAAGACCGATCCATGTCTGTCCGGTTCCGCTTCCGATCACCTGCATACTTACATGCTGTGCTTCATCCCCGGTTGCTGCCGCCAGATAGGATGTCGGTGCAGAATAGCTGTTACCGTCACCTACGATCATCTGATATGCTGCATTTCCTGCAAGATAATCAAACTCAACATTGTATACTTTTCCGGCCTCAAAACGGAAGTTCTGAGGAATTGTATAATATACAAGACCTGTTACTGCTGCATGCTGCTTCAGTGACCACTCACCATCAATGACATCACTGATCACTCTGTTGTTCCAGCCTGCCTGTGTATACGGTGCATTCAACTGTGCCAGATGAGTCACCTGGTCTCCTGTCTGCGTAAATCCATGTACGAACGGATACATTCCTTCTACAACGGATTCAAAATCCTGATGGAAACTTCCGTCTTCCGCATAGTTGTCCAGTGTCTTCTGTACGATACGGATATCATCCCAGTAAGTACTTCCTTCACCTGCTGCTCTTGAAAGCTTCAGGTCAGCGATCGTACCTTCTGCTGTAAAGGATACAAGGATCCTCTGCATATTTGTACCGTGCTTTTCATCACTTGCAACTGTATTTCTGGAGAAAGAACGCATCGTATAATTTGATACTTCTTTACTTCCTGTATTGACACTCAGTGTCGCCTTTGCATCGCTTTCATTATCTACATAAAGCTCTGCAACATAATCTTTTCCGGCTGTCAGTCCTGTGATCTTTGTAGATACAGTCACATCTTTTTCCGGGCTGTTCATTGCCAGTCTCTGGTCTCCTGTATTTGCATACTTCTCGACCGTCACTGCTGCATTGTCAATGTCCCCACTCCAGTCAGCAGCATCCAATGTGCTGTCTGTTCCTGAGTAACCATTGAATCCCGGGTCAACCACATAGTTGTCCTCGCCGTAATCTACCTTCAGTGTCTTAGAGGATTCACCCTTAACAAGCACATAAGCGGTAGCTGCTTTTGCATCCAGAGTCACTGTTCCGTTGGATACTGCAACTGTCTTCTCATTAATACGTCCCTGATCACTCAGTTCGTACATTACAACATTTGCAAGGTTTGTCCATCCGTCAGGAAGCTCCCATGTAGATGTGCCTCCGTCCAGATTCCAGTGATACAGTTTCTGGTCGCCGTTTTCATCTGTCCAAGGAAGAAGATACTTCACATCATTCAGTACTTCTTTTCCATTCAGAGTGATCGTACGCTCGATGTAAGAATCGGATCTCTGCTCTGTATTTCTTGTGACAACAACCGTATCTCCGGTGTCGTTCTTCAGAGTGATCTGCTTCTCTGTATTTCCTGTCGGGCAGGCTTCATCCTCACCGTAGTCTTCCCAGTCAGTTACATAATAATGCTGAAGGAATCTTGTAGGCAGGTTCTCTGTAAATGTCTCTGTAATATAAGAGTTATAATCCTGATCTCCGCCCCATCCTTCAAAGCCATACAGACGATATCCGCCAAGCAGCGGGTTGTCGGCTGTTCCGCCATACCTCGGATAGTTCAGAATCTGCGTATCTCTCTGGTCATTGCGGAGGAACCGGATAATCTCACTATTCCATCCCTTCAGGCCTGCTCCACCATAAGCGGCGTCAGTTGCCCAGTGTGACCAGGTAGAGTCATACTCTCCCTCGTAACCAAACTCCGTAGAGAATCTCCATCCGAGTGAGTTGATCTCTTTTGCGATCTGTCTTGTCTCCCACGCATTCTGATACCATACATCCAGATAAATGAAGTCCATATTATCTGTTCTCTTTGCTGCATCTGCTGCAATCTCACTCATAGAAGCATTCAGTGTTCCCTGAGAATCTTTGACATATTCCCCCTTATCCCAGTTTCCACTGTAGAAGCTTGTACCGTTGATACGGTCATAAAGCTGTACTAATCTCTTATAACGGGCCTGACTTCCCAGATCCCATAATTTATTGATCGTAAAGGACTGATCCAGCCATCCCCAACCATTTGTGATCGGGCTTGTCAGCATTGTCTCATTGAAAGATTTTGCCTCTGGATAAGCCTCCTGTGCATTGATATGAATACCAACTTCTGTATTATACTGATGTGCGATCTTGATCAGGTTCTGGAAATCAGTAATTCCACCTTCACGCTCAGATACATCTGCATACTCGGAGTTGGCTGAGTCATGACCTTCATTTCCATATCCTTTGAGCATAACTGCCTGCGGCAGTCCATCAGTTGCAAGATATACTTTCTTGATATTATCTGCTGTCTCAAGATATGGATTCGTTGCCATACCGGCAAAGTTCATAACAATACGATAGTTTACAAGATCTTTGATATCATCTGCACCCTGTGCAATGTTCATGATATCTCTGAATGCAAGAGCTCCATCATTCCAGTCGATGTCTCCATCGCCATTTGCATCTCCTGCGATGCATACTTTTGCACACGGAAGATCACTGGTCGGATAACTATAGCTTGCAGCCTGTCCATTTTTATCTCCACGTTCGTAATACCATACAGAACTTGTAAGACTCATGGAGTCTGCACCGCTGTTCATCGTAATTCTCTTATCATCCTCGATCTCAGAGTTACTCCATACACCACCGCTTAAGCTTCCATTTGACAGGAATCCATACATATAAGTTCCTGTTGTAGATGGATTGAATCCATTATCCCATGTAATATGGGAATCTCCGCTCTGGGTAGTCGTTGTAGACGGTGATACACCATCAAATGCTGCATTCTCTTCTGACATATCTGTAGAAAGAAGATTCAGTTGCGGGATCTCGATTGTAGCAATATCTGTACATCCGTCTTTCTTTTTGATGGATGTTACTTCCCAGGTCAGATCATTGTCATCTACACTGATCTTCACTTTCATAGTCAGGTCGATATTTGTTGAAGGACTCACAAGATCCATTGTATAAGTTCTGGAAGAATCATCTCCCTCGGCTGATACATTGGTCGGAGTGATCGCAGTCTTGTTGATGCTGACAGAGTTGATCTCTTCCTCCTGTCCACGGAAGAACGGAGTACCATCAACTTTCTTTGTCGCATAACGTGCAACTACCGGAAATTTCTTTCCAACATATACATCCATATAATCAGAACTGATCTTTGCATACTGGCTTAAATCCAGTTCTGCCTTTGGTGATAAGGTAACATTGAATACATTCTGTGCTGCATTTTCACTTACAGTAACCTCTTCTGTATGTGCCTGGTAGCCTGTACGGCTTGCTGCAAGATTGTATGTTCCTGTCTCGATGGCATCGAAACTGTAGTTTCCTGCATCATCTGTCTTTGCAGTATTGGAACCCAGCTTCACTGTTGCACCCTTGAGTGCTGTTCCATCTTCAGCCGTAACCTTACCGGAAACTGCTGCAACTGCTGTCGTATAAGTTTCTGTTACCTGACCGGATCTTGTAGCTGCCCATCCCCAGGTATCATCCATACAATCTGTCGTTCCGATCTTGAAGTCAGAAAATTCTACTTTTGTAGCTCCGTTCGTCTTCACTCCCGGATGTCCTTCTCCATTGATCGAATCAGAGATCGGAGTCAGTGCCTGTACAGACTGGGTCACTTTCTTGCCATCTACGATGACTGTCAGGTTCTCTCTGGAAACAGTAATGGAAATCTCCATTGTCTCATTCAGCACCGGATCAGGAAGACCTGAAAGCTTTGGATAAGACTCTGTTCCATTCACTTTGTACTGGAAGTACCATTTACTTGTCGGATCATAACCGACATACAGCCAGTTATTATCATCCTTATAAGTATAGAAGATTCCCCAGTTCGTACTTGTCACCGGACGGAACTTCAAAGAAACGGTTCCTCCTACCGGTGTCGTTTTCGTCTGGTCAAGAAGAAGTGCCGGAGCAACAGCACTGGCATTTCCATAGTTATGTCCATTTCCGTTTCTGCTTCCACCCTGAACGGTGATCCATTTTCTTCCTCTTGCAGTCTCCTGCGTTCCGTCATCTGTTACCGCTGCCGGATCCCAGGATCCCTTCTTGTCATTGTAGACTGTCCATCCACTGTAATCTGAATATGTAGTATCTCCGACTGCCACATCAGAAAAATAAAGATCTGTATAAGAGCTGTTTGTAGCTCCTCCAAATCCAACCTTACCTGCTACATCTTTCAATGCAACAAAGCTGGCATTTGTCACTGAAGCTGTTCCGCTTGTTCCAGCGGTAGTATTTCTTACAGTAACATTCACTGCACTGTCTGTATAGCTGACAGACACCGTAAACATATCGTTCTGGTTAATTGCCGGAAGTCCTGCAACGCTTCCATAAGATGAAGTACCATTATTATTGTACTCATAAATCCAGTCTGTTGCTGAACCGGCACCATCATAACCGATATATGCCCAGTTACTGTCGTCCTTGTATTTCAGGACAACCCTTGCACGCGTATCTGACTGTGCACTGCCAAGTTTTAAGGTGCTGCTGAAGTCTTCATTGGTAAATGTTGCATCCGGAGATAACGCAAATGCTTCAGGCGTGGCACTGCCAAAATGACCATTACCATTCTCTGCACCTGACACGATATGTGCCATTGTCTTGCTTGCTGCAAATACATCGATCGACGGAAGATACGGCAGTGCCGTTGTTAAAACCATCGCCAATGCAAGAAATCCTGCTGCAAGCTTTTTACTAAGCTTTTTCATAATCCCATCCTTTCTTTTACGACCGAAAGCTTTACGGTCTTATTCTATTTTATTATATAATTTATACGGGAAATAAGCAAGCTCTACATACAAAAAAGAGGGGAAGTTTAAAGCTTCTCCTCTTTTTCCCTCAAACCCTCATTTGTAATGGACTGATTATCTTCTGCGTCTTCTGACTGAAATTGTACCAACAACTGCTGCACCTGCCAGCATTGCTGCGATCATCGGAAGAAGCATATTGGCTGTATCACCGGTCTTTGCTGCTACATTTGCTTTATTTCCAGCCGCTGTACCGTTATTGCCATTGTTACCCTGGTTCTTGTTATCTGTTACTCCAGACTGTCCAGGATCTTTCTTTCCGTCATCTGTTCCATTATTATTACCGTTTCCGTTGTTGCCATTTCCGTTATTATTGCCATTATCCGGGGTATCCGGCTTGTTCGGCTGATCCGGATCTGTCGGATCTGTTGGATCTACTTTCTTCGGATTTACAGTAATATCATAGATCAGGCTTGCACCTTTATAAGTTACAGTTACCGCTTTATCCGTTGCAGCAAGTTTTTTGTCCAATGCAGGGCTGAATGTAAATTCATCTGCATTTGCTTCACTGTATGCCACTACCTCGGTTGAATCATCATCATAAACTACATTGATCACCAGGCCGGTCACATCCAGTGTCTCGCCTTCTGTATAAATGACTTTCTCCGGTTTTGTATTCCAGGTAATTCCCGTCATAACTTTTGCTTTCTGAGTGATTGCAAATGTATGCTCCAGAATTCCTGTATATCCGTCGATTCCTTTAATTACAAGTTTTGCAGTTCCAAAGTCTGTATTGTTCTCGTAAGAGATCACATAATCAACTCCATAGCGAAGTGTTGTATCTCCTGTTTTTACTACAATATCAGAAAGATCGAACATTACCGGATTTTCTGCATCTGCTTTCGCAACTTCGATTGAATCCGGAGCTGTTACTGTTACTCCATTTGCTGCATCTGCAATATCTGTCTTACTCTCTGCCATACGGAGACGGATCTCAGCAGCACTCATGTATTTATCTACATTCGCTGCACTTGAACCGTAAGTATGAACGCCTGTCAGTCTTACATATTTTGCAGCAACCGGTTCTGTAAACTCTGCCAGTTTCCAGTCCTGACTGTCTTCCCAGTTTCCGGTTGAAACAGTTGTCCATGTTGAACCATCCGTGCTTACTTCTACTCTGTACTCGTTTACACGACCATTGTTCTGTCCGTCTCCTGTACCCTGTCTTGGCAGATAACGAAGTGCATCCAGAACTGTCTCTTCTTCCAGTTCATATGTAAACCATAACTGATCGCTTGTTGCTGCAGGTGAACTCCATCTTGTATGCCATAATGTAGACTCATCGTCATCTTTTGCATTCGATGCAGGACCTTCAACTCCTGTTGTAGACTGCTCACTTCCTGCGGATGCTGTTAATTTTGATACCGGATAATCTCTGCTGTCGCTGTCAGGCGTTGTCTGCTCTGCTTCATTCAGTCTTACTTCATAAGTATTTCTTGTCTGATGATCTTCTGACTCAACGATGATACGGATCACATCATTGTATGCCGGAAGTACTGTTACTGATGCATTATCTTTTGCTGTCGCCTCAACCTCTGCAAGAAGTGCAGGAGTTGTATATACTTTGCTGTCCAGTGCTGTCTGCGGTACTTCTTTTCCATTGACTGTCAGTGTCTGCAATTCGGCTGTCGTATTGGTTGTACGGCTTCCTGTTGCTACTTTCAGTTCAATTTCTGTGATACCTGTGCATGCCTTTGCAGTTGTTCCTGTTGCCTGAGTACTGTTGGTCAGGTGGAACTTCACAAAGGTTGCTCCTACCGGTGCAAAATCATAAGTATATGGTTTTACATTTCCTGACTCTGTCCCGATTGTCTCGGTTGTATCCAGTTTCGTCCAGGTTGTTCCGTCCGCTGACACATAGATTTCAGTTGCTCCGGCATCCGGATATCTCATACTCCAGCTGTCTCTCGCAAAATGAGTTACGATCTGTCCAAGTCTCTGTTCTGTTGCGTATTCAAAAATGAGATCCGCTGTTGTATTTCCATCCTGAGAATAATCGTAGTTACTCCATACGGTCGGATTTGCTCCGCCGGATGTATTGCTTGAAATCGTTGTACTTCCGTCCTTGATCGCATTCAGTGTATCTGACTGCTTATCTGCCGGCACGCTCTGAGTCAGGTTCAGTGCATCTGCTGAAACGCTGTCACCGATTGTGATCGTCTCTTCCTGTACTCTGACGCTTGCTGTTACATCAATTTCTTTTCCAAGTACGTTTGCTGTTCCGTTGACTGTTACTGTTCCTGCTTTATCATAAGCACTTGCAGCTTTGTCTTCCCATGTTACCGGGAATGTTACATCCATGATCGTTCCATCCTGAAGTACTGCAGGTCTGGAAGTCGGTAATACCGGTGCTACTCCTACTGCTGTATTCGTAGAATAATTCAGAAGTCCTCCGACCTCATCGATCATATTTACATTAACTGCTACAGAAAATCCGCCTTCTACAGTACCCTTCACCTGGAAGCTTCCTGCTGCTGCGATCTGATCTTCTGTAATTGCATCCCATGTTACAGGGAGTTCTTCACTTGTTCCATCGGTATAACGTGTCACGATCTTCTCCGGAAGTTCCGGTGTACTTCCAACTTTTACATAGTAAGTGCGTGACATTTTAAAGCTGTCGATCTGCTTTTCTGTACTTCCATTGTCCACTGCGGTTGTCGTGATCTTGACACTTGCAGAATCCAGTCCGTCTGCTGATGCAGTTACAGTAATCGTTCCTGCTTCTTTTTTGGACTTCACGATGGCAAGCACTTTACCACTGAAAGCTTTTCTGTTATCTGCCTGATAAGAGTCGTGATCCGGTGAGCTTCCGTTATCCACGCCTACCAGTTCTCCATCTCCCTCTACAGTAAACTTCACACGGTTTTCTGCATCCGGAACGATATTTCCATTTGCATCTGTTACATCTACTGTAATATAGGAAAGTGATTCTCCGTCTGCTGCAATCTTCTTATTATCTGCTGAAGCTTTCAGCTTGGAAGCTTTTCCTGTTGTCGTTACACTTGACTGTCCGACTGTATCCGTGATCTTCTGACCGTTGCTGTCATATGCAACTGCAGAAACAGTTCCGTCTGCATACGGTACATTCCATGTCAGATACAGGTTCTTGTCTGTTGTTGAGTTTTTATCAGAGCCTTCATAGATCTGATAGGTATATCCTGCGTCTGTTGTCTTCTGCGTAAATGTCTTCTTTCCAAGAGAAGTCTTTGTATCACTTCCTTTTGCCTGGAAGAACAACTCAACAGATGCTGCATCGGAATATACAACAACCGGTACATTTCCGCTGCTGTCTTTGCTTACAATGTTGTTGTTCCATGCCGGAAGAACATGTAATGTTGTCACATCATCATTCCACTGGCTCTGGTAGAAGTAGTAGCTGTCCTTTGCAAATCCCGCTGTATCAATGATTCCAAAGTAAGAGTTCTTCGGTGAAGGCCATGATCCAACAGCTCCACTTCCGGTTCCGTTCCATGGAGTTGGCTCTCCAAGATAATCAAATCCGGTCCACACATATTCACCGGCTGCAAAATCTCTTGTCAGAACAGTGTACCATGCATTACTTGCTGTAGCTCCCCAGCCTACATTAGAATTATCATAGGATGTCAGCTGCTTGTCGCTCGTCTGACCACCGCCTGTTGTACGGTAATAGATTCCACGGCTGTTAATCGCTGATGCAGTTTCTGAACCATAGATAAACCAGTTGGAATTGCTGGAGTGATACTTGTCAAGTACTCTTCCGTCTGCATAGTTAAATCCAACAGTTCCTCCCTTTGCTGCAAGAAGGTTTGCAAAAGTCTTGGAAATCTGCCAGTCTGCTTTCAGCTTATTATCACCGATGGTCATCGGTCTTGTATTATCTGCATCATAGGCCCAGTTAATGAGCTTTGTAGCGGTTGCTTCATATTCAGCATCTGTTCCGCCACTGATTCCTTCCATAACCTCATTTCCAAGAGACCACATGATCACTGACGGTGCGTTGTAGTCACGGCTGATCATGGATTCCAGATCGAACTGTGCCCAGGTCTCTCCATCCGTTGCTCCAAGGATTTCATTGTCTGAAGCTACGGTCTGGTTGAACCATACAGAATAATCATTGCTGTTACCATTCTTTGGTTTTATCCATGTATCAAATGCTTCCTCAACGACCAGAATTCCCTGTTCATTGCAGGCATCGATCAGATCCTGTGCTGCCGGGTTATGTGTTACACGGATGGAATTACATCCCATCTCTTTCAGGATCTTCACCTGACGGTCGATCGCACTGTCGTAAGCTGCTGCTCCGAGAGACCCCTGATCGTGATGCATACATACACCCTTCAGCTTCATATTCTCTCCGTTCAGCGAGAAGCCTGTATTACTGTCAAAATTGAAATAACGGAATCCGTATTCTGTATCATAAGTATCCGTTACCTGTCCATCTACCAGTACTTCTGTACGGACTGTATACAGGTTCGGATCATCTACACTCCAGAGTTCCGGATTGGAAACCGGTACGGTAGCCCTGATCTCTGCTGTCTCACCTGCTGCAATACTCTGTGCATCGGTTGTTACTGTACCGATATTCTGATCTGCACTTCCATCTTTTGGAAATACTGTATGTCTGACAGTTACACTCTTTGCAGTATCTGAATCATTTGCAACCGTTGCAGTTACATTGGTATTCACTGTACCGCCTTTTTCGGTTTCAAGATTCGGAGTTGTAACCTTTGTACCGTTCAGATCTACATGTACATCATCGGTGATCGTCAGATCTACATCTCTGTAGATACCGCTTCCTGAGTACCAGCGGCTGGATGGTGTATTATTTACCACCTTGACTGCAATCGTATTTTCCCCGTCATACTTTACATAATCTGTAATATCAAAGGAAAATGAAGTGTAACCATACGGATGAGTTCCAACTTCGTGACCATTCACCCATACTGTCGCATTCATATATACGCCGTCAAAATCAATACGGACTCTCTTTCCCTGCGTATCAGAACCTAATGTAAAGTTCTTTCTGTACCAGCCTGTTCCTCCTCCAAGATAAGCACTTTCCGCTTCCATAGATTTAGAGTATTCCTGGCTGATGCTGTAATCATGCGGTAAGGAAACCTGTTCCCATTTGGAATCATCAAAGGTTGCTCCCTGTGCATTTCCTGCATCCCCAAAGTAGAATTTCCAATTACTGTTAAAATTCTGGGAACGCTGTGCAGTAGAACTGTAGTTGTTCACATACACCAGTTCAGGATCCGAACTCATCTGAGACTGGGATTCTGTTCTCACCGCCTGCTGTGCCAGTGCCGGAACTGAAACTCCCGCTGCAGTTACTGCAAGAACTGCAGCAAGTGCACCTGCTCCCACACGCGTACACCGCTTCTTCTTTTTCATGCCTGTTCCTCCTTTTTCGATTTTCCGTTCTCCACGTCGGCAGACAGTACCATCAGACGCACTGCCCCCTATCGCATATTGTACCAAAAATTTCTCTTTATTTCTTGTGAATATCCACCTGTTCTCCCCTCTCTTTTGTCTAATTCAGAACAAAAAAGGCAGATATCCGGTCTTGCTCCTGACATCTGCCCCTGATCTCTTTTATTTTAGATTCCGCAAATCTTCCTGATCATCGTATATTCTACACTCCGAGAATCTCTTTAACAGTCTCTTTCATTTTATCTGCATCACACTCTGTCGTATGACGGATCTCTGCATTTCTGATCTCTTCGATCGCATTTGGAACCGGGAATCCTGAAACCTTGTTCAGCTCATCAATCAATCGGAACTCATCCATCGCATCATAAGCCGGATCGATCGCAGTCATCACGCTGCGTGCAAACTTATACGGGCTTGCCGTAGAAGCAACCAGACACTTCTTCGTATCCTTGCTCTCTTCCCGATACTTCTTACATACATATGCTGCAACTGCTGTATGCGTATCCATCACATACCCGGTCTTCTTATAAGTATCATGGATCATCTCTGCAGTCTCTTCCTCTGTTGCATATCCGCCTCTGAAATCAGCTAGCTTTTCTTTCATCTCAGGGGTGATCTCATAGACACCTTTTTCCTTAAGTTCATTCATCAGCTCTGTATCCTTCTCTGCGTCCTGTCCCGCGATCGTATAGATCAGGCGTTCCAGATTACTGGAGATCAGGATATCCATGGACGGAGAAGAGGTCAGTACAAACTCCCGGTTCCTGTTATACACACCGGTCTGGAAGAAGTCAAATAAAACTTTGTTCTCATTGGAGGCACAGATCAGCTTTGCAATCGGAACACCCATCTGCTTTGCATAATATGCTGCAAGAATATTTCCAAAGTTTCCGGTCGGAACCGTAACATTGATCTCCTCGCCTGCCTGGATCTCTTCATTCTCAAGCAGCTTTGCATAGGCATACACATAATAAACCACCTGAGGAACAAGACGTCCGATATTAATTGAATTGGCTGAAGAGAACTGATAACCTTTTGCTGCAAGTTCTTTTTCCAGTTCTTTATCTTCAAAAAGAGCCTTCACTCCGCTCTGTGCATGATCAAAATTGCCGTGGATTGCAACAACAGAAGTATTCTCTCCCTTCTGCGTTACCATCTGCAGCTCCTGCACACGGCTGACGCCTCCTTTTGGATAGAAAACGATGATCTTTGTTCCCGGAACATCTGCAAATCCTGCAAGTGCCGCCTTTCCTGTATCTCCGGAAGTGGCAGTCAGGATCACGATATCATTCTTCACCTGGTTCTTTCTTGCGGAAGTGATCATCAGATGCGGCAGAATTGAAAGTGCCATATCCTTAAATGCGATCGTTGCTCCGTGGAACAGTTCCAGATGATAAGTATCTCCCACCTTTACAAGCGGAGCGATCACTTCTGTATCAAACTTGGAATCATAGGCACTGTTAATGCAGTGCTTCAGTTCTTCTTCCGTAAAATCGGTAAGGAACTTTTTCATAACCTCGTAAGCAGTCTCCTGATAAGACATACTCTTCAATTCGTCCATCGTAACATCCAGCTTCGGAACAGCTACCGGTACGAACAGACCACCATCATCTGCAAGTCCTTTTAAGATTGCCTCTGAAGCTGTTACTGTCTTGTCTGCATTTCTTGTACTTTTGTATAAAAGATTCATCGCTTTGCCCTCTTTTTCATATTTTAAAACTTTTTTCTGCTTCTTTTTCTGCAAGTATATCACAACTTTACCGTTTCCTCAAGAAAATTGCACCAACTCCGCAGATTCCCATCAGAACCGGATAATAAAGGTTCGGCAAGATATCAACCGGTGTCAGGCCTGTCAGCGTCGCTGCTGATAAAAGCTGTGCCCCATAAGGGATCATTCCCTGTCCAACTGAAGTGAACATATCCAGAAGGGATGCCGAACGTTTCGGATCTACTCCATATTCTTCACTGATCTCTCTGGCGATCGGTCCTGTCATCACGATTGCAACCGTATTATTTGCCGTACATATATCCACAAATAATGCCAGCAGTGCAATTCCAAGTTCCGCTCCTTTTTTCCCTCTGATCCTGCTTTTGATCAGATCCAGAATAAACTGAATACCACCAGCTTCTTTCACCAGTGACACGATACAGGCAACCAGGATTGAGATCACAGTGATATCGTACATCGAAGTCACTCCGTCCCCGACCACTTTAAACATCTCTGTCACTGCAATATTTCCTGCTGCCACCCCGACGATCAGAGAAATAACAATTCCGCTGATCAGCACAAGAAAGACATTGATTCCCGCCAAAGCTCCCACCAGTACGATCAGATAAGGAAAAACTTCCCACAGGTTATACTTCAGGTCTCCCTCCAGAGAATAACTGACATTTCTTGTCATGATCCAGAAGATCAGGATACTGAGGACTGCTGCCGGAAGTACCAGCAGAAAATTGGCTTTAAATTTGTCCTTCATATCGCATCCCTGTGTCTTGACTGCTGCGATCGTTGTATCGGAGATCATGGATAGATTATCCCCGAACATTGCTCCGCATACAACAGAAGCAATACAGACAGACAGTTCAAATCCTGTCTTTTCGCTGATTCCCACTGCGATCGGTGCAAGTGCGGCGATCGTTCCCATGGATGTTCCCATAGAAACTGAAATAAAACAGCCGATCACGAAAAGTCCTGCCACCGCAAAGTGGGTCGGTATCAGAGAAAGTCCCAGGTTCACTGTGCTTTCCACTCCTCCTGCTGCTGTTACCGCACCGGAAAATCCACCCGCACAGAGAAAGATCAGACTCATCGTGATAATATTTTCCTCACCGACTCCTTTTGCGATCACTTTGATCTTATCTGCAAACTTCTGTTGTCTGTTCTGCATAAAAGCCACAAATAAAGCAATCAGAAATGCAACCACAGCCGGCATGGCATAAAAGTCTCCAAAAGCAATCCCTGCTCCGAGAAAGATCAGCAGAAAAACTCCGATTGGCAAAAGTGCCGCCGCATTTCCTTTTGTCATTGTATCATTCATATCGTTTCCTTTCTTAAACTTAAAATGAGGATGCGACGATTTTACTCCCGCATCCTCTGTCTGCATCTTCTGCTTTTATTTATTTTTCTTATGATTGGTATAATTTACCAGTCCACCTGCTGCGATCAGCTTCTGCATAAACTCCGGGAACGCCTGTCCCTGATATTCTGTGCCTTTCGTGCGGTCATAGATCTTACCACTGTCGAAATCTACCTCGACTTCATCTCCGGCTTTGATCTCTTTTGCAGCCTCCGGGCATTCAATGATCGGAAGTCCGATATTGATCGCGTTTCTGTAGAAGATCCTTGCAAATGTCTCTGCAATGATACAGCTTACTCCTGCCGTCTTCAGGCAAAGTGGAGCATGCTCTCTGGATGAACCACATCCAAAGTTCTTATTGGCAACGATCAGATCTCCTTTTTTCACATTTTTTACGAAATCCGGATCAATATCCACCATCGCATGACTTGCAAGCTCCTGTGCATCAAAAGAGTTCAGATATCTTGCCGGAATGATTACGTCCGTATCCACATTATCTCCATATTTAAATACATGTCCTAAAGCTTTTTCCATTACTTTTCACCCACTTTCTCCGGATTTGCAATGCATCCTGCGATTGCACTTGCCGCTGCCACTTCCGGTGATGCAAGATAGATCAGGGAATCCACATGTCCCATACGACCTACAAAGTTACGGTTTGTTGTAGAAACACATTTTTCTCCTGCTGCCATAACACCCATATGGCCACCCATGCAGGGACCACAACTTGGTGTATTCACTGCACAGCCTGCATCTACAAAGATATCAAGAAGTCCTTCTTTGATACACTCTTTATAGATCTTCTGCGTTGCCGGAATAACCATAACACGTACATCCGGGTGAACAGTATGACCTTTCAGGATTGCTGCTGCCTTTCTTAAATCTTCCATTCTTCCGTTCGTGCAGGAACCGATCACAACCTGATCAATCTTAATTGGTTCCATTGCCTCAACTTCATCAATTGTCTTTGCATTTCCCGGAAGATGTGGGAAAGCAACTGTCGGGCGTACTTTAGAAAGATCTATTTCAATCACTTCATCATAAACCGCATCCTCATCAGCCTCATAAACTGTATATTCTTTCTTGCAATGCTCTGCAAGATAAGCTTTTGTCTTTTCGTCAACCGGGAAGATTCCGTTCTTTGCACCAGCCTCGATCGCCATATTTGCCATCGTAAAACGGTCATCCATCGAAAGACAGGCAATTCCGTCTCCAGTAAATTCCATTGATTTGTAAAGAGCTCCATCCACTCCGATCTGACCGATGATATGGATAATAATGTCTTTACCGCTGACATATTTAGACGGCTTTCCTGTCAGGACAAACTTGATCGCACTCGGAACTTTAAACCAGATCTCACCGGTTGCCATTCCTGTTGCCACGTCGGTTGTTCCCATACCTGTTGAAAATGCTCCCAAAGCTCCGTATGTACAGGTATGTGAATCTGCACCGATAATACATTCACCTGCTGTCACTACACCTGCCTCTGGGAGAATCGCATGTTCTACACCGGATTTTCCCTGTTCAAAATACCATTTCAGTCCCTGTGCCTTTGAGAACTCCCGGATTGCCTTGGAGTTCTCTGCTGATTTGATATCTTTGTTCGGAGTAAAATGATCCGGTACAAACACTACTTTATCCTTATCAAATACAGTATCTGACATCTGCTTTAAGATTGGCAGAGCCATCGGTCCTGTAATATCATTTGCCATAACAATATCGAGTTTCGCCTCGATGAGCTGCCCTGCCTCTACGGAATCCAGTCCGGCATGGGCTGCTAAAATTTTCTGCGTCATTGTCATTCCCATTTTGACATACCTCCTTTTTAAAACGAGATGAAATCGTATTCAATGAAATGGGATCTTATTTCTTCTCGATATATCCCTTTGCTGTCAGAGCCTCTGCACAGAGAACTGCTCCACCGGCTGCTCCTCTGACTGTATTATGGGAAAGTCCGATAAATTTATAATCGAACATAGAATCTTCTCTCAGACGTCCGATTGAAACTCCCATACCATTCTCATAATTCACATCCTCTGCTACCTGTGGACGGTTGTCCTCTTCCAGATACTGGATAAACTGCTTCGGAGCACTCGGAAGTTCTGCTTCCTGCGGGAATCCCTTGAATGTCACAAGTTTCTCGATCAGTTGTTCTTTTGTAGGCTTCTTCTCAAAGTTAATGAATACGGCTGCTGTATGTCCATTGAGAACCGGTACACGTACGCACTGGCATGTGATCTTTGGAAGTTCTGCTTTCACAATCTGTCCGTTTTCTACTTTGCCGAGTACTCGAAGCGGCTCCTGCTCACTCTTTTCCTCTTCTCCACCGATATAAGGAATGATATTTCCTACCATCTCCGGCCAGTCTTTGAACGTCTTACCTGCTCCTGAGATTGCCTGATAGGTTGTAACAACCAGCTCTTTTGGTCCAAACTCTTTCCATGCAGCAAGGCACGGTGCATAGCTCTGGATGGAGCAGTTCGGCTTTACTGCGATGAATCCACGAGTTGTTCCAAGACGCTTTTTCTGATCTTTGATCACTTCAAAATGCTCTGCATTGATCTCCGGTACTACCATCGGTACATCCGGTGTCCAACGGTGTGCACTGTTGTTGGATACAACCGGTGTCTCCGTCTTTGCATAAGCCTCTTCAATCGCTTTGATCTCTTCTTTTGACATATCTACAGCACTGAATACGAAATCAACAGTAGATGCTACATGCTCTACATCATTTACATTCAGTACAACCAGTTTCTTTACAGCCTCCGGCATCGGAGTATCCATTTTCCAGCGGTCTCCTACTGCTTCTTCATACGTCTTTCCTGCGGAACGCGGACTTGCTGCTACCGTAACTACTTCAAACCATGGGTGGTTCTCAAGCAGAGAGATAAATCTCTGTCCTACCATTCCTGTTGCTCCAAGGATACCAACTTTTAACTTCTGTTCCATTTTCTTTCTTCCTTTCCTGTATCTTACTATATTTTATTCTGCCCATCCTGCAGATTTCTCTGTATGCAGATATTCTTCTTCCAGGGCAATCACTTTTTCCATTGCCGCTTTTCCCGGTGCACCGATCGTATTTCTCATCTCTACACAGGTCTTCATGCTGATCGCATCGTAAATATCCTCTTCAAATACCGGTGAAATCGCCTTGAACTCTTCCATAGTGAAATCATCCAGTGCTTTTTTATGCTCAATTCCATACAGTACCAGTTGTCCTACAATGCCATGTGCATCCCGGAACGGCACTCCATGGTTTACCAGATAATCTGCTGCATCGGTCGCATTAGTAAAGCCGTGCTTTGCACTCTCTTCCATTCTTGCATCATTGAACTTCATTGTCCTGAGCATTCCTGTAAATAATGCAAGGCAGCCCTTTGTCGTATCAATGGCATCAAATACAAGTTCTTTATCCTCCTGCATATCCTTATTATATGCCAGTGGGATTCCTTTCATCGTTGTCAGAAGTGACATCAATGCTCCGTAGACTCTTCCGGTCTTACCACGGACAAGCTCTGCGATATCCGGATTCTTCTTCTGTGGCATGATACTGCTTCCGGTACTGTAAGCATCATCAATCTCAACAAACTGGTACTCGTTGGAGTTCCAGATGATCACTTCCTCTGAGAACCGGCTCAGATGCATCATGATCGTAGACATCGCTGACAATAGCTCGATGAGATAATCTCTGTCTGACACGGAATCCATGCTGTTCAATGTCGGACCATCAAATCCAAGCAGCTCTGCTGTATACTCTCTGTCCAGCGGATAAGTTGTTCCCGCCAAAGCACCTGCTCCCAATGGACAATAATTCATTCTCCTATAGATATCTTTCATGCGGAGTCTGTCACGCCTGAACATCTCAAAATATGCTCCCATATGATGTGCCAGTGTGATCGGCTGTGCTTTCTGCAAATGCGTAAAGCCCGGCATATACGTCTCGACATTTTCCTTCATCAGTTTCAGAAGGACTTCCAGGATCTCTTTTAAAAGACTGTCCAGTTCCAGCACTTCATCTCTTGTATATAATCTCATGTCCAGTGCAACCTGATCATTCCTGCTGCGTCCGGTATGCAGCTTCTTTCCTGCATCTCCGATCCGATCGATCAAATTCGCCTCCACAAAGCTGTGGATATCTTCGTATTTGTCTGTAATCTCGAGTTTCCCGTTCTCCACATCCTCACGGATCCCGTTCAGCCCGTCTATGATCTGCTTCTTTTCTTCTTCTGTCAAAATCCCCTGCTTTGCAAGCATGGTGACATGAGCAATACTTCCTCGGATATCCTGCTCATAGAATCTCTTGTCAAAAGAAATCGATGCATTGAAATTGTACACCAGTTGATCCGTTTCCTTTGTAAAACGACCACCCCATAACTGTGCCATTTCTCATCCTCTTTTCTATTCTTATATTTTCTTTATTTCCGCAGAGGCATTCATTTTCACTGCTTCAAACCTGCCATTTTCATGCCGGTTCCCCGCATTTGGCCTTAAAATAACCGACTGCACTCTGCTTTTTTCTACTAAGTTTATCATACTAAAGCGTCTGATGTCTACTGTATTTTCTCTTTTTTTACTTTTCAGCCTGAGATTTTCTCGCTTTATAAGAAAATTCACAGCCACAATAGTCCTGTCTGTAAAGCCCGTAAATTGCTGAAAGTTCAATGGATCGCTTATATCCATTCTTCTTTTTAAAGTCTGACAACAAATACTCCTTCCCATATTCTGCCCCGACACTTCGTCCGATCTCATTTAATTTCTGTGCATTTTTCATCGGGCTGATACTTAAAGTCGTTGTAAAGAAATCAAATCCTCCCTCCGCTGCCTTCTGTGCCGTCTTTTTCAACCGCATCTCATAACATTTCATGCAGCGTTCCCCACCTTCCTTTACTTCTTCCAATCCTTTCGCCATTTCATAAAATCGTTCCTTATCATAACTTCCTGCCAGAAAAGAAACCGGATTTTTGAAATGCATCTCACTGATCAGCTTCTGCTGCTCCAAAATCCTCTTTGTATATTCACTTTCAGGATAAATATTGGGATTATAATAAAAGACTGTGATCTTGAAATACGCAGACAGATACTCCAACACATAACTGCTGCATGGTGCACAGCAGCTATGAAGCAAAAGCGTAGGAACTTTGCCTTCTTTCTGTAAAGTATCCAGCACTTTTTCCAATTCTTTCTGATAATTGATCTTCTGTAAATTCATCGGTATTCCTTCTCCTGTTACTGCTCCTTAAATCACCTTTTCCCTGTTCCCACATACTTTAAATATAGATAGAAACGACCGGGAGGATTTTATGAAAACCATTCTTGATCTTCATAATATATATTATTCTTACCACACATCCCACGGAGAAACAAGAGCTTTATCCAATCTTTCCTTTTCTCTTGCCCCCGGAGAATTTGCTGCTGTTGTCGGTCCGTCCGGCTGCGGCAAATCCACTCTGCTCTCACTGATCTGCGGACTGATGAAACCACAGACAGGAGAAATTCTTTTAAATGGCGAATCTGTCCATGGCAATTCTCCGCAGATCGGATATATGCTTCAGCACGATCATCTCTTTGAGTGGCGGACTATTTACCGTAATATTTTACTTGGTCCTGAGATCAGCCACACTCTGAACAAAGAGATTCGTGAAAAAGCAAAGTCCATGCTCACTCAGTATGGACTGAAATCTTTTATCCACGCAAGACCTTCCCAGCTTTCCGGTGGAATGCGGCAGCGTGCAGCACTCATCCGCACCCTGCTCCCCGAACCGGAACTTCTTCTTTTAGATGAGCCATTTTCCGCACTGGATTATCAGACCCGGCTGACCGTCAGTGATGATATCGGACAGATTCTCCGGCATTCCGGCAAAACCGCTCTCCTCGTCACTCATGACCTCTCTGAAGCAATCAGTCTGTCTGACCGCATTATCGTTCTGTCCCGGCGTCCGGCAACCGTTTCAACGATCATTCCGGTCACTTTCTCTTTAGAACATGATACCCCATTGAACCGCAGAAATGCACCGGAATTTAAAAACTATTTCAATCAACTTTGGAAGGAGCTGAACCAAAATGAAATTCTTGCATAAACTTCCTGAAGACACTTCTCCCGAACAGCTTATTTTTCTGAAAAAAATACGCCATCACCGTCAGTTCGTATTCATCGCACGCATCCTGCTTTTGATCCTCTTTCTGTTACAATGGGAACTCTGTGCCAATGCAGGCATCGTAGATTCCTTTATCTTCAGCAGTCCTTCCCGGATCGCCCGCTGCTTCTGGGAAATGACTCTGGATCAAAGTATCTTTCTTCATATCGGGATCACGCTTTATGAGACGCTTGCCAGTTTTGCCCTCGTTACGCTGTTCAGCCTCCTGACCGCTGTACTTTTATGGAGCAGCCGAAAACTCTCCGAGATACTGGAACCTTATCTGGTCGTTCTGAACAGCCTGCCGAAATCTGCCCTCGCTCCCCTGCTCATTGTATGGCTCGGTGCTACTCCTACCACCATTATCGTTGCCGGAATGTCGGTGGCAGTCTTCGGAAGTATCCTGAATCTTTACACAGCTTTCATCACCGTCGATGAGGAAAAGATCCGGCTGATCTATACCCTGCATGGAAAACGGCGGCATATCCTGACCAAAGTAATACTCCCAAGTTCTATTCCCGCGGTCATAAGCAACATGAAAGTAAATATCGGCCTCTGTCTTGTAGGAGTCGTGATTGGTGAATTTCTTGCCGCAAAAAGCGGACTCGGGTATCTGATCATTTATGCAAGTCAGACATTTAAAATGACCTGGCTTCTTATGAGCATCTGCATTCTCTGTCTTATTGCAATGGCACTTTACGCACTCATTAACACTTTGGAAAAATGGTATCTTAAAAAATATTTTTTCCAATAATTTCCTTGACAAAAATGTCCGTAATTTGTATTTGTTGAAGAGCATATATCCCGGCAGCAGGAAGTTTTTTTGACAGAAGAGCGTCCATATCCGCACTTGTTGTTGCATCGCAGTGCAGGACCCGCTTTACCTCAGCCCGTTGACAACTTGTAACAGGAACGTGGAAACACTCGTGCAGAGGCACTCCTGTTTACGTTCCTTAACAAGTTGGGCAAAGTGTCTTCGGAACGCTCCCTGTCAATGCACTGCTCACGCAACAGCAAGGGCGGATATTAGGCTTTTCAAATCAGAAAATTTTCCCTCATGCCAGAACATTTTCTCCCAACAAAGACGAAATTCCAATAAGAAATAAAGAGCCGGATGGCTATCAACTAAGATGAATGATTAGTCAAATATTAAATACAATATCTACTATCTAATATTTACGATCGAATATCTTAGTCAATAGCCATCCGGCTTTTTTCTATTCTTTTTAAATTTGCATTGTTGAGTGAATACGCTGTGGAGCTAAAAACTTCTTATCGAGATGGTCAGCGGAAAGCAGGGTGTTCCTGAGCAGGTGCATTAGCAGGAGCGTTCCGAAGACACTTTGCAGCGTTTGTTAGAGAAAGTAAATCGAGTGCCATTGCACGAAGATTTCCACTTTCGAGTTACAAACGGTCAACGGGCTGAGGTAAAGCGGGCTCTGCACTGCGAAAGAATATCCTGCTTTCCGCGTCCGATCCGCTTTTAAAAAGTTAGCGGATTCTTTATAGCGTATCACCTCAGCAAATACAAATTTCTGCAACATCATCCCACAAACTTACTCCAGTATCCCTGCACGAAGATAAAGAGTACGATCAGTGGCAGAATATAAGATACATAAATTCTTGTCCATTTCGGGAACTTGATTCCTTCTCCTGCATTTGCCTCTTCACAGAACTTCTTCCATCCCCAGCCATAGCGGCTCGTACAGAACAAAAGGTAAACCAGACTGCCAAGTGGGAGCAGATTATTACTTACAATAAAATCTTCCAGATCCAGTACATTACTTCCTGCTCCAAGTGGCTGGAATCCGCTCAGTACATTGAAGCCCAGAATGCATGGCAGAGAAAGGATCACAATAGCGATCAGATTTATCACGACTGCCTTCGCTCTTGAGCAGTTGGTCAGATCCATTGCAAATGCAATGATATTTTCAAAAACTGCAATGACCGTAGATGCTGCCGCAAAAAGCATGCACAGGAAAAATAAGGTTCCCCAGATTCTTCCACCACTCATGGAATTGAAAATATTCGGCAGTGTAATAAAAATCAGACTCGGACCACTGTCCGGCTGAACTCCAAAGGCAAAGCATGCCGGAAAGATGATCATTCCAGCGATCAGTGCCACGCATGTATCCAGTACTGTCACACAGACTGCCTCTCCTGTCAGCCTTCTCTTTTTATCAATATAACTTCCAAAAATTGCAATCGCACCGATGCCAAGACTTAATGTAAAGAAAGACTGTCCCATGGCTGCAAAAATAACTTCTTTCAGTCCTGATTCTGCTGCCTTTTTAAAGTCTGGCAACAGATAGAATCTGATTCCTTCTCCTGCACCCGGAAGGGTTGCAGAACGGATTGCCAGAATCACCATCAGTGCCAGTAAAAGAATCATCATTTTCTTGGTAATCTTTTCTACTCCCTTCTGCAATCCCATGCAGACAATCCCAAAGCAGACTGCTACAACTAGGATCATACAGATTGTCATCAGCCCCGGTTTCTCCATCAGATTTCCGAAGACACCTGCAATCTCATCTGCATTCTTTCCTTCAAACTCACCACCTGCCATCTTAAATACATACAGCAGGATCCACCCTCCGATCGTCGTATAAAACATCATCAGGAGATAATTTCCCGCCATGCCAAACCATTTATACCAGTGCCATTTTGTTCCCAGTGGCTCCAGCCGGTCAAATGACATCGCAACGCTTGCCTGACTTGCACGTCCTACAGCAAATTCCATGACCATGATCGGCAGCCCCAAAAGCACCAGAAATACCAGATAGATCAATACAAATGCTGCTCCACCGTATTTTCCGGTAATATACGGGAACCGCCAGACATTCCCCAGACCGATGGCACAACCGGCTGAGATCAGGATAAATCCCAGCCGTGAGCCAAATTTTTCTCTTTGCATTCTTAACTTTCCTCTCTTCCTTCTTTCTTGTCATAAAATGCCTTCACCGAACTTACTACCATCCGGTAAGTCATATCAGCCGCATAATCCGGACTTTTATCCTCTCCGTCCTCAAGCCATGTCTTGACAAGGCCAAGACATCCATTCAGGCAATAAGAGTAAAAATAATTCATCTCGCCTGATTTTTCCGGAAACATCTGCAGTAAAACTTCTCTTGAATTTTCCTCCAAAAGATCTTCCATCTTATGGATAAAACCAATATCTCCATAAGGTCCGATCAAAGCACATCCAATTTCCCGGTTACGGTCAAGTACCTGAAAAATATCTTTAATAAAAGAAAATGCGGAATCATTTTCCCGGTCGATTGGATGATCATGGATCGCACGCTTCATCTCATCCATCATCTCATCTTCAATCTCTCTCAAAAGCGTTGGGATATCCGAATAGTGAAGATAAAAAGTAGAACGATTAATATCCACCTCATCTACCAGTTCTTTCACCGTGATCTCTCCGATACTTTTTTCTTTCATCAGATGTGCCAGACCTTTTCTGAGCTGACTTTTCGTCTTTCTCACCCGCCGGTCCGTCTTTTTCTGCATAAAATCTCCCCCTTTATGTGACCATTTACACCTCTTTACTCCCATTTCCCGTTATCTTTTTCTCTAGGCAGCCCTGTCAGACAAATAAATACTGGTCATTTTTCATCATTTTGTCTACTAAGAGACAGATAGGTTGTTCATTGATGGTTGTAAATTAGTTTCTTCATTAATATAATACTTTTTAGCAAGAAAATCAACATTGTATCTATTACTAGAATATTTCTTTTAAAAGGAGTGTTATTTATGAAAAAAGCAATGCGAATCTTTCGCCGCGATCTGCGGCGGCTCATTCACAGTCCGGCAGCCATGCTGGTCATGGCAGGTGTTGCAATCCTGCCTTCACTCTATGCCTGGTTCAATATTGCTGCCAATATTGATCCTTATGCAAATACTTCAGCGATTCAGATTGCCGTTGCCAATAATGATCAGGATGCCTCCAGCAATGATCTCACGATCAATGCCGGTGATCAGATCATGGAAAATCTGAAAGAAAATGACCAGCTTGGCTGGGTCTTTACTTCTGAAGAGAAAGCAGTTGACGGAGTCCGTTCGGGAAAATATTATGCAGCTATTGTAATCCCTGAAGACTTCAGCGATTCCCTTCTCAGTGTTCTTTCCGGTACTCTTGAAACACCGGAACTGAATTACTATATTAATGAAAAGATAAATGCCATCGCTCCAAAGATCACAGATACCGGAGCAAGTACGATCCAGACCCAGATCAACGATACTTTTTCATCCATTGCCGCTGAATCTGTATCAGAAGTGCTAAAAGAATCCATTTCTGATCTGTCCGGAACTGTAAATTCTACTAATTCTGAGATTATTTCGCTTCTGAAAAAAGCAGATAATAACTTAAATGAATACGAAACCCTTTTAACTGAATTTACAGAAAAGACTTCCCAGTCCCATGATCTGATCTCAGATGCAAAAGATGCTTCTGATTCTCTTGGAAATGCAGCTGTTTCTGGGGCGTCTGCCCTTGAAAATGCACAGGATGCACTGAAGATGAGTCGGCAGGCAGCAGGAGATTTTTCCTCCTCACTTTCCAAATCCATCTCCGACGGAGAACAGATCCTGAACAGTGCGAACAGTTCTGTCTCTTCGGGTCTGACTTCTTTGGAAGGAAGTGCCGGAAAGATCAACCAGTCTCTCCAACAGGCTCTGGACTCTGCCGGAAACGTAACAGCTCTGAATGCATCCCTTCTGGAAAAAATGCAGGAAATTGCTGCCTCCACACCAGTTGTCAGTGAACAGCTTTCTGCTGCTATTGCAAAGTTACAGACACAGAATCAGGAAAACCAGACTCTGCTCAACAGTTTAAGTACTGCAAATACAAGTATTAAAAATGCTTTGGATACAACCTCTCAGACCCGGCAGGATATTTCCTCGCTCACGCAGCAGAGTATCGACGGACTGCATTCTTTCAGAACAACACTGGACGAAAATCTGCTCCCACAGCTCAATGCAACGCTGGATACATTTTCCTCGCTCACCGGAGAACTGACCGGAATCCTGAACGGCGTTCCGGCAACTTCCGAGCAGCTTAAGGGAATCCTGACGCAGCTTGATTCTGGTCTGACCGATACAGCCAACGCACTGAACGGTACAAAAGATGCCCTTTCCACCGTTTCGGACCGGCTTGGAACTGTGCAGACGGATCTGAATGCCATTACCAGTTCGGCTACTTTTCAGACACTCCTTTCGCTGGAAGGAATGAATGCTGATAAGATTTCCGAATTTATGTCCTCCCCGGTGGAGATTGAAACTGAAACTTTTTATTCTGTAAAAAATTACGGTTCATCCATGACTCCTTTTTACACAAACCTTGCGATCTGGGTTGGTGGAATCGTCCTGATCGCCATTTTAAAAATGGAAGTTGACCACGATGAGACCATGCGTTCCTATGGTTCTGTCTCACTTTACTTCGGACGCTGGCTGCTATTCATCACAGTAGGTATGATACAGGGCTTTATTGTCTGCCTTGGAGATGTACTTCTTCCGGGAATCCAGTGCATACATCCGGCTCAGTTTATTCTGACCGGTGTGATCTGTTCCTTTGTATACGTGAATATTATCTACGCACTTTCGCTTACTTTTAAACATATTGGGAAAGCACTGTGCGTCATTCTCGTTATTTTACAGATTCCTGGCTCTTCCGGTACTTATCCGGTTGAAATGACACCTGTATTTTTCCAGAAGCTCCATCCACTCCTTCCATTTACTTACGGAGTCGGAGCTATGAGAGAATGTATCGCAGGATTTTACGGAACAACCTTCCGAAAAGATCTTATGATCCTGCTGCTCGCCTATGTTCCGCTCTCTTTGCTGATCGGACTTGGACTTCGCCCGCTTCTTGCCGGACTGAATCACCTTTTTGACAAGAAACTTGCTGAGACAGAATTTATGATGTGCGAACCTCATGAAATTTCCGTCAGCCGCAGCACGCAGCTTGCTCTCCTCCTGAAAGCCTCTCTTTCACAGGAAGAGCTGAAACTGACAACTGCTGCCAAAGCACAGGCTTTTGAAAAGAACTACAGAAAAATGGTACGCTATGGATTCCTTGCGATCGCACTGATCCCTCTGATCTTCCTGATTCTGATGTTCAGCCTGGAATCAAAAATTATCTTCCTTGTACTCTGGATCATTTCGATCATTGCAATTGCATTGTTCTTGATCATTGTTGAATTTATTCACTCGAAACTAGAAGAACAGCAACAGCTTGTCGGCATGACTTTTGATGAAATGCTGGAGACTTTCCGCAGAAAGGAGAATTAACCAATGAAAAATATCATTCAGATTTTTAAAAATGATCTCCTCAGAATCCATAAGAATGTCATCGCAATGATCGTCATCATGGGAATTACCGTGATCCCGACACTCTACGCATGGTTTAATATTGCTGCAAGCTGGGATCCTTATGGAAATACCGGTAATCTGAAGGTTGCCGTAGCCAGCAACGATGAAGGGTATAAAGGGGAACTTCTTCCGGTCAATTTGAACCTGGGAGACGATGTCATCAGTGAACTGCAGGGAAATAAGCAGTTGAACTGGGTCTTCACAGATGCAAAAGATGCGAAAAAAGGGGTACAATCCGGTAAGTACTACGCTGCCATTGTCATCCCTGAAGACTTCAGTAAAGATATGATGAGTCTTTTTACTTCAGATGTCGTACATCCTGATATCACCTACTACATCAATGAAAAAGAAAATGCCATCGCCCCGAAAGTCACACAGAAAGGTGCCAGCTCTGTCCAGCATCAGGTCAATGAAACGTTCATTACCACAGTCTCCAAAACGACACTTGAGGCACTTCAGTTCGTAAATGATGTTTCCGCCAAAACCGGAGATGAGTCCCTGACTGAACATCTCGCTGCTTCTCTGGCACAGATTTCCGATGACCTCGGAAATATTTCCGGTACGGTGAAAGCCTTTTCTGATATGACCGATGCCGGAGCATTAATGCTGGATACGACTACCTCTTTTCTTGAGCAATCGGGAAAAGGAACAAAAAGCAGTGTCAATGCACTGAATCAGGCAGAAAATGGAATTGATTCACTGACTTCTGCCCTGACAGGAACAACTTCTGATATCAATACCGCACTGAAGCAGAATGCTGATTTTTATTCTTCTGTATCTGCTGCCATCGACAAAGCACTCGACTCTTATTCAACTGACGCTGCATCCTGCTCCAATGCCATTCAGGCAGTCAGCGGCCGTGTGCAGAATCTGATTTCCGGTTATCAGGAATTATCAGATTCCCTGACCGCCATTGCTAATGCACACCCGGATCAGACAGCTCTCGTTCAGGCGATCAATGGACTGAACGTACAGATCCAACAGGCGATCGACCAGCAGACACAGATCAAAAATAAACTGGATGAAATTGCTGCTGCCCTTCCTTCAGCCACTGCCGATGCTTCCACTTTAAAGAAAGAACTGGATGATCTGCTTGCCCGGGGAACAGCTTCTGTCAACTCGGTAAAGACCTCTTATGAGCAGAATGTGAAAAGCAGCCTGGATGGTCTCGCCACGAATCTTGACTCCACCAGTTCCTCCCTTGTGAGCCTCTTAGGGCAGGTAGACAACAGTGTAAAACAAATCCGTTCTGTCACCGGATCTGCATCCACAGATCTTTCCACTGTGAAAGAAGCTCTTGAACAGACCGTCAGTCTGTTGAATGAATCTTCTGAAAAATTGCAGAAAGTCTCCACCACACTTTCCACAGATGGCAGTGATGGTGTGCAGATGCTGGAAAAGATTCTTGCCGAAGATCCACAGACAATCGGAGCTTTCCTTGCAGCACCGGTAAGCCTGAATGAGACAAAAATCTATCCCATTGAAAATTACGGAACTGCCATGGCTCCTTTTTATTCCACACTGGCAATCTGGGTGGGGGCTGTTGTTATGGCAGCCATGCTCAAAGTCAATGTCTCTGAATCGGTAGTTAAGAAGCTTTCCGGAGCGAAACCACATCAGCTCTACTTTGGACGTCAGCTCCTCTTTGTATGTATCGGGCTGTTACAGAGCGGACTGATCTGTCTGGGAGACCTGTATTTCCTTGGTATTCAGTGCGAACATCCTTTCCTGTTCCTGGTAACGGGCTGGTTTACAAGTTTTGTTTATGTCAATCTGATCTATGCACTGACTGTCTCCTTTGGTGATATTGGTAAAGCGGTTGCCGTTGTCCTTATGGTCATGCAGGTAGCCGGAAGTGGTGGTACATTCCCGATCCAGTGTGCTCCGAAATTTTTCCAGGCTGTATATCCTCTGCTTCCATTTACACACAGCATGAATGCCATGCGTGAATGCGTTGCAGGCTTCTACGGTATGAACTATGTCAAAGAACTGGGGTATTTAGGAATCTTCCTGATCTTTTCACTTTTACTCGGACTGCTGCTTCGCAAACCGGTTATAAAATTAAATGATGCATTTACTGAAAAGCTGGAAAGTACACATCTGATTTAGCATCATCCCGGCTTTCCAGTAGCTGAAAAAGTCCATTGGATCTTTTGCCGCATACCTGGCAGCTAAAAAGGTGGACAGAACTCAAACTCGGGTTCTGCCCACCTTTTATCTATGCCTTTTTCCTTACGCTTTTTTAAAATTTTTCTTCACCATCAACGCCAGTGTCCGTCCGAAATATTTCCGGATCAATGCCAGAAATTCTTCATAGGATACATTTCCTCCCAGATACAGCATCTCATATTCTACGCCATACTCTCTTGTACTGTATCCTGCCTCCCGGAATCCATTTTTCAGATAAAACTCTTTTCTTTTTTTCCGTTCTTCATAATTGTCACAGTTCTCATCTACCACCTCTATATTCAAAATGATCCTGCGTGCCGAAAACCGGCGGCGTAATGCCTGCAGGATTTTGCTTCCATACCCCTGACCTCTTTCATCCGGCTCGATTGCAAAATAATACAGATAGACCACATCCTCAAAATAAACCAGATGGATAAATCCTACTAAAAGATCATCATCATATACCTGCATCAGATCTGCTGTTGATGTACGGCTTGCTTTTCTCAAAATCCAGAAGGGAATCTGTTCTTCTTTTGGAAATGCCTCATCATATAATTTTTTAATTTCATTCAGTTTCTTTTTATCATTTCTTGCATTTACAAAGCGTAACATCATTTTCATTTTTCCTTTCTACTACTGACTCCTGTTGTCTGTCCTCTCCTGCATGATTCTCATTCTTTTCTCACTCTTTCAATCAATCTTTCTGATCTTTCGGTCGTATGTATAAACTCCGTTGACTTCTTCTTCAATATCTGACCATTGTGTATAGACACTGGCACACAAACCTTCATCTATCAGATTTTTCACCTGTTCCATTCTTTTTCTGTATCGACGGTTCAGTGCTTTTTTACCCCTGCAGATCCCATATCCATAAAGTTTTCCACAGGCACTATGTCCTTCGATCCGGTAACTGTATCCTCCAAATTCCGAGAGAACTGATGCCCTCTCCTTTTCCGGGTGGATCTTCAGCTTAAAGAAATAATTATGAAGGCTGCAAAAATCTCCTCCCCCCTGATCGAACCACCCACTGGCCTGATCAATCAGCCGGTCAGGATCTTCTTTTCTGAGAATAGCGGTCATATCTTCTGTCTGAAACTGCCCCCAGCCCTCATTAAAGATGACCCAGGCAGCAATACTTGGATGCCCTTTTAACCGATGTACCGTCTCCTTCATTTCTTTCACAAATTCCAGGCGGCCTTCCTTTTCTTTTCTTGCCAGAAGCCCCGAATAAATATCTCTCATCCGAATCTTCCACCAGGACATCAGCGTTGCCGCATACGTCACAAACCAGTGCTTGTATTTTCCTCCGCCATTGACCATATCCTGCCATACGACCAGCCCCAGCCTGTCGCAATGATAATACCATCTCTGCGGCTCTATTTTCAAATGTTTCCGTACCATATTAAATCCGCATTTCTTCATCTGCTCCAGATCAAAGATCATAGCTTCATCTGAAGGTGCGGTATACAGTCCATCCGGCCAGTAGCCCTGATCCAGTACTCCATTCTGATACTGTACCTGATGGTTCAGGCAGATCCGCACGAATCCCTGTCCATCTTTTTCCAGTGTGAATTTTCTCATGGCAAAATAACCTGCTACCCTGTCTTTCTCCATCTCAACAGTAAAATCATAAAGATACGGTGTATCACATGTCCACATTTGCACATCCTGAACCGGAATCTCCAGCCATTCATTCGTCTTTCCATAAAATGTTCCTATGGTAGTTTCTGTTGTACTTTCCACCGGATCTGCTATTCTGCTCCCGGTCATGTCCTCCACTGGATCATCCGGTACATTTTTCTTCAGCTCTTTGTGGATCTTTGGCTTTTGCAGCACAATCTTTACAGCATATTCTGCACCAGACCGGACTATGATACGGACTTTTTCCTCATCCGGTTCAGGGAGCGTCTCCACTTCTTTTATATACTTTTCCGGGACTCTTTCCAGCCAGACAGTCTGCCAGATCCCACTTTGAGCCGTATAGAACATGCCGCCTCTTTCCAGCTTCTGCTTTCCCCTGGAATGATACGATGTATCACTCAGGTCTTTCACAGCCACAACCAGATCATTTTCTCCTGCCTGCACTGCCTCTGTGATCTCAAATTCAAAAGGCAGATACCCACCTGTATGCTTTCCGATCCGCTGTCCGTTCACCCATACAACGCACGCCTGATCCACAGCTCCAAAGTGAAGAAGCAGTCTTTCCTCTGTCAGGTCTGCTCCCATCCCGGATTCCGGATCTTCCTCTGAAAAGGATTCATCTGCTCTTTTTGTCTTATGCCCGTCAACAGAAAATGTCCGGTGATACCACAGATATTCATCCGGCATTAACTGACGGTTCACACCTGATAATGCTGCCTCCGGTGAAAAAGGAACTAAGATCTTCCCGTCAAATTCTTTCGGGCATACAAATTCCTGTGTAAATGCATAGTCCCAGTACCCATTGAGATTCAGATAACTGTCCCTTACCATCAGCGGTCTTGGATATTCGTCAAGTACATGCTCTTTATCCAGCGTCTCTCCCCATACAGTAAAAAGCTGCTCCATACTAAACTCCTCCTTCTATGGATGAATGATCTTATAAAGCGTCTGTGCCACATATTCCAACCGGTCGCAGTCCACAAAGGAATAATTCATAACATACGTATTTTCATATCTGCTGTCTTTCTGTTCCGCATTATAAAAAGAAGACAACGTTGCCAGCCGGATTCCTTTCGCCCTTGTCTTTAAAAGAAATTCCTGCTCACTCATGGAAGTATTGACATGCATCAGGAAATGCACACCTGAATCCTCTTCACTGATCGTAATATATTTTCCCAAAGGCTCTCTGAGAAATGTACTTAAGATCAGATCCCGCTTATGCTGATAATAGTTTCTCAGCCTGTTGATATGCTTCTCAAATGCACCTGCATTCATAAATGCTGCCAGTGTATACTGTTCAAAGTTAGACACAGTACAGGAATAAAATGAAAGTTCTCTGTAATATTTCTCTGCCAGTGCTTCAGGAAGTACCATATAACTGATTCGGACAGTAGAACAGAGTGTCTTCGCAAATGTATTAATATAAATCACCTTGCCTGATACATCGATACTCTGTAGAGACGGAATCGGTTTCCCCGCAAGTCTTAACTCACTGTCATAATCATCTTCTATGATATACCGTTCCTTTTTTCTCGTAACCCATCCAAGCAATTCATACCTCTTGCTGATCGGCATCACCATTCCGGTCGGGAAATGATGAGATGGGGAAATATGCATGATATCTACTTTTTTTTCTTCCAGTTTCTTTGCAGAAGTTCCCTCTTCATCCAGATCAATATACTCATACTTTACACCCATACTGCGGTAGATTTTTGCAATCTTTGGATAGCCCGGATTCTCCACTCCATAACAGACATTTCTCCCAAGAAGCTGGATCAGAATACTGTACAGATACTCTGTTCCTGCTCCGATAATGATCTGTTCCGGTCTTACATACATGGCACAAAATTCTTTAAGATAACCGGAAATACTTTTCCGCAGCTCCATCACACCTCCACAGGGGGGATTGATCATCATTTCCTCCTGATAATCATTCATGACTGCCCGCATGGTCTTATTCCAGATGGAAAAAGGAAATGCCGCATGCTCCGTCTGATTGCTTGTAAAATCTGCAATAAATGCATTTTCCCCTCCGGTCAGAAGTACTTTGTCCCCGGCTTTTGCAGTCCGTGAATCTTTTCCCTGCTCTTCTGCCTCATACAGTTCTGACGTATACTCCGTCTGATGTACCGGAATCCCACTCAGATCCGACACGTAATACCCGCTTTTAGGAATAGAATAAATATATCCTTCTGCAAGAAGCTGACCGTAGGCATTTTCCACCGTGATCACGCTTATAGCCAGATTTTTTGCAAGTGCCCGCTTGGAAGGCAGCTTCTCACCACTTAAGATTTTCCCCTGTATTATGTCATTTTTGATACATTTATACAGAAATTCATACAGGGAATCTGACCCTATATTTTCAAAATTATATGTCAACATCCGTTCTATTTTCTCCGTTCTGACCTTTTTGATTATATCCAAATTGAATATTTTTCTATAGTCACAATGCAATTATACTAATACCTGTCGAAATTGTAAAGAATTTCCACTATATTCTAAAATACGATTTTAAAGGGAGGATTTACCAATGAATACAAACGAAAGATATGAACTGAACAAAAATCTGGCTCAGATGTTAAAGGGTGGTGTCATCATGGATGTAACGACACCGGAGCAGGCAAAAATTGCAGAAGCTGCAGGTGCATGTGCAGTTATGGCTCTTGAACGGATTCCGGCAGATATCCGTGCAGCAGGTGGTGTTTCCCGTATGAGTGACCCGAAAATGATCCGTGGAATCCAGGAGGCAGTGTCCATTCCGGTTATGGCAAAATGCAGGATCGGACATTTCGCAGAAGCACAGGTGCTTCAGGCCATTGAAATTGATTATATCGATGAGAGTGAAGTTCTTTCCCCTGCTGATGATGTATACCATATCAACAAGCGTGACTTTGACGTTCCTTTCGTCTGCGGTGCAAAAGACCTCGGAGAAGCTTTAAGAAGGATCAATGAAGGAGCTTCTATGATCCGTACAAAAGGAGAGCCGGGAACCGGTGATATCGTCCAGGCTGTCCGTCACATGAGAATGATGAACAGTGAAATTGCCCGGATCAAAGGAATGCGTGAAGATGAACTCTTTGAGGCGGCAAAGCAGCTCCAGGTTCCATTTGACCTTGTTCTCTCTGTCCATGAAAACGGAAAACTTCCGGTCGTAAACTTCGCAGCCGGTGGTGTCGCAACTCCTGCAGATGCAGCCCTGATGATGCAGCTGGGAGCAGAAGGTGTCTTCGTCGGCTCCGGTATCTTCAAGTCCGGTAATCCGGCAAAACGTGCCGCTGCCATCGTTCAGGCTGTAACAAATTCTACTGACGCAAAACTGATCGCTGAACTTTCCGCAGATCTCGGAGAAGCCATGGTCGGTATTAATGAGCAGGAAATCGCACTTCTTATGGCTGAAAGGGGTAAATAAGACTATGACGATTGCAGTTCTTGCCCTGCAGGGGGCATTCATAGAACATGAGCATATGCTCCAGAAGCTCGGTGCAGATACCTTCGAACTCAGAAAAGCTGATGATCTGCAAAAAGACTTCAACGGTCTCATTCTTCCCGGTGGTGAAAGCACCGTCCAGGGAAAACTTCTGCATGATCTTAATATGTTTGAACCTTTAAAAGAAAAAATCTGCTCCGGTATGCCGGTTCTCGCAACCTGTGCAGGAATGATCCTGCTCGCTTCGGATATTGCCGATCAGGAGGAATCCTACTTCGGGACTCTTCCCATGACAGTCAGACGAAATGCCTATGGCCGTCAGCTCGGCAGTTTCCACACTACTGCCAACGCCAGCGGAATCGGTGAAATCCCTATGACTTTCATCCGTGCACCTTATGTGGAAAGCGTTCATGCTGATGCAGCCGGAGAAAAACCGGAAGTTTTAAGTATCATACAGGATCGGATCGTCGGAGTAAAATATCACAATCAGATGGCATTTGCATTTCATCCGGAACTGGATCAGGATACAAAGATCCATGAAGCCTTTCTTGGAATGATCCATAAATAACCTGGTTCACTCACTAACAAAACAGTTGACTTACTGACAAAACAGACGAGATCAGAACCGTATCAGTTACGTTCCGAATCCCGTCTGTTTTTCCTTCTATTTACAACACTTTTATTCTTTATTATGCCTTTGTAGAAGTTTCATCAACACCGTCCACTTCATATTATGCAGCAGCATTTGCATTGATACTGTCTATTACTCTTTTAATTCCCATCCATACTGTTATATCCTTAAAAATCTCAACGACACTTCCCTGATCAGTAAATGGTGCTTCCTGAAGAACTGAAAAATCTTTCAGCATTCCATTATGCACGATATATTCTACAATCTGGTTCACAAAATAAATCTGTCTGCTATCAAGATTCGTATCCGTCAGATATTCTGAAAATGCTTCCTTTGCCGCATTCATATCAAGTCCGACAATCTCACGAACAAATTCGCCCAATGGCTTTTCCCCTATTTCCTGTTCGTAATCAGACCTTGTTCCAACTTCTTTCCACAAAATTTCTTCCAGACTCTCTATATCTATACTAGTCAGTGGCTGATTCGTCTTAAGCTTTGCAATAGCAATATTATCCTGATGCTGTCGGATATAAAACTCTGCTTTTGCCTTATAATTCTTCAGCTCGTCATTCTCAAGTTCCGCTTCTTTCCACTCGATTGACAATACATCATCTTCAAAATTCGTATCATAGCGTCTTTTCTGTCCTGGAATATATTTCATCAGATTACGCAACTTTTCTCTGATTTCTTCAAATTCATCCACTCCGGCCTCTTCAACATAATCCGTAGTAAGAATCTGTTGGATCAGATCTGTCTGTGCCTGGATCTCAGGAATATTAGCCACACCTGCTACTCCTTTTACTTTCTTTCGCAGATCTCCTCTTGCTTTTATATCCTTTTTTCCCATCAGATATGCAAGCTCTATCCTATACATCAATGCATCAAATCTGACTGCATTTGCCTCATCCTCTTCCGGCTGAATCAGTGGAGAAACTTCCTCTTTTACAGTCACGGTATCTCCATAAGTAAGAGCCTGATAATTCGTCTCATCAGAATACATTTCAACGTATTTCAGGTGCTGCCGTACTGCAAAATTATCTCTTGGTAATTTCTGTACTCTTTCGCTCATTTCCCTGACCAGAGCATTTCTGTATGCAATCAGACGATCTGTCTGATATTCTGCCGACTGAAGCTGATATGTAATTTCAAACTTCAAATTAAAAACTGCACTTTGAAGAGCGATCATCTTCGCCGATGCCCGTCCCTTATTTAAACGGAAAAATTCAAAATTCCCACAGAAATCAAAAATGTAAAATTTCTGCTTATCCTCACCATCCAACTGCTCCGGACAAAGTCTTGTACCGCGTCCGATCATTTGCCAAAATTTTGCCTTACTCATGACTTTTTTGAAAAAGACCAAATTCAAAATCTCCGGTACATCAATCCCTGTATCCAACATATCAACTGAAATTGCAATCTGTGGCATCTTTTTCGGATCCGCAAACTCATCAATCGCACTTTGTGCATAGGTCATTCGATTATCAATTACTCGTGCATAATCTGGAAGATATGGATACTCTTTATTAAATACTTCCAGTATCTTTTCTGCATGATTATGATTCTTCGCAAAAATAATTGTCTTACCTAATTTCTGACCATACTCAATCTTAATTCCTTCTGTCATTAAAATATTTAATGCCTGCCTGATCGTATCTTCATTAAAAATCCAGGTATTTAATTCAGAGGAAGAAATAACTTCAGGAATCTTGCCCTCTTCATCCACAAAGGTTCTTTCATATTCTTCTTTTTCTTCTTCCGACAATTCATCATAGACAATTCCCTGATCAATAAATTTTAACTTTGATTCAATCGAAATATAATCTACAAGATACTCATCTTTTACCGCCTGAGCAAGATCATATCCATAAGTCGGCACCCCATCTTCTAATTCAAACACCTCATAGGTATTCTTGTCAATTTCAGACTTGGGGGTTGCTGTCAATCCTATCAATGGAGCATCAAAATAATGGAAAATATCCTTATATTTATTATAGATCGACCGGTGTGCCTCATCGCAAATCACAAGATCAAAATGACCACAGGTAAAAAGCTTCCCCTCTTTATCGTTTACAACATCAATGCAGTTGATCATCGTCTGATACGTAGAAAAGACGCAATGTGCATTATAATTATCTTTCTCTTCTACAAGATTTGTGCAGGAAAGACTGGGTAGCAGATTAACAAAACTTCTCTTTGCCTGCGTAACAAGAGAATTACGGTCTGCAAGGAATAAAATATTCTTT
>OODT01000559.1_pt1 | contig 38330 bp, 30 predicted proteins | sample 1671841 | NCBI WGS metagenome assembly OODT01 (sample SAMN06348198, study PRJEB24527) | human gut metagenome | biome: human gut; feature: ankylosing spondylitis patient; material: feces | host: Homo sapiens | place: China | collected 2015-10 | reverse complement strand
CAGCGACAGCTTTTATATTATATCAAAGCTGTTTTTGTTTGTCAAGAACTTTTTTAACTTTTTTCAAAGTTTTTTATTTTGACTTGTTGTCGTTTTCTGCGACAGCTATAATAGAATATCACATCTTTATCAGCTTGTCAACAGTTTTTTTACTTATTTTTTTATTTCTAAAGAGAAACAAAAAATAAGAACGGAGAAAGAGGGATTTGAACCCTCGCACGGCGCAAACCGTCTATACCCTTAGCAGGGGCACCTCTTCAGCCACTTGAGTATTTCTCCATTGCCTGAATAACAAATCATTATTCAATTTTGCTCAACTACGTGAGCAATGACTATTATATCTAATAAACTATTAAATGTCAATCACTTTTTTTCATTTTTTTCAATTATTTTTTCAATCCGTATTTTTACTTCTTTTGCAATCTCTACAGACTTCATATCCTTGTATTCTTCATAACGGATTGGTTCAAGAAAATGCACTTGTACTTTAATCTTTTCAATTGAGTTTACATCAAACGGTTTATAGGAATCAATTAACGCAACCGGAACAATAGGACACTGTGCTTTCATTGCACACTTAAAGCTTCCACCTTTAAATTCATTTACATGATTCGGATTCTTTGTACGAGTTCCCTCTGCAAAGATCAGATAATTCCTTCCGGATTTTACTTCTTTTGTTACCTGTACCATAACCCGCATTGCCTGTTTTACATCTTCTCTGTCCAGTGCATAAGCTTTCATACATGCAAAAACCTGTTTTAAAAATGGGATATTCTGAATTTCTTTTTTCATGACTACAGAAAACGGTGTCGGGCATGCATGTATAATTGCAAGTACATCAAATAAGCCCTGGTGATTTGGAAAGAACATAAATCCGTTTTCTTTTGGAATATTTTCCTGACCATGAATTTCTATCTCAACTCTTCCACCTTTAATTGCCCGCTCATCGATATAGCGAAGCAGTTCGTATCTTTCTTCTTCGGTATACTTATCCGTATGATTTGCATAATAACAAAGTTTATACCACATATACGGCACTCGTAAAATATTATACAGTACCATTAAAATAATTCTCTTCATAATATCTTTCACTTTCTTTAACTACACCAAACTACTGTAAAACAAACTCCCCAGCAAATTGATTTCACTGAGGAGCACCTGTTTTTAAGTTTCTGTCTGTTCTAATAAGTTTGTAAGTTCTTCTTCATAAGACGGATTTTTTCTCGTAAACTGCTTATAATCCTTTTCATAAGTTTTATATTCATCTGTCTTCATGAATTTCTGAAATTCTTTTTTGGAATTTTCACTCATTTCCTCTGTTACATCTTTCGCCTGCACAATCGAATACTTTTTATTGTTATTTTGAACATAGTAAACAGACAGGCATGGAATCTCCAAAGTAGTTTTACTTTCTGAATCCTCTTTTTTCAGTGTATAAATCGCATACATCAACTCATATCCATTAAAAGAACCTAATGATTCACATTTTGTAAACTTTACGCGCTTTGCATCATAAGCTTCAAACAATGTCATATAATGTTTGATTTCTGTTTTCAGTTCACTTGAAACTTTGTCCTTTTTATCCATCCCAAAACATTTCTTTACTGCATTTTCATCTGTTTTGGTATAAGCCTCTATTAATGACTTTGTTATTTTTTCAGGGGATTTTGTATTTACTTTCGTTCCACATCCGCCTAATGACAACAGTACAATGACTGCTGTCATAGACAGAAGAATCCCTCTTAATTTTTTCATCATAACTCTCCTCGTACTTATCGTACTTATGCACTCTATTCTTTTGCTGTCTCAGTTTCTTCTTCCGTTTCTTCTGATTCCTCTTCTTTTTCTCTTACTTTTGCAATACTTGCAACTGTAATATCATTTTTCAGATTCATCAGCTTTACACCTGAAGTAATTCTTCCAAGAATGGAGATATCTTTACATTCCAAACGAATAATAATGCCTTCTGTTGTAATCAGCATAATTTCGTTTTCTTCATTGACCGCTTTTACACCAACTACATTTCCGGTTTTTTCTGTAATCTTATAACATTTTACACCTTTACCGCCACGGTTTTGGCAGGTAAATTCTCCAACCGAAGTCCTCTTGCCCATTCCTTTTTCAGAGACAATCAACAGATAATCTCCCTGACAGCTTAACTGCATGCCAATCACTTCATCTTCATCCTGAAGATTAATGCCTCGCACACCCATAGAAACTCTTCCGGTCTGTCTTACATCTGACTCATGGAAACGGATGCACTGTCCGAATTTTGTTACAAGAATCACATCTTTTTTTCCGTCTGTAAATTTAACTTCAATCAGTTCGTCATCATCTCGAAGAGAAATTGCCGCAAGTCCCGTTTTTCTCACATTGCTGTAATCCTCAATCGGTGTCTTTTTGACAACACCTTTCCTGGTTGCCATAAACAGAAATTCTCCGGCTTTGAATTCATTAACCGGAATCACCGCTGTAATCTTCTCTTCTGCCTGAAGGGATAACAGATTTACAATCGCTGTTCCTCTGGCTGTACGGCTTGCTTCCGGAATCTCATAAGCTTTCAGACGATACACACGTCCCATATTCGTAAAGAACATCAGATAATGGTGAGTCGTTGTCATCAACAGTTCTTCCATATAGTCGTTATGAATGGTTGCCATGCCTTTGATTCCCTTACCGCCTCTGTTCTGACTGCGGAAGTTATCTACGGTCATACGTTTGATATAACCTAATTTGGTCATGGCAATCACCGTATTTTCTTTTGGAATTAAATCTTCCATGGATAAATCATATTCATCAAAACCAATAGATGTTCTTCTGTCATCTCCGTATTTTTCAGCAATTAATAAAATTTCCTGTCTGATAACACGAAGCAGAAGGTTTCTGTCTCCTAAGATTGCTTTGAGCTCACGGATTTTATTCACCAGCTCATCGTACTCACCCTGCAGACGGGCACGTTCCAGTCCGGTTAATGCACGCAGACGCATGTCTACAATCGCCTGAGCCTGAACTTCTGTCAGTCCAAATGCAGTAATCAATCCTTCTTTGGCTTCCTGTGTATTTTTACTTGCACGGATAATACGAATCACTTCATCGATATTTTCCAGTGCTTTCAAAAGTCCTTCTAAGATGTGGGCTCTTTCCTGCGCTTTATTTAAATCATATTTGGTTCTTCTTGTAACTACATCTTCCTGATGCTGTAAATAATATTTCAGCATATCCAGAAGATTCATCACTTTCGGCTCATTATTTACAAGCGCAAGCATGTTTACCCCAAAGGTATCCTGAAGCTGTGTATGTTTGTATAACTGATTTAAAATAACATTCGCATTTGCATCTCTTCTCAACTCGATACAAATACGCATACCCTCTCGGTTTGAGTGGTCGTTGATAGAAGTGATTCCATCAATCTTTTTATCTCTTACCAGTTCTGCCATCTTTTCAATCAGACGCGCTTTATTTACCATGTATGGCAGTTCTGTGACAATAATCTGGCTCTTGCCGTTTGGAAGCGTCTCAATATCTGTGACTGCGCGTACTCTGATTTTTCCACGTCCGGTACGGTAAGCTTCTTCAATTCCTCTTGTTCCAAGAATCATAGCTCCTGTTGGGAAATCCGGACCTTTTACGATGGATAAAATTTCATCCATCCCGGTATCTCGATCCTCTTCCACATAGTTGTCAATAATTTTAACAACCGCAGAAATGGTTTCTCTTAAATTGTGCGGTGGAATATTTGTTGCCATACCAACCGCAATACCGGAAGTTCCGTTTACTAAAAGATTCGGGTAACGGGACGGCAGTACCACCGGCTCTTTTTCTGTTTCATCAAAGTTCGGTGCAAAATCAACTGTATTCTTGTTGATATCTGCAAGCATTTCCATGGAAATTTTACTCAGCCTTGCTTCTGTATAACGCATAGCAGCTGCGCCATCACCATCCACAGATCCAAAGTTTCCATGACCGTCTACAAGCGGATATCTTGTAGACCAGTCCTGAGCCATGTTTACCAACGCTCCATAAATTGAACTGTCACCGTGAGGGTGATATTTACCCATCGTATCACCTACGATACGAGCACATTTTCTATGTGGCTTATCCGGTCCATTATTCAATTCAATCATTGAAAACAGAATTCTTCTCTGTACCGGCTTTAAGCCATCTCTTACATCGGGAAGCGCACGAGATGCAATAACACTCATTGCATACTCAATGTACGACTCTTCCATTTTTTTCTGCAGGTCCACCTCGTGAACTTTATCAAAAATATTATCTTCCATTCGTCTCTCCTTAACTCTGTTTAAGTCAATTTAACATCATATGCTGACCAGAATCACGCACCAAGTCTCACAGACGTTCGACTTGAACAATCTATTCACGCATCAAACTTAAATATCAAGGTTCTTGACATATCTTGCATTTTCCTCGATAAACTCACGTCTAGGCTCTACTTTATCACCCATAAGTGTCTTAAATGTTAAATCCACTTCTGAAGAAGTTTCTTCATCCATAACAACTTTTAACAAAATACGGCGTTCTGGGTCCATTGTTGTCTCCCATAACTGCTCTGCATCCATCTCTCCAAGACCTTTATAACGCTGTATACGATTATTGCCGTCACGTCCGATTTCGTTAAGAATCTCATCCTGTTCTTTTTCTGAATAAGCATAATACACTTTTTTATTCCGTTCAATCTTAAACAAAGGTGGCTTTGCAAGATATACATGTCCCTGTTTAATCAGCTCCGGCATGAAACGATATAAAAATGTCAGAAGCAGGGTTGCAATATGTGCACCATCGACATCGGCATCCGTCATGATAATGATTTTATTATATCTGAGCTTGCTGATATCAAAATCTTCGTGAATTCCTGTTCCGAAAGCCGTAATCATCGCTTTGATTTCCGCATTTGCATAAATTCTGTCCAGACGCGCTTTCTCTACATTCAGAATTTTACCTCGAAGTGGAAGAATTGCCTGAGTCGCACGGCTTCTTGCAGTCTTTGCAGAACCACCGGCAGAATCACCCTCTACGATGTAAATTTCGCACTTAGACGGGTCTTTATCCATACAATCTGCCAGCTTTCCAGGAAGAGACATTCCCTCAAGCGCAGTTTTTCTTCTGGTTAAATCTCTGGCTTTTCTTGCTGCATCTCTGGCTCTCTGTGAAAGCACAGATTTTTCTATAATGATTTTTGCAACTGCAGGATTCTGCTCTAAATAGATCTCAAGCTGATTGGCTACGATATTATCCACCGCACCTCTTGCTTCGCTGTTTCCAAGTTTCTGTTTTGTCTGTCCTTCAAACTGAGGGTCTTCAATCTTGACACTGATGATTGCAGTTAATCCCTCACGAATATCTTCACCGGAAAGATTCGCATCGCTGTCTTTTAATAATTTATTCTTTCTTGCATACTCATTAAAGGTTTTTGTCAGTGCATTTCTAAAACCAACTACATGCGTTCCGCCTTCCGGAGTTGTAATATTATTTACAAATCCATAAGTGTTTTCTGTGTAGGAATCATTATGCTGCATTGCAACTTCTACCATAACTCCGTCTTTTGTTCCCTCAAAATATAAAATCTCTTCGTAAAGAGCTGTAGTACTTTTATTTAAATACTGCACAAATTCCCGGATTCCGCCTTCATAGTGAAAAACTGTTTCTTTTGGTTCTTCCCCACGATTATCTTTTGCAATAATTTTAAGACCTTTTGTCAAAAATGCAATTTCACGGAATCTGTGTTTCAATGTATGAAAATCAAATACGGTCTCCTCAAAAATTTCAGGATCCGGATGGAACGTAACCATTGTTCCGGTCTTTTCCGAGTCACAATCCCCAATGACTTTTAGTTTATAAATAGTTTTTCCACGTTCATAACGCTGACGGTAAATTTTACCCTCATGATAAATCGTAACCTCAAGCCAGGTCGACAGTGCATTTACAACAGATGCACCTACACCATGCAGACCGCCGGATACTTTATATCCGCCACCGCCGAATTTTCCTCCGGCATGAAGAATTGTAAATACAACCTCTACCGCAGGGATTCCCGCTTTATGATTAATTCCTACCGGAATACCTCGTCCATTATCAATAACCGTAATCGAATTATCTTTGTTAATTGTAACTTCTACTGTATCACAATAACCGGCCAGCGCCTCGTCTACCGCATTATCCACAATCTCATACACAAGGTGATGCAGACCTCTGGATGAAGTACTGCCAATATACATACCCGGTCTCTTTCTTACTGCTTCCAGACCCTCCAGTATCTGAATCTGGTCGGCTCCATACTCTGTTTTAATTTCTGTGTTCATCCAATTCCTCCTGTTTCCCTGATATCAGTTAACGATGGTTCCGTCTACTACTTTGAAAAGTTTATTTATCTCAAACCTGCTGTTCACAAATTCATCCAGACCCGTACAGGTAATCATGGTCTGAATATTTTTGATGCTCTCCAGAAGATAATTCTGCCTGTTCACATCAAGTTCTGATAATACATCATCCAGCAGCAAAATGGGAACATCTTTAATTTTTCTTTCTACCAGATGAATTTCTGATAATTTCAATGACAAGGCTGCTGTACGCTGTTGTCCCTGAGAACCGTATTTTCTAATGTCGATATGATTTATTTTAACACACATATCGTCTCTGTGGGGACCCGATGATGTGTTTTTAAATTTAAAATCTTTTTCTCTGTTTTTAAGCAGTATTTCCAGAAACTGTTCTTCTTCCACATTGGGCTCATAAATCAGCTCAATCTGTTCTTTTCCTCCTGTAATACTGCTATGTATCCGCTGTATCACTTCATTCATCTCACGAACAAATTCACGTCTGCTTCGAATTACCGAGGCTCCATAGCGAACAAGCTGTTCGTCCCAGATATCCAGCGTACTCTTAAGACTTTCTTTTTGTGCAATATCTTTTAACAATTTATTGCGCTGATTTAAAATGTGATTGTACTGAAACAAATCCGACAAATAGATTTTATTAAGCTGACATAATTCTGAATCAAGAAATCTCCGGCGCTCACCTGGACCATTTTTTATAATATTTAAATCTTCCGGTGAGAAAAATACAATATTCACAATCCCCAGAAGTTCTTTTGCTTTACGGATTGGAATCCCGTCAATTGCAATTCCTTTCGCTTTATTTTTTTTCAAATGCATATCTATTCTGTGGGAAATGCCCCCTTTGTTTATTCTGAGCTTGATATGCGATTCATTTTCATGAAACCGAATCATCTCACGGTCTTTACTTCCTCTATGTGACTTTGTTGTTCCACAAAGATACACAGCTTCAAGGATATTTGTTTTTCCCTGTGCATTGTCGCCATAAAAAATATTGGTTCCCTTGTCAAACCGCAAAGATAAAAACTCATAATTTCTAAAATCCTTTAATTCCATTGATTCAATATACATCTGTACACCTGTCGCTATTTCACAATTTTAATTTCCTGTCCATCATAAGCTACAACATCACCGTCATACAGTTTCCTGCCTCTTCTTGTATCTACTTCTCCATTTACGGTTACAAGACCATCCTGAATAACGTATTTTGCCTCCACTCCGTCTTCTACTAGATTAGCTGCTTTTAGTGCCTGACCTAATTTTATAAATTCATCTCTTAATTTTATAATTTCCATGTTTTGTCCTTTCTGCGTTAATACACTTCCGGAGTCTTTCTGTGCTTCCGATTATCTTCCGACAGAATTAAAGTTTACCGGAAGAATGAGATATACATATTGTCCTGCATCATCACGAATAAAGCAAGGTGCTTTTGGATTCATGAGATAAATATGGATTTCTTCATCATCAATGACCTTTAGTGCATCAATTAAAAATTTTGGATTAAAACCAATCATAATATCTTTTCCCATTTTGTTAATGTCGATGTCTTCTTTCATCGAACCAATCTGAGAGTCGATCTGGAGTTCCATACCCTCATCGTTAATTGTAATAATAATTGGTTTTTTATCTCCTTCTTTTACAAGAAGAGTTGCACGGTCAATACTATCTAAAAATTCTTTTTTGTTCAGTGTTACCTTTGTTTCGTAATCACTGGACAACATCTGGTCAATCTTGAAATATTCTCCCTCAATTAATCTCGAAACAACTTTTGTATTGTCAAATTCAAACAGAATATGATTTTCAGCAAAATAGATATCCACCATGTCTTCTGTCTCACCGGATAAAATCTTACTGATTTCATTTAAAGTTTTTCCCGGAACAACCACTTTCTTGTCAGAACATTCATTCTTTAACGGAATCTTTCGGATTGAAATACGATGTCCATCAAGGGATACGACTCTCAATGTGTTGTTGGCAATCTGAAATAATTCACCTGTCATCAGTTTATTGTTTTCATTTACTGCGATAGAAAAGATGGTTTGACGAATTAATTCTTTTAATGTGAACTGTGAAATCTGAACACCTTCATTTTTTTCGATAAATGGCAGATAAGAGAAATCTTCACCTGACTGTCCCGGAATATTAAATTTCGCTTTTTCACAAGTAATGGTTGTGTTTTGTTTTTCGTCTGTCACAATTGTAACATCATTATCAGGTAATTTTCTAACAATTTCTGAAAAGATTTTCGCATCAAGAGCAACGATTCCTTTTTCTTCGATAGAACCCTCTACAATTGTCTCAATTCCAAGTTCCATATCATTTGATGTAAATTTGATAATATTGGCAGATGCATCAATCAGGATACACTGTAAGATTGGCATTGTCGTTTTTGAAGGAACTGCCTTCATGACAATGTTTACACTTTTTAGTAACTCAGACTTTGAACAGATTAATTTCATAATGTGGATAACTTCCTTTCTGTGAAAATGGTTTTGCTATAAACATATATATATATATAATATATTAATAGTAGTAGTAGTAGGGGATGTGGATAATGTGGATAACTCTTGAAACCCTTGTAAATAAAGGTCTTAAGGGGTGTTGACAATGTGGATAACTATGTGGATAACTTGTGGATAACTCAAAATCAATGTGGATAACTTTTCTGCTTAAACAACTTAAAAAGTACTTAAAAAAAAGTTATCCACATTTTTCACCGAGTTATCCACATAGTTATCCACAAAAAAATGGCAGTTATCCACATTTTTTTTCGAGTTATCCACATTTTTGACACCCAAAATGTGGATAACTATGTCAATTTTCAAGAGAAGTGTGGATGAAGATTAATTTTTTAATTTTATTTAAGCGAATTTTTAGCTGGATTAATCTTCTTTTTAAGTATATTAATCACTTCTCTGGTTTCTTCAGAATACTGAACTTCTTTTTCGATTCGTTTGATTCCGTTCATAATGGTACTATGGTCACGTCCCCCAAGCTTGTCACCGATGATTTTCAAGGTGATATCAGTCATTTGACGGCAGAGGTACATGGCAATTTGGCGCGGATAAGTGATTTGAGAGCTTCTCTTGTTTCCTATTAAATCACTGGCGGATAAATCAAAGTGTTCAGCAACCGTACGGATAATGATTTCAGGGGTTACGACCCTCATCTCTTCATCCGGAGAAATGATGTCTTTTAAGACTTTTTCAGCCAGAGCGAGGTTAATTTCACAGTTTTCCAGATTGGCAAATGCCATGATCTTATTGAGAGATCCCTCTAATTCACGGATGTTTGAGGTAACGTTCTTTGCGATGTACTCAATGACATCATCATCAATATAATAGCCGTCAAGTTCTTCTTTTTTCTTAAGAATCGCCATTCTTGTCTCGTAGTCAGGAGCTGAAATATCAACGATTAAGCCCCATTCAAAGCGGGAACGAAGGCGGTCTTCTAAGATTTCCATATCTTTCGGAGGTTTATCAGAAGATATGATAATCTGTTTTTTTGCACCATGAAGTGCATTAAAGGTGTGGAAAAACTCTTCCTGTGTAGATTCTTTTCCTACAATAAATTGAATATCGTCAATCATCAGAACATCGATGTTGCGATATTTCTCCCGAAACTTAGTCATGGTCATATCTGCATTATTACCACTGCGGATAGATTCAATCAATTCATTTGTAAAAATTTCACTTGTAACGTACAATACCCGCGTTTCTGGGTTTTTCTGCAGAATAAAATGTGCAATTGAATGCATTAGATGTGTTTTTCCAAGACCAACGCCACCGTAGATAAACAGTGGATTATAAGCTTCTCCTGGGGATTCAGCAACCGCAACGGACGCTGCATGTGCCATTTTATTGTTGCTTCCGACTACGAAAGTATCAAATGTATAGCGGGGATTTAAGTTTGCACGCTCAACATTTTCATTAATAATAGTTGAGGGAGCTTGTACTGTTTCAGATGGAATATCTTTTGGCTCGATTAGGGCAATTTCATATTCTTCTCCGGTTGCCTCAGAAATGGCTACTTTTAAGGGAAGAAGATAACGGTTAGTAATATAGTTGATACCAATCAGCCCGGTAGGGACTACAATTGTCACTTCATTGTCCTCAACACTGTGGACAGTAAGCGTTTCAAGCCATGTTTTGAAAGAAATATCAGAGAGCTGATGTTCCTCTCTGATGGTATTAAGAATATCCGTCCATTTTTCTTGTATTGGATGCATGGTGTATCTCCTGTGTTTAAGTAAATATAAAACAACGTAACAATAGAAAGTGCGAAAAATACACTTTCTATCAAAATACTACAAGTTTTGTATTTATCTATTCTATAATAAATTGGGACTTTTATCAACCGTTTAATCACAAAAATGTGGAAAACTTTTCCCAATGTGGATAATGTGGATAACTTGCAAAAAAGCAATGTGGATAATGTGGATAACTCGAAAAAAGGCATTATTTGCAACCAGTAAATGTGGATAATGTGGATAACTTCTTTCCACATTATCCACACGCTAAAACCCTTGATTTTAAAGGATTTTTTAAAAACCAAAAAAAGTTATCCACATTTTTTTTGAAGTTATCCACAAAAAAAGGTCGAGTTATCCACATTTTTTTGAAATATTATGTAAACCAAAAAATGTGGATAACTTTGTGGATAACTTTTTTAAAGAGTGGAAAAATTGAAAAGTTATCCACAAAATGTGGATAACTTGCAAAAGTGAAAATGTGGATAACTTTTTCGCAATGCGGATAAATGTGGAAAACTTAAAAAGCGCAAAATAATCCATAAATGACAAATTTTAAAAGCTTCAGTCAGGCATAAATTGGTATAAAAAAATCGAAAAAATGCTTGACGGAGAGGGGGTTTATGAATATAATTGAAATGATGTTTACTAAATAATGCATAACCATAGGAATACTATCTCAAGATAGATAGATATTTATTTAAAGGAGGTGCCTGGAATTATGAAAATGACATTTCAGCCAAAAAAGAGACAGAGATCTAAAGTTCACGGATTCAGAGCTAGAATGAGCACAAAAGGTGGAAGAAAAGTTTTAGCTGCAAGAAGATTAAAAGGAAGAAAAAAATTATCAGCTTAAGACCGCAGACATGTGGTCTTTTCTTCTCTTTTCATTAAAAGGATGGTTTATGAAATATTCGGAGTCGTTAAAGAAGAACAGAGATTTTCAACTGGTTTATAAAAGTGGAACATCAAAAGCAAATCGATATCTGGTTATGTATGTAAGAGAAAATCAGTTAGAAAAAAACAGAGTTGGCATATCCGTAAGCAAAAAGGTGGGAAACAGTGTTGTGAGACACCATCTTGCGCGCCTTATAAGAGAAAGTTACCGGTTAAATGAGGAAAAGTTTAAATGCGGATATGATATTGTAATTGTAGTCAGGGTAAATGGAAAGAACCAGGGGTTCCATTCCATAGAAAGTGCATTAATGCATTTAGGAAAACTCACAAAAACCATAAAAAGCGAAGAGAATGAAAACGATACTAATTAAATTGATTCGGTTTTATCAAAAGTATATATCCCCATTAAAGAGTACACGTTGTCCCTATATTCCTACGTGTTCTCAATATGGACTGGAAGCAATTGAAAAATATGGAGCAGTAAAAGGCTGCTTACTGGCCGGTTGGCGAATTTTAAGATGTAATCCATTTTCCAAAGGCGGATATGACCCGGTGCCCTGATGAACCGAAAAATGATGTGGATAAGAACACACACTAATTAGAGAAATATTGGGGTCACCGGTTATATAAGGAGGACGAATTTTGGGTGCATTGTTAAGTAAGAGTTCAATGCCGATTGTAAAATGGGTAGCCGAGGTAATGGGCTGGCTGATGAACGGCATTTACAAGATTGGGATTCATAATCTCGGTCTTTGTATTATATTATTTACAATTATCATTTATGCATTCATGATACCTCTGCAGATTAAACAGCAGAAGTTTTCAAAAATGAATGCAGTTATGTCACCAGAATTGCAGAAAATCAGTAAAAAATACAGAGGAAAAAAAGACCAGGCTTCTCAGATGAAGATGCAGGAAGAGACAATGGCAGTTTATGAAAAATATGGTGTGTCTCCAACAGGAAGTTGTCTGCAGTTATTCATTCAGATGCCGATTTTCTTTGCTTTATACCAGGTTATTATTAATATTCCTGGATATATTGGCGAGATTAAAGCAATTTTTGACAAAGCCGTTGTAAGTATCACAAGTGTAGACGGATACGCAGATGTCCTGACACAGTTTATCAAGGATGAGGGATTAAGAACTTATACTTGGAGAGCAGATGATGTAACAACAAACCGTATTATTGATGTATTATATAACTTATCACCAACACAGTGGAAACACTTAGGTGAAATCAGTGATTTTAGTGGATTCTCAGATGTATTAAGCAATACAGCAAATACAATTCGTCCGATGCAGAATTTCCTTGGACTGAATATCGCAGATACCCCGCTTGCACTGATTAAGTCAGGATGGAGTTCACACTCTTATCTGTTGATTCTTGCAGCAGTTTTAATTCCGGTATTATCCTGGCTGACACAGATGTTAAACATTAAATTAATGCCAACGGCGGCAACCACTCAGGACGGTGGAGCAAATGACCAGATGAACGCAACAATGAAGAGTATGAACACATTTATGCCTCTGTTTTCTGCATTTATCTGTTTCTCATTCCCGGTTGGTATTGGTATTTACTGGATTGCCGGTTCTGTGATTCGTTGTATCCAGCAGCTTATTATTAATAAACACCTGGACAACATGGATTTAGAAGACTATATCCGTAAAAATCAGGCAAAAGCTGCTAAAAAACGTGAAAAATCAGGACTTCCGCCACAGAAAATCACACAGCAGGCAAAACAGAATGTCAGAAATATTGAAGAACCAAAATGTACCACAAATTTAAAGAAATACAATAATAACAGTGGTTCAAAAGCTGTAGATACTTACAGAGAAGTACCGGAAACAAAACCGGGAAGCCTTGCATCAAAGGCTAACATGGTTGCAGAATTTGATAAAAAGAATAAGACAAAGAAAAAATAACGGTAAGGGGGAAGCGTTATGGAATTCAAAGAGTTTTCTGCTAAAACAGCAGATGAGGCAATTATCAAAGCCAGCATTGAACTTGGCGTTTCCAGTGAAAATCTGGAGATTCAGGTTGTGACTGAAGGCAGTTCAGGATTTTTTGGAATCGGTAAAAAACCGGCAATCATAAAAGCTCGCAGAAAAGAAGAAACCTTACCGGAAGAACCTGTAGCAGAAGAAATAAAAGAGTCTGTTCCGGTAAAAAAAGAAGTGAAAAAAACTGATAAGGCAGCAGAAAAACCTGTAGAAGAAACCGTAAAACCGGTGAGACATCAGGAAACAAGAAAAGAGCAGCCAAAGCCTCGTGAAGAGAAGAAAATCATCAAACGAAGCGAGGAAGAGATTGCAGAAATCAAAGCGGAAGCTGAGAAGTTCTTAAGTGGCGTATTCAAAGCAATGGAGCTTGAAGTTGAGCTTAAAATAGAATACACAGCAGAAGACGGCAGCCTTGAAGTTGAATTTATCGGACAGGATATGGGTATTCTGATTGGAAAAAGAGGACAGACACTGGATTCTCTTCAGTACCTTACAAGTCTTGTTGTAAACAAAGGCAGACAGGGTTATGTCCGTGTAAAACTTGATACAGAAGACTATAGAAACAGAAGAAAAGAAACACTTGAAAATCTTGCAAAAAGCATTGCTTACAAAGTAAGAAAGACGAGAAAACCTGTTTCTTTAGAGCCGATGAATCCTTATGAAAGAAGAATTATTCATTCTGCACTTCAGGGGAACCGTTATGTTGAAACATATAGCGAGGGCAGTGAACCATATCGCCATGTGGTTGTAAAATTAAAGAAATAATGTAGTAAAAAATAAAGACGTTCTAGGTGAAAGCGTGAATGTTGGAGATGGATTCTCTGTGCTTTTATCTGGAGCGTTTTTTGTTTCTTAAGAGTAAATAAAAAAGTATATTAAATTGGATTAGGAGGCTGGATTATGCCGATACTGGCATCAGAAACGATAGCAGCAGTTGCAACAGCTATGACCGCTTCAGGAATTGGAATTATACGAATGAGTGGACCAAAAAGCCGTGAAATTGCAGGAAAAATCTACCGTTCCAAAAACGGAAAAAATAAGATAGAAGAAGTAAAATCTCACACGATAAACTATGGTTTTATTTATGATGGAGACGAAGAAATTGACGAAGTTTTAGTCATGGTAATGGACGGTCCGAGAAGTTATACAGGGGAAGATACCATTGAAATCGACTGTCATGGCGGTGTGCTTGCAATGAAAAAAGTGCTGGAAACAGTCATTAAGTATGGTGCAAGACCGGCAGAGCCAGGCGAATTTACCAAGCGTGCTTTCTTAAACGGAAGAATTGATTTATCACAGGCAGAGGCAGTCATTGATATAATTAATGCAAAGAATGAGTATGCATTAAAGAGTTCTCTTCATCAGTTAAAAGGCTCTGTGCAGAAAGTCATCCGTGAAATCAGAGAGAATATTATCTATCATATTGCATATATCGAATCTGCTTTAGATGACCCGGAACATATCAGTGTGGATGGTTATGGGGAAACTTTGGGGAAAGATATCAAAATTCAGAAGGAGAAAGTGGAAAACCTTCTTTCTACAGTAAAAGAAGGAAAGATGATGAAAGAGGGCATTAAAACAGTTATCGTAGGGAAACCAAATGCCGGAAAATCGTCTCTTATGAATGTACTTGTAGGAGAAGAACGTGCGATTGTAACGGATATTGCAGGTACGACAAGAGATATTTTAGAAGAAACGATTGTGCTTCATGGAATTTCTCTTCGTATGATTGATACTGCCGGAATCCGTGATACAGAAGATAAAGTAGAACAAATCGGTGTAGGACGGGCAAAAGAGTATGCAAAAGATGCGGATTTGATTCTTTATGTGGTGGATTCTTCACGTCCTCTTGATGAAAATGATGAAGAAATCATGGAGATTCTCGAAGATAAAAAGGCAATTGTGCTGTTGAATAAGACCGATTTGGAACAGAAAGTAACCGAAGAAATGTTAAAAGAAAAGCTTTCTCATCCAGTTGTGTCGATTTCAGCAAAGGAAGAACAGGGAATTGATGTGCTGGAACAGGAGATTAAAAACATGTTTTTTGAAGGTGAATTAAGCTTTAATGATGAAGTTTATATCACAAATATGAGACATAAAACGGCTCTTGAAGAAGCACTTGACAGTTTAAAAATGGTTGAAAACAGCATTGAAATGCAGATGCCGGAAGACTTCTTTTCGATTGATTTAATGAACGCTTATGAGTCTTTAGGAAGTATTATCGGAGAGGCTGTAGGGGAAGATTTGGTCAATGAAATCTTCTCAAAATTCTGTACCGGAAAGTAAAAAATCAGGATAAATATAGAAGCAAAAAAGGAGAAAAACAGATGAATCATTTGACAGAAAATTATGATATTGCTGTTGTTGGTGCAGGTCATGCCGGATGTGAAGCAGCACTTGCATGTGCACGTCTGGGGTTGGAAACGATTATGTTTACGGTAAGTGTGGACAGTATTGCACTCATGCCCTGTAACCCAAATGTCGGTGGTAGTTCCAAGGGACATCTGGTACGTGAATTGGATGCTCTGGGTGGAGAAATGGGAAAAAATATTGATAAAACATTCATCCAGTCTAAGATGTTAAATGTATCAAAAGGTCCTGCTGTTCATTCTTTGCGTGCGCAGGCAGATAAACAGGAATACAGCAGAAGTATGCGCCATACACTGGAAAATACAGAACATCTGACCATTCGTCAGGCAGAGGTAACAGAGATTCTTGCTGAGGACAAACAGATTAAAGGAGTAAGGACCTATTCCGGTGCAGAGTATGCAGTAAAAGCGGTTGTGCTTTGTACAGGAACTTACTTAAAGGCAAGATGTATTTACGGTGATGTAAGCAATCATACCGGTCCAAACGGACTTCAGGCAGCGAATCATCTGACCGATTCCCTGAAAAAACTTGGCATAGAGATGTATCGTTTTAAGACAGGAACACCTGCCAGAATTGACAAAAGAAGTATTGATTTTTCAAAGATGGAAGAACAGTTTGGAGATGAAAGAGTTGTACCGTTTTCTTTCTCTACCAATCCTGAAGATGTTCAGATTGACCAGGCATCCTGCTGGCTGACTTATACCAATGAAACTACACATGAGATTATCAGAAATAATTTGGACCGCTCTCCATTATATTCCGGTATGATAGAAGGAACAGGTCCCAGATACTGTCCATCCATTGAGGATAAAGTCGTACGTTTTGCGGACAAAAAACGCCATCAGGTTTTTATTGAGCCGGAAGGATTATATACAAATGAGATGTATGTAGGCGGAATGTCAAGCTCTCTTCCGGAGGATGTACAGTACGAAATGTACCATTCTGTTGCAGGATTAGAGCACGCAAAAATTGTAAGAAATGCCTATGCGATTGAGTATGACTGTATTAATGCAAGACAGTTATATCCGACACTTGAATTTAAAGAAATCAAAGGTTTGTTCTCAGGCGGACAGTTTAACGGAAGTTCAGGATATGAAGAAGCAGCTGCTCAGGGATTGATTGCAGGTATCAATGCGGCAATGAAAGTGCTTGGAAAAGAGATGCTGATTTTAGATCGTTCCGAGTCTTATATTGGTGTATTAATCGACGATTTGGTTACAAAAGAGAATCATGAACCATACCGAATGATGACAAGCCGTGCGGAATACAGACTGCTTTTAAGACAGGATAATGCAGACTTAAGATTAAGAAAAAAAGGTTATCAGGTGGGTCTTGTAAGCAAAGAACAGTATGATTATGTTTTGTGGAAAGAAGCAAAAATCGAGGAAGAAAAAGAGCGTGTGGAACATACTTATGTAGGAGCAACGAAAGAGGTACAGGAACTGCTTGAACAGTACGAAAGCACACCTCTTAAAAATGGATGTTCCCTTGCAGAATTAATCCGCCGTCCGGAATTAAACTATGAATTATTAGCTCCTTTAGATAAGAAAAGACCGGAACTTCCGGAAGATGTAAGAGAACAGGTTAACATTAATATCAAATACGATGGATACATTAAGCGCCAGATGAAACAGGTGGAACAGTTTAAGAAGCTGGAAACAAAGAAACTTCCGGAGGAACTGGACTATGAAGCAATCAGCGGACTTAGAATTGAAGCAAGACAGAAATTAGAAGAATACCGTCCGGTTTCTGTAGGTCAGGCTTCCAGAATTGCAGGGGTTTCTCCGGCAGATATTTCTGTCCTTCTTGTGTACCTGGAATCTTATCGAAGAGGGGGAAATGGGAATACATGAATTATGATTTAACGCTGTTAGAAAACGCTGTAAAAGAGTTTAAAATTACACTTTCAGAAGAACAAAAAGCGCAGTTTATTCAGTATTATGAGCTGTTAATTGAGTGGAATAAGGTGATGAATCTGACCGGAATTACAGAGTTTGATGAGGTACTTCAGAAGCATTTTTCAGACAGTCTTTCGGTTGTAAGAGCACTGGATATGAGCAAAATTGAGAGCTGTATTGATGTCGGAACAGGGGCAGGATTTCCTGGAATTCCATTAAAAATTGCGTTTCCTCATCTGAAAGTAACTCTGCTGGATTCCTTAAATAAACGTTTGAAATTCTTAAATGAAGTCATCGAAAAATTAGGTTTAGAAGGCATTGAAACAGTACATGGACGTGCAGAAGATGGTGCAAAAAAACCAGAGCTTCGAGAGGCTTTTGATTTAAGTGTGACACGTGCAGTTGCAAGGGTAAGTGTAATCAGCGAGTATTGTCTGCCTTATGTAAAGACAGGTGGATACTTTGCTGCATATAAGTCGGGAAAAGCGGCAGAAGAACTGGAAGAAGGCAAAAAAGCGATTGCAGTTTTAGGCGGAAAAGTCGAAAAAACAGAAGAATTTTTGTTGCCGGACTCAGATATGGAACGTACGATTTTGCTGATAAAAAAAGTAAAAAATACACCGAAAAAGTATCCGAGAAAAGCAGGAACTCCTGCAAAAGAACCGATTGTATAAGTGGAAAATTGGATAAAAAATTGTATGAAAATAAAGAACGAAAGAGAGCTGAAAAAGGCTCTCTTTTTTTTATTAGGGATATTTGCAAGGATTCACAGAAAAAACACATTCTCATCTAATTTTTATCACAAATAGTAAATAGAATAGAACGGTGAGAAAAATATAAAAAAGCAAGTACAATATTAAAGGAGGGAATACCTTGATTGAAGTAAAGGATCTGGTCAAAAAATATGGTGACCATGTGGCCGTAGACCATTTGAGTTTTACCATAGAAAAAGGAAAAATTTATGGATTTTTAGGACCAAATGGAGCAGGTAAATCGACTACAATGAATATGATTACCGGCTACATTGCCTCGACACAGGGAGAAATTCTGATTGATGGACACAACATTTTAGAAGAGCCGGAAGCCGCAAAAAAATGTATCGGTTATCTGCCGGAGCTACCTCCGGTTTATCAGGACATGACAGTCAGAGAGTATTTAAAATTTGTAGCTGAGTTAAAATCCATTCCAAAAGCAGAGCGGGAAAAGAATATAAAAGAAGTTATGTCAACTACAAAGCTTGAGGAAGTACAGGAACGTCTGATTAAGAACCTTTCAAAAGGTTTTAAACAGAGGGTTGGAATTGCACAGGCTCTGCTTGGATATCCGGAAATTATTATTTTAGATGAGCCGACCGTTGGTCTTGATCCGAAACAGATTATTGAAATCAGGGATTTGATTAAGAGCCTTGGAGAAAAACATACCGTTATTTTAAGTTCACACATCCTTTCGGAGGTAAGTGCGGTCTGTGACCATGTATTGATTATTGACCGTGGAAAACTGGTGGCAAGCGACACACCGGAGAATTTAAGTAAGGTAATGGAAGGCGCAAATTCTCTTGAACTTACAGTAAAAGGGAAAGAAGAAGAAATCAGAGAGGCAATGAACCTCGTAGAAAATATTCAGGAAATGATTTACCATGAATCTTTTGTGCCGGATGCCTGCGATTTTACCGTTAAAATATCAGGGGAACAGGATATGAGAGAAAACATTTTCTTTGCTCTGGCAGATGCAAAATGTCCGATTTTAAAAATGCAGCCGACAAATATGACGCTGGAAGAAGTATTCTTGAGATTGACCGAAGACGACAATGAGGAGGAGAAAGAAAATGCTGGCGATTTATAAAAAAGAATTAAAAAGTTATCTTACATCCATGCAAGGATATGTGTTTATGGCATTTATCATGCTGGTTCTGGGGATTTATTTTACGGCATATAACTTAAATTATGCAAGTCCGGATTTTGGAACAACCTTAAATTCCGTGACGTTTGTATTTTTGATTATCACTCCGATTTTAACAATGAGAATTTTAGCGGAAGAAAAAAGAAATAAAACAGACCAGTTATTATTCACTTCACCGGTGCCAATCTGGAAGATAGTATTCGGAAAATATCTTGGAATGGTGACAATTTATCTGATTCCAGTTGTGATTACGTTGTTTTATCCGCTTATTTTGGCAAAATACGGAACAGTTTCTTATCCTATGACCTTAACTGCAATTGTTGGATTTTTCTTTTTGGGATGTGCCAATATTGCAGTTGGACTTTTTTTATCTTCGATTACAGAAAGTCAGGTTATCGCAGCGGTTCTTACCTTTGTGGTATTATTCTGCAGTTTTGTCATGAATGGAATTGAATCTTTCTTTTCACAGACGGCGATGGCTTCCATGCTTGCATTTGCGGTACTTGCAGTCTTAATTGCAATGGTCGTCTATCAGATGACAAAAGATAATATTTTGACCGGAATTACAGGAGTGGTACTGCTTGGAGCAGTTGTAATTATATATATTGTAAAATCCTCTTTGTACGAGGGAGCAATTCAAAAATTGTTAGATTTGCTTGCAATCGCAAATCATTTTGATAATTTTGTAGGAGGAATTTTGGATTTCTCCGGAATTGTATATATGTTATCCGTAATCTGCATTTTCATATTTTTAACCGTTCAGTCAATACAGAAACGGCGTTGGAGCTGATGATTTGAGGTGAATAGAGAGGAGAAAATGCAAATATGAAGACAAACAATGAAAATAAAGAGTTAAACAAAGACTCAAATAAAGATTTAAATAAAGACTTAAATAAAGGGTCAAATGAAGATTTAAATAAAGAGTCAAATAAAGACGTAACTAAAAAAACGAATAAAGAGTCAAACGGCAAAAAATTCAAAAAAATAGATTTCAAAGAATTACGAAAGAAAAGCAAGGAAAAACGAATCCAAAATAAAAAGAACTTAAAGCATGGTTCCTACAGCATGGGTGCAATTACAATTTTTATTGCGATTATCGTAGTATTAAATCTGGTATTGCAGGAAGTGCCGTCAAAATACAGAGAAATCGATTTAAGTACGCAGAAACTTTACAGCATTGGTGACCAGACAAAGAAAGTACTTAAAAAGCTCGATAAAGACGTAGAGATTTATTATATTGCGCAGAGTGGTTCAGAAAGCAGTGATATCCAGAAACTTCTGGAAAAATACGAAGAGGGCAGTGACCACATCAAAGTGGAACAGAAAGACCCTGCAGTAAATCCGAAATTTGTTTCACAGTATACATCGGATGGCGTGAGCAATAACAGCGTAATTGTTGTGTGCGGAGATAAAAATAAAGTCATTGATAACAACTCATTATATGAAACGACTGTTAATTATCAGACTTACAGTAGCGAGGTAACCGGATTTGATGGAGAAGGTCAGATTACAAGTGCAATTAATTATGTAACATCCGATAGTATGCCGGTGATGTATACGTTAGAGGGACACGATGAAGCAACCATGAGTGATACCTTAAAAGATACCATTCAGAAAGCAAATATCGATATTCAGTCTTTAAATCTGCTGACAATGGACAGTGTTCCGGACGATGCAGACATCTTGTTTATCTTTGCACCGGCAAAAGATATTTCAGAAGATGAGGCGTCTAAGATTATTTCTTATCTGGAAAATGGCGGAAAAGCGTTGATAGTTTCTAATTATTCTTCTGAAGAAATGCCAAATTTTGCTTCTGTATTAGAGAATTATGGTGTGAAGACGGCAGGTGGAATTGTACTTGAGGGAGATACCAATCATTATATTTCTCAGAATCCATCCTATCTGCTTCCAAATATCGAAAGTAATGACATTACTTCAAGCCTGTCATCTGGCAGTCGATATATTTTAATGCCTCTGGCACAGGGAATTGTAAAGAGTGATAACTACAGAGATTCTCTTGAAATCACCGATATTCTGACGACTTCAGATGGTTCTTACTCAAAAGTAAATGTAGAAGATATGCAGACAATGGAAAAAGAAAGCGATGATATTGACGGACCATTTGCAGTTGGTGTTTCCATCACAGAGAATTTAGATGATGAGAAAGAAACACAGATTGTTTACTATTCATCCGAAGCGCTGTTTAATGACCAGATGAACACAATGGTATCCGGAGCAAACTATGAATTGATTTCTGCTTCTGTAAACTGGATGTGTGAGAGCGAAGAGGATAGTAATACAATTTCTATTGCAAGTAAGAGCTATGATACTTCAACACTTACAATTCCGGCAGCAGATGCAAGTTTCTGGAGTATCTTTGTAACAGCAGTTGTACCGGTAGTGATTCTGGTAATCGGCGGTGGTATCTGGATGAAGAGGAGAAAACAGTAATGAAGAAAAAAAATATCGGATTAATCGCAGGAATTGTACTGCTTGTTGTGCTCTGCGTAGTCTATTTTGTTCTTCATAATCATAATGCCAGCAGCAGTGAAGCAGATAGTACAGATACAGCAGCAACAGCGTTTGAGACAGATACAGACAAATTGACAGAGCTGACTGTGACAACGGAAGGTCAGTCTTATACTTTTACAAAATCAGATGATAAATGGAGTTATAGTGCAGATGCTTCATTTCCACTAGACCAGAGTAATTTTGAAGAGCTGGCAGGAAAGTTAAAATCAATCAGTTCAGACAGGGAGCTCAAAGATGTAGAGGCTGTATCAGAGTATGGACTTGATGTACCTGCTGTACAGGTTTCTATTAAAAATTCGGATGATGAAACCCATACATTAGAGTTTGGTGCAGTAAATGACATGACAAGCAATTGTTATATGACAATTGACAAGGATACCAGTAAAATCTATATGGTTGCTTCTGATCTTGAAACCGCTTTTAATTTTAATTTAAGTGACCTTGCAGAAAAGGAAAGTTTCCCGTCTATTACAGCTACTACAGTTACGAAACTGACTGTAGAAAAACAGGGCGAAGAAGCCGAAGTGATTGAAAAGAGTGATTCTGCTTCCACCGGATGGAGTTATACAAAAGGAAGCACACAAAGAGATATTGACAGTTCTAATACTTCCAATCTCTTAAATGGAATTTCCAGTCTTTCCTGGGGCAGTTTTGTAAGTGCAGATACCAGTAAGCTTGCAGAGTATGGATTGGATGCACCGACCAAGATTATGATTGATTATCAGGTGACAGAGACAAAAGACAGTGACACGAGTACCAGTGAAGATGATACGAGTGAAGACAGCAGCAGTAATGAAGATGCAGAAAATGACTCTGACAGCGACAGTACCACAGAAACTGTGACAACGAATAAGCAGGAAGTTTTGCTTCTTGGAGGTCAGGACAGCAGTGGGAATTATTATGCGAAGCTTGAAAGCCAGTCCAACATTTATACCATTTCATCTTCGAGTGTGGAAAGTTTCTTAAATATCGACGTGAAAACTCTGGTCAGCAATTATGTCTCTAATTATATCTTTGCAGACCTCGACCGTGTAACAATTCAAAAAGATGGAGAATCTTATGAATTTACAAAAACAACGGAAGAGAAAGCAAAAGAAAAAGATGACAGTGATGATTCAAAGTCTGAAGATAGTGATACAGAATCGGATACAGAAACTGTGACAACCTATTTTATGAATGGAAACGAAATAAAATTGGAAGATTTCTCAAGCTTCTATAGTAATATCAGTTCTCTGGAATGTCAGGAGTGGCTTGATGAAGTACCGGAAACACAGGATGAGCCGGAAATGACTGTAGAATTTTATAAAGAAAATGGAGTTTACTTCAAAGTAGAATATTATCCGTATGATTCTAACTTCTATCTTGTAAAAAATAATCAGGGAACTGCGTGTCTGGTCAATAAAATGAAGATAAAAGAAATTGAAAGTTCTTTTGAAAAATTTTTGGAAAAACAGAATTAATGATTAAAAAGTCAAGTGGATATTCGCAATCCGCTTCGCTACTTGCTCATAACCAAATAGCTGCTACGCAGCTTATCAGAAGGGGCTTGCCCCCTCCTGATACAAGCAAGTCCCCACCCCTGCTTATTGCTTTTCGCAATTGAAGCAGGGGACTTACTTGATTTGGTTAAAAAGCGAGAGGAATGTTTCACGTGAAACATTCCTCTCGCTTTTTAGTCATCAAGAAAAACAGACAGACAATCAAATAACTGTTCTGGTGATTCTAACTGAGGAAGATGTTTTGCTTCTTTTAAAATGTAAGTCTCAATTGCCGGATTTAATTCTACATATTGAGAGAGAACTTCGCTCTTAGTGAGTTCGCCTTCCCCTTCGATAATAAAGATGCTGTTGTTTATATTTTTTAATGCATGCACGATATTGTTGTTAGTATATCCTCCAAGTAAACTGGAGAATAAGAAACGACCGCTTCCCATGCCTTTGTGGGCTGCTTCATAGTAAGTGTCGAGCCATTCTGCTTTGATATGGAATGGATTGTAAAGATAATCTTCTGTAAATGCAAGTTGAACATTACTCTGGCAGACCATCATGTTATAAACAAGAGTTCCGAACACAGGAAGCTCAAGAAAAGATTTATAAAGCTTGCTGCGTTTAGTTGGAATCTTATTTAACTGTGAAAGTGCCGGCGGATTAATCATTAAAATTTTTCCAAACAGTTCGTTTTCGTTATGACAGGCGAGGACTGTAAAAGAGCCGGAAAAACCACTGGTAATCACATCTGTTCTTTCGTGAATTACGTTTTTGATAAAATCAGATATTGCCTGGACATATAAATAGTTGGTGTAAGTAATATGCTGTTTATCAGAACGGCCGCATCCAGGTAAGTCGATGCAGTAGACGGTATGATTTTTCTCAAGCTGTTTTACAAGTGCTTCCCATTCATAAGCGGAACTGTAAACAGTTAAATCGTGAATTAATAAAACGGGAGAACCCGTACCTTGTTTTGTGTAATAAATTTTTCCAAAACGCCAGTTGTAATAATTGCTTGCCGTTGACTTTAACAAGTCTTTCATTATTGCGGTTGTAGAAATCAGATGGTTCATGAAATGAATAATAGCAGTTGCGGTGGTAAATAAAATACCGGTTGTAATAAGTTTGTATCTATGCTTTTTCATAAAAAAACCTCCAATATAGGATTACTTTAGTTAGTTATAATTATAAGCCATTAACTCTTATTATACAAGCTGAAAGTAGGGAGAAGAATCGTGTGATAATAAAAAAATGGGAAATGTTTCACGTGAAACATTTCCCATTTTTTTATTGATTGATTAATGAAATTTATATCGTAAAAAAATATAATGTTTCACGTGAAACATTTGTGTAGAAATACGTTTAAGAAGATGTTATAATAACCATTGAATGAAATAAATACGAAGTTTGATGAAAAGAGGAAACTTAAGTGGGAAGAATAATAGCAATAGCAAATCAGAAAGGCGGAGTAGGAAAATCTACAACTGCAATCAATCTGTCTGCATGCCTTGCCGAGCTGGGACAGAGAGTCCTTCTTATTGATATTGACCCACAGGGGAACACAACAAGCGGAGTCGGCGTAGACAAAGATAATGTCAATGCGACTTTGTATGAACTTCTGGTGGGAGAGTGCGAAATTTCGGACTGTCTGATTGAGAATGTATTCGAAAATTTATCCTTGATTCCGTCGAATGTGAATTTGTCTGGTGCAGAGATTGAACTGGTAGGCGTAGAGGGGCGTGAATTTCTTTTGAAAAATCATATTGATTCTATTCGTGATAATTATGATTTTATTATTATGGACTGCCCGCCGTCTTTAAATGTGTTGACTATTAATGCAATGACAACAGCAGATTCTGTACTGGTTCCGATTCAGTGTGAGTATTATGCACTCGAAGGATTGACACAGCTTATTCACACGATTGAACTGGTTCAGAACCGTTTAAATCCGGATTTGGATATTGAAGGCGTTGTATTTACGATGTATGATGCAAGAACAAATCTGTCATTGCAGGTTGTTGAAAATGTAAAGAACAATCTGGACCAGTCTATTTACAAGACCATTATTCCGAGAAATGTTCGTCTTGCGGAAGCACCGAGTTATGGGCTGCCAATTACCTTATATGATAAAAGATCAGTAGGGGCGGAAAGCTACAGACTCCTTGCAGAAGAAGTATTACACAGGGAGGATGAAGAATGGCGGTAAAAAGAGGTGGACTTGGCAAAGGTCTTGATTCTATGATTCCGGTTTTAGATTCTACAGCGACAAAAAAGAAAACCGGAAGAACAGCAATCGATAAAGAAGCGCTGCAGAATGCGGCAAAAGAAGCTCATAAACATCAAAAAGAAAAGATGGAATTTGAGGGGAAACCTGGAGAACAGGTACAGATTGTGAAGCTGACAAAGGTTGAGCCGAGCAGGGAACAGCCGAGAAAACAGTTTGATGCCGATGCACTTCAGGAACTGGCAGAATCTATTAAGCAGTTTGGTGTACTTCAGCCATTATTGGTCCAGAAGAAGGAAGACTATTATGAGATTATTGCCGGGGAGCGCAGATGGAGAGCTTCTAAACTGGCAGGACTCAAGGAGGTTCCTGTAATTGTAAAAGAATTTACAGAACAGGAAGCCGTTGAAATTTCTCTGATTGAAAATATTCAGCGGGAAGATTTAAATCCGATTGAAGAAGCAATGGCATATAAACGTTTGATGGAAGAGTTTCATTTAAAACAGGATGCGATTGCAGAACGGGTATCAAAGAGCAGAACTGCAGTTACAAACTCAATGCGTCTTTTAAAATTAGATGATAGAGTTCAGCAGATGCTGATTGATGAAATGATTTCAACCGGACATGCAAGAGCTTTGCTTGCACTGGAAAGTAAGGATGCACAGGCGGAAGCGGCAGTTAAAGTATTCGATGAAAAATTGAGCGTACGAGAAACAGAGCGTTTAGTGAAAGAACTGTTAAATCCAGTGCAGAAAAAAGAAGAGAAACCCAAAAATCAGGCAGAAGAACTGGTTTATAAGAATCTGGAAGAGAAAATTAAACAGATTATCGGTTCAAAGGTTGCAATTAACCGAAGGACAGATAATAAGGGAAAGATTGAAATTGAATACTATTCTCAAGAAGAATTGGAACGTATTGTTGAATTATTGGAAACAATAGGATAAGAGAGAAAACGAGGAGTTAGAGCAGATGGGTAATCTAATCAGCAAGATTCAGTCTATTTCCGGTGTGCTGTCAATTTTTTTACTGATTGTGGTAATTGCACTTTTGGTATGTGTGGTCAGTCTTTTTTTGGAAGTAAACCGACTGAATCAAAAATACCGCGTATTTATGAAAGGAAGAGATGGACAGTCTCTTGAAAAATCGTTCCGACGCAAATTTGCAATGATTGACAAAGGGCTGGATGCGGCAGCGGCAAATGAGCAGGAAATTGAAAAATTAAAAGAAATCATGGGAAACACCTTGAACAAATATGCTATTGTGAAGTATGATGCATTTGAGGATATGGGAGGAAAACTCAGCTTTGTTCTGGCTATGTTGGACGATAAGAATACAGGATTTCTTCTGAATGCGATTCACAGCAGAGAAAACTGTTTCCTCTATATTAAAGAGATTGTAAATGGGGAATCCTATGTAATATTAAGCCAGGAAGAAGTGCAGGCATTAAAACAGGCCGTAAATTTCAGACAAAACTAAAAAAAAGAAGCAGGGAGAAAGATTATGTTAGACATTAAATTTTTAAGAGAAAATCCAGATGTAGTAAAACAGAATATTAAAAATAAATTTCAGGACAGCAAATTACCTCTGGTAGACGAAGTAATCGAATTGGATAAGAGAAACCGTGAAATCAAAGGAGAAGTAGAAGCGTTAAGAGCAGAAAAAAATAAAATCTCCAAAATGATTGGTACTCTTATGAAAGAGGGCAAAAGAGAAGAAGCAGAAGAAGTAAAGAAACAGGTAACTGCAAATGCAGAGACTGTAGACCGTTTATCTGCTGAAGAAAAAGAAGTAGAAGAAAAAATCAAAAAAATCATGATGACAATTCCAAATATCATTGATCCATCTGTTCCGATTGGAAAAGATGACAGCGAAAATGTGGAAGTACAGAGATATGGTGAACCGGTTGTTCCGGACTTTGAAATTCCATATCATGCAGAAATTATGGAAAAATTCAATGGTCTTGATTTAGACAGTGCAAGAAAAGTAGCCGGAAACGGTTTTTACTATCTGATGGGAGATATTGCACGTCTTCATTCCGCAGTTATTTCTTATGCAAGAGATTTCATGATTAACAGAGGATTTACTTACTGTGTACCGCCTTTCATGATTCGAAGTGACGTTGTTACAGGTGTTATGAGCTTTGCGGAAATGGATGCGATGATGTACAAAATCGAAGGCGAAGATTTATATCTCATCGGTACAAGTGAACATTCCATGATTGGTAAATTTATTGACACAATCATTCCGGAAGAAGAGCTGCCAAAAACACTGACCAGTTATTCTCCATGTTTCAGAAAAGAAAAAGGTGCACACGGACTTGAAGAAAGAGGTGTATACCGTATTCATCAGTTTGAAAAGCAGGAAATGATTGTTGTCTGCAAACCGGAAGAAAGCAAAATGTGGTTCGATAAATTATGGCAGAATACAGTTGATTTATTCCGTTCTATGGATATTCCGGTTCGTACACTGGAATGCTGCTCTGGTGATCTGGCTGATTTAAAAGTAAAATCTGTAGACGTAGAAGCATGGTCTCCAAGACAGAAGAAATATTTTGAAGTAGGAAGTTGTTCAAACCTCGGTGATGCACAGGCAAGAAGACTGAAAATCCGTGTGAATGGAAATGACGGTAAATACCTGGCACATACACTGAATAATACAGTTGTTGCTCCGCCTAGAATGTTAATTGCATTTCTGGAAAACAATCTGCAGGCAGATGGTTCAGTAAGAATTCCGGAAGCACTGCAGCCATACATGGGTGGAATGACTGAGATAAGATAAGGAGGCAGTCTTTGCACAGTTATTTAAGGTCCATTGGTTTTTCAGAACTGGAAAGAAAAGAACTTGACCAGATTTTGAAAGAGGTAATTACACAATACGATGAAAAGACAGTAATAGAAAACTCTGAGGGACATCTGTTTGTGGAAGTATCAAAAATATTTGGATGTGACGTTGGAATCACAGTCTGCGGAGAATACGATGAAAATAATGAATTTGAGATGGAATATTATTTTCCGTTCTTCCGCGGAACTGGAATTACGACACAGGAAAATGTGTTAATTGAACGCCATGTGGGAAAAGAGTCCTATGCCGGAGCAGTGGATGATATAAGAATCGGCGTTACAATTATCTTTTATCTGCAAAATGCAGCTGAATATCTGACAGAACACCGGCATGGACATTATACAAAGGGTGTGTATCCGGTGACTCTTGCCGGACTTGCAAGAGAAGCCAGAATTCTTCTTCCTGTTAAGAAAGATGAAAAACAGCAAAGAGAAGAACGGGAGAATACCGTGAATCGTAATCGAATGATTGCAGCAGCCCGTAATGGTGATGAAGAAGCAATGGAAAATCTGACGATGGAGGATATTGATACATATTCCATGATATCTGGCCGTATAGCAAACGAAGATATTTATTCGATAGTGGATACTTATTTTATGCCTTATGGAATGGAATGTGATTTGTATAATATCATGGGAGAAATCACAGAATGGTCCATTACAAAAAATACACTGACAAATGAAGAAATCTATCAGATTCGCATTTCCTGCAATGATATGGAAATGGATATCTGCGTTAATGCAAAAGATCTTTTAGGGGAGCCGGAAGTTGGACGAAGATTTAAAGGAGTTATATGGCTTCAGGGAAATGTGGATTTTTAGATGAAACCTGAGAATTAAAAGAAAGAATCTTGCTTGCGAGATTCTTTCTTTTGTTTCACGTGAAACATCTTATCGGTTGAGGGTAGGGTTAAATTATGGTAGAATGATACCACATGATACAAGACAGTGTCATAAAAACTCACAAATTCACCAAAGATAAAGTGATATTGTGAAATAAAAAAGAAGGGAAAAGGAAAAAATGGAGTTATTTGTCAAAGTGATGAATGTAGTCAATGATATCGTATGGCATCCTGTAATGTGCGTGTTTCTTATGTTTGCGGCGTTGTGGTTCACGTTTCATTTAAGAGGCATGCAGGTACGAAGATTTGGCGATATGCTTAAATGTCTGACTGAAAAGGGCGACAATAAACAAGATACTGGTCTTTCTTCTTTTCAGGCATTTGCAACAACAGTTGGAGGTCGTGTAGGAACCGGAAATATTGCAGGAACGGCAACTGCAATTTTTATGGGGGGACCTGGTGCAATTTTCTGGATGTGGGTTACTGCAATTTTAGGTGCATCCACAGGAATGGTTGAGTGTATCTTAGGTCAGGCATATAAAACGAGAAATCTGGGAGAATTAACCGGAGGACCTGCTTTCTATATGTCAAACGGAATTAAGAATAAAAAATTAGGAAAGATACTGGCCTTTTTATTCTGTATCGCAGTCTTTATCGGACCTGGATTTTTGCTTCCGGCAATGCAGACTCAGACAGCGGCAACAGCGGTAAATGTAGCATTTGGACTTCCATTTGTTGTTGTTGGAGTGATTATGACAGCAATTGTTGCATTTGTTATTATGGGAGGAATTAAACGTATCGGACAGGTTGCGGAATTTTTAGCGCCGGTTATGTGTGGAATTTATTTCCTGATTACGATTATTATTATTGTACTTAATATTGGAAAAGTTCCTGGAATGTTTGGTTCTATCTTTGCAAGTGCATTTGGAAAAGATGCGGTCTTTGGCGGAATCGTTGGTTCGGCAGTTTCCTGGGGAATCAAACGTGGATTCTTCTCAAATGATGCTGGTAACGGAATGAGCCCTTTGATTTCAGCAACAACTGATACTTCTCATCCGGTAAAACAAGGTTTGGTTCAGGGATTATCTGTGTATATCGATACTCTTTTGGTATGTACTTGTACCGGAATTTCTATTTTGCTTGCGGGAACTTACAACGTTGCAGCAGACGGAGCAGGTGCTTCTCTGTTAGTAGAGCATGTTCCGGGAATACAGTATGGAATTGCATTTATGCAGGAGGCAATGTCGGTATCAATCGGTAAAGCAGGAGCAATGTTCCTTGCAATTATGCTGTTTATCTTTATTTTTACAACCATGCTGTCCTATTCTTATCAGTTGGAATCCACATGTAAATATCTGTTCGGCGAGAATAAAATGGTGGTTACAATTGTGCGTATTTTATTCCTGGTATTCTGCATGTTTGGTATTTTGATTGATGGTGATACCATCTGGCCAATGGGGGATATTGGTGTTGGATGTATGCTTTGGGTTAATACTTTTAGTATTTTACTCTTAACTCCCAAGGTTTTAAAAATCGTAAAAGATTATGAGAAACAGAAAAATGTTGGCTTGAACCCATTGTTTGACCCTGCAACAGTAGGAATTGAAGATAAAGCGGGGGTATGGGATACTTATGTAAAACAGAAAAAAGAGCGTGGAGATTATGAAAATCCGCAGCTTGGATATGATAAAAAATAAGAAACTTTTGTAGAGATATACTCTTGTAAGGTTTTGGCTATACCTTCAGAAAAGATTTCGAGAGTATATTAAGATTACATGGAGGTGTGCAGACGTGGAATTTGATTTTAAAAACGAATTTGAATCTATGATGAAATCGAATGAACTGGACACGGTTGTTGTTTTGGGACACATCAATCCGGATGGAGATGCAGCGGGTTCTGTGATGGGAATCGCACATTATATTGGCGTGAATTATCCGGAGTATCAGGTATTCCCTTATCTGGCGGATACGATAGACAAAGGACCAAAACAGCAGGTGAATCAGGATAAAAAATTTGATCCGTTTGAAAAGCCGGATTTGCAGGGCAAACGTTTCGCAACAGTGATATGTGATACTGCGACATTGGCACGTTTAAGCGGAAGAGAATTTTATGAAGCATCTGTCGCTTCTATTGTAATCGACCATCATGCCTCAAATGAGGGCTATGGAGACAGAAACTATACAAAGGTTTCGGAAGCCTGCGCGGTAAATGTATTTTATAGTTTGAATCAGGATGATTTAAAAAAAGCGGCAGAGGCAGAAGAATATCCAAACGCTGCAGATTATATCTATCTTGGAATTGTACATGATACGAATGCTTTTCAAAGAGCAGATGAAAGTATCATGAAGGCTGCGACAAAGCTTTTAGAACTTGGCGTAGACCATAGACGAATTATACAGACTCGGCAGATTGATACGTTAGAAGATTTGGAAAAACGTGCAGACATTTTAAAAAATGCGATACGTGTGCTGGATGGAAAAGTCGCCTACGTGTGTATAAACAAAGAAGAAAAGGTTAAAAAGAATATCAGCTATGAGGAAATTCATCCAATCAGCAGTATTCTGCGTGACTGTGCAGACATTGAACTGGGATTTACAATGTATGAAGAAGAACCGGACAGGTGGCGTTGTTCTTTCCGCTCCGATGGAAAGTGGCTTGATGTAAATGAATTGATTACACCATTTGGTGGAGGCGGTCATGCCGGGGCAGCAGGGCTTAGAAAACGAACCGGTGATATGGAAGAACTTAGAAGTCAGATTCTTGAGAGAGTAAAAAAACTAAGAGCAGAAAAATGTTTCACGTGAAACAAAGCGGTTGTCAGTTTAGTTAATGACAGCCGCTTTTTGTTACTTGTACGGTGTACTGGTTTAAATGTTTTTAATATAGAAGCAAGGTTTGCAGAAACCAGATGTTGCTTAATGACTGCGTTCATGAGTAAGTAGCGAAGCGGATTGCGAATGTCCGCTTTACGAGAATCAACCGGTGAATTATAAAATGAGTTTTCATTAAATCAGTGGATTGTGAATATTTGTTTGATAAAAACAAGATATTGTTAAAAAAATGTTTATTAAACTAGATATAGTATTTTCTGATTTTGTATGTTATACTGACACTAGATTACAGAAAATCAGAAAAAACGTGAAAATTGCCCGTCACAATTACGACAGTAATAGCATTTCCAGATATTCTATGATAATGAGTGGGGATATACATCTCAGATTTTCAGACTCATTCAGTATATGAATCAGATTGATACTGGTCGATAACATTTAAGATGTGACAGGGCAGTTAAATTCTGATTTTAACGTAACCTGCTTTCTGTAAGGGACATATCCATTCGTTATTACGATTATGAACCGTAAATGAAAATCGGAAGCCGGGAGATAAGTCTGGCTTCCGATTTTTTGTATTTAGATGCTCTGGTAACTTAGTTACCGAGGAGTTTACATAGTTGTTTCGTATGTTTGTTTTCTGGTAACCCAGAAAAAGACGCATACAAAGATAATTCCTTTGATAATCGATGTGGAAGAAAATGCCCACCAGATTCCGTGCAGTCCAAGGGAAGTATTTTTTAAGAAAATAGCAAGAGGGATCCTTGAACCTGTAAATATAATACTGATGATACTGCAAAGGCGGGTCATTCCAAGTCCGGAAAGAGCACCGATTGTGGTCAGTTCAATACACATAAAGCCTTCACTGAATCCGATGATAATAAGATATCCGACTGCGATGGTAATCGCTTTTGGTTCATGAAAGAAGATTGTTGCAATTGTATTTGGCGCAAAGACAAATACAAGAGTGATAATCAGCCCCCAGATGCCAACGGTCCATAAAGAAGCATGATATCCTTTGCGGACACGGTTCATTTTTCCGGCACCATAGTTTTGAGCAGTAAAGGCATTTAAGGCTGATGCAAAACCATCTGCAGTATTCCAGGATACGGACTCAATCTGACCTCCGACTCGTTGTGTGGCAACCGCTTCTGCACCGAAAGCAGATACCATACGGGTAAGCACCATCGAGATAATACAATATGCCATACCCTGAATGGCGGTAGGAATTCCAATCCGGCAGATACCATTTAAGTAAGGTGCCGGAATTTTTGTAAGTAAATGAGTTCCCTTTAATACATTTTCTTTTTTCTGCTTGATAACGCAGATTATCATAATGCTCATAACGATAAACTGTGCAGTTACGGTTGCAATTGCTGCACCGGTAACGCCAAGCTTTGGAAATGGACCGGGACCAAGAATTAAAACAGGGTCTAAAATCATGTTTGTCACAAGTCCGATGAGATTGGCGAGAAATGGTGTTTTTGAATCTCCTTGCGCAGTATAAATTCCGGTTAACGTGACTGTTAAAAAAGAAAATACAATCAGTCCGCAGGCAATTTTCGTATAGGACAATGCGGCTGAGACTGCTTCTGGGTCATTGAGCTTAAAAAATCCGACCATCTGCCGGACAAAAATGAGGCATAAAATAGCGTAAGCCAGTCCCATAAAAGTAGATAGCTGCACAGCGGTCTGCGCAAAACCGTGTGCTTTTTCTTTTTCTCCCCGTCCTAAAGACTGTGCGACTTTTACCTGACCACCCATCCTTGCCATGGAAGCCAGTCCCTGCGAAAGCCAGGTAAACATACCACCAACTCCGACTCCGGCAACGGCTTTTGAACCAAGCAGACCAATCCATGCCATATCGGTGATATTGTATAATGTCCCCAGAAATGAAGAAGCCATGATGGGGAGTGCGAGTTTGGTTAAGGTCTTTAGAATAGGACCTTTTGTTAAATTTCCATCCAACGTATTTGTGTAACCTCCAAATTATTCTGTATATCTATGTTATCTTATTTTATGAAGAAAAGCAACGAGAAAAAAGAAAGAAAATTTGAAGGATTCATTGAGAAAATCTGGATATCATGATATTCTGTAGTCAGAAAATGTCAAAAAGGAGAGAACTATATGAAGAAAAAATCGTTTTTGCTATCATTTTTCCTTGCCATGCTTTTTGTTGTATTAGGCAGTGTGAATGTAAAAGCAGATGAAACATTGGAAGGATACACTTATGTCAATCCAATGTATGAAGACCTTGAGGGGAATTTTGAGTTTGAGTCTGATTTTGAGCTGTATTCTGAGTCTGATAGTGAGGAATCAGATGAAGAGGATGGAATTGACACTTATGATTCGAGGAGTGTTCAGTATACGAGTGACAAGCAGAGTCTGATAAAGACATTCAGACAGCAGTTAGTCAATCGTGCAGAAACAATTGCTTTGTATTATCACTGTAATCAGAAGATTACACAGGATTTTTTTGACGAGTTCTCTGCTGAACTGTTTAATGGGGCAGTGGCACATACGGGTGTAGGAAAAGAGGGAGATTATATCAGATGGCACTACCAGGGATGGCGTGTCAATGCAAATTATAAAACGGACCGCAATGGTGGATACAATTTGAATATTACTTATAATATGTATTATTTATCAGACGCATCACAGGAAAGTCAGATGGATCAGGCGGTTTCCAATGTGTTGAAGTCTTTAAATCTTTCAAATAAAACAGATTATCAGAAAATCAAAGCGATTTATGATTATATATGTTCCAATATCACGTATGATTATGTAAATTTAAATGATGATTCCTATCTCTTGAAGCACACCGCATATGCTGCATTGATTAATAAAACGGCGGTTTGTCAGGGATATGCAACATTATTTTATCGTCTGTCTTTGGAGTCGGGGGTAGATACGAGAGTCATTACCGGAGATTCCGGAGGTCCACATGCATGGAACATTGTGAAGCTGAATGGAAAATATTATAATCTTGACAGTACATGGGATGCTGGTTCATCAAGCTACTATTATTTCTTAAAGAGCATGAATGATTTTTCTAACCATACGAGATATGAAGAATATCAGACATCCGATTTTACGTCCGCTTATCCGATGGCAGAGAAATCTTATTCTGAATCAGGAAATCAAGAGCCACTTGAAAAAGAACATAATTATGGACAGCCAATGTATGTATGGGCGAATGACCACAAATCGATTACCGCAGCGCGTATCTGCCAGAATGATTCAAGCCATATTGAGCAGGAAACAGCAGAAGCAGAACAAACGGTTATAAAAGAACCGACCTGCACAGAAAAAGGCAGTGTTCTTTGGCGTGCGGTGTTTGAAAATCCGGCATTTGAAGCACAGGAAGAAGTGGTTGAAGAACCTGCGCTTGGTCATAGCTTTAAAAATGGAGTCTGCGTCAGATGTAATGCGAAAATCACAGGACGCTGGATGAAATCAGGTTCTAAATGGTGGTATCGCTATGAGGATGGTTCTTATCCTGAGAATGGATTATATAAAATCGGCAATACATGGTATGGATTTGATGCTTCCGGCTGGATGAAAACAGGATGGGCTGCTTTTGATAAAAACTGGTATTATTTTGCACCGAGCGGAGCGATGAAAACAGGCTGGCTAGCAGAAAATAAAATCTGGTATTACTTGAAATCCGATGGAAAGATGGCAAAAGGCTGGCTTAGAGTAGACGGTGCCTGGTATTATATGAATGGAAGCGGACATATGCTGAAAGGTTTCATTACGGTAGGAAACGGAAAATACTATATGAATGGAAGCGGAAGAATGGTAACCGGCTGGAATGTAATAAATGGTTACTGGTACTACTTTACCTCAAGTGGAAAGATGGCGACCGGCTGGCAGAAAATTGATAATAAATGGTATTATTTAAGTTCAGACGGTAAAATGGCAAAAAACACCTGGGTCGGAAACTGGTATGTAAATGGCTCAGGCGTGTGGGTAAAGAGCAGGTAAAACAATATAAAACAATATAAAGAAGTATAAAAAAGAAAAAAAGAAATCCTCGGTTGCTGCTGACAGCCGAGGATTTTCTCTTATATGATTAGCCTAAGAAGAAGTTCATTGGAACAGTAACAATAGCAGGGAAAAGTACCATCAATAATAAAATGATGACTTCGGCTAATAAGAAAGGCCAAATGGATTTTACCATGCGTTCCATGTTAATTTTACCTGCACCACATGCAACATTTAATACAGTTCCGACAGGAGGTGTTAACAGTCCCATTACAGTCATTAAAATAAATACAACTCCAAAGTATGCAACATCAATTCCGGCAGCTTTTACAGCCGGCAGTAAAACAGGTGTTAAAATCATAATCGTAGGAGTTACATCCATAGAAGTTCCGACTAATAAAACGATTATACAGATAATAAACATTAACAGTATCGGATGATTGATAAATGGTGCAAGAATACCGGTTACAATAGCCGGAACATTTGCAACAGTCATCATCCAGGATGAAACCATAGCTGCTGCGGCTAAGAACATGATAACAGAAGAAGATTTTGCGGCGGAAACGAGGCAGTCCATTAACATGTTAATTTTTAATTCTTTGTATACAAATAATCCGATTACAAGTGCATATACTGCTGCGATTACACCAGCTTCGGTTGGAGTGAATTTTCCACTTCTTAATCCGACAAGAATAAATGCAGGAAGGATTAATGCCCACAAGCCATCAATTAAGGCTTTCACCACTTCTTTGGCAGACTGTCTTTCAGCTTTTGCGAGGTTATCTTTTTTGGCAATGAAGAACCATAATACACATTGGAGAAAAAAAAGAACTGATGAAGCTGTATTCGGAATTTTTTGTGAATAATGAGTAAATAAAAATGGCGTATTAATCCCATAATTTGTGGGAGTTAATACGCTGTTTTTTTCGTATATTTTTTGTTTGATTAACATTGAGTAAACTCAGATATCATGGTATTATATATAATATTAAACGTGTCGGTGAACCTGTGAGCAAGGGAAGGAAGCCCTTTATGATTGGAGGATGATGCCATGAAATATGTAATTGTTGACCTTGAAATGAATCCTGTTTCAAATGAATATCCAAACGAACGAAAAGTAAGCAGACTTGAAACAATTCAGATTGGTGCAGTGCTTTTGGATGAGAAGTATCAGGAAATTGGAAGTTTTGTAACGCTGGTAAAGCCAGAGTACAATACTCGTATTCAGAAACGTTATGAAAAGCTGACAGGGATTAAGACAAGCATGGTAGAATCTGCTCCGCATTTTAAAGAAGCACTGGGTATGTTCTTTAACTGGTGCGGCAGTATTCAGGATGAAGTGCAGATTATTCAGTGGAGTGAGAATGATTACCTTCAATTTACAAGAGAATTGCAGATGAAAGGAATTTCAGTATCAGAACAGAATCAAAAGTACATGGAACATGTCTGGTTGGATTTTCAGGCGGAATATGAGAAAGTGCTTGGACTGGAAAGAAATATCTCTTTAAAAGATGCGATTATGTATGCCGGAGAAGATTTTCATGGTCATCAGCATGATGCACTGGTTGACGCGAGAAATACGGCCTGTCTGTTTGGGATTGTAAGAGATGAAGAGAAATGTGAGAAAGCGTTGAAACATGTCATCGAGGTGTTAAAGCCAAAAACGGAAGTTTCCCTTGGAGATATGTTTGACTTCTCGGGTTTGTCGTTGTCGGCATAAGAATTAAAAAAAGCTGCAAAGCACAAAGATTAAGAAATGATATGCGCTCTTTGCAGCTTTTTTTGACGTATATTCGCAAACCAAGCTGCCACTCATTGCCCGAGTGACAGCTTGGTTACTTGCTATCCCTGATACCTTATTCTTTCAACCAGCGTTTCCTTTTTCAGATTACTGCTTAAAACGCAGGAAAGTACAATCTGCA
>OODT01000556.1_pt1 | contig 38457 bp, 32 predicted proteins | sample 1671841 | NCBI WGS metagenome assembly OODT01 (sample SAMN06348198, study PRJEB24527) | human gut metagenome | biome: human gut; feature: ankylosing spondylitis patient; material: feces | host: Homo sapiens | place: China | collected 2015-10 | reverse complement strand
TCATCGCTAAAGCTTTTTTGAACCCCCGATACAATCGGGGGTTTTCGTTATACAAAAAGAACCACTAATGACTAGCCCATTAGTGGTTCTTAAAATATGTATTGTTAAATAATTATTTAACCTTTACTTTACACTTTAGAGTGATACCGTTTGCCTTTACAGTAATAGTAGCATTACCCTTTTTCTTAGCAACTACTTTACCCTTAGCATTTACAGTAGCAACCTTAGTATTAGATGACTTAAAAGTTACCTTGCCGATTTTGCCCTGTACTTTTAGAGTATAGTTCTTTTTAGCCTTTAGGTTAAGTTTAGTTCTGTTAAGTGTTGGGTTCTTAACTGTTACTTTGAAAGTTCTAGATACTCTATTATTTGTAACTGTAATTACTGCAACACCTTTCTTTACACCTGTTACTACACCGGTTGAAGAAACCTTAGCTACTCTAGTATTGTTACTCTTATAAGTTGTCTTACCCTTACCATTCTTTACAGCAACCTTAACAGTAGTTCTGCCCTTTACATATACTGATCCTTTAGTTCTAGCCAGAGAAACTGTTGTTTTCTTAACTACAGGCTTAGTAGGTGTAGTTGTAGATGGCTTTGTAGTAGTTGGAGTTGTAGTAGTAGGTGTAGTTTCTGTTGGAGTTGTTTCTGTAGGTGTTGTTTCAGTTGGAACTTCTTTCTTAACTAATGAGTTAATAGCAAGTGTTAGGTGCTTAACCTGTTCATTAATAGAAGCCTGATTTCTGGCATTAGCCAGTAAATCAACAGACTCATCAAGTTCTGTCTTAAGGTCTTTCCAAGAGTCAACTGTGTAATCATTTTCATTTAGAGCATTAGCCTGATCAACAAGTTTCTGTAGTTCAGTCTTATCTAGTTCATCAGTTGACTGTGCAGGTAGGTTATCGGCAGTAATCTGGAAGTTTACTGTATAATCTTCGTAACCTAGAGCATAGATAGTAAGTTTCCAATAGCCTGTACCGTCTGTATTTTCAGGTAGCTTAAATCTATAAGAATCTGTTAAACCTAGCTGAATACCCATTACTTTATGCATCCAGTTATCGGAAGCAAACTTTGTACCGAATGATACAAGCTTATTAGAGTATGAGTTATCATCACCATAGTAATCCCAACGAACTGCATACATCTTTGAACCTAAAGCACCGTATCCGTCACCCTTAAAGTCAACTCTAATGTATTCACCATATGAACCAACATCATCACCGTCTTTAACTTCAATGTTTACATTTTCAGCTTTCTTTAGGTCAGCACCTTCAATACCGGAAGTTGTACCTACATTTCTCTGAGAGAATGAATATGTACCGTCAGTATTCTTTTCAGCATACTTTAGACCATTTGTATTTTCGTCAAGGTTAGCAGTTAAACTGTATGACTGTAGGTTCATTTCAGTAAAGCCACCCTTAACCTCTTCACCTGACTTTACAACTGTATATTTACTTTCAAAGTCGGCTAAATCATCATTCTTAACTGCAACAGGAATGTACTTCATACCTGTAACATCATAACTAGTCATAGTGTAAGCAACACCATCATATGTAAATTTACCTCTTGAAAAGTCAGTAATCTTTGTACCATCTGTTAATACTAAAACATTGTTATTATCTTCTTTAGTCCAATAAGAAACTGCAAATTCTTTTTCATTTTCATTTGCATCCTTAGCAAAAATATCTGCTGAACATTGGAAACTACCTCTGTGTAGTCCATGGTTAGTTGTTGCTCTTGATACTACATCAAAAGCACCCTTATCGTATTCATTATGCGAATCCAGAACATCAGAAGATGCAGTCCAGTTATTATCTGCTACATATACACCCTCAGACTTCCAATATTCATCCCATGTTAATCCGGCAAATACATAAGTATAGTCCTTAGCATTAACATCACTGTTAGTTGTTTCAGCAAAAATACTCATCTGACCAACACTAACAGTCATCATACCAGCCATAGCAATAGCTGATGCTTTCTTTAGAAATGTAGATTTTTCCATTTCTTAATCCTCCTTGAATATATTTTGTTAGCAATCGCTAACTTCTATTCAAAAAAAATAGTTATAACCTATAACTATTTTTTATTGACTAATTAAAAACTTTCATTTTCGGTGAAGTTAATATTTTAATTACCTTAGTTGATACAATACCGATAACAAAACCTGTCACTACACCGGAAACTAATAATACAGAAAAATAATAAGCAATACTTAAATTGTTAAGTACTATTGATGCTGCTATAAGTTGTCCTAGGTTGTGCAAAACACCACCAACCACACTTACACCAACAGTAGAAAATAACTTGAATTTTTTACAAATTATCATTCCCATTAAACTAAGAATACCACCTGAGAAACTATATATTAATGAAAACACATTACCAAAGAGAATTCCCATTAATAATATTCTAATTAAGGATATTCCGATAGTTTCTTTAAACCCAAGGACATATAAGGAAGTAACTACAACAATATTCGCAATTCCAAGTTTAATTCCCGGTATTCCAAAATTAATAGGAATAATTGCTTCAATATAACTAAAAATCATTGCAAGTGCAATAAACATTCCTATCTTTGCAGTTTTCTTTACCAAAAAATCACTTCCTACTTTACTATTGCATCTAAATCATCATTATTACTTTTAATTTCATCATCAGTAATTTCTACAACTAATTTGTGTGGTAGGCAAATTAAGCTTTCATTTGTTTTTGAAATATCACCTTTATCAACACAATATTTATCAGGACAATCAGCCTCTTCCATATGAACTTTGCCATCTTTAATAACAACTTTGTTATGACCTAAATCTGTATCTATATCAATAACTTTATTTTCACTTAAACTATAAGTTCCATATGTTGAGCCATTCTCTGTTATAACAACTGTTTTGCCACTTTTGTTATTAAAATTAAAAATTAAAAATACAATACCGGCAAAAACAAGTAAACTAACAACAAGAATAATATCTCTCTTTTTCATATCAAACACCAATAAAATATAGTACAACTAAAAGAATTACTGCTCTGAGAAGTACATACCAAATCTCATTACCTCTTACTTTTTCTGAGACACCTGTATTTTGCTTAGGACAAACTGAAATACATTCACCACATTGGAAGCACTCACCACTAACACTCCCTTTACCTCTCTCAGGAATATCGATATTAGCAGGACAAATATTTTTACAAGCTTTACAGCCTTTGATACAATTTTCTCTCTTTCTGGTTACTGCAGTAAAAGGCAGTGATGGTAGTAATGAAAAAACTGCTCCCATAGGACAAAGAAATCTACAGAAAAATCTCTTAATAAAGAACATTCCCACCATAATAACTGCTAATGCAATTATGCCAACTGTATATCCGTCAAATCTAAAGTTAAATGAAACTATCATTGAGAATACATCCCATGGACTTTTTCCTTGCAGATAGGATGAATAGGCTAAGAAATACATAATAACTATAAATAGCAGTACTACATATTTTAAATAGCTTAGTACTTTAGAAAGTTTATCATTGAGTTTAAATGGTTTTTTCTTCATCTTCTTACAGATAAAAAGGTAAAGTTTATGTAACAAATCACCCATTGTACCAAAAGCACAAGCATATCCACAGAAAAATCTGCCAAAAACTATTGTATAAACACATAGTGCAATCAGTACGGCTAAAAAGGAATTAAGTGCAACACTTGAGCCTAAACCTATTTGAGTAAAGATATATTTTACACCATTAAAGGCACTTGTGAATGTAGACGGAAACAATAGAAAGAATAAAATCTGAATTGCTAATCTAACATACATATAAAGTTGTTTTTTCTTTTTCGGTGTTAGTTTTATACTTTTCATAAATTATATTACTTCCATTACTTTAATGCTTTGTTAAGTGCAATAGTAGCTGCATTCTTGATACCTGTTGAACTAAATGTTGCACCACTTACTGTATCAACATCTGTTGATTGTTTGTCAAGCATTGTATTAATAATATTCTTTGCTGAAGCTAAATAGCTTGAGTCTTCTTTATCGGCAGATACAACATTAATTTCTGTTATAATGTCATTCTTTACAGTTAAGCTAACTTTGATATTACCACCAAAACCTTTAGCCTCACCGTCATATGTGCCATCTTTATATTTAGAAGATATTGTAGTTTCCTCTACTTTTGACTCTTTACCGTTATTTTTATTTATTTTTGTTTTAATATCTTCAATGTAATTATCATCATATTCAACTTGTTTCTCTAATGATGATACTTTTGTATTTAATTCTTTTATTGTGTTATCTTTAGCATTAATATCAACAAAAAAGTTATAACCAATAATAACACAAACACATAAAAGAAAGTTAAATAATTTAAACCAAAAATTCACTTTAATCTCCCTTAACTTCTGCAATTAAAAGTGCTTTATTAACAGCTTCAATAATTGCTTTTGATGAACAAGTTGCACCACTAACTGTATCAACATCAGTAGAATTTTTATTAAGAATTTGTTTAACAACACTTGGGTATTTTGTTGTACCTCTTACTGCTCTATTCAAATACCAGTCATTTGCAGTATCGTAGTTATCACCAACACCCATAACTTCATCAATAGAAGTTATAACATCATCAAAAATAGAAATCTTTAATGACAAGGTGTATTCCTCAAAAGCACCGTTTTCACTAGGGTAACAAACAACTTGTGCCATATATGTACCGTTTTCATACTTAAGTTTTACTGTTGGGTTACTAGGTAAAGTAGTTGAAGTTGAATTATTTGTAGTAGTGGTAATAGTGGTTGTAGGAACTGTTGTTGTTTGCTTTACATAGGCCTTTTATAAAGCATTTGAAACAGCCTCTATTATGCCATTAGAACTAAAAGTTGCACCACTTACTGTATCAACAGCAGCAGTTTGTTTAGTGATAATACTTGAAGTTAATTTTCTTGCCTTTGAAAAGAACTGTTCATCATCTTCTGTGCTAAGAATATTTATCTTATAGATTTTGCCATTCTTAATAACAACAGAAACTTTTATATCTCCTTTATAACCCTCACCAACACCAATATATGTGCCATCTTTGAAAGTAGCATTATTCATATTAGGAACACTTGGCTTTGTAGGAGATTTCTTAGGAGTTGTTGTGGTTGCTATATTATTAGTATTTTTATTGTTATTTGCATAACTTTTTGAATTATCTTTATTGACAACTGCTTTTGAAAGTGCATTAGAAACTGCTTCAATAAGTCCATTAGAACTATATGTAGCACCTGAAACAGTATCTACATTTGTATTTTGCCTAGCATAGATTGATTTTAACAATCCTTTTGCTTTTGCAATATACTCATCACCATCACCGGTTTTTACAATATCTATATTTGTTATTTTACCATTCTTAATAGTTACTTTTACAGTAAGGTTGCCATTAAAACCAACACCTGTTCCGTAATATGTACCGTCTTTATACTTTTGATCACTATTTAAAGTTAAAGGTAAAACACTCTTTACCTTTTCACTGTTTGAAGTTAAATTATTATTTCCACTTTCACTTGGTAAAGGTGATGTTGTTATAGCATTACTACCGGTAGAGCTAGTGGTAGTTGAATTTGTTGTAGAATTTTCAATATTAATGGTTTCTCTTTTATTTACAGAATCAGCACTAAAACTACCAATTGTAAAGCTATTTACTGCAAAAGCAACACAAACCACTAACACTAACAATGGAAGAATATATTTAATTTTAGAAATATTTTTAAATATATTTTTCATTATTTATTAACCACCTTAATATCTAAATCGGAAGAAAATATATCTTTAATACCATCAGAAATAATTAACTTATTGTCACTTGAATAAAGGATAAAATCAAAGTTATAATTTGATTTTTTATAAAAATCAATTGCCTTATCTTTGCCCATAACAAACAGTGATGTTGAAAGTGCATCAGCTAAAGTACCATCACTTGAAATAATAGTAACTGATGTAAGTCCATTGTTTGCAGGATAACCATTTGACGGGTCTAAGATATGATGATAGATTTTACCATTCTTAGTGAAATTTCTTTCATATCCACCGGAAGTAATAACTGCTTTATCTGATGTTTGTAACACACCTAAATATTCATCTTCACCAATTGGATTTTGTATTCCGACTTTCCACAGTGAACCATCAGGCTTTTTACCTAAAACTTGAACATTACCACCTAAAGTTACCATACCACTTTTGATATTATTCTCTTTAAAAATATCAATAATCTTTGATGAGGTATATCCCTTGGCAATAGCACCTAAATCAATTTTCATATTACTATCCTTAAAAGATACTTCATTTTTTCTTTCATCAATTTTAATATTATCAATATCCATATGATTAAGTAATGGTTTTATTTCATTATCTTTAGGTACATAATAATTCTTTGTGGTAAATCCCCAAAGCTCCATTAATGGATAAATTGTTGGGTTAAATGCACTATTAGTTGCTTTAGAAATTTTTACTGACTCTTTAATAAGTGACATTGTATCGGCAGACACAACTTGCTTTTTATTTTTATTTAATTTACTGATTTCACTTGTTGACTTACCTGTTGATAAAATGCTATCAAGTTTATTAACTTCCTTTTCTGCTTTAGCAACAGCCTTTTCACCATTATCTCCATAAGCATCGACTTCCATATAAGTATCCATAGCAAAAAATTCTTTTGATGCCGGAATAGTATCATTAACTGTAGTTGTAGATGTAGTTTTTGAAGTATTCACTTCATTTTCATTACTGCAACCAACAAGCATAATTATTAAAATTAATACACTAAAAGCCTTTATAAATCTCATAAAAACCTCACACTTATCTCCTTAGTTAGCAATAGCTAAATTAAGTTAGCATATCCTAACCTTTTAGTATTATAGCAAAGCACTTTTATTTTTTCAACAGTAGTTTTTCTAATATTTCGTATTTTGTTAAAATAGCTCATAAATTTTTCATATCATAAAAGTATTTATGAATAATCTGCATTATAATGATTAATAAGTAATCTTTTTATATATAAAAAGGTGCAGTTAATTTAACTGCACCTTAAAAATTGGATTATTTTGCAAAGGATTATAAAGAATTCTTAATATCTTCTACAATCTGTTCAGGAGTAATTCTATTTTCTCTTAGAATATCTTCCGGATTATATCTGTCTAAAAATTCCTTCTTGTAACCATAATTAATAGTATTCACATTAGTATTACCGTAGAAACGAGAAATCTTCTCACCAAAACCACCATCAAGAACACCATCTTCAATAGTGATAACAAGCTTATGGTTATCCTTTAAACTTTCTAATAGTTCATCATCTGTACCTGTAATAAAGTATGGGTTAATAAGTGTTGCATTAATGTTACTATCAGCTAACATTTCCTTTACCCTTTCACCAATACCAAAGAAAGAACCTAAAGCAATAATTGCAACATCATTACCCTCTGATACAACTTCATACTTATTAAGTTTGCTAAAGTCCTTAGTCTGAGGTTTACCTGCCTCAAACACATCATATGGTACTCTAATAGCTACAGGGTGTTCATTCTGTGTAGTAGCATAATCAACCATAGCTTTGTAATCTTCTAAAGTTGTAGGAGCTAAATAAACTAGGTTTGGAATGTTAGATAACATAGGTATATCATAAATGCCTAGGTGAGTAACATCATTCATACCATAGATAGATGCACAGAAAACAAGGAATGTTACAGGACTGTTATTGATACAAACATCCTGAGAAATTTGGTCATATGTTCTCTGAATAAATGTACTATACACACCATAAACTGCATTGCCACCACCTGTTGCAATACCGGAAGCAAGTGCTACTGCATGTTCTTCAGCAATACCAACATCAACAAACTGCTTACCGGCTAAATCTCTCTTATCCTTAGTAAAGCCCATTACTGCAGGTGTAGCTGATGTGATAGTTACAAGTGTCTTGTCCTCTTTCATCTTATCAAGTAACATTTCACAAGTAATTTCACCATAATCTTTAGCATCACCAAAGTCAATAGTATACTTACCTGTTTTAGGGTCAAATGGCATACACCAATGCCATGCCTCTTTATTCTTTTCAGCTAAAGCATATCCCTTACCTTTTTCAGTAACAATATGAACTACAGTAGGCTTTGTAGTATCTTTAACTTCTTTTAAAGCTGAAATCATTTCTTCAATATTGTTACCATCAGCAACAAATTTATAGTCAAGTCCCATAGACTTAAATAGGTTACATTCGGCTTTACCGTTAGTTTCACGAAGTAACTTTAGATTCTGATATAAACCACCATGATTCTCAGCAATAGACATATCGTTATCGTTTACAATAATAATAATATTACTTTCAAGTTCTGAGGCAAAGTCAAGTCCTTCAAGTGCTTCACCACCACTTAATGAACCGTCACCAATAACTGCAACTACATTGTAGTTTTTGCCTTTTACATCTCTGGCCTTAGCAAGTCCACAAGCTAAGCTAACAGAAGTTGAAGTATGACCGATTTCAAAGAAATCATGGTCACTTTCTTTTGGATTACTATAGCCGGAAATATCGTCAAAGTTTTCTTCATATAAATATGAATTTTGTCTGCCGGTTAGCATTTTATGACAATAAGTTTGGTGAGAAACATCAAATACAAACTGATCTATTGGTGAATTGAAAACATAATGCATAGCAATAGTTGCTTCAACCATACCAAAATTAGGTCCAAAGTGTCCACCGTGAATACTAAGTCTGTGTAATAAAGCATCTCTCATTTCTGATGCAAGTTCATTTAGACTGTCAATATCCATTTTCTTAACATCAGCAGGTCCATTTAGTTTTTCTAAATACATCAACAATTCTCCTTTTCATCATCCCAATTTAGAACACCTGTTTTTACAGCATCTTCATACTTTGAGATTTTGTAATTTAATCTTTTTAAGGTAACATCGATCTGTTTCCTCTGTTCAAGTAAAGAATCTCTTTGTTTTTCTAATAAATGAAGTCTATCAGGAATTGTACTGTCTCCTTGTTTAAAAAGCTTCACATATTCAATCATTGCTTCAACAGGCAAACCGGCACTTCTCATACATAATGCTAGAGACACCCATCCAAGATCCACTTCTTGATAATCACGAATACCACCGGCAGTTCTTGTAACCGGAGGAATCATACCAACCTTTTCGTAATATCTCAATGTATCAGGTGTAACATTATATGTTTTGCTTACTTCATTAATTGTCATAGAAATTCATCTCCTATATATTAATACTTAGAGTGTACTCCAAGTCAAGTCTTTTTTTATTATAAATTAAATTTTTTGTAATTTCAATATGTTTATTTCAAAAATATTTATATTGTTTTTGGTTATTTATCTACGATTTTAATTCTAGAATGGGTTTACTTTTCAATCAAAATTGACAAAAAAATAATGAATATGATATAATAAACTAGAAAAATTATGTCATAAGAAGGGATTTAATGAAAAAGATATTTGCAATATTACTTTCATTGATATTTGTTGTTTCTTTATGTAGTTGTTCATCAGATAATGATAAAATTCGTTTTGGTGCTGCCGGTATTGGTGGTATTTATAACGAAACAGTTACATCAATCAGAGAACTAGCCGATGAAAGTGGAAAGCTAAAAATCGAACAAAAAACTACTGCAGGTTCTGCAGCAAATGTTAGACTGCTTTCTCAAGGATATTTAGATGCTGCTATTGCACAATCAGACATTGTAAGTGATGCCTATAATGGCGAAAACAACTTTGAAAAGTCAGGTGCATATAAAGGCTATAGTGCTTTAGCATCTCTTTATACTGAAGCTTGTCATATTGTAGTAAGAAAAGATTCTAATATTAATTCAGTAGATGATTTGCTTGGCAAGACAGTCAATATCGGTGAAAAGGAGTCAGGTTCTGAACTAAATGCAAAACAAATTCTTGCATCATATGGACTAAACTCTAAGATGGTTAAGGAAGTTAACCTTGATTATGCCGAAGCTGCTAAGAAACTTGAAAACAAAGAAATTGATTGTTTATTTGTTACTGTTGGTATGAATGCAACTATTGTTGATGAATTAGCAAAACAATGTGATATTAAACTGCTTGAAATTGATAATGCTACATCTAATAAGCTAAAGTCAGCTTACTCTTATATTGATTGCAAAATTCCAAAGAATACATATAACGATCAAAACACAGATATAAATACTATTGGTATTAAATCTGTTATTCTAGTAAGTGACAAATTATCTAATGATAAAGTAAAAGAACTTGCCAAATTGATTTTCAATAATGCTAAGGAAATTCAGCTGACTGTATCTGCTGATATTGACATTACAGAAGAAAATGCAGTTAAAGGTATTAATATTCCTTTCCATAAAGGTGCTATTGAATATTACAAAGAAAAAGGTATTTCAGTTAAATAACTATTAACTGCGAAAGGATTGATAACATTGGATATTACACTAGATATGTATCAAACAGTTGCAGTTGCTGTAGTTGTTCTGATGATAGGTAATTTCTTAAAAAAGAAAATTTCATTTTTACAAAGGTTCTGTATTCCTTCACCTGTTATTGGTGGTTTGCTATTTGCAATATTTACATTAATATTGTACGCAACAGGAATTGCAGTAATTGACTTTGATGACACATTAAAAGAAGTCTGTATGGTTCTGTTCTTTACTTCGGTAGGTTTCCAAGCCAACTTAAAAGTCCTCAAGAGTGGTGGTAAGGCACTTATAGTGTTCCTTGTACTTGTTGTTGTGCTTATGATTGGACAGAACTTTGCATCAATCGGACTTGCAAATGTACTGGGACTTGACTCCTTAACAGGTATGACAACAGGTTCTATCCCTATGATTGGTGGTCATGGTACTGCCGGTGCATTTGGCCCTGTACTAGAGGACTTTGGTGTTTCAGGTGCTACAACAGTATGTACTGCCGCTGCAACATTCGGTTTGATTGCCGGTTCACTAATGGGTGGCCCTATTGGTAACAGACTTATTAAAAAGCATAATCTACTAGATACTATAAAAGCTGAGGATGACAGTTTCCTAGTGGAAGAAGAAGAAAAGCATGAAAGACATTTTTCTATGTATGCTCCTGCAGTTTTTCAGTTGATTATTGCAGTAGGAATTGGTACAATAGTATCAGAGCTACTTTCACTTACAGGAATGACATTCCCTATTTATATTGGTGCAATGATTGTTGCTGCTATTATGAGAAACATAGGTGAATACACAGGTAAAATTACTATTCATATGGGTGAAATAAATGACCTTGGTGGTATTTGTCTATCTCTATTCTTAGGTATAGCAATGATTACTCTTAAATTATGGCAACTAGCTGACCTAGCTTTACCACTTGTTATTCTACTAGCCGGCCAATCAGTTCTTATGTTCTTATTTGCCTACTATGTTGTATATAACATTATGGGTAGAGATTATGATGCTGCAGTAATTGCTGCAGGTACTTGTGGTTTTGGTATGGGTGCTACGCCTAATGCTATGGCTAATATGCAAGCTATTTGTGATAAATATGCACCATCAGTTAAGGCATATTTGATTATTCCTATTGTAGGTAGTTTGTTTGCTGATTTCTTAAACAGCTTAACAATAACATTCTTTATTAATTTATTGTGATAATTTGGAGGTAATGTTTTATGAAGGACAAGGCAAAAGACAAGTATAGTTTCAATTCAGAAAATTTAGCAGTACCTGAAGTTCACACAGGAAAAGTAAAGCAAAATGATATTGTAGAAGAGGATGATGAACCTGTGCTATATGATGTAGCAGTTCCGGAAGTTCACATTAAGAAAAAGAAGAAAAAGTAAAATGTAACACAAAAGTCCTAAGATGAAAAATCATCTTAGGACTTAATTTTTTGCAAAACATTTGACTAATTTAAATTTTGATAATCTTATTTATTATTTTCTTCAATATACTTTTCTTCTAGTAATTTTTCCATTACTTCAATATCATCAATATTTTCCGTATCTAATATACCAAATTTATATTCATCTGCATTTTTAGCTTTATTTTCTAATTCTTGAGATATATTTTTAGAGTTGTTTTCTGATTTATTCATTTAATTCAACACTTTATACAAAATTAAAGAAAAAAGCCCATTAGAATGGGCTTTTTATGGCGAAGGGTTGGAGATTCGAACTCCAGGCTTTACTTTCGTAAAACACGATATTTCGAGTATCGCACCATTGACCACTCGGACAACCCTCCAAATAAATAGGAAGTGCGTTAAATTAATGCCACATTTCCTTTTTATTATACAACTTTTCTTAATTCAAATAATGCAATTATAGAATTATTATATCTTTTTATACTTTTTCTGCATTTTCTTATTTCTAAAAGTATGACCTTTAGTATAAATGATTATCAGTATTGCAACTATAATAATTACTGCAACAACAATGTACCAAACATATGACGGAATTGAATTTAGATTAAAGCACCGTACATTAATCCACATTTGGTTCATTCGTTTATTTTCATCACTATTAAAGAACATCATTACTGCACAACGTTTTAAAATATCTTCTGTAGGATATTGAGTAAACAGTTGTCTTTTTGTTTGGTCTTTTGTAGTTTTTACAATATAATCTTTATCCTTGGAATTACCTGTAAAGAAGAAACCTACCGGGTAATCAACAGTTTCTTCATCATCTTCTGCACCGTAGTTCCAATTAATGTATTCAAAAATTCTGTTGTCATCACCACCGGAAATGCAACTTGTATAACCGATATAGTACATATTACGAATTACATTATCAGGTCTTGAAACAAAGTTAATAAATGACTCAGCTACTTGTTGCTTTTCTTTATCGCCGTTAATACCTTGCTTTAACATAACCCAACCGTCACACCAAAGGTTTGAACATTCCTTAGGCACTGCATATTCAAGGTAACAATTGTCTTCTTCTGCTTGGTCAAGGCTATATACTGCATCTCCTGACCATTGGAAATTGGCAACTACTTTACCTGACACCATATCGGACTTACCACTATCAGTTTCAAATGAATAAACATTATCCTTGATACCCTGTAATCTTTCTTCTGCTTTATCAACTGTTGATTGTGAGGTATCATTCATTAATTTAGTTATTTGCTCATTATAGTCCTTAGAATTCTTAAATTCATCAGTAGACATTTTATCTGAATTTATAAGACCTAAAACTGCAAAATAACTATCTCTAACGCTATCTTTAATAGTGATTTGTCGGCTATACTTTTTATTTTCAAGTATCTTCCATGTTGAGGCATCTTCTGTTGATACAACATCAGGGTTATATACAAAACCCATTGTACCCCACATATAACCGGCTGAATAGTCACTCCACTTTTTGTTATCAATCTTAGTTGTATCCATTAAGTTTTTGATATATGGTGATACACCTTTTGCATAGTAATTATACTTATTACTTGTATCAAAAAATTCTTTTGATAAAGGTACTAACATATCTTCATCAATCATTTTCATACCCATATAATCAGATGGACAAACTAAATCAAAATTATCACCCAGGGTAATTTGGTTATATAAATCCTCATTTGTGCCGTAAGTTGAATATTCAACCTTAACCTTTTTACCATAGGTTTTGTAATACCAATTTTCAAAATCAGTAGTCATAGAATTTTTACCGATTATATCACCACTGTCAAGGTCAATGGTATCATCTTTGTCCCAATTACCCTCATCAATATATTCTTCGCAATTTGAAATTCTAAGGGTAATAACATCCTTATCTTTTGCAGATACTGACATAGGTAAAATGAAAATAGATGCAGTTATTAAAAGCATAATTAAAATAGAAATTAATTTTTTCATCTACTTTCACCTACCTTTTTGTTTGTTCTGAAATAATTAATCAAAACAATTGCAATAACGATTGCAAAGATAATTGTAGATAATGCCCATAAGGCTGTTTTTATGTTTGTTTGAGCTCCTTTTGTAGCATTTACTACATAGGTACTAATTGTATTAAAGGTAGCCGGTTTTGTGTATGTTGTAACAAAATAATCATCAAGTGAAAGTGTAATTGAAAGCATAAAACCGGAAACTATACCCGGCATAATCTGAGGAATTACAACCTTAAATAGTGCTTTTGATGGTGTAGCTCCTAAGTCTAGAGCTGCTTCATAAAGGTTGTTATCCATTTGTATAAGTTTAGGTACAACAGAAAGATATACAAATGGAGCACATAAAGTTACTTGACCTATAACAAGTGGAATATATGTGCTTTTATCAATACCAAATGCAACAATTAGCAAAATACAAATTGAAAAGCCTGTAACTACATCTGCATTAACAACAGGAATTTGGTTAGCATTTCTAATAAATGCTTTCGGTAATCTCTTTGAATAAAATGCACCGATTGCACCACTAGTGCCTAATACAACTGCCAGTATAGCAACAACTAATGCCAATACTAATGTATCTACAATCATTTCTAACAATTCTTTTGTAGTAAACAAGGTTTCATAATTATGAAGAGAAAAACCTCTTATAGCACCGATTGTGGTGGAATCTGTAAAGCTATATATTGCCAAAATAATAATTGGCAAATAAATTGCTAACAGTACAAGAAATACCCAACTTGCTGAAAATATCTTTTTTATCATAGAGAAGCACCTCTGCTTTCTCCAACACCATCACCAAGTCTGTTGGTAAATATTGTTACAATAAAGATAATAACCAGAAGTACAATGGAAATCATTGAACCATTGTGCCAATCATATGCATTAAAGTAACTACCGATTAAGCTACCCATAATATATGTGCTATTGTATAGCATATCAAGTACAACATAGTTTGTCATTACAGGTAAGAATACCATAGTAACACCACTGATTATGCCGGGCATCGAAAGTGGTAATGTTACCTTTAAGAAAGTAATTCTATTATTAGCACCTAAGTCATTAGATGCTTCAAGAAGTTTCTTATCAATTTTTTCAAGTGTTGTATATAAAGGTAAAATCATAAAAGGTAAGAAGTCGTATGTCATACCGATTATAGTATTTAAAAATGGATGGCAAGCAAGGTTACCCTCTATTGCAGTTAGAATTTCTTTTAATGCAGTAATTCTTAATGTGAAGTTAATCCACATAGGCATAATAAAAAGCATCAAAAGTACCGATTTTCTTTTTAGCTTAGAATTCGCAAGTATTAATGCTACAGGATAAGCAATTAATAAGCATACAGCTGTAGTAACTAATGCAGTAAACATACTATAAAGCAAAGTGCCTATAGTGTTACTGTCAGTAAAGAAATCTGTAAAATTAGAAAGTGTAAACTGACCCTCGCCATTAGTTAAAGCATAATAAATAATTACAAGCAAAGGTGCAATTACAAACAAAACAAGAAACAATCCGTAAGGAATACAGAGTTGTTTACGAGAAAACTTAAACATTTTTCAACCTCCAAAATGATGATTACTTTAATTTCAATAAAATGTTTTCTTTAGGAATAATCAGACTGACAAAGTCATTTTCATTCCATAAGTCTTCATCATCAAATATGAAGTCATATTCGTTTTCTGTTCTAACAATATACTGATAGTGGTCACCTTTATAAATAAGTGAAATAATATTACCGGTAGTTCCACCCTTATCAGCATCATCACTCATTTCAATTGAACCAAATACAGGAATAGAAACTGAAACTTCTTTGCCTACTACATCAATTTCATTACCCTTTTCGTCAACAAGTACATTATCAACATACTTTGAATTAGGATAAAGCTGAGTAAGGTCACATTCAAATTCACCATCAGCAAATTCAACTGTATTGTGCTTTGTAATAATACCCTCAAAGTCGTTTGTAGTAAGGTTATTTTCAATCAAATGAATACTATCAGGATCAATATCAATAGAAATTGTGTCACCTACAACTGCATTGTAAATTGAGTTAATAACAATTTCATTATCACCTGAAAGAACAGTAATTTCATAATGAACACCTTTAAATACGACAGAGTCAACTACAACATCCATCATACCCTCGCCCTTAGGTTTCATTACAATATCTTCAGGTCTAACAACAACATCAACCTTAGTTCCAATATGGAAGTCATCAACACAAGTAAATGTATGGTCACAAAACTGTACTTGTAGCTTATCAGTAACTTTACCGTTAAAAATATTACTTTCACCGATAAAGTCAGCTACAAAAGCATTCTTTGGTTCATTATAAATTTCTTCCGGTGTACCAATCTGCTGAATTACACCATCAGACATAACAACAATTTTATCGGACATTGTAAGGGCTTCTTCTTGGTCATGGGTTACATATATGAAAGTGATACCAAGTCTTTCATGCATTGCTTTAAGTTCAATCTGCATTTCTTTACGCATCTTAAGGTCTAATGCACCTAAAGGTTCATCAAGTAAAAGAATCTGTGGTTCATTTACAATAGCTCTTGCAATAGCAATTCTCTGTTGCTGACCACCTGACAAAGTATCTACAGAACGCTTTTCAAAGCCCTCAAGGTCAACTATCTCTAAGGCTCTTTTAACCTTCTTGTCAATTTCCTTTTTAGAAAGTTTTTCCTTACGAGTGATAATCTTGCCATTATCTTTCTTGTAAGTAACTTCAGTAGTTTTTAGCTTTAAACCAAAAGCAATATTGTCATATATATTAAGATGTGGAAAAAGTGCATATCTCTGAAATACTGTATTAATAGGTCTTTCATATGGAGGAAGTTTACTTATGTCCTCACCTTTTAAAGTGATCTGACCCTCCGTAGGAATTTCAAAACCTGCAATCATTCTTAGTGTAGTTGTTTTACCACAACCTGATGGTCCAAGAAAAGTAACAAACTCACCTTTCTTTACTTCCAAATTAAAATCTTCAACAACCACAACATCATCAAAAGATTTTCCAACATTTTTAAGTTCAATAATATTCATTGAATTAGATACCTTAGACATAACGACCTCCTTATTTATTACCCGCCTAAAAAAACAGAGGAAAACTCCTCTGTTTACGTTTAAAATTATACACAAATTTCTACTTATAGTCAATGAATATAAAAGATAATTAATGTAAATTTAATATAAAAATAAAAGCACAGAGAATTCTCTGTGCTAATAGGACAATATGTGACAAGAAATCAGGAATTTTTCTTATCCCAATTCCTAATATGTACGAAGTAGAATACTGCACCGACAAGTAACATACCACCAACAATATTACCTAAAGTAACATAGATTAATTGGTCTGTACCTGCAAAGTGCTTTAAATTTTCACACTGCTGAGCAGTAATACCAAATAGCTCTTTAGCCTTTGCAACATACTGTGGGTTAGTTGTTGCTAAAATACCTGAAGGTAAATAGAACATATTAGCAACACAGTGTTCGAAGCCACAAACAACAAACAAACAAATTGGGAAAAATACAGCAAAGATTTTGCTAATTACTTCCTTAGCTACACTAGACATTAGGATTGCTAAACAAACAAGAATGTTACACAAAATACCACTGACAAAAGCAGTAGATGGAGAAAGTGAAGTCTTGCCAATTGCAACCTTAATTGTATAAGCACCCAGGCCACCACTTGATAGGTCAAACTGACCTGAATAGAAAATCAAGAAATCCATTATTAGTGCACCAACAAGGTTTGAGAAATACACAACAACAAGGTTACAAATCATCTTAGACACTTTAATTTTCTTATCAAGTGCACCCATTATCATTAAACAGTTACCGGTAAAAAGCTCACTACCGGTAAACACAACAAGCATAAGACCTACAGGGAAAATCACACCGGCTAACATCTTTGCAACACCGGCATTATCAATACCATGAACTACAACATTACTTGCTGCACCACCAAATGCAATAAATGCACCTGCCATCATACCTAAAATAAACATTTTTAGTAGTGGTAAATTTGACTTTTTAACTCCGGCATTAATATTAATATCAGCCATTTCAGCTAACATATTTGAAGTTCTTCCCAAAGTTTCTCCCCCATTTCAAATTGACATCAAGGATTATTTTATCATAAATACACCTATTTAACAAGTAAAGTACATTATATAAAATAATCATAACATATAATCAATATTGATATAGTAGTAGGTAATATCAATCCCAAATTTTTGTAATATCAGCATTAGGAAAAAATTCTTTATTTAGTTTATCTTTTAACTGCCCTGTATTATCATCAAAGTAATCATTTTTTGCACATCTGATTTTCTTATTATAGAAGGTAAATTTAGTTATCATTACATTTGTAAAGATTTTCTTACAATCATTTCTTCTGTAAGTGTAGGTCTTATTCTTAAATTGAAACACAATATTATCATTATCAAAATAAACTTTATAAGCAAAGGTTGAAAAATAATGGATTTGTCCTATAAACATACCTATTAAACAAATCTCTGCACATATAAATAATATAAAGTTACCTACAGTAACATCACCTATACAAAATGCAGAAATCATAATTAAAGTTACTAGTGACAAAAAGGATATAACGAAAATTGAAAATACTTTCAAATATTTTTTAAATCTACTCATTTTCATGAGAACACCTCCATTATTTTCAATACTACTTTCAGCACTAATACTAAATATTACTTCTTTATAAAAGCTAAAGTTTACCCTTAAGATAGTTATACTCTGCATTATCCATCTTATTGATTTTTACATTCAGTACACCATGGTAATAATCATATTGACCAGATGCATAATTATCAAAATCACTATATTTTTCACCGGTTTCTTTATCTGCAAAAACACTTTCTTTTCCAATAGAGATACTTCCACTATTATTATCCATTTTAAAATCAACTTTATTCCCATCAACATATGTATTAAAGCAATGTGGTTGTCCATACGGAAATAATTTATTACTACTAGTAAAACTGATGTTATACTTCTCATTATACCAATTCTTAATGTCACAGGTAATTCGCTTATTATCTGTTTAATATTTATAGAAGAACTTACTGGATTAAATACACCAAGCATATAAATCTCTCCTATCCTCTAATTATAGAAACCATATAAATAAGATAAGCGAACCGATATAGAGAAATACTCTGTTTGTATAACTCTTTATACGCAAGGAAATGTTCCTCCGTATTTTTTGAAAATTTTCTCTACTTTACTGCGTTCTGAATTAGAAATATTAAAATACTTATCTTTAAATTTTACAATACCACAAGAATCACAAGCAATACAGTAATAGTCATTATCAAATTTAATAGAGATATTTTTATCAAAACCACAAGATGGTTCATCATTATATAGTTCTTTCTTATTAAATATATCTTTGACTATATTACTCTCAGCCTCAGTTAATGTTACTGATATGTGTTTATTGTCATAATTATAATTTAATTGTCCAACAGAACTATCAGCGATATTAGTTGTATTATTACAAGCGCATAAGAACATCATAAAAGGTATCATTAATAACAAGGTTATAGTTTTAATATAGTATTTTTTAATCATATTATTATCCTCCGAGAGAAATTGTTTTTATATATAATTCTTCAAATTATTATCATTCTGTACTTAATTCTACAAGCAATAAATATACAGAATTGAACTACTATTACGGTCTTATGATAAGAGAAATCATTAAAATATATCTTTTAAACTACTATTCATTTAAAAAAATCGGTTCAAAATTCATTCTGGGATACCTTTTAATAAGAAAATCATAAACTCTTCGACTAACAACCCAATATGGCAAATACATTTCATATTTTTCATATGTTGCATTGTCAGTCTTTTCAGCAATTAGGTTATTATTACTATCATAATAATAGTCAGTTACTTTTGAACCTACTTTTTTCTGAGTTCTCATTCCATTTGCACAGTTGATTTAAGAAATACACATACATCATTTATTTTGACTCATCAGGAAAAATTTCTTCTGTCACACTCGTAACTTTCCATTGCCCTGATTTCTTCTCTAACTCAACAAATATTGGTATTGGTTCATACCAAGTGCCACTACTAGACACTAATTGATCATTTTTATCATAAGATGTATAATGATATCTAAATTCAGCTTCCGCTTTATTGTCAGTTATTTTAATGTCAGATATATAACAACTATTTGTTTCTCTTCTTACGCTTTCTCTATCATCTCGATAATCCAAACTTTTAAAATCATCTTTTGATATAAAACCAGTGTACTCCTCATTTAACCTTTCACCATATGTATCATAAGCATTTTCCATAACAAAATTTAGTTTTAGCTTTAAATATTCTTCTTCAGCATCAAAAGAATATGTTTTGTATAAATTCAAACCCAGCAATAACAAAATAGCAATTAAAATCCCATACTTTATTACTGTTTTCCATTTCACCATCATTCTAGACCACTCATTTCATTTGTAATATACAGACAGTACTATTCCTTTTGCCTTTATTTTTTAGGATTCTTTTTATCCTTATTACTTAATAATTTTTTATTGAAATTGTTTACAGTATGAGCTGCATAACAAATTATTTTTTTGCCCTTTACTTTAATTATTGAACTAATTATCGAAGCGTGCGTATAGATTCCATCACCATTACCATCAAAATAAAGCAAATCACCTTTTTTAATACCGTATTTATTTATAATTTTGTGTTGAATGGTATTCATTAAATTTTAATTATCCCACCATCCCAATAACTACAATTACCTGTATATAATATAAGTTTATTGGATTATTCTCGCAATACACAAAAATATTACAACTTAAAACAGTACCTGAAGAACTGATAAAAGCAGTATCATCAGCATTAATAAATCTACCGGTTTTTGGGTCATAGTATCTACTTTGGAGATAGTACAAACCTGTATCTGTATCATACACATATCCTCTATATCGAAATGTGTTGAACTCTTTAACTGTTGCATATGATGGGTTAACATTAGATTTTTCTTTTAGGATATTTCCCCATGCATCATATGTTATTGTTTCTACGTTATATGATGTCAGCTTGTCCTTCCATGTTGTATCGTAACCATATGTATTTGTTTTCTTTAACGCATTGGTTGAACTGTTATAGACTTGTACCTTTTTTATGTTACCTGCGTTATCATAAGTAACAATAGTTAATCATTAAACTCATTTTTATAATATTCAAAGAATTTTTCTGCTTGACCATTAGTATTAGCAATTTTAACAAAATCAACTATATACCAAGAATAATCATAATCCACAATAAGTATAGGAATGTTTTTAAACCTATCCCTAATTATGTCTTCATTCTGTATTTGATTGACAACCCCTGCAATTTCACAACAAAGGTCGTAATACCCAGTTGGTCCTTTACCAATATAATTCATATCATTATCGTACATAGAACTTTCATCTTCTCTAATTTCACTAATTCCTTGAGAAACAAACCATTGATACAAAACCTCTGTACCATCAACACATTCATCTTCATCAGCTAAAAAAAACTCCTCACTATTGTCCCATTCAGCAATATTCCATCTTTCCTCACTACATTCAGGAGCATTATCACAATCCTTTTCTGTATTATATAACATAACAATACTAGGAAAATTCTCAAATCCTTTGTAGCAATTATTACATTCAACTAAAATAGAAATAGCATATACATCATCTTCTGCTATTTCGTTAATATGGTTTAAAATCTCTTTATACAAATATTGTTTTAACATTAATATCACTCCTAAGGAATTTGTTTATTTGCTGCTAGCAACAATTCTTTAATATATTTAAGAATTGCTATTGTCTTCTTTCGTTCACCTTTACCTTTACTTAACAACCTATATACTTTATCGTGATATACCTTTGTATGCATACATCTGTGAAGTCTATATTTTACATAAACTAAGTTATAAGTTGAATTAATTCCTATGTTTGCCTTTTGTAAAAGTTTTCGAGAATTAAATGCACGAGCAGCTTTTTTAGCAACAATGTGATGCTTTTCTTTTTTGAGATTTAAGTTTCGTTTTAGCTCTATCAATGGAATTGACAATAGTATCCGACAATGATTCACAAGCCTCTTTAATTTTTGCTCCACAAACTCTAACAACATTATTTAAAGCATCCCGAACAGCAGGACTACTGAGAAAGACTGCTGCAACAGTTATCACTAATGCACCAACAACTAAATAAGCCAAATCATCTACTAAAAAGAAATGCCCTGTTTTATCAACATTATTAATAAAATTATTCTCACAATAAGCAAACATATTTGTGCTTAATGGTGTACCGGAATTTGTACCTACATATGCAGTATCATCGGCATTGATAAATCTACCGGTTTTTGGGTCATAGTATCTACTTTGGAGATAGTACAAACCTGTATCTGTATCATACACATATCCTCTATATCGAAATGTGTTGAACTCTTTAACTGTTGCATATGATGGGTTAACATTAGATTTTTCTTTTAGGATATTTCCCCATGCATCATATGTATATTCTACCATTACTTTGCCTTGGTGATTTACTATCTTTGTTATATCACCTTGTAAATTTTTGATGTAATAATACATTGTGTCATTTAATGACATTATTTTTAAATAACCAAACAACCGTACTTATGTAAGCAAATTTTCCTTATCTAATTTGCTCACATAGTTAGAATATTTCATATTCACAGAAGATACAATTAATTTATTATTAATCTTCTTATAATTTATAAATAATATATCTTCATTAGTTAAATGAATTGAATAATATTCATCATAAGCAGGATAATTAATAAAATTCAGTTTGGTAGCAGAATCAATGTTTTTTATATCATCCAAAGTAGTTTCATCGACAATGATATTGCTAAAATCATCTTTATTAAGCTTTTTCTCGGAAGCTACAGCAAAATTAATTTCTTGATTGTCGTCATAGAAAACATATAATTTGCCATTTTCATAATTATACACATTACAAAACTCTGATTTATCAATGTTTATAGTTGTGTATTGAGGCATAAGATGATTTATTTTGCTAATATCTCTGAATATAAATGTACTCATTTTTTCTGGTTGTTTTGCTGAATAAACAGCTGCTTCTTTTACTGTAGCAAAAGGATATTGTTTAGTATCTTTATCCTCTGACTTACAACCACACAAGTTAACAACACCAATAACTAAAACAACAAAAAGTAATGTTGAAAATAATTTTTTCATAATAAACGCTCCTATCTAAACCTAATGACATTCATACAGACAAATATACATACATCATTTATTTTGTGGTTTATTTCAAATTTAACTTACTTATAATTATATTATAGCTTATCTTTATTTTTCGTAAGGAAACAACATAGACTATAATAAAGAACAATAAAATAGCAGAACACATACAAATCGGCACAATATTTTTTGATAATAATGCAAAATAAAATACTGTACTTATACCAAAAAAGCATACAAGGACGATTATTGAAAGTGTAATTGTAAGACAATTTTTGCTTCTTCTTATTTTCTCAATAGAACAATCCAATAGTGTTTTTTCATCTTGTACACAAATATTATTCACTTCAATATAAGGTATGGAAAACTCATTATTGCTACTTGAAAAAGAAGTATCTTTGTATTTTAAATTAATATTAGTATCTGATTTTATTTTTATTATGTAGTTTTTTCTTATAGAATATGGTTTTATATCGCTATAATCTAAAAAATTAAAAGATTCTAAATTATACAAAGATATTAAAACTCTAAAACACATTAAAATGGTTAAAAACATCTGAGAAATAACACTCATATTTTCATCATTTATTTGTTCAACTGAAAAGTGATATTCTCCTGCTTTTTCACAATTAAATACAACAACATCATTATAGGTGGATAATATTTTATTCTCTCCATTAAAGCGTATGTTTAAAGGTCGTGCATATTTTCCAATTTTAGACTGTATTTTTATTTTCATTTTAATTCACCATAATTTTATAGTACATATCTTATTATTAAGTTTTTTATCTCCTACTAGAATGTCTAAAAATCCTGAAATTAAACCACCTCTTGATAGAACAATATCTATATTGTTTACTACAAAATTTATAAATTTATTAAAGGCTGCATTTGCAAGAAATGCCGTAATATGTTTTGCTATTTTCCAACTAGACAACATAATACCGAATGTTCTTAATATACCACCTCTTTTGCTTAAAGCACCTGATACCTTACCAATAACTTTAACAAAAACTTTAAGAAATCTCCTTATAGGTGAACGAATTGCTTTCTTTAAAGCTTTCTTACTATAATGTTTTACCAAAAGTTATAAAGGAGAAAAAACTTTACCAACTAAATTTACCCCTGGTATTATGCTTATTATTAAATCTATAAATCCGGCTACCATTCCACGAGTAATTGTGATCGACCAATATCCATTTGGATCGACTTTATTAACAGGATTATTCTCACAATAAGCGAACATATTTGTGCTTAATGGAGTGCCGGAATTTGTATCTACATATGCTGTATCATCAGCATTGATAAATCTACCGGCTTTTGGGTCATAGTATCTACTTTGGAGATAGTACAAACCTGTATCTGTATCATACACATATCCTCTATATCGAAATGTGTTGAACTCTTTAACTGTTGCATATGATGGGTTAACATTAGATTTTTCTTTTAGGATATTTCCCCATACATCATATGTATATTCTACCATTACCTTACCTTGGTGATTTACTATCATTGTTATATCACCCTGTAGATTCTTTACATAATAATACATTGAGTCATTTATTGACATTGCCGTTACTGAGTTGTTGCTATCATAGTAGAAATATGCTACAACTCCACCCTGCATCATTGCTATTAAATTGTTATTATCATCATAGTAATAGTAATAAGTGTAATCAGAATTATACTTACGAGTTCTTAAGCCTTTGATATTGTACTTGTATGTTATTGTATCTTTGGAAGTTTTTACTTGAGAAAGTTGTCTTCCGTTCTTCCACTGCATTGTCATTCCGTTACGATACTTTAGTGGATTGCCTATTCCATCATATGTTATTGTTTCCCCGTTATATGATGTTAGTTTATATATCTACAATTTCAACAATTTTGTAATCAAAAAATGAGTAATCCAATTTTATTGTAACATGACTATTAGGGTCGTCATATATTACTTCATCATTGTTAGAATTTGAAACTGTATAACGATATGTATAATAAACATCTGTTAACCATGGTAAACCAATCGGAAATGAATTAGAAATAGTTCTCTTTACTTTAATATTTTCTTCCAACTCAGATTGTCGTGGATTTAAATCATCATACTCTTCCTTATCAATAACTGCTTTCAAATTATCACTATATGGCTTATCACTCATAGCCTGTTTAATTATGGCGTTAATGCTGAAAGATACATAAAAACAATTTAAGGCATACAATACTACAATTAAAAACAAGAAAATAACAACTATTGAAATTTTCTTATTAGTAAAAATTCTTATTCTATTTTTCATAGCAAACCTCCATTTTAGAAACTATCAATTATATGTATAGCAAGAACTTTTTTCTTGCTATGTTTTCTATGTTTAAGATATTCTTCCAAATCTTTTTTCTTGTGTGGATTTGTATGTGCGGCATAATATATTTTTTTCTTCTTTCTATTAATCGAAGAAATAATAACAGCATGATTTGGAACACCATCCCCATCATCATCCATATATAAAAGATCCCCAATCTTCAATTTATTAATTGATGCTCTAACACTATTTCTCGTATCTTTTATGACAAAAACTCTTTTTGCATATACTGATTTTTTAAAATAAGAATAGTTTATAGCACATAGACGCCAAGCTGCACTTACATCCCAATTATATCTTGCATTATTACTTATATATCCTAGTGGAGAAAAAAACCACTTGGTAGATCTGAAAGAATGCCATGTATATGAATCAGATCCAAATGACATAGGTATACCACCAGCATACAAACATTGTGAGACAAAATTTGTACAATCATATCTATACTTATAATATTCCGGATTAAACGAATTAAACCATTTCTTTGCATAACTAACAGCTTTAGTCCTATTATATTTAAAATGCCATGCTTTAATAACAGTTTTATAACCATCAATATCAGTTTCATTAATATGATTATTCTCACAATAAGCGAACATATTTGTGCTCAATGGAGTACCTGTATTTGTATCTACATATGCAGTATCATCAGCATTGATGAATCTACCGGTTTTTGGGTCATAGTATCTACTTTGGAGATAGTATAAACCTGTATCTGTATCATACACATATCCTCTATATCGGAATGGGTTGAACTCTTTAACTGTTGCATATGATGGGGTAACATTAGATTTTTCTTTTAGGATATTTCCCCATGCATCATATGTATATTGATACACTAAGCATTTAGTTTTATTGTCGTAATCATATATAATTAACTTACATTAACAAGTTTACAAAATTGTCTATATTTATAAAACTTATGTCAGACAGCATTTTTATACTGTCTGACATATCTATAGAACTTTTAAAAATCCAAAAAAAAATAAAAATAACATAAAAGTGAGAAAAGTAGTTTTGGGATTATTTTAAACCAATCATTGAAAACTATTTTTTCATACTACTGTTTACTTTAAAAAAACTGGTTCAAAATTCATTCTAGGATATCTTTTAATAAGAAAATCATAAACTCTTCGACTAACAACCCAATATGGCAAATACATTTCATATTTTTCATATGTTACATTTAAATCATGAAGATCATTCAATACTTCCTTAGTTATAAAACTATAAGGGTATCCATTTTCATTTATGTACTCTTTTTCTCTATATTGAATTGAACCACAATTTTTACATGGCTTTAAAGGATGTGTCTTATTAACAGATGCAAGTGGCAACATTATATGAGTAGGCGTAATTTGATAAAAAACAATATCGCCTACTTTGTTACGACAAGGTCTAAAATCATCCTCAGTAACATCAAAATTTTCAATTAATTCATTTCGTATATTTGCATCCACACCATAGTGGTAGGTATCCAAAATAGCAAATTCTTTCTTAAAAGAAGTTTTTGGTGCAAGAAAATCTGCATACTGTTCAGTAAGACCACAGCTTTCACAAACATATCTTTCAATATCGTCCCATCCTATATCACCATATGAATAAGCTATAGGTGCAAATGCAATTCTAAAAGCAACAGCTTCCGAAATATTAGGGTATCTTTTTTCATTTACATTCATCATATTGAAAATACTCCATTAATAGTAAATATTATTGCATAAATAAATTTACTGTGAAAGTTTCCTTATAATAAATAACTATCATTGCGTACAGAACCTATATTGCATAATTCTCAATTCTTTATTCAACAACAAGACCTGCTTCGTAAAGAAGTTTTTTGTTTTTTTCAATAATCTCTTTTCTTTCGGAATCCTCTTGTGCTTGTCTCTGTTGTAGAAATTCCTTATTATTACAAAACAAAGCCTTTGCATATTGAATATTCTCATTAAAAGAACTTAAACTTTCAGAAACTATTTCTATATCACTTTGGTCATAACCATTCGACATTTCATTTAAACGCTCAATAATATAATAGCTTTCAAATCTAGCATCAATTATTAATTCTTGCAACTTATTTTGATTTGCTTGTGGAACAGAAGAAATAAGCATTTCTCCTGTAAATAAATCCAGCAATGATGTATATATTTCCGGGTCTGATGAATCTTTAAGTTTTTGATTGTATTCCTTAAGCTCTGCATTATAATCATCAATACATTTACAATCAAGTTTTTGAAAGTACTTTAGATACACATCAAAAGCATTTTTTATTTTTGATACCATATCACAAGTGTTACCATATTCATAATTCCATTCGATATCATTAATAATATTGTCAGCACAAGCAATTCGTGCTAAAGAAAAATTGTCATCTTCGTTATCAGCTTCAATATTAAATAATTCTATATAAATAGGACTACAATAATGTATTATATCAAATGATACTAAATCAATTGTTTTCTGTGTAAAAATACTTACTCTGTTAAATACGTTATTACAGTACTTAATAAAACAATTCTTATAAAATTTATAGCCATGGCTAACCATAAAATTTGAAAATATATCTCTAAAGGTAATCAATACATCTTTTCTACGCAAACGCAAGTCCTCCCAAACTAGCACCACCGGTTCCTGGTGCTAGTGCAATACAACCAATTACTATAATCACAGACATTCCAATAGCTAAATAAACATAAGGACTTTTTGAAGAAGAACTCTCCTTTTTATCAGCTTTTTCATAATAGTTATATCTTATAATACCATATTTATCATAATAGTATTTAACATAATACCCTTTATAGGAAAAGGTCCTTCCTTTGATTGCATATCCTATTTCTAATTTCATTTTCTCATGTTTTTTCCATTTTCCTTTTACATAACTATCAATTTGCTTTTTTGCTCTAGAATACGGAGTAGATACAGGTTTTATTTCCCATATATAGGCAACTTTTCTTTTTGCTTCAAGCAAATCAACCCTACCGTTTTTACCATTTGATTTTTTAAATGATAATTCTTTTTGAAAATTTCTATGAATATTACATATATCTTTCTGTACCTGGGCATGAATCTCTCCCGGATATTTTAATTTTCTTGACGCTGTACCAGTTTTATCAACACGATTGACACTATTATTCCTGCAAAATGCAAAAATATTATTATTTAATGTATTCGTTTCTATAACAAAATCAGCATTGATAAATCTACCGGTTTTTGGGTCATAGTATCTACTTTGGAGATAGTACAAACCTGTATCTGTATCATACACATATCCTCTATATCGGAATGGGTTGAACTCTTTAACTGTTGCATATGATGGGGTAACATTAGATTTTTCTTTTAGGATATTTCCCCATGCATCATATGTATATTCTACCATTACTTTACCTTGGTGATTTACTATCTTTGTTATATCACCCTGTAAATTCTTGATGTAATAATACATTGAGTCATTTATTGACATCGCCGTTACTGAGTTGTTGCTATCATAGTAGAAATATGCTACTACTCCACCCTGCATCATTGCTATTAAATTGTTATTATCATCATAGTAATAGTAATAAGTGTAATCAGAATTATACTTACGAGTTCTTAAGCCTTTGATATTGTACTTGTATGTTATTGTATCTTTGGAAGTTTTTACTTGAGAAAGTTGTCTTCCGTTCTTCCACTGCATTGTCATTCCGTTACGATACTTTAGTGGATTACCTATTCCATCATATGTTATTGTTTCTCCGTTATATGATGTTAGTTTATCTTTCCATGTTGTATCGTAACCATATGTATTTGTTTTCTTTAATGCATTGGTTGATGAGTTATATACTTGTACCTTTGTAATGTTACCTGCATTATCGTATCTAATTTTTGTTTTTTCTTTTTGGCTATCATCTGTAATTTGGGTTAACTGATTTAGATTATCATAAGTATAACTACTCTTACTGTATGATGAATTTATCGGTACTCCTCCGGTACCTTTATCATAACTTCTTTCTACTGACGTTGCAATATTACCGTTAGCATCATATGTATATTGATACATTAAGCCTTTAGTTTTATTGTCATAATCATATAGTATTGAACTTACATCATTTGTGGTTTTGTGAGATGTTGTTTCATAATCGTACTCTGTATAAAACAATTCTTCTCCATTAAACTTTGTACTTACATTATTAAGTCTGCCAAAATCATCGTTATTACTTGATACTTTTACATTTCTTGGAGTATTTCCATCACCACTGATATATTCTACAAATTCATCATCGTTATCATCTGTTCCACGCTTAATAGTCTTGTATCTATTATTTATGTTTGTTTGCTCTACTGTATTTCCGTTTTCATCTAAGGAAATATTTTGAACTAACTTTACCCTGCCTTCACTATCAATAGTTTCTGAAGTTTTTGATACAAGATTACCATTGCAATCATAATAGTAATTAGTAGTTTGGTTTAACCAATAATCATGTTCTCTGGTTACAAGACCTTTCTTGTTGTATTCATATGAAACAACATCATATCCTGCACCTGTAACTAAAATAATTCTATCATAACGGTCATAATGATATCTGTAAAAACCACCGTTACCATAACTTATTGATTCTAAGTTACCGTTATTACTATTATAGTTATATTTTACAATACTCTTATTTCCAACTTTTACTTCTAACAATTTATTATAAATTGTGTAGTTAAAGTTATAAGCAAAACTATTATGCTTTATAGAAGAAAGCTGGTTTTGATTATTGTAAATATATGTATTGGATGAATTACCATTTGAAATAGAAGTAGTATTACCCTGAATATCATAACCATAGGAAGTAACATTGCCTTTGCCATCTTTTACAGATGTTTGGTTTCCATTTTTATCATATGAATACTCAGTTGTATTACCTGCATCATCAGTTTCTTTAGTTATATAGTTTTCTGTTGAATCATATTCTACAGAATTTTCCATATAATCTTTTGATGTGTCTAGGGTTTCAGATACTACACTTTCATCAACAGGTTCAGCTGAATTATTTGTGCTATCATCTGAGTTACCATCTTTTTTCTCAAAAACCAAATTTTCTGCAAAGTTAAGCATTGCATTCTTAACTTCCATTATATTCTTATTGTAACCATAAACGAAAGCAAAGTCAACTGTTTTTATAATTTTATTTGCTTCTTCCGGTGTTACTGATAAGGTAACAGACTGTTCTGCTGAAGTATAAGCATTATACTCTTGATAATGGTCTTCCGTTGTATTATCGGCATAATTAATTTTTAGAGCTATACCAAAAGTTCTGTTATCTGTAGTTAACGGAACAGAATTTGCTTTTGCAGTACCTGAAATGTTGAATACAATATTAGCTCTATTAACATTTACAGATTGATAAATATGCTTATCTTTTAGTGAATTATTATCACCCTCAGTATTGTCATCAGTAGTATCATTATCATCAGTTTCATTTTCATTTGTAACTTCATAAGTTCTATTATACTTTCTTGTTACAAAACCTTGTTGATAAGTCTTTTTGTTACCATCAGTTTTTTCAATATTACCATATGGTTCTGTTTCAGTTTCAATAGAAGTATAAGTTTGTGCTGTAGAATCTGTGGTTTCCTCAACTGTTGTATCAACAGTTGGTGCAGGTTCTCCACCACTGCCTTTGATTGTATTATCAGTTACAATATCTCCACTTTGATTATACCATTTATTTTGTTCACTTTTCCAATTATTTGCACTAAAATCACTGTATGAAAGGGCATTGTAGTCATTCATAACTTTGCCTTTTTCAAGTTGCAAACAATCAAACCATACTGAACCACTTGCATTTCTCAATGCACAATAAAATCTTATCTTTGAAGTATTCTTAGGTAATGTAACAGTCAAACTGATTCTTTGCCACTTTGATGCAGTAGTTGTTTCTAATAAAGCAACACTGTTATCATCACTAATTACTGAACCTGATGGGTCAAATGTTTTTAATTTTAGCATTGCACCCTTTTGACCATCACGGCTACCTTCTTTTAGAGCTTTATCAATATACACATAGCCTGATAATGTAACTGTGTCACCGGCTGAAAGGTTATAATCACTTATATTCATATCATGATTAACAGAAGTATAGAACTGGTTTGTTGACTTAGCATTATGTGTGATTTTTAGTGAGTTACCACCAAAATAATAAATTCCTGTATCTACTGATGCAGTACCACCGGAACTATTTTCTGTTTTGATACTTTCATTAGACTTTTTATAATAATGATTACTACCTAAACTATCAAAGTGACTGGATTCATCAATATAGTTTCGTGTATAGGAATCTGAACCACCCATTGCTGATAGTCCGGAACCACCCTCACCTTCTTCTATATATCCATACTCATTTAATTTAGTTATTGTATTACCATATTCATCAAATGTATATGTTTCACTTCTACCGTTTCTATCAATGAAAGTAGTTGTATTATAACCTTTATTATATTTATCATTACTGCTTTCATGTGTACCGTAAACCATCTTTAGATAGTTACCTTCTTCATAACTACCTGTTGAGGTGTTGTAGCCGTATTCAGCAGCTTTTGTTACCTTGCCATTTGAATATGTAAACTGCATTTTCATACCGTTTTCAGAATTAATATCATCATTAAAATGATATTTTACAACACTTAGGTAATTGTTACTATATTCAAATGTTGTCCATTTATTATCAATAAACTTAATACCATATGGCAAAGTACAACCTGAATAGTAGATGAAATATGCTGCATCATCAGAATCTACAGTAATCTTTGAATAACATCTTCTTGTAGAACCATCACTATCAGTTACTACATTGTAGTATACATGATATTTATGCAATGTACTTGTTATCTCTGAAAGATAACCGGAAGAATCATATGTATATGTAATTGTATTTTTACTATTATCAGGGTCAGTTTCTGACTTTATATATGATACATCATTGTTATTTGGAATATCATATACTTCAACTCTATCGCTTTCAATAGTAAGTTTGTTATTCTGTACTTTTAATGTATAACCTAAATCATCTTCATCATTTAGTTCTGTTTCACCATCAACAATTTTAAAATAATGGTCAACTGCATCAGAGTCAGTATATACATAATATTTATCTGTTTTTTTAACTGATTTTTCAAAAGACATATGGTGACCGTATCCGGCAAGACCTAGGACATCTTTTCTTGCACTATGATATGTTTGATAAATGCTATAAGGCATTCGTTCGCCTTTTTCTTCATACAAACTTTGTTTGAAGATTAGACCACCTGTATAGTCACAAATTGATGCATCAGCTTTTTGACCACAAGTAACTGTATGAGATGACAAATTATTTTCAGAACCTGTATAATCTTTATATATTATCTGAAATTGAGGTAACTTATCCTTTAAATAACAAAAGTAACCACCAAAGTCAGTTACACTACCATTACTTTTAAGATAAATACCGTTATTTTTTAGTGAACCATCAACCCATCGTTTATACACCTTAGTAATATCGAAAGTAACAGGATTCGTGTTACCGCTTTCAGTAGTAGCATAATCTATAATTTGACTTGAATCGTAAGTAACATTATTGTATGTAACACTACTATTCGACCAATCAGATTTAATGGGATAAGCTTTAATTTCCATATTAGACATTGTATCTAAAGGATATATAGACACTTTTGCACTAACAATATTTTTGTTTAGTAAATCACTATCAATATTTTTACTTTTAATAAGTGCACTATACTCGGCATTATTGGCATCTTTACCAAGATAAAAGTGTGTCTGCTGACCTTCTACTGAATTTTCTTTACTAGAATTTACTTGAGCTGTTTCAGTAGTTGATGGAGAGGTAGCAATTACTTCCGGATCAATAGTAACAGGATATTTTGTATTAGCATTATTCAAAAAATTTTTATCTGCAACAAGATTTACATACAACTTATTATCTTGTATTCTATCAATCTTTAGTGATACTTTAGAACTTTGTTCACCATTTGCGTCACACATATATGGTGCAGTAATTGTATATGCAACTTTACCATTTTTTATTAGGTTAATTGTTTGTTCATCTTTTTGTTTAACTTTGAGATTTTGAATATCATATTGAATTTGAAATTCATTATTTGCTTTTGCATTTTTAAGAATGATATTTTCTTTAACACCTGTAGATAAAATAAAACATTGTAAATCAATGTTATCATAAATATTGTTATAATTTACTTCAGAAGAAAGATTATGCAAAGTAGTAAATTTCTGATTACCTTCTAGTTTTTCATTTTCATTTACTACTTTAGCCTTAGAATTATTTGAATCAACATACTTCCAACTAATGTTACCTTTAGATGTATTAAGAGAAACTAACTCATCTTCTTTTGAGTTAGTAGAAATATCAACATCAATATTACTTTTCTTATTAGAATATTTTGTTTCTTCCTCATTACTAGAAGTTTCAACATTTTCCTTAACTAAAGAATTATCATATTCAACCCATTTTCCACTTTTAGTTTTATAATGAACTGGAACAACATAATTTACGGCCATAAATGTTCCATCATCTAAACGAAAATGTTTTGTATATTTATCACGATTTTCAGTGATTTCTGATACTATATTTCCTACTTCTGTTCCATCACCTATATTAGAAAAATTAGGATTTGATGGAGTTTCATCACTGTTCTTACCTATGGTTTCAGCTAATACTTGTGTTGAGATTGATGATAAAAGTATGATACACAAGATTATTGAAACAACTGACATAATTTTATTAATACCTTTTTTCATAGACTTCCCCTCTATTTAATATATTTTTGGTTTTCTACATTGTATTGTTAATTATCACCTCCGAGTAATTATATGTTCAATATTTGCAAATATTATATTCATTTTACTTAATGTGTTTATACACTGACAATTAATACGCATTCTATGCGTATTATTACGGAATTTGTATAATTTTGTCACTTAAAGTAATGTTATTCTACTATAATATAAATTAAATGTCAATATAAATAATAATTTTATTGTATAGTTATTATTACTGTTGTATTTGACTAATGATTAGAATAAAAATAGCTGCTAGCACTTGCTAACAGCTTTGATTAAAGATATGATTTTCTATTATAGACTTCTTAAGGAAACATATAATGTTCTATAATGATTTGTATATTTGAAAAAGGGTAAATAACAGGTTAAGTACAAACTAATTTAGCGTATTATTCTTATTATATCAATAATTATAATACAAATTACTATAAATTCACTTAATTAGTTTACACTATGCCTAGTCGTGTATAGCATTTACCTTTTATGATTATTTAAGTCTATATTATGCTATATTTCAACTTCAATTATTGGCAATTCCTCTATTAATTATGTAATTTTATATATTGTTGTAACAAATATTTTAAATGTTAGAAAACACTCTTTAGGAAAGTCTTGAAAAACCCTCTAGGAAAATCAAATTTTGCATACAAAATTCTTAGCCACAAAAGTAAATATCGCACTATAGCCAAAACGGCTAAAAGTGCGATAAATACTGGGTTTTTGATATATCACTTGGCGGAGAGCAAGGGATTCGAACCCTCGAAACCACTTTAATGGTTTACACGATTTCCAATTGTATTCAGCGTTTACCTTTTATGATGATATAAGTTGATTTAATGCGATATATTACCTTCAATTATTGGTAAATATTCTACAATAATATAAATACGCATAAGTCTGTAATAAATAATTCTTTAAAAGCACTAAATTCTTTAGGAAAGTCTTTAGGAAAAGACAAAATATTGAGTATTACAAGCGTTTTTATACTAGTTATTAATATATTGAAATGATTGAGGAGCACTTTTAATTCCAAAATCACCCAAATTCATTGGTCTTTCATATTCAACAACATTACAAAGTTTATATGCAACAGCTTGCTTCTTATTCTTATAATACTTATCAAAAAAAGTTTTATTAATGCCGGATTTTTTTCTAGTTTTATTCCATATTTCTTTTGGTGAACCTTCTAAGATAGTCTCTACACCAGCCTCGCCTACTACTTTCATAACAGGACTTGTTGAATAAATATATATTTTTTCTATATTTAATCTACACTTGAGTTTTCGATATTCATAAATTTTCTCACCACATAATATTTTATCAACATGTTCTGGATTTATGGATAATAAAATTGCACACATAACCTATACCTCTATAAAATTCTATAATAAATTATATCAGTGTTAAAATATTTCTGCAATACGATGTATTAAATGAATAAGTTGTCACTAATATTACCCAGGTTAATAATCTCATCAAATTGAGCATCATCAATTTCAAGGAATCCCCAATAATTGTTCCTGCTTAAACCAACCTTTTCAATAAGATCGTGTCTAGTAATTCTCTTCTTTAAAGCAACATTGTATGTAAACTTTATAGTCTTACATTTTCCTCGATTATACCAAGAAAGCAGATCATCTTTATTAAATATGCTATATTGGCTCGCATAATTGTAGAAATCATCAAAGGAATTAAAATCTTCCTGTTTTTTCACTTCTTCAACTACACATACTGATGTAGCAACAGAAGAATATTCTGCTATTTTACCATAATCTGCAGTTCTATACAGAACTAAAATGTCACCCTCTTTTAGTGAATCCACTTCCATTCTGCAAACATATACTTTATGTATTGAATTCCCATATGAAATATCCTTAATTATACTTCTATCTTCAGTTTTTAAAATAGAATCCGTAAACATAGCAGAATGGTACAGAGGATATATACTCAACAAATACTTTCTGGCATTTATAGTATTAATTAATGGATAATCCAAATTTACATTGTTAGATAATCTTCTCATATTCTTAACAAGAACAAATTCACTATTGGAAACAGAGCCCTTAAAACCATATTCATAAAAACCAAATTGTTTAAGTATTTTAATTAGCACCGTATGTTTTTTAAAAGCAGTAACATAACACAAATCAACATTTTCACAAATTGCATAATCCAATATTAATTTTATGAAACGCTCACCTAACCGTGTTCCATGAGAATTAATTTTAAAAGTACCAACTTTCAAGATTTTATTTGCTTTAATATTCGGTCTAACATCATCAACAATATCATTTTCAATCTTTAAATAAAGAAATCCAATAATGTTACCATTCTCATCATATTGAACATATGCATCTTCATGTTCATTACATTTCTTATTAAACCATTTTACAAATCATGGATAATCATTTTTTAAAGAATCAAAAAATAAATCATTAATATTTATTGTACTAAAATATTCTTTTTCAATTTCAAATGCTTTTTTAAACATAAAATAAACCTCCCTCTTATGTTCCTAATTTTCAACCATAAAGTCACTACAACTTTCATCTAATTCGATAACTAATTGTTCATTACTATAATTCTCATAGCATTTATCTAAAAATTATCCCATATATTTTCAATTGTTTTGAAGTTATCTAAATATAATTTATTTTTTAAGCGAAAACCACAATCGCCTAACAAACAATTATTTAACACTTGTGTTCATATTATATCACAATGTGATATAAATTTACATATAATATTCAAATTATGCAATAAAATTTCACAACAATAATTTGTATAATATATACAAACATTATTAGTTCATTAAAAAATCTCCCCTACTCAATTTTAATGAGTAAGGGAGATTTAATTGATTGTTATTATTGGATAATTAGGCTATTATTTTAATAGTTCCGCACTAAGTTTCTGAATAATTATCACGCAATTTTCACTTGTTATTAATGAATTAATACGGTAACAATAAGTAACAATCTTGTATCTTATACAAAAATAATAATTATTGATGTGTCAGCATTTGTTATTCTTCAAATAGTAGAACATCTTAACATATGATTTACTCTTTGTAAAATACCAATTCCTGATTAATTTTAAATACTCCATCAAACATATAATAATGATACTGATCAGTACCTAAATCTGTTATTCTCACTCTAATTCTTCCTAGAAATGGATTATATGATGCGCTTCCACATGCAATTAAACTTGATTTGTAATATACATCAAATCTATATCCACCACCTAATGCAACCTGAATATCCATAGTTTTATTGTTGTATTTTACTTTTCCAGGGTAAATACTTTGTGCTGAACCATAAATACCTTTCATATTTGTACTTGTAAAACTAATACTGCTATCACTAGTTGACCAATTTCTATGAAAGAAAGAGTCATCAGAATCTGCACCAAAATTCCACCAGAGAATTAGAATTACAAGAACTGCAAATACAACAGCAGATAACTTAAGTATAAACTTCTTTTTCGTAATTTTCATATAAATCACCACTTATCAATAGAAACAAAAAGCTCTAATAAATCTATCAGGATCTCCAACTTTTTCAAAATATTTCCAACTGAAAATTTCATTACGTGTGTTTTCATTATATCTATTAAGTGAATAATATCCACTTGAGGTTCTATAAACACAATAATAATGTCGTGATAAACTTCCTTCATTTCTCATGTAAAGTATAATAATAGAAGTTTTACTCCTTTCTTTTTTAAGCTTTTTATATGTTTCAACTTTTTTGAATTTAAAACCATGGCTTTTAAAAAACTTTTCTATTCCAGAACTTGATGTTCCAAAAGTTCCACCCCATGATAACATTCCATTCAATTCTGCTTCAAGAATAATTTGGTGTAAATATTGTCTTTTTCCCAACATAATTAGTACATTATATATGGCTACTAATCCACAACCATTATTTCTAAGTAAAACATTGCTTGTTCCCATACGAACATTTTTTATTCTCTTATCATACTGTCCAAAAATATAGCCAAAAAAGAGTGGACTATTTTTTTTATTAAAATAATAATGACCATAAGCTAAATCATACTTTCTTTTTTCATTATAATATTGTGAAGGAATTATTATTTTATCTAAATGTCTCTTGAATTGCTTAAGAGAATGATACCATTGGCCAGTATAATCTACATTATTTACAGGATCATTTTCGCAATAT
>OODT01000553.1_pt1 | contig 38548 bp, 51 predicted proteins | sample 1671841 | NCBI WGS metagenome assembly OODT01 (sample SAMN06348198, study PRJEB24527) | human gut metagenome | biome: human gut; feature: ankylosing spondylitis patient; material: feces | host: Homo sapiens | place: China | collected 2015-10 | reverse complement strand
AGTACTGTGCTTTGTGCATTTGTAGAACTGTATGTATTATTTGGAGTACAATTCTATCACCACTAAAAATCCTTATTATTATTGAGTTTATAGCGTTAAAACTTTTAAAAGGTTGAGTAACAGTTGAGCAACGTTCTAAACTTATAACAAGTTTTAACGATTTATATAATATATACTATTATATAAATTTAATCAATTTCTTCAATTTTGTAAGACAACAACAAATCATCAATAAGACTTCTTACACCTTCTTCGTTATATTCAACCGGGTCGAGGATAACTTCTGCTATCCAATCTGCAGTCCAAACATAATCAACACCTTCAGGCCATTTAAAATCAGGGAATTCATCTTGCATATCGCACTCTTCCCATTGCGCTTTATCCCACTTTCCTATACAAGGGGACTGTTGCATTTCACGATCATATATCATTTCCCATGCTTCTTTATAGGTTTCAACTGTTCCCATTACTTGATGTAAATTAGATGTGCAATTAATAACTTTTAACATTTTTGGTTCCTCCCCATATAGTCGTTCCATTCCATGGCGTGTTACAAGCCAATTCTTCCCTGATTTTCTAGCTTCGTCATCGGTAAATTGTTTATTTGCATATCGCTTTAAGCAGCATTGCTTAATTGAATCAGCCGGTACATTCCATCTTTCACCAGCCTCTTGTGTGGTCATTACATCCTCTAGTTTCATTACAGTACTCCTAATATTACTAATAGATTAAACACAGATAATACAAAGGCAATAATGCTAATTATTAAAGTTAATCTTGAAATCATATGCTCGCCATTGTTATAATGGTTAGGAAGAGTGGGGCTCTTTCGAGCCCCTGTGGTTACTGATTTAATAACTGTATTATCGCGATTGCTAGTTGGATAAATGCTGTTATTATCGGTAGCCACTTTTTTATTTTCTTCCTTACCTTCTTCAATGGCATCACCTCCTTCCCTATGTCTATATTATAACACGGTTCCGTGTTATATGCAATAGTTTTTTAGTAATTTTTACAAAAAAAAAGAGCCTACTGACCTAGATATTTTCTAAGTTAGTAGGCTCTTTTAGCTATTAGTGCGTGTATCCACCATTACACGCTATGGAGATAATTGGATCACCTCTATTTCATCGTCGAATCGATATTCCGATTATCGCTCCCGCCCCTATCACTTGGGATAGGTTGCGTTGCATCCGTAGACGTTTGATAGTTTTCTTGTCGTTCTCGACTTTGTTCTTCAATACGTCTAAAGAGCTCTGCATTTCGTTCAAGGTAACTTCTTGCTTCAGTAAGTCCACCTTGGCTGTTTGTAATTCGTTCTCCAATTTCGTGATTATATTGTGTGCTTCGTTCAACTCTTCCCTTTGCTTCATGACTAAGCTTTGAGCTTCGTTCAATGGAAGACTGGATGTCTCTATTAAGCTCAAGGCTTTCTCGTTGTTGCTTTTGAGCTCGTTCCACTGCGTTAAGGGTACGCTGATAGTCTGCTCCGCTTGGCTGGTGGAAGATATACCAGAGGCAAAAGACGGATAGGAGCACAATACCACCGATAACAGCATGGCGGTAACTAAGGCTATTAAGTAAAACTTTGATTTTGTCATACATCATACCCCTCCTGCGTAGTCAGTGATCCCCCTAGCAATAGCGCGAACGATAGTATCTAAGTCGTTATTAAGCATTTCCAAATCATCGTCATTATCGATGAATGCCATTTCGACTAACACGGCCACTGCGTTAGTTCCGTTAAGTACCCAAAGGTCATCACGTTTCTTAACACCACGGTCTACGGTGTTAATGCTGCGGATGATTTGGCTTTGAATATCATTCGCCAATCGTTGGCCATTAAAGGACTTATACAGTGTTTCAGTACCACGTGCCTGAGTATTGAACGCATTACAGTGGATAGATACAAAGATATCCGCATCAAAATCATCAGACACTTGGCAGACGTAACCGAGGTCATCGTCTTGTACAAGCACAGTTTGACATCCGGCTTGATTAAGGTATGTTTGGAGAAGTTGACCGGCTTCGAGTGCGACGTCACATTCACGACGTCCAGTACGAGGGTTAACTGCACCACTATCAAGGTTCACGTCGTGACCCGGATTGATACATACTTTCATTGTTACTCCCTTCTAGCTTATCAGGTATACCATTATTGTCCCTATCTATCCAAAGTGCTAAGAACCCAACAAGGGCAGTTAGTACAGACGGAATAAAGATATGGTCAATAATATTAATACCTGTGCTAATTAATTTCCCTGTTTCATCGGATACATACCCACTGGCAAATGCCATTACGTATTCGATGACTACTAACAATATAGGTACTAGCATGACGAGGACTAATGCCCTCGTCGCTAATACACCTGTAGGGTGGATGTTGGCCACCCTAACAGATTTGAATACTTTCTTAGCGCTGTCCATGAGCCGAGGCGGTATGATCATGTAATTCCTCCCTTAACTCATTAATTCGCTTTTCCATAGATTCTAGTCTAGTGGTTAACATCATAAAGGTGGTTGCTGACTCAGTACGCTCCGTACGTGACTGCTTCATTTCATCCTTTAGTTCGCCTAGTGTATCAAACAATGCGTTCCACTTGCCTGTGAATTCTATGCTATCTTGTTTTCGTTGTGCTTCCAGACGGTCTAATAGAGGTACTATCAGAAGCCGATATCCTGCACCTGCTACTATGCCTACGATAGTTAATGTCGTAAGCAAGTCGTTCAATTCAAATTGCCATGTCCAGATGATATGCACCTCCCCTTACTCTGTGCTAACTAAGTATGGATTATAAATGTTCGCTTTCGTATGTGCCGCCATTCCATTCCATATGGGCTTTAAGAGTTACTCTTACGCTTCTCTCATCGGTTGTAATGGATACAGTCCCTTGGTTAGCACTAGTTTCTAAATTCACATTGCGAGGGTTTTTGATGATAAATGTTAAGCCGTCATATTTTTTAGTGGTTTCATCTATATCAAGCATTGTTTTTTGCGTATCGCTGATAATTTCGAGTACATCAATATCGGCTTTAGTCCATTTACCTAACCAATTAAAAGACCTGTTGTTGTAGTCGGCTAATTTCAATACTAATTTCTTACCGTATTTAGTAAATTTCGCCCCTGTTGCATCTGTGTAAGTATCATCTGCTGTAGTAGATTCAAGACCTTTAATGGAGATAACACCTACTTCACGGTCTGCAAGGTCATAGTAAGATACTTTGATATCATCTTGGCCAAATGCTTTGATTTGAACTCGCATATTGTCAGATACAAACTCTTTCTTATCCCCGCCGTCAACGGAGACCTTAAAGTGTGGTTCCCCTTTGAGGTCTAAGAAAGTTTGACCTTCAACTGGTTGGAAGTATTCAAGCTGTTTGAATTCTACGTGGATAGTATCGCCTAACAGCTCTACCAATTTAGTAAGTACTGTATCTACGCTTGCATCAGGCAAGTACACGTTTTTACCTTTCAAGAGTTCCGCTGCTCGTTCAGCACTGCCCGCATCACCTTTAGGACCTTTTACGCTTTTGAGAAATTCACCATCTTGCTTTAATATTTGAGCCGTCTCTTCCGCGCTACCTTTATCACCTTTAGGTCCACGTAAGCTATCTAACCATGCTTGCTCATCACCTTTAAAGCCGTGAGCCACTGCGATAGCATAAGCAGATTTGCCTAAACCCTCTAATAACGGTAATGTAGTTTCCTTGTCAAATTTGAGTGTTAAAGTATTGTTTGTTTCAGCCATGATAAGTTACCTCCCCTTTAATCATGCATTGAAATGTCTGGCACGATCGTAATCGTACCTTGGCCAAGTTTTATCCAACGTTCATCATTATAAAGGAACGCGTCATAGATGTAATCGCCACCCTTTATTTTCTTATCCGCTGACTCTTGGCCAGAAATGTAAAACCTTACCTGTTTTGACTCTACCACAGAATGTAACTCTAATATCATATTGTCATATGGGCGCTTGCGAATTTTACAAGCGCCTTTATATTGACTTAACGTCATATCGCTATCTGGCGGTACAACATAACTGATACTAAAGTCTTGTCCAGCGTAGAGTGTTAAATCTTGTTCGACCATATAGCCTCCTTTTTATCGTCTAATCTATGGTTTGTAACACTACTTTTTACCAATGACGAGAACGTATAGTTCCCCAAAGGAGATATGATGATGATAGCCGTTATCGTCTCGATTGCTGAAATAACTATACCATATCGATTGGCAAACAGCCATGCGACCATTTAGTCCAATGGTTGGCTTAGTATCGTGATATCCGCTCGATATATTAGACTGGAAATACATTGTGCAATAATCAATCCTTCGCCCATTAGCGATATCCCATTTTTTTCGACCATCTCTAGTACCGCCTGTTACATCACTATAATCTTCTGTCATTTTATAACCAACAGGAATAAACGTACATTGACCTTCGCTAAACCCTTCTGGTAGTGGACACCAGTCACCATGACGTACCTTATAGATTTGCACGTCGATGTTTCTGATTTTGAACCCGGCTTGCATGATAGACTGAGCGTCAATGCGCGAGGCTGTGATATTAGCACCTTTTATATTGCCGTTACGATCTATCTCAAATGTGCCCGTACTATTTTTAAACGTACCGCCTGTGATAGAGCCCCCTGTTAGGTTGCCAGTATTAACTGTGATAGATGATAGGCTATCAACGTGCATATTACGCGCTGTTACGCTGTTAGCTTGGAGCATTTTGTTTGTGATGATATTGTCATCAAACAAGGCCTTGCCAGTAACGTGCAAGAGCTTACCATCAATCCTTGCTCCTGTAGAGCTTAGATTGATGCGGCTGATTATCTCATCACCATTCAATGCTTTTAATTTAAGGTCAATGCCATTTGCTAATTGACTGAATTGAGTAGCCATATTAGCGGTTAGGTTATTAACTTGAGTAGAATAAGCATTAGCAGTCTTTGTGAGCTCCTTAATCTTATCGTCCATAGCCTTAATCCCAAGGGCTTCCTTGTTAATTAAAGCCGGGTCAATGCTATCCGGTACAGAGCTACCAATAATATCGGAGTATGCGCCCTCACCAAACACATCAACATAAGCAACTTTAACATTAATTATGCCTGGGTCACGAGGTATCATATTTACATTGGAAGTAACGAAATACTTCTCTGTACCGATGTAAATGTTAGCGCCTATGCAAGTATCCGGTATGCTATCAAAGACTACACTCACTCCTGTAATATTGCCTTTTACCTTGACATTTGTCGGTGCCTTAGGGACTAGCGCGTTATAGTCTAATCTAAGAGCCGGACCATATCCTTTAACAGGATTGTGCGCATAAACGAATACCGCACCTCTACGAGCCGATAACTTAATTTCAGAGCGGATATCTGTAGTCTTGGCTAGTAGTTTATTGGACTGTCCGACATTACTATCAAGGCGTACTTCGTAATAATCGATGTAGGTATTCTCTACTGGGTCCCATGCAGCAACGATCGTCTTACCGATTTTTACTTCACCTCGTGCCGGTGCTTTTGGTGTGGCCACACTCTCAGCGGATACAGTTGCAGTAATACGAGCCTCAGCCTTTCCGCTTTCATTACCGGATGTATCAACAGCTGATAGCTTGAATTGGTAATTACCAGTATTTGGAATGAAGTACGAGTAGGACGTACCGCCTATATGTTTAATAAGGACTACATCATTACCATCGTATAGTGTGTACCCGTGTAAGTCAGCCTCTGTATTAGGTTCCCATGATAAGTGAAGTACGCTACTATTGACTGCATCCTGTGTCACTTTAAATCCTTTAGGTGTAGCTGGTGGTATTTCCTTACCACTCACATATACCGCACGCTCTACACCTTCATATGCAGCGCCAGCGTTATTGGTACATACAATCCTAACGTCGTAGTTGACGTCAGTTGCTACGCTTGGAATGGTTACGCTAGTAGCACTACCATCTAATACCTTGAACTGTTGCCACTCCTTAGCAGTTACAGGCTTGTAATACACGATTATATTCTTGGCCACTTTACCCCTTGGTAGTTGCCAAGTACCATTGATATCACAGAGTACAGTACCGTCCTTTAAAGTCTTAGTGTCAGCAAGTAATACTAAATTAATTACCTTAATCACATCGGACTTTGTTGTGTAGTCGATGATTGGTACTGATCCATCATCACCGGCGTACAACTCAGGATAGTATTCAATACAAGATATCTTACGTGTCATTTCAGAATTGGATTTGCTAATCGATAGTACCCTAAACGGCTTAGCTTCCTTGGTTGCTTCACCGTAGGTATATAAATCGTCTGTCTGAATAACCGCATTATTAGCGAGCGTTACAGTTTTACCAGTCACGCCTATTACATCATAAGACTCTAATGCATCGGTTTTAGCGTTCCGTACCATAAGCCTGTAGGTCTTACCTTGCTCAAAAGTAACCTCTCTATCAAGGGTTACTTTATTACCTACAGCAGACTCTACACGGCCACCCTGCCCCCAGTCCGTCACATCGTGTTGTAGTAGGATTACATCCCCTATTGTGCACGCTATGGCGTCTGTGAAAGCCTCGAAGGTACAAGTACGCACTTCGTACTTATTCGCTCTTAGGTAGTGTTTAGCGTAATTGTAGGCTTGGTCTACATCCACACATCCCATGAGTTCAACTTGCGCAGGACTGGTGAGCGATGTAGTCACGTCATACTCTTCACTGAATACAGGAAGTACATCACGTTCGTAATCCTTGGCTTTGTTAAGGAATGATACCTCGATAGCGTTTGCCCTAGATGATGTAGCTTGGAACTCTTCCATGAAAGAGTCCATCTTAATATTGCCTACAGTAAACAACTGTGTAGGTGTAGCAACATAATCGTAAATACAACTAAACCTAGTACCTAAAGGTATTACTTTACCTCTACCTACATTCTCAGCGTATTTGAGAGCGTCCCATACTTGGCTCGCATTGTCATAAATGTAGTTAAATGTAATATGCTTCTCGTCGCACTTATCAGCCCACGCCTTAAATGCGTCATATACGAAGCGTTCACGAGGAGCACCTTTAACTACATACTCATCGCCAATCTTTCGGCAATGATGAAGGATATCGTAGCAAGCCCACGCCGGGTTATTAGCCGGTTTAGACTCATACGCTCCAGTGTAAGTATTAAATACCCATACTGTTTTACGCTCTTGTATCCATGTTACATTTGGATCATTACCGTTAAGTTGGTCAGTAGCCAGGGCTTTAATACCGATAAGCACCTTACCAGGATGAATGAAATCATCATAGACAATCTGAGTTAACTGTGACCAGTATACTTTGTTCACATGGCGGTTAGAGTTGCCGTCCTTATGTGCACATCGCATACGGACTTCATATTGTCCTGGTTTCTTTACATCGAACCGGAATACACGATAGATAGCTTTATTTGAACTATCCTTGATAACACCGGTATATTGACTATTATCGATAGACGTTCTTGAATGGCTGTTGCGTTTGAACCAGCGATTATCTGTCTTTTCAAGCATGGCACTTTGGCCACCATTGTTACTAATCGGTAGTGGTATCCACTCTGCGGACCCTACTTTACGATACCCACCTTCAATAGTGACTGAGGTTTCACTTAATCCGCCCTGGTCGTTTGAATAATACAACCCGTTAGGGAGTGATATAGTAACCTCTAGCGCTGTAGATAAGTTACCTTGCGTTTGATGGATAGACCAGTCATTTGTAAGCTCATACGTTAATGGTTGGTCAGCGTAGTTATCATTAAAGTTAGGGATAATCTCTTGGTTATTTGTACCAAGTCTTACATCGAGTTGAACTTCCTTGTAATTACCAATAGGGGTACCGTTTAATTTGACGTCCGTTATAGCGTCAATAGGGCCCTCTCCGGCACAGTATAATAGATTGAGATATTGCTTACTCCCATCGCTCGTTACGTGACGAGATATAAGCATACCGGCACTTTTACACTTACCATAGGTAATGGCTAATGGGTGACCTTGGCCAATAACAGTCTGTGCACCTTGCCACCCATAAGTAGCGGACTGCTCGGTATTGGAGCTGTCAGTCTTAGGTGTAGCTATTTTAGATATGATCGCGTTACCAATCATACCAATGGCCATTGCCGCTAATGTACGACCTAACACGCTAGTAATACCGAATATCGCACCAGAGGCAATGCCAGCAGTAGCTATTGATAAACCAATAGATAACAAGATAGCAAATGCTTGCTTTTCGAGTTTAGTTAAAACCACTACATAGGCTTCGTCTATAGGTGATGCGGTATCATCTACCAACTCGCCATTAATGGAGTACACCCATTCGCCTGGTTCAGTGAAATACTGGTTAAGCTTTTTACCTTCAACAAAAGGCACAAGGGTCTCTTGTCTAGTGGTAAGGTCGAATGGGTTTCGAGCAATTACTAATCTAATCATTTTGAGCCTCCTTATGCCTGTACACTCCTAATATACGTTTTCTTAATCTGTCCATTGGTACGATACATACCCCCGCATATTCGGTAGAATGTATCATCTTACCTTCGCCTACATATACTGCGATATGATCAGCATTATTACTGTAGAGGTTCATGACAATTATGTCCCCTACTTCTGGTTCCTTGACCTCGTGCCAAGGAGAGTTCATATCTGGCCAATACGTTGCGTATGGCTCAAGATGAATACCAACTCTCTTGTACACCTCTACCACAAGCTCCCAACAAGGCAACTCCTTCCACGGAGTACCTATTAGGTTATTTAGAGTTAGACGCATATAAGCCCCCTTGTGGTATTGTTGGCTCACCGCCAAATCTAACGCTGTTATTTAACTCACGACAGCGTTTTAGAGTTTTGTTACATGATTGTGCGTACCCTTTGTATCCGCACTCTACAGACTTAAATTTGAAAGGACAGTAGTCTTTCATTACTCGAACAGGTGGGAACCTACGAGAGAATGAAAAGTCTGTACCTAATGTGAACACTACCCAATCTGCTTTAGATTGAGATGCATTAATGATGAACGTTTCTTCTAGTTCAATGACGTCCGGTAAGTTAGTATTGAATATACGAATATTGACCTCACAATCTGTGAGGCCTTTATTCTTTTCTACCAACCGTTGGATAGTACCGGTTACATTCGCTACAGAAAGTTTAACGTTAGGCATCTGCTTAGTGTCCTCGTTGATATCCTCTAGCTTGAACGGGAAGGCAGTGTACTTCTTACCGGCTAAGGTTAAGTCTTCTGTGTTATTCACCAGCAGGATATTGCCTTCAGGGTGGTGTAGCTCAATAGCCATCACCCATGCTCCAGTGGAGGATATCTTATTCTTTTCGATGATTGATGCAGTTGATAGCGTTAACATCTAAGCCTCCTGTAATTGGATAGAACCATTCCATATACCGTAATCACTAGCGGAGAAGTGGAGCTGGTCCGCAAACCGTACTCTTACCTTCGCCCGTGTCTCCGGATGTGTCCAAAGGAATATCTCTGCAGTATTGACCTGGTCAAAGAAATTCCTTAACTTGATATATTCCGAAGTCGGTATCTTATAATTCACTGAATATGATCGTAACGCTTTTGTAGTTTTGCGATGAGTTAGCATCGTCATATTTTCTACCTGAACCTTACGACTCACATCAGGTGTTGTTTCATCGATGGGGTATATAGGCCATCGAATATTCGGAAATTCTAACATACCCTATACTGCGGCCGCCTTAATGGCGTCACGCATACCTCCTTTGTTTGTCATAAGACTAGATACTACTACATCAACTATCATTTGTTCGCCGTCAAACTTAGTTTCTTGTTGTTGGCTATCGAGTTGTTGGCCAGATTGATTGATGATATTAACCGTTACTTTATTCGCTCCTTCACCGCTAATCATCTTACGTGTTTGGCTAGCGTTGTAAATGCGATGAGAGGAGTTGAACTGTAAGAGCTCTGGACCATTCTCACCAACTAATGTCATACCCGCAGGAGCTACACCGCCACTTGCAAACTTACCAAAACTATTTCCTGTAAATGCTTTACTGAAAGAACCACCACTGGCAAACGAAGATACCCCGCCACGGCTAGCACCTATCGCGCCGATACCATTTGCTATACCACCAAATATGCTTTGTAGCTTAGGCTGTACGTACTGTTGGAATGATAGGTTTACGAGCATTTTAATAATGCTATTTGTAATATCCTTAAAGATATTCTTTAACCCCTTACCAAAGGACTCAGTACCAGTTGCCATTGCTTCTAAGTGGCTAGTGAATGAAGAGTTGATACTGCTCATCGTACTATCAAAAGTAGACTTCGCTAGGTCACCATAGTTCACTACCTGTAAACTGTATTGTCTAGCGCCTTCTTGTAGGCTAGTACGTAGATTACGTCCGGCAGCTTCCCATAGCTTTTGCTGAGCTTCAACTAGGTTTTTCTCAATCTGTAAGCGTTGAGTAGCGCTTAGCTGAGCTTCATTGAGTTCTCGTTGAGCGAATTCGATGTATGCTCGTAACTGTTCATTAAGTACTTGGTCTGCATCCGCTTGAGATATCCGTCCAAGTCTTACTAAATTAGATTGATGTTCAGAGTCCTCGTTGAGTTGCGTATATGCTAACTCTCTGATTTTCTGTTCCGTATCAGCAGTAATCTTTAGCTTCTCGGCATTAGCTCTCTTTTCAGCTAATGTCTTATCGCCTACTGCCTTTGTATACTCACGAACGTTATCATCAATTTGAGCCTTTTGTGCTTCGGCTTCCGCCTTAAGCAATTGCAAGCGATCGCCTGTGCGTTCAAGGTCAAGCTTCGAGATTTCCTCGTTCATCTTGCGTACACGTATCTTTTGATTACGGTCAGCTTCTTCGAGTTTCTTTTGATATACCTCTTCGTTCTTAGCCTTAGCTTCTGCTACTAGGTTGGAGCTTGCCAACACTTTAGCATTTGCTTGTGAATAAGTACTACCTCCAGATATACCGGCAAGTTTAGATGTATCTACATAACCTGTAATCGCTCCAAAGTCACCTGTAATAGACTGCTTAGCAACTACCCCTGTACTAGAGTTAGCGCCTGTATAGCCACCATTACCATCTGCGATAACAATATGGTTATCACCAAGTACAACTACACCGTCACCGGCTTTAGGAACATATCCATCACCTTCTGGGTGCCATGCTCCGGCTTCTGCTGCTGCATCCATAATAGATGGAACGTATCTAGGTACGTCTTTACCAAACGTGGCCTTTACACTATCTGCGAATAACTTGCCACAATCTGTGGCCCACTCGCCGTCTGCACCTAACACATAAGCTTTACCTAATTGCGCATTAGCAGCATCTAATACACCAGAGGCACTACCTGAGCTACTTATTCCGGCAGCACTTTGTAAGATACTAAGTATGTTTTTAGTATTAGAGTCATATTGATTTCTAGCTTGCGCCTTATCAATTTCATATTGGCTACCATCAATCTCCAATGATTGGAGCGTTAAGGATTTAATAAGGTCGGTTAATCGGTCAGCTGCTTGCGACATTTTTTCTGCCGCTTGCGCTTGCTCTTTTGCCGCCTTCTCTTGTGCCTTAGCTCCGTCTGAAAGGTCGCCACCTAACTTATTAAGTACATCGTTATTAGTAAGTCCATTCTTAGCATCGTCAATTTCTTTTTGAAGTCGCTCTTGCTCTTCTTCGGCTTTCTTCTTCGCAGCATCTGCAGCGTCCTTAGCCTTAATTGCAGCGTCGATTTGAGCGCCTTCTTCTTTAGTAGCTAAGCGGTCGTTCTTGATTAGTCCAAAGAATGAACTATCCTCAACCCAATACCGCCCATCATGGTTAGCCATGTATGCGGAATTCGTACCAGGTGCGTTCAAGTTCTTATGAGCTCTAAGACCATTAACATCAACACCTAGGTCTGTACCCGCTGTCTTAGATGCATATACCGCCGAATATATGCTCTTAGCTGCAAGTCCCGCTACAGTCGCCAATGTAAGCCAAGGTCCTGCGGCTGCTATAGTAGCCAATCGCATGAACTTCAATGCACTTGTAACGGATTGAATTCCTGTGATTACTATAGTAGCTTCTAAGCCAAATTTAATAAGACCAGAGATAGCTTCTTTTTGTTCTGTAGCTAGATTGCTATAAGACTTTGTTAGGTTGATTGCACCTTGTGCATATTCCATAACCACCGGTAAAAGTTCTTGGCCAATCATTATAGCCAATCGCTTGCCGGTCTGTTCCATGTCTTTCAATTGACGATTAAAGGCAGCGGACTTTCTAGCAGCTTCGTCATCAATGACTAACCCCATTGCCCTTGCACGGTCCTCAACTTGCTTCATGGCGTCTGCTGACATATTTAGCATTCCATGAAGTTGGTATCCGGTTTTACCGAATAGCTCCATCTCAATCCGTGTCTTTTCGGCGCCATCCTTCATGTTCCGTAATCGGTCTTGAATGACTTTGAATACTTCGAGGGTATTCTTTCCCTCAATCTGATCAATGCTAATACCTAGCCGACTGAACATATCAGTAGCTAGTTTTCCTTCTGCGGATGCAACTTGCATTTTATCCTGTGCATTAGATACAGCCTTCGCAAATTTAGCGAACGCTACAGTACTAACGTCAGTAGCCACACCCATATAGTTTGCAACGGAGAGGAATGTACTTGCTTGCTCAGCAGTGGCACCCGTTAAGGATTGCATTTTCTTTACTGATAAATTCCAAGCTAGTGCCTCTTTTGCGAGTTTAGAACCTAGACCGGCAATGCCGGCACCCGCACCAATGGCAAACATTTCATTCTTTAACTTTGAAAGCTCTGCAACTGTTCCCTTAGAGGTAGCGGCGATTTTCTCCAAACCGGTTTGAGCGTTCTTATCGGTCAGTTGCACTATGATATCTACTACGTTATTCGACATCCTTATTCATCGCCTCCATTTCTAAACCCTCTAATATCCACATTAGACTAAATAACATCGGATTTAGGTTAATGTTATTTATCTCGGCCACTGTACGTATAGCCGGATAGTCAAACCCAGCTAGTCCGCCTGAGTGGTAAATCCTTTGACTGCGTGATAGGTTATACAGTTTCATAGCCAGGTTTGAACCGAATAATAGGCGTGGTGGGTTAAAGTCACACTCGGAGCAGTCGAAGGACTGCTTTGTAGCAGTTTGTAATTCCTTACATCCCTTGCAGTACTTCGGCTTATCCGAGGACATCCACCTCCACGCCTCTTCTAGTTTTTTTCTGTTTCTTCTTGTAGTTGATAAGTTAATGTAATGACTTTACCGGCGAAGTCCATTGCTTCCTTATCGCTTACAGTATTGAGTTGTTCGTCTGTGAGTTCGTATACATCAGTTAAGATGAAGCGCATAATATCACGACTACGGACAATAGATGCCACTTGATCATCAACATCTACTGGACAATACACGAAGTCTAAACCAGCTTTGATTAATGCATCACGTTCAGTCCATGTAAGGGCTCTTGGTTTTAATTCTTTACCTTGAATATTCATAGTTACCTCCTAAATGAGTTAGATTAGTAAGAAACTTGGCTATTAACCAGTTCAAATACTACTGCAGATTGACCAGCGTCATCGCCATAATATGCTTTGAATGGAAGTTCGATATTTACACCTTTAGGACCATCAATACCTGGTGAGTTACGCTCGTAAATCAGCTCAGGTAGCTTAATAGTCAAGGAGTTAGTACCTTTAGTAAGGGTTAATTCCAAGCTAGATTCAGTACCGTTTACGGCCTTGTTTAAAAGGTCCATATTTTGGAAGAATGCTTTAATAGTACCGGATACGCCGATAATACCTGTATCAATGTATGTACGGAAGCCTTTACCACCGATAGCATAAGAGTCACCATCTAGGCCAAAGTCGATATCAAGGCTCATAGATAATACATTAGCTACAGTTACACCACCTTCTTTTATGGTGGCTTCAAGGTTTTCAAAGGGAGTAAACACAATGGATTTAGGTGCTGTATCGAATGGTACTGCTGCCATTGTTTCCTTACATCCCATTACATCGATAGATGCAGTTAATTCAGAGTCACCACCGAAGTTTAAGGACATTTTATTCATACGTACGCCACTGAATTGTTGGTAAGTACTGATATCCTTATAACCTTGTTCAAAAGTAGCAGATGGCATATCTGGACCAATTTTAAATACGTGTTTCTTGCCGGAGCCTTGTGCTGTTGTAGTTGGAGCACCAAAGCCTAGCTTTAACCAATAGCCAAATCCCAATACATCAACTGGTGGCACAATGCTACCGGATGTATCGATATTACCGCGACTAGGTGCCGCCGGATTACGAGTGCCTCGAATTACAGAGGAGTCGTTAAGGTTTTGGCTAGCCTTCAAGGAAGAACTGATAATAGGCATTATCACACCACCAGTAGATGGTGTAGTACCGAAGTCAGTTTCAAAGGCCATTGTAAGAGATGATTGTGCACCTTGTGCACGTTTAGCAACTGCCATGTTTAATCCTCCTAATATTCAACATTACCGCCAATTACGTGCGGTATTTCTATAGTGAGTGTGGCTTTACCCGGATACACCGGACGCCACGAGATATTGTCTGTTTCATAGTCAATGTTAATGACAGGATAGTTAGGGTTAACTGCCATGATACATTCGATGAGTAATTGGCCAAGTTCGTCACATTCGAACGCTCCTGTGTATTTCACTACACGTCCTTCACGTTCTGCCTCAGCTCTTACTATCCCCCATACAAGTTGTAGAGTGTAAGAATAAGAACTAGCCAAGCCCTCAGACTTGTTATCCATCATGATAATGACACACGGACAATCCTCTTCAAGAGGAGCCCCGGCGTCATCATATCCGATGTAAATACCAAGGTCCTTTCCGAAGTGCTCCATGCAGTAGTCGGTAATCTTCTGATTATCCTTAACCGCTTCCGCCCATCTGTTAGCAATGACCGCTAGTGGAATAGTTTGCATTGCTACCTCACTTTATATGCTCGCCTGCTAGATGCGAATTGAGTGCTTTTGCCTAGTGCATATTCACCGATTTTAGACTCTAGGTAAGGTACCAACTTAGGCTGTAGGGCTGTTCTCATCGGACCAAACGTTTTACGAGGTTTAATCCTAAATGATGTTTTTCCCTTAGCAAGTTGAAAGCCACCGGCAAATAATGTCCTACGCATTGGCTCTGTGATTTGTTTCGTGTAACCACGTTCAATCTGTTCGCCTAATCGTTTAGCAGACGATGATAACCACCCTACTTTGACTGATTGAGACCTGGCGTCATATTGGTACCCAACTGCTCGGAACATCTTACCAAGTGGTGTGTATCCGACTGTGGTCTCTTTAACGCCACCGGCTATAAGTTGGGCCCTGGACTTTAGTCCCCAACCTTCCCTATGTGCCTTACCGCCATCTTGATATGCACGCCTTACTTTAGCGCCGAAAGCTGCCTCGAACTGTGCCCTCATCGTAGGTGGCATGAAGTTAGCATATTTATGGCCACCAGGTGAACCGGATTTAATCCCGGCTTTAATTTCCTTCTGCATCATCCAACCGACTGATTTCATAGCCTTCCTAGTCCAATCCGGTTTAGTATGCGCTATATATTCAAGATACGGAGTAGCTGTGTCAGTAATGGTAATTGGTGAATTACTCATGGTCTTACCGTCCTAACGTTGGCCACAATTTCAAGACAATGCATTTTAGCGTCGCTATCGGAGATATGATCTACGTACCACTTCTTACCGTTGATATAGATTACATCTTTAGTCTTAGGTAGTGGCACGTCTTTGGTTCTAACCCATACCTTAGCTTTATCAGCAAGGCCAGTTACGAATCCAGAACCTTTACCATCATACTCACCGATTTCTACGCTAGCCTTAATCTGCTTACCTTCATATGTTATTTTTTCGCCAAATACATCGAGTAAGGCGCTTTCATCATAGGTCAGCATATGTTATACCTCGTAGAGTGAACGCGGACCATGTGGCCCGCGTTTCATTAAAAATACAATAATTAGTTTTTCAACATTACTGTAACAGTATCTTGTGTTGCAGTCTTAGGCTCTACTGCGATACCCAATGCTTTGCCACCAGTTTTAGCAGCTTTACCATCGGCGAAGTTCACTGCGTCACCTACCGCGTAAGTATCAGATTTTTTAGCATCTACTTTAAATACGCCTGTTACTTTCAATGCACCTGTTTCACCGGTTTTAATATCTGTTACCGCTACACCATGAAGTGCGCCAGCTTCTACAATGTCACCGGCTTTAATATCTGCTGTTGCCACATAATTGATGCGGTCTGTTTCATATACGAATTTTGCCATATGTGTTTATCCCCCTAATTATTTACCAGCGTTTTTATATACACCACGGAAGTCAAGAGCACTTACGCCACAGTCAAATGCTACTTTGTATTCGATACCGTCTACATCGAAGCCTTGGCGAGTTTCAAGACGTGGAGTTTCAACGCCATTCAAGTAAGTTACTTCAATAGTGTCATGTTGAGTTGCGTCAGCTACTAAGTACCATGCATCTGGATCAGTTAATTCTGCATCTGCTACAACTACGAAGCGACCTTTATAAGGGTTAACTACACCGGAGTTTACACCGTCTACTGCTGCAGTAGAGTTAACGATTTGGTATGCAACCATTTCAAGTTCTGGAGGAACTACTAAGTATTTAGGTGTGATGTTAAGAGTTGCTTCACCTGTAATACCTTTTTGACGGCGCATAGCAGTAATTGCTTTCGCGATTGCTTTAACAGATAATGCTTCTCCCGTACCTGCTACGTTACCGTGCTTGTTGTCAAACAATGCTACACCGTCTTGCATTTTAACGTTACCAGTTAATTGCGCATACACCATTTTGTTTACCAAGCGTTTAGCAGCGGAACCATATTTAGTAGCGATTTTGGAGAACAAGCCCAAGTCATCATTGATGATCGCTTGACGAGTTAAGCTAAACAACTTACCATATGTAGCCACTTTAGTACGAGCAGATGCTTCGCCTAAGAAGTCTTGTTGGAATTGGCCACCTTCTGGAACTAATTCAAGGTTACCTGCTTCGGATAATGCTACGCGTGCAGCTTCTTTGAAGTCACGGTTAGAGCCTTTGCCTGCCCAAATTTGGAATGTAGTTTCTGCTTCGTTGAAGCCTGTCATTACAGATTTGTTAGCAAGATTGGACATGATTGCTGGGAATGTGGATGTAGAGTTAATAGCTTGACGAGCCAATTCCATGTTATCGCCAAAGTTAGCTTTCACGTTTTCACGTTGTAAGGATTCACGAGCCAACTCAATCATGGAATAGCCACGCAACTCATTAGCACCTGGTGCAGCATCTGCTACAGGAATACCTGCTGCCATTAATACTGCGTCTTGTGCAGCGGCACGGAACTTATCGCTTTCAGCTTCGCCCATTGTTACGGACACGCCTTTATTGCGTGCACGTAATTGGTCCATTACCATTGCACGAGCTTCGTCAACAGATACGCCCATTACGATTGCTTCGTCAGCACCTTCTACATCGAAGTCACGGAACAATGCAGTAATTTCGGAAGTGCGTTTACGTTCTTGTTCCATAGCTTTTTGAAGGTCTGCTTGTGTCAAACCTGTTTCTACTGGTTCTGTAGATTTTACTTCTTCAGTTTTTAAAATTTCTTTTGGATCCATACGTGTGTTATCCTCCTGTGTGTCAATACTTGTATGAATTTCTTCAGCACTGCGTCCTACACCGACAGTAGCGTCAGCCGGAACAGATACAATGCTGATTTCTAAAGGTTCCCAATCAGTTACTACATATGTGTCAGGGCCTTTGAATCTGCCATTACTGGATACAGAATCTTTGTCATCAAGCACTTCATATCGCTTGATTGAATACCCAACGCTTACCCCTTGTAGCGTACCGGACTGTACCTTTTGGAATATTGTTTCGGATTGTTCATCTGTGTCAAAGCGTACTAGCGCTTTACCGCGGTTATCTTCTAGCCATACCTTCTCGATATGACCAACAACCGCATCACGATCATGGTTAAACAATACCGTGCCTAAGCCATTATTAAAGCGCTCAAGGTTGATACACCCTTCGTCGTGGCAAAGGATTTCATCGCCGAACCAACGGCCGTATGGCGTTTCGGAAGAGAATGATAATTCTACTGTCCGACTATCGGTATCGACGTGGTCAATAGTAGTTTCTCGGCAATAATTACCAAGAACACTACGCTTTTGATGTTCACTCATTACTAGCCATCAGCTCCTTCCTGTGTAGTGTCATCATCGCCCATCGTTAGCGGTTGCAACTCACTGGAATAATCAAGTAACACCCCAAGCTCACGGGCCCTATCCTGTTCGAGTTTTCGTTGTTCAAGAACTTCCTCCCAATCACGACCGGATGCTGCGCACACATCCTCTAAGGTTGTAAGACCAGACTTGATAGCTTCCTTATTGGCGTTAACCTCTTTTACTGGGTCAATCCAAGACCACCCTGGAGCAAGCCAAGATACCTCTTGGTATTTGTCTTTGTTCGCTAGGTAATCCGAAGGTAGTTCACCAGTTAAGTAGAGTGCATCAATAAAGGCTCTCCAAATTGGCATACAGAAGTGTGCGATAACAAACTCTTGTAATTGACGAAACGTCTTTTGGTCCTCTAACAGGTTCTGACGTGCAGCCGAGAAGTTACCAGATATATTACGCGCTACGATGTCAGCGCTCATACCAAGACCGGAGGCAATTCTCCGAGTCTGAGTTGCCGAGTATTCGCTTGCAGTACCAGCGTTACGCTTAGGGTCTGCAAACTCAATGGACTCACCAGGGCTTAGGTGTCTAACCATACCTGGTGCCATTGTTATGCTAGGTCTGCCTTTACTATCACGAGGAAGCATTCCAGTTTGTCTAGCAGAATTCTGAGAAGTGATGAAAGCACTAAAGCACGCTGATACACGTGCGGCGATTAAGTCTGCATCCATGTACTCATCGATATCATGGATCCGACGTAAGACTAACGCCAAGTGACTCATACCACGAATTTGTGTTGGACGATTTGGTTTGAAGAATAGGAACGCTTGGTCTGTGGTTAACCGCATAGCTTCAAAGGTTCTTACACCCATAGGGTCTGCTTGGCTAACATGGTAAGCCACAGGCTTCCCATATTCGTTTACCTCAACACCACTAATGATGTTATTATCGCCATATTTGATGTCTATGGCACCTATGTTCTCCGCCTCGATTAATTGGATAGCAAGGGGAAGGTAATCGCCTTGTGCTGTCTTATTTACTAAAATTTCGCCATCGTATAACATCCTACGTAGTGCCATTGTTTGCAACTCATAGAAGTTAGATAGCCCGCGCACATCTGCATTACTGGCTTCCGTCCATTTCGCCCAAGCACGCTCAATCTTGTTATTAAGTTGATTGTTAAGCTTACCGCTTTTATGACGCACCTTAGCTTGTGGTTTGATACCAGGTCCGATTACGTTACGCAAGATTGCAATAACTGCAGACTCAGCTAAGTCACTGTTCATCTCGGCAGCTCTTGCACGTCCACGGATAATATCACGTGAACCTGTGGCAAGTTGCTCAGCTGTACCAAATGCCGGTTGCCAATCACTATTCAGCCTGTCCATTGATGCGGCGTCATATTGGCGAAGTGCTTCACGTGCAGCCATTCGTTCTAGGGCTCGTTCTGGGTTAACCCAACCGATTACTTTATCTAAGATATTCATCGTCCACCCCATGTTACGAATGCGTCTGCTTGGTATCCATTAGACTCTTCATGTACACGTTGCATCAAGGTTTGTTCTCGTGCGTAAAGTACAGGTAAGTCAATCGTCTTGAACCGCTTGCCACCAATCTGTAACTCTGAATATCCTTTAGTTTCGATATCCTCGATAACTTGGCGGACACGTTCAAGTTGTTCATTTACATCGCTCATGGTTCACCTCCTATCTAAACCAATGGCCAGTGTTCCCTATGCCTCCGCTGTAGTCCTCGTATGTTTGGACCTCTTCAGTTTCCTCATAAGGTTCTGGCTCCATTAAATATTTAACGCCGGCAATATCTGCTACTGCTGCGTTGTAAGTACATGTATCAAGCAAGTGGTTCGTAGGATGTCCAGTTAGCGGTTTCCACTTAACGGTTACCTCTCCTGTTTTTACATTACGAATTTCTTGCTTTTCTTCTGCCCGTAAGTGGTCCGTATATTCTTGAGGACAGTCCTTAAACAAATGGATCGTACCGATTTCATCTGTAGGCCTTACCATTCGAGCGAAGATAAAGTCTTTCCAATAATCTGTATTTAGTACATACAGCTTTAACCCTCCGATAACACCCTTTTCAATACTTGACATTGAATATGGCGCTGTCATTGTTGTGCTATTGGATGAACCTTTAAGCGGAATACAGATTTCAGGGAACCTTGCGCAGAATTGGTACACCTCATCTGTTCTAAACCCTGAGTCAATACCGGCTTTCATTACCTGGCGTGGCTCTCCAAATTCACTTGGATACTCACGATTGACGATAATATTTTCTAGGTCATCCCATGTACTTGCTTGGCCATAGTCGATTAAGTATGACTTAACGCCTGGCGCATATGCTCTCACTTCCCACCAGAAATAATCGAGCTGTACGTCAACGCTAGCAATAAGGAGTGTAGCCTTATCAGGCACAACACCTCTGTCATACGTTGACTCTGTGAACTGGATATCTTGCGTGCTCTTAGTTTTAGCAGACCGCCAAGGTTCAGCTAGCCAAGAGTTGATAAAGTTCATTAATTGGTCTGCGTAATCCTTAGAGGATAGGAATTCGTAAGCTACCTTACCAAAGGCCACCCAAGGACTGTATATAGAGGATAGGTGGTAGCCAACGGATCGTACTCTACAGTTTGGTACGTTCTCCGTTCGCCATTCTCCTCTTCGCAGCATTTCCATTTTGTACTTATCTTGAATTGGTTCTTTACAGTGCTCACATTCGTAGTACGCTGTATCACGTACTAGGTCTTTGTTGCCGTTCGCACTTTCAGGCCATTTAATTTGTTTAAATTTGAGGGTCTGATATTCTCCGCAGTGTGGACAAGGTACATAGTACTCTTTCTGCGCGTGAGCTGATTTAAAGGCCCTCCATATATTCCCGTTTTCTACCGTAGGTGTTGATACCATCACGTGTTTGGCATCAACGAACGTTTTAGTACGCTCTGTAGCCAATTTGATAGGATTGGCTTCCTTGCCTGAGAACGCCGGGTATTTATCTATTTCATCAAAGAACACATATTTGATTGCCCTAGACGCTAAACTCGATGGTGAGTTAGCACCAGACAATACCATGTAATTGCCATTCGTGAAGTTTAGCTCCTTCTTCTGACTGGCGTTGGCATCATACATTTTCTCCAATGGTTCAGAGTTCTTTATCATTGGTTGTACACGTTTCTCACTATTGAACTCTGCCAGGGCATCTGTTGGGTATACCATCATGACAGGTGCTTGTGATTGATGTAGTGCATAACCAATCATATTTAGTTCTGCTTCCGTTTTACCTATCTGTGCACCGAAGCACAGTATGATTTGTTCAATCAGATCATTGTTGAGCATATCCATAGGTTCACGTAAGTATGGAGTACGGAGAGTGCGCCATGGCCCTGGTTCAGCACCGGTACTTGGCAGTACACGGAACTTATCAGCCCACTCGGATACGGTATATCGCTCTGGTGGTTTAAAGGCCTCTAGTTCGGGAGCTGTCCACGTAAACGAAATTTCATCGACGTTGTTTTTCCATGTCTTAACGGTTTCAGTTTTTGAATTCGTTTTATTTTTTCTTTTTGTGGTCGATTTCCGTTTTTGTGTACTTCCCTTCCCTCGAATAGCTTTCGAGGTACGTGTTGACACACTCATTCACCGTCCTCTCTACAATCACCCTAGTATCTGCATCTGGGAATTCTTTGCTAACCGCTTTGGCTAACAGACCAAGGGATGACTTCAATTCTAAAACGCGTCCAGTCCATTCACGTTGTACATCGGCCACATCTATATACTGACCATCTAGTACTTCGCTTAGTCGCTTTTCGCGTTTGGCTCTGGCTTCCTTATAGTCCGCCTCGGCTTCTAATTTACGTTGAGCTGCCGACTTCGTTCCGTCCTTATCCTTTGACATCCCTAGCCAAACTAGGACTTCTCGAATGTTCCACCAACCGGTGGCCACCTTCGGCATACCTGCACGATTATGTCTACTGATCATCTCGGGTCCTAGGTCTAAGATTTGACATAAGACCGCAGTGGTTACGATGAGCTCACCATGTTCGCTGAACTTGACTTTAGGTCTCTCGACTGCCATTTCCGACCTCCTTTCTTAGTGTCCTCTCAGAAAGTACTTTCTACTTGATTTTTTCTCTCACAGGCGGAGCAATATCGCGCGGAGCCGACCACCGCTGGTTTTATCGCGAGGGAGTACCTTTTATCATTTATTCTCAAAATAAAAGACAAAAGGTCAATTATCGAGCTTTTAGAGAAGTAAGCAAAAGGGACTACGTGGTTGTGCGTAGTCCCTAATGATACTTCTTGTGCTGTAAAGCCCTGTGGAGGTGTTGTACAAGAAAGGTATTCACTATGAACGTACCCTACAGTGTGTGGTAGTAGAGGACTTTCCCCGGTATCCTCTGCTCCACACTTGTAGACTATCATAAGTGTTACCTCTAATTGCATATTGTCTTTATTTATTTTTAGAAAATACTTGACAAAAGCTTTTCACTGCGTTCCGTTGGATATTATAGATTTGTGCTTCACTATAATTCATATCCTCAATGACCTCTTTCATGCTCATTCCAAAGTAGTATCTGTTCTCTAAGAACGTACGCTCAATGTCATTAGGTATCTTACATATCAATGTCCATAGTTCATATCGCTCTTTAGATAATGTACGGAATTCATTATTAAGGTCACGCTGCGCAGTGTTTAAGTTAAGCTGTTGCTCTGGAGTATTAGACCTCTCATCTTGTGCTTCGACCTCTAGGCGTTGTAGATGTGACTCAATGTCCTTCATGCGTCTACGACTATTAAGTAACCGCTGTAGCTTTCTAACCCCAGGATGTGTACTCCCTGTACATGACGATCTACTCATAGGCATACCTACGATAAATGTGCTGGGGATATATCCTGCTTGCCAGACTTAAGTTCAATCGTAGCGTTCCTACATTGGTCATGAGCGGCTAACATCATAGCATTAACCAATAATGGTATATGCTCTTCTGATTTAGAAAACTGTTTGGCAACGGCAGTTACTAACTTAGTAGCCATATAAATTGCCGATGTAAGGCTTGCATTTTCAATAATGATGTCACAGGTTTCGCCTTCATCGTTAGACTCAACTATAAGTCGCATTGTTTTATCTTCCATAATAGGTCTCCTATACTTCTTGCCATTCTTGTAAGATTTCACTATATCTATACATTGTGATATTAGTTAGCTGATATGCAGCTTCGTTTAAGTTATACCGATTAATCCACGCACGGTAGACATCAGTTAAGTAATCTTGTAACTCAGCCTTTTGGCTAGGCGTAACCATATTGTCATGAAGGTAGTACACCTCATCACCTTGGTCTATCTCATCTTGACATCGCTTAATATCATTCTGAATAACTTCATCTACGTTAATATGGCCTGGGTATGGCACAGCACGACCTACTACAATAGTCATACCTTCACATGGTTTACATTGTGAGGCTATCCAATGTAGCTCCTTTAATGCTTCGTCCCAGGTATCACACACCATAATATATTCATGACGATCTAATGTGACGTATCCGCCAAATAGTGGTTTCATTTCATCACCTCATTAATGTACCTATCCAAATACCAACGTGCTTTCTTAAGGTCCTCTAGTTTATCGCCTTTAGAACCGGCACGTGTAACATACTTAATAACATTCCCTAGATGGAACGATAGACCTTGGTCCTCAATGAAATCGATAACTTCAATCTTGCCACGGTTATAATGTGAAGGATGGTCAATCGCATTGGAGATATGGTTCGGTTTTATATCAGTGGTAACATCATATAAGTTTTTAACACTTTCAGAATTAATATAAGACTCAGTAGTTTCCGTATTGGAAATAACTGGAGCAACTTCATTAACCTTTTCAGATTGATTATCTTTAGGTGACTCCTTCTCATTAGGCTTATTTAATTCTATTCGGCACGTTGGACAGTTAACTGCTGGGCGACCTTTTCCTGTTTACTCAAACATCGTTCCACACCGCTTACATTTTGTAAGGGCCTTTGGCTCTTCTTTAGGGGGTTCCTTTGGCTGCTCTTTAGGTTTATCTTTATTAAGGATAGCCATCAACTCCTCCTTAGCACATTGCTTACAGTACTGCTCATTTTTTTTAGCTAAGAATTTACGATGACACTTAAGACATGTTCTTGCAACTGGCATTGTATAACCACCTTTCTAAATATTGTTCATGGCTTTCCAGGCTTCTAATGTGAAGATAGCTTTACCATGTTTTTGAGCATATTTAAATTCACCTTTACATCCACGACTTGATTGCCAATCTGGACATAGTACTAAAATGTCACAATGACTAAGTAGTCCTAAGCAGATATCTAATCCCTTTTGGTAGTCATCACCAGTCAGATATACATACCCATAGTTATGGATAGGTGATACGTAGTCATGTTTTACATCATTTAGTACTAAATCACCCATGATCACATCAATCTTTTTACGGTTGCTTTCCTTACCACCAAATGGGTGAGCAACATATACAAGTTTTTTATTCATAGCTTCAACCTTTCACTGTAGTTCTTCTAACGTTTCAATGTGAACCCATATCCCAGTGACTGGGTTCCAGTACTTTTCAGTAACTTCACTACACACCTGGGCATCATCATTCCAATAGTTGAGTGAAGTCATGCAATCCTTAAACAATTTAATAAGGTTATCTGTATCTGGCTTAGTGGTTTTCCATTGAGCCTTCTTGCAGTTAGCCTTACCAAAGCACCACTTGGTAACCAATCTAATAGGTCCTTGTATTGGATCCATAGGAGCATGTGGTGCAAGTTCTTCTGTGAATAAATTCCTAATCGCTTTCACATCTGCTGACTCATAGAACCTTGGTGTACCATTCTTAACAGTCACCCGTTTTTGTTGGTGTGTACCTGTTGGTACTTTGCGAAGAGGGATAAAGAATTCAATTACAATTTCAATCACATCCTTAATCAATATGTCTTGAATGAGTGTCAATGGGATATTTGACCGTAAATTATATCTATTGCTTCCAGATTTTAAATCCTTCATCTGTATATTCGCCGGTACATTTTCCTTAAGTAATCTTAAGTTAATATTGCTGCCAAATTTAGTTGCTTTCTTTAATGGGTATCCATAGTTGTTATAGAAGGTTAGATTTTCATAAGGAATGTCAAACCCTATTACATTTTTTATGTATTCCCATATTCGCCCGTACGCGGGGTTTTCAATCACGAATACTTTAGGTTTATAACGCTCAATGATTTTCAATGTGTTGTATATGCACATTTCACCATTAATGCGCGTTAAGAATGACCTATCATATTTGAATTGGTAGTTTTCATAATCAGCTTTATTCCTAATGGTGAATTTGCTGCTTTCTTCATACCCTCCAAATAATGATGTTGTTATGCCTTGTTCTTGCTTCCAACATGCATTGCCACCCTTCATTGCACTTGCCACACTCCAACTTTCGCAAGGTGGACTAGCTAGGATTACATCTGGCTTATCTAAGTTATCTAATTGTGACCATAAAAACTGCTTATTATACAAGGTGTTAATTGCTAAGTCTTGGTTAACATCAACATTATTAATCCCTATAGATATAATTTGGTGCTGCCCCCCCTATTTTTGTTGTATTCAGCAACTGCGTTTGAATAGCTACCATTTCCATCATCAAACAAGCCCCATATTTTCATACATCACCTCATTCGCTATAGTTAGATCTAAGGACATATTTACACTTTCCTATTCTATTTCTAATATGCTTAATGTTATTACCAATATAAGCAACTACATCACATTGCGATTTACGTTCTTTAGCCTGCTTATCCATTTTTGCTTTGTACATTATGTAGCTCACACATTTACCATGACAGCCGATTGTACGCAGCTCACAATTTTTACATGGAGTTTTCAAACTAATCACTCCTTTATGTAATCATTAATAAGATAAGTTTTAGTTTCTTGTACAACCCACGATTTATTTTCGTACCCATGACGCTTTTCCCATGATTGAAATACTTTTGTTAATTCTTTACTTAGTTCGTCGATGTGTTCATTTTTAACGTCTTTCATGTAATCATCTGACCATTCAGCGATTTCATCTAAGTTGTAATCACACACATTCCAAATCACACGTTCACCATCTATCTCAGGTACATATCGGTATGGATGACCTATTTCTATTGTTGTTTGCAATAATTCTTCTCGACTTAAAGCATCAAAATCACCGTAGTCATATTCATTATTGACATAATCTTCAATAGCCTCTTTAATGCTATTTTGCGGTTCGCCAGCTACTTCATCCTCACACCAACAATATTTTGTTTCATCTTTGACTAACATTATTAATCATCTTCTTCCTTTTCCCATCCGGTAACAATATTTATTCCCAATCCATCGTATAAATTGTCAACATAGTCAATTTCATAAATTGTTGCATTAGCGTCAATATAACATTCTTGATCTTGGTCACACTTTTCTAAATAACCAATTAGTTCTCGTACTGTCATTTTTATTACCTCCTGAATTACATCAAAACTACTACCCAAACCTTTTTAATTGATTAGTTATAGGAGGCATATGGGTGGGGGAGTCTACGACCCCCACCATATGTACTCCAACTATCAATCAGATTCAAAATGTCAGTCATACCTATATATATATATAAGGTGTGGCGGAGCTATTGTTAACCTATTAATTAATCATCAAGGTTAACATTTTCATTCGAAACAATCTCACCCATTTCGACTTTGAAGATTGGCATTTCTTTTAAGTATCTTCTAAGAGTACTTTCAGAAATTTGCATAATGTTCATGACCTCTTTTATATCAGCTCGACCGCTAAAGTTATTCTTAGCAGCGGCGATATTAAAGGCGTCGACTAACTGCTGTTTTTTCTTTTCTCTAGCTGACTGCTTAGCCTTATTCATCTTATTAAGGCCTTTCTCTTGAGCACCTTTAAACATAGCCATCGATAAGAAGCCACTATCATCGACCTTATGAATTGGATATTCAAACCATAGATCAACAGGCTTGAAACGAGGGAATTCACGTAACGTGCCTTCCATTCTCCATGCAGTACATTGGCTAGTATCAACTGGAGCACCTTCGAGTTTGTTTTCATCTAGGTTATCAGCTTCGATTTCAAGTAAATCAATCAAGGCATCAGGGTCACGAGCAAATACACCGGAGCCGGATGCACGGTCCATAGACCGCTTACCAGTTTGATTACCCTTAGAATGGTGGTGACAATAGATAACTGCACATTTAAGTTCAGTACATACCTTGTCAAATTGGTTACAGAAGTTAGCCATTTGATCAGCGCTGTTTTCATCACCAGTGATTACCTTGTAGATAGGGTCAATAATGATAGCCTTATACCCTTTCTTTTCAGCCCTACGGATTAACTTAGGTGCTAATTGGTCCATCGGCAGTGATTTGCCACGTAGGTTCCAAATGGATATGTTATCTAAGTTATTTGGCGCCTGGTGTAGAGCCTCATACACATCTTTAAATCGATGTAAGCATGATGCACGATCAAGTTCCAAATTTACATAGAGTACTTTACCCTGTGCACAATCAAAGCCGAACCACGGTCTGCCTTCTGCGATAGAGATACATAATTGGATAAGTGTAAATGACTTACCTGCTTTAGATGGACCGGCAATTAGCATCTTATGACCTTCACGCAGGATACCATCAATTAAGCTCGGTGCAAGCTCAGGCATATTATCCCAAAGTGCTTCTAAATCTTCTGGTTCAGGTAGGTCATCATTGACAGTAGCTATCCATTCTTCCCATTCTTTGAAGGACTCTTTACCAATGTTCGTAGCGATTAAAAATTGAGGCTTACCGGCACGCATTACGCCAGGCATACGTGATAACCGGCTAGGATTTTTATTTTGCTTATCAACTTTAAATCCATTCTTCTGCACAATTTGGTATAGGAAGTCTACTCGGTTACGATATTCGTTGTAATCACTAGCATCGATATGTACGATAGCGTGGATACTTTTACCGCCACTATATACCATAGCTGCGATAGGCAACTCTAACTGCTCTAGGATGGCTTTTTGTTTACCGAGGTCCATATTGTCAGACTCAATCAATGCGAATTTGAAAGATGCTACGTTATCATTCTTCACGCCTTTTCCATCTAATGCATTAAATCGTATCCAGGCGCCTGCTTCTTCATCGAGTGTACCTATTGCATCATCGACCTTATTATTCGCCCGTAGAGCGTCTAAAATTTGATTTTGCGTACGACCATAACTTCCTTTAGTCGGAGATTTAATCTCAGTTCCGTCTTTATCTTGATGTATGTAAACTGTGTTCACATACCCCACATAATCATCTGACTCGAACAACGCTTGGAGGTACTTTGTTAAGTCCTCAACACGTTGTTCTTGAGGATAGTGCTTTGGAATATCAATGTCAGAGGCTTCTACCCAGGTCTTATCAATAATCTTGTATGGATCCGGATTAGCCATAACCATAGTCCCAAATGGAATAGCAGTTGCATCCCATTGATTGCTACGACTAGACGTCCATCCATTTTCTTTAGCCATCTGCGTGATAGTAGCACCTGTAATTTGTTTACCTGTGTAAGCACCGAATGAATTCCATTTAGCTTCACATTCACCAGGATGGAACCGTTCGCCGTCATTAGATGACCACTCTTCCCATACAAACATTGGATATCCTTCATGGTGAAGTGCAAGACCTACGTTTAGCCATTCTTCGTAGGAGCAATCGACTGGGTCGATAAACTCCAATACTTCTCTTAAATCCAACTTTTTCTGTTCCATTTGCACTCCTTTATGATGGTTGGTACGTTGCAGGTTTAACTCCTTTCGGTATTCTCCAACCACTAGCACTAATTCGGCTTATCATGTTAGAGGCTTGGGTATTTGTCCAAGTCCCTACATTTTTAAAGCCTTTATTTTCTAAAAATCTAATTTGCTTTGGAGTAGATAACCCCTCCGCCTTACGTTTGTGTAATCTATCGATGAGCATGGATGCTTTGCCGGCATCTTCGATAGTATCCGGATTAAGTCCAAACTCTTCGATAGTTTTCTTTTGTTTGTCAGTAATGCTTGATACCTGCCATCCGAACGTTGGTACGTAATGGGTTAGATCCTCAGCTTGAATTGAAAATTCAAATTGTAATGGGTCTACTAATTTAGCTTTTTTCTTACGCATTGCTGCAAGCTCTTTAGCCAATGCAGCTTCACGTTCAGCTAGTACATCACGTTCAGCTTCTGCTTCTGCTGCCTCTAAGTCCATACTTGTAGTTTCAAGTATTTCCGTCATCTTAATAGCCACATCATTAGACTTAGCTATTAAGTGAGCAGGTCTACATAGTGAGTGCTTCTCATAGTGCCATAGGAAGTCGAGCACTAATAAATGGTCTTTCCCTTCGCATAACCTAGTACCACGGCCAATCATTTGCGTATATAATGCTCTTGATTTAGTTGGTCTAAGTACGATTACGCAGTCAACACTAGGGCAGTCCCACCCTTCAGTTAGTAGCATTGAATTACAGAGTACGTTGTATTTGCCATTGGCGAAGTCCTCTGTAATTTCGTTACGGTCTTTACTATTACCATTTACTTCGGCAGCATTAAATCCACGTTCAATGAGCATCTTGCAGAACTTTTGACTCGTTTCTATAAGTGGTAAGAATACCACTATTTTTCTATCTTTGTAGTCAAGTAACGTATCTGCAATTTGTTCTAAGTATGGATCTAATACTCTACCAATATCACCGGCTTGGAAGTCACCAGCCGTTATCTTTACGTTAGTAAAGTCAATATGTAATGGTAATGTCTGCACTCGTATCTTCACCAGGTAGCCACTACTGATAGCATCACGTAGGGTATATTCATAAGCTAGGCTATCGAACACCTTGCCTAAGTTCTGCATATCTGACCTATCTGGTGTAGCAGTAACACCGAGTATATCGGCTGTGTCAAAGTAATTTAATATAGCTTGATAGCTACTCGATAATGCATGATGTGCTTCATCGATGATGATAGTATCAAAGTAGGATTTGCTAAAAAGAGCTAGCCTGCTGTCACGACATAGGGTCTGTACAGAACCGACTATAATACGATCCCATTTTCCTATGCATGACTGCTCAGCTTTCTCCATTGCTGTAGTCAGTCCAGAGGCTTGCATGATTTTATCTGATGCTTGTTGAAGGAGCTCTTCACGATGTGCCAGAATTAATACACGCTTACCTCTTCTGACTGCCTCCTCAGCAATTTTTGCAAAACATATAGTCTTGCGTTAACCGCACCCCGTTGGCAACACCAACAGGGTACGTCTATTTCCTTTCTCCCACTCTGACCATACGGCATTGACTGCCTCTGTCTGATAGGGTCTTAGTTCCATTAGAACCCTCCGAAGCTATCTTCTTTAGGTTGGATAAACTTCTTAATTTCATTGGCAGTGCCTTGTGTACCGTCATTCTTTTCATATAGTCTGTGGCTCAGTTCAAATTGACCAGTTTTGCCAATTAATAAGTCAGGATTTGCCATAAACTTTTCACCTGGTTTAGCTAAACCAGTGGCGATAAAAACGTTGGCCACTTTCCACATCATGGAGGGGATCCAGTACAATCGTTCAGTGACTTTATTTTTACCTTGTGCACCACCGTCAGCCTCTAATGTGATAACTGCTTTAGGTGTGTTAGCCGGGATTTTAGCAGTGGCTACATCTGTATACCCTTTTTCCACATTAGTAATAACGAATGGATATACACCTGCAGGAAGTAATGTAAATTCCTTTACCTCTGCTACTACTTCAGAGTTAAAACCTAATGCTTCTGTTCCTAATTGTTCAAATGCGCTGCTCATAATCTATTACCTCGTTTCTTATTTATTAATGAATTCAACAATTTTATCCCACATAGGGATAATCCAACCTGTTACAAATGCTGGATCATAATTTTCAAATGGAGTACCTTGTGGATATTTACCACGAGCTACAACTACGGACTGTACTTGGTCTAATGTCACACCATCTTTAGCCATTAAGTCTTTTAATGGTTTAGGGATAGATGTTTCAACTAATGGTGTTTCATCTTCTACAGGTTCAGGCTTTGGTTCTGGCTCTACTTTTGGTTCTTCCTTAGTGATGACTTGGCCGGTTTGTTGTTTGGCCGCTTCAACTACTTCTGGTGCGTAGTCCTCAGTGCTAGCATTAGCTAATTCATCAGCCGCAGCAGTTGGTAGCACATCATCAGGAATTACATGAGCGATTTGGCTATATTCAAATGGCATCACATCAGGTAATCCATGACGGTTCTTAGCGTCCCACGCCGGAGAGTGTGTAGCGTACATTAATCGCTTACCATTGACTGCCTTTCTCTTATTGGCGCTTGATGTAATGATCTCATTCTTATAATTTGCGAAGAGCACCATATCAGCCCATTCTTTAATAAGAGGAGAAGTTTGGCTACCTGTTTTCTTGCCTAACTTTAATTCAAAACGATCATATGCGCCTAGCTCGTCCGGTTGTTCAAACTTACGGATTTGTGTATGTGCAGTAAGTACTACATTCATTCCGGCATCAATGACTTCATCAAGCAGGTTAAGGAAGCGCCCCATTTCCTCACGTACAAACACATAACCTGTACCATAAGGGAACTCTTCGATACCTTTCTTTTGATGTTGAGCACAGATATGTTCTACACATAACTGTTCCGCCCAATCGACCGTATCAATGACTAATGTTTGATAGCCACCTGGCATCATGGCAAATTCCTTTACGAAGGAGATTAGCATTGTCCATGATGTAGGCTTTTCAGTACGAGCCACATCTAAGTGGTCTGTACTGCTTTCTGTATCAATAAATACTGGAGAAGGGAAGTGACTAGCAAAGGTAGTTTTACCAATACCTTCGGTGCCATACAGCACGACTTTTTGAGCACGTTTACGTTTACCTGTTACAATCTTCATTAAAATTCACCCCAATCGCTTTCTACTTTAGGTTCTTCGATTACATCTTCTTTAGGTTCATGTTTATTCTTAGATTTAGACTTAGTAGTCTTACCTGTGGTACTAAACTCTTCACCTTTAATGTGGCCATCTTCAATGATGATGGAGCATTCATCCAGGTTGTTTGTTACACGAGTGGCAATAACTTGTAAGCCCTCTTGTTCTAACCAACCACCGAATTCTTTCATCGTATCGATGTCCATTTGTTCCATTTTGTCCATCAATACGAAGCCACATTTAGGGTTAAGTGCTCTAACGATGGCTGTGGCCACTTTTAGTTGCTCAGCACCGCTCATGCAGTCCCATTGTTTATTGTTGTAGATAAGCACACCTTCCTGGATAGATAGACCAGGTAGTGGCATATCCACAGACTCAAGTAATTTATTCTTACGATCACGGATGTCTTGAATGTCGTCCGTTAACTCATCGTATTCTTGTTTAAAGTCTGCAGCTTCCTGCAATGCACGTTGACGCTCTTGGTTAGCTCGTACTTTAGAGTTGATTTCATCTACATTCTTAATTTGTTCCTCAAGTTCTGCTGTAGATTCATCCTCTAAATCTTTAGCTGCAGTCGTTGCGATATCATAATCTTCAGCTAGTTGTGTCTGCTTAGCCTGGAGTTCCTCTAACTTTCGTTGAGCTTCATCTACTAAGTTGTTGACTGTTACCATTTGAGCCTTGATAGCAGATACGTTATTTCGTTTCTTTTGGTTCTCAGCGTTGCGAAGCAGGATATCTTGTTGCTGTTTAATGAGTTCCGATGCACTTACAGGTTCATTAGGTGCATCATCATACGCTGGTAACTCTTTAGCGTATTTATCTTTCTGAGTGGCAATTTGCCCTATAGAATGACGTTTAGCGTACACCTCTTGGTATTCACCTTCGAGTTGCTTTAACTCATCTTCTACGCCCAATAATTGAAGTAATTCCTGAGCCTTTTCTTTGTCACTCATTTCCATAAACTTAGGAAGGTCCAAGGCAAGCTGACCAATGAATGTATCTAAAATCTTTTGGCCAGATTTCTTACCTTCTGGATCTAGTACTTTAAGCGTGCTATTAGCACCAGTGCGAGTTACAACTAATCCATTAGATAGTTTGACTTCAAGTTTAGGTGGATTATAGCTACCTTCACGTGCTGCACTGGAAGGCTCAAATTTAGCACCACCAAGCGCCCATGCGATAGCATCTAAAATAGATGTTTTACCTTGGCCATTCTTACCACCTATAACAGTCAGGCCGTTTTCTGTAGGTTCATACGAAACGGCTTTGACGCGTTTCACGTTCTCTAACTCAAATGAGTTAATTTTTATTTTGTCCATTATGTTTACCTTTCTTGTAGTATTAGTAATCTTGTACTTGGAATATTGTTTCTATAGGGACCTTAAGTCCATCTGCAATTAGAACAGCGGTTTTAAATCTAGCCACTTTCTCATTTCTTAAATAGCTATATAGTGTGACGAAATGTACTCCACATATTTCAGCAGCATCTTTTACTTTTAGCTTTCGCTTAGATAACAATGCTTTAAATTCATTGATCTTCAATCTATATCCAAACCTATTACCCCATGAGTTTTGCTTAATAGTGGTACGCTTGAATATAGAATTGAAAGAGACTTTTAAGCTCTTTGCTATAAGTTCTGCGGTGGATATTCGGCAACAGTCACCACGATTTAGCTTGATAATTCTTGGACTAATACCGACCTCATTACACCAGGTCACAAAGCCGTATATTGTACGTTCATAGACTAATTTCTTTAAATCAAGCCCTTTTCTTAATACAGCCATGTGCATAACGGGATGTGGACCGCTATAGTCTTTCATAACTAATCACCTCACCAAAGAGAACAGTAATTTGCACATTAAATATGGATGCTATGGCTTGAGCTGTATGGAAGTCTACTCTGTTACCGAGTAGTAATCTTCGCATGGTAGATTTCGACAGTTTCGCAGCGTCTTGTATGGACTTCTGCGTTTTATATTCATCGGCCTTAGCGTTCCATATCTCATAGAACACATCCTGGCGGAGTCTGTAGTTACGCTCAGTGCGTGCCATACAAACGTTCCTTTAGATATTTAATGCGTTCATGTTGGCTAGCAGATATGATCAACAAGCCACCTAACATGATTTGCATCAAGAACCCTCCGAATGATACTCGGTCAAGTTCTAGGGAGCCCATAGCTCCGATGATTAAGATGAAGCCAATTATTTTTATCACTGTAAGCATTTATGTACACCTCGTATAATTAATAAATGTGAGCTTCTTTGAACTCTTTATCAATTCGGCTAGCCGTCCACCCTAGTGTGTTAGCAAGATAGAACCGGAAGCCTTCTTTATCAATGGAGAATGTTCTGCCTTTCTTGCCCTGGCATTGCCAACACTGAGCGAATGGGAACTTATCCCTTGCGATACATTCACGAACTGCTGTCATAGTCCATCCTAATACTGTAGCCATTTGGCATACTGCGATTGTCTTTTTAATCATGGTCATATACTCCTCTATGATGTATAATCATCTTAAATCGAATTATTTTTTGATTGAGCCTCTTCGGTATTTGCGGTACCGAGGGGGCTATTTTGTACGTCTAGCATAGATTGGTTGGCCACCTTTTCTAATAGGTAGCGCTCATTCATTGCTAGTCATTTGTTGGTAAGTAGATACCAAAGTGACCCTTGCGTTGATTAGATCACTTACACATTGAACCTCTTCCAAGTAGCCATTATCTAAGGTTGTAATAATAAACCTATCTAATGCAGCGACTACTGGTGTAATATCCGGTATTTGTTTATTCATAGTGGATACCTCCTTTTATAACTCAATTCGATATTTCGTATTACTCGGTAAAAAAAAGAACTTCAAGAGGAATGTCAGCCCCCATAAGATTTTTAATCCGTACGCATTCATCATAAGTTAATGGATATTTACCGTTTAACTTATCCAGAATGGTTGCGTATCGAACTTCTAGCTTGTCCGCTAGTACTTTTCGACTCCAACCCAGTCTTGCGAGTTCGGCGTTTAGATTTGGATACATGTGTTCACCTCCCTTTACCATCTCTTAGAATACGATATTTCAATAGTTCTAATTCGAAATATCGTATTTCTTATATCATCATCATAATACGATATTTCGAATTTGTCCAGTTTAAGCTTGTTTATGATTTATTAATGAGTATTTTAATTACGAAATATCGTATTTAAATATTGATATTTCGTAATTGATGTATTATTATATATATATGAGAGGACTTTATGACTAGAGGTGATTACTATGACGAGAGAACAATTTTTAAAAGAAAAAATATTAGAAATAGATACAATTAAAGGGTTTGCCGCTAGAATTGACATGCCTTACACCACTTTATATTCTATTTTGAATAACGTAGGTGGCGCATCTATAGATAACGTGTTAAAAATTTGTAAGGGGCTAAATATTCCTGCAGATATATTAGAACAATTTGATAGCCAAAATACTTTTAGTTATGATGAAGAATTAATATCTTTACAAAGGAACTACAAAGGTTTAGGTAAGGCTGAAAGACAACAGTTAAATGACTTTATTAGTTTCCTAAAGTCAAAACATGATTCGAATATGCCAGAGGATGATGATCTTGACTAATAATCTTGTAAGTACGATAAAAGAGGCACACAATACACGTAAGTTAATAAGTGATGAAATTAAGCTAACACCTAGAATGGTAATTGAATATTTAATAAAACAAAAAAATGTTTGTGTTAAAACTTATAAACAAGGTGCGCAAGCTCTCGGAGTATCCCCTTTAATAATAGGAATGTATACACAATCATCCGATGCAGCGACCTTATATTTACCTAAAACAAATGATTTGTATATCTTATATGATTCAGAAATAAAAACAAAAGAACGTAAACTGTGGAGTCTATGTCATGAAGCTGGACACATAATTAGGGGACATCATTTACAGAAAATGAGTGATCCAGAGTTAGTCAAATCCCCTATTTTAGAGTTGGAAGCAAACACATTTGCTAGGGAGCTATTAGCGCCTGCCACTTTAGTATATGGTTTTATTTCTAGGTATAAAACAGAGGGTCCTAATATTGAAGATTTTTACTTTGCTTACAGGTATGTTTTTGGGTTAAGCAAATCAGCTGCTGCATTATCTGCTAATATACTTTCACACGAGGGCCATCAGATTAAAAACAATTTATCTCTAATTCAACAGTATGGCGTCAAGCTAAATAATCTATTTCCTTATATTAGTACGCAAAGAGATTACCATTATTTAGTATCAGCTATGTGTAAAACGGAATACGACCACGTTAAGAGAGCTTACGATTTAAATAAGCCTTTTAGGGAGGGCCTATTTAGTCATTCTGTGTTTTAAATTTAAGGAGAGATAAGTATGAACAAAAGAGTGTTAGTAACAGCTGTTTTAGGGGTAATTATGGCTGTATTAGTAGGGTATGTAATAACTGATTACCATCAAAATACATCTAATCAAACAGCTTATGCCGCATCAGAAGAGGCTCGCAAAGCGCAGGAAGAAAAGGACAAAGAAGCCGAGCTGACGAAAAAGGCTGATGCAGAAAAGGAAATATATACTATTCTAAACAACACAAACTTTGAATATGATCAAGTAGACAGGGAATATAAATTCTACAGTTCTAGTCAAAGAGCGATACAACCGAATAACTCTGTATCATGGGTTGCTTTCGTAGACTCCTCGGGTCATTTAGTAGGACCTTTTGTCAAATTTGTTACATTCTCCCCATTAGATATATCTACAAATTGGATATTTTGGGATAAATTAACGTTCTCCAGTTCTGCAGGTAAATATGATTACACCATGCGTGGCGTCATTGCGGGGCAAAGCGGTGGAGGCAAAAATATCAGATTAGATGATTCCGGAACCTATGAGTATGCCTTGCTAACAATCCCAGAAATAGATGAAGGATTGCGCATCTTAACGCAAGGTGATAACCCAATCATTAGATATCGAGGGTCGCAATATTATAAAGACTACGCCCTATCATCTGAAGAAGTTGAACAGTTAAAGACTGCGCTAACTTTATACAAACTCGGAGATATTGTTGATAATAACTTAGATGTAAATAAGCTATCTAAATAAAATAATACCCCTATCACACGATAGGGGTATTTTAGGAGGTATATCATTATGGCTATGAAAAGAGCAAACGGTTCTGGATCCGTTTACAAAATGAAACATAAACCCTTACGCAAGCCTTACCGTGCAGTCGTAACGATTGGCTACGATGAGACCGGCAAGTGTAAACGTAAGACGATTGGCTATTATGCTAAATCAAAGGAAGCATGGGACGCCTTATCAGAGTATGGTATCTACCCAGAGAAGTTTGAAACGAAGAAGGTACTGTTTAGTGAATGCTGGCGTTGGATGATAGCTGACAAAGAACGAAAAGGAATAGACGTCAAAAAAGGCGGATATTCGACCGCACAAGCGAAGTTAACATCGATTTGGAATAAACCTATACAAGAAATTAAACTCGTGCACCTACAGGCTATAATCGATGAAAATATCCATTTAAGTCGTTCATCTATAGCTATCATATTAAAAGGATTGAATGGCGCTTTTGAGTCTGCTATTAAGAACGATATCATCGTTAAGAACTATGCAGCACTCCTTGAATTAAAACCAGCTGAGAAGTCAGACATACATAAACCATTTACAGAGGCTGAAATTCAAACCATATGGGAACACGCACATCTGGATATAGCCAAGCTCTTATTAATGTATATCTACTCCGGTATGCGTCCGATAGAGTTACTATCCATTAAACTTGAAAACGTGCACCTAGATAAACGATATATCATTGGTGGTGTAAAAACAAAAGCCGGCAAGGATAGATTAATACCTATTGCCGACTGTGTTATGACTTTTTATCGCGAAATTTACGCCAAGGCGAGCGTTTCTAAATCTGATACACTTATCCCTCATGGGTACACGTCAAAGTACCTAGGAAAGCCAATAAAACGATTTTGTAAAGAGGTCGGTATATCTGACCACTTACCACACGATACTAGACATACATTCATAACCTTGGCCAGTAATTATGGAATGGATCGTTACGTTCTAAAAGCTATCGTTGGTCACACTCAAAGTAAAGACATTACTGCAGATGTGTATACCCATAAAACGATTGAGCAGTATATCGAAGAAGTAAATAAAATACCATCATCATTTAGTTAAAGGTTGTGCAACGGTTGAGCAACGCACACAAATTTTGACTATTTTTAAAAGAAAAAGCACAGTACCTATACGCATAAGTACTGTGCTTTGTGCATTTGTAGAGCTGTATGTATTATTTGGAGTACAATTCTATCAC